>Ga0073928_10000307_pt1 | contig 117262 bp, 117 predicted proteins | sample PaiPotPPA55metaG_FD_76969 | JGI IMG/M metagenome (GOLD analysis project Ga0073928, IMG submission 76969) | Iron sulfur acid spring bacterial and archeal communities from Banff, Canada, to study Microbial Dark Matter (Phase II) - Paint Pots PPA... ... | reverse complement strand
GTTGCCAGCAGGTTCGGCAGCGCGCGGAGCGGATGGTCGAGCGGCAACGGCTCCTGGTCGAAGACATCGATGGCAGCACCGGCGATCTTCCGGGCTTTGAGCGCGGCAATTAGATCCGCCTCGACCACGATCGGTCCGCGCGACGTGTTCACCAGGCGGGCTGTGGGTTTCATGATCGCGAGCTCAGGGGCGCCGACGAGACCGCGCGTCCGACTGCTGAGGACGAGGTGGACGGAGACGACATCCGCGCGTCTGAACAATTCCTCCTTGGAGACCAACTCGGCGCTGACTTTCGCTGCGCGCTCGGCCGTCAGATTCTGACTCCAGGCAATCACATTCATGCCGAATGCGTTGCCGATCTGTGCCACCGCACCGCCGACGTTGCCGAGACCCAGGACACCGAGCGTCCGCCCGGCCATGTCATCGCCGACCGAGTGCTGCCATCCGCCGCTGCGCAGCGAGGCGTTCTCGGCGACGAGATTGCGGGCACTGCCCAGGATAAGCGCCCAGGTCAGCTCGATCGTCGGCGTCGACGTGTAGCCCGTATGAACGACCTGCACGCCCCGCTCTTCTGCAGCCTTGAGATCGATCGAGGCATTCCGGGTCCCCGTCGAGGCGATCATGCGGAGCTTGGGCAAGCGCTCGATGATGGTACGCGTCATCGGCGTGCGCTCCCGCATCACGCAGACGATGTCGAATGGCTGCAGGCGCGCGACGACGGCGTCGGAATCCGCGAGATGGTCGTTAAATACGGTGACGGTCGCCCGCGCATCCAGCAACGACCAATCCGCGAGCGAAAGAGCGACGTTCTGGTAGTCGTCCAGGACGGCGATTGCGAAGCGCTCTTGCTTGGAAGACATCGCGTGCCTCCGGAGAGATGTCATCCGCTCGTTACCAGGCCCACTGGGCGGCTTCCCAGTGGTATGGCGTGTCGCGTCGGACGACATGTCCAATAGCTGGGAACGGAAAATGATAGCCCATCACCATGACCTGGTCGGCGGCGACGCGGTCCAAGAATGACCTTGCGCGACTTGATCGCTTGCGCGGGGTCGTAGTCGAAGATAGGCGTCCATTCGGGGCGCTGCAAACTCGTGACCGGGGTATGGGCGATGTCACCCATTTGCATGAACTGCTCCTTGCCCGAGGTGAGCAGGATTGTATATGGTCCAGGTGACCGTGCGACATCACGACCAGATCTATGCTCTCTTGCGTGATTCCAGCCCGGCGCAGGTTCGCCTCGAGCCGGGGAAAGCTGCCGAAGGATGGGCCGAGTTTCTCACCAAAGCCGGTATCGACAATGATGCGTTCCCGTCCCGTGTCGACCACCAAGATGTTGTTCGTAGCTTGGATCACCGGCTGCATGAAGTTTGCCTTCAACACCGGAGCGAGCTCAGCTTCAGACGCGTTCATAACGAGGATCGGCCGGATCGGTATCTGCCCATAGCCATCCGAGATCACGGTCGCCTGGAAGTCGCCGATCTTGAAGCGATAGAAGCCGTTGCCGTTCAAGGATTTCGCGTCAGCTTGACGGGCGTCCTCCGCCCTGGCCGAGGCGGCGGTGAGCAACGGCCCTGCCGTTGCAGCAACAGCCAGCCCGGCGCCGGCACGAAATATTCCGCGACGGGTCAGGATCCTCGTGGACTTAATCATGTCTATCTCCAGGTTGAGAAAAGACGCTGCGTTGCCAGCGCGGAGGCGGTAGCGGCATGAAGGATGCACGAGGGCAGTCGCGGCCCGAGAACAAGAGCGGGCTGCGTTACTTTAACCATGCAATGCGCCTTCCTTGGGATCGGATCATTCTTGCAGTGCTGTGTCCTTAGCTTCAGTGGCGCCCCTATTTCGTCTCGCCACTGGTGGGGTCCTGCTAAAAGAATTCTCCGTTGCGCATATTCGGTTCAATCGGATGCGCTACGCAGATGGCATCAAGCGTGAAGGCGAATCTATTGGACGATGGTATCGTCGATACGTTGGTATCAGTCGGCGCGACGAGGGTGTCACACATCAACGACTCGGACAGCGCGCGAAGCCCTCGTGCAGCACATCGCCATCCTGTTCGTCGAGAAGCTTGTCAACAAACACGTGCGATGCAACCGTCAACGCCATCCATGCTCACGTGACGTCGTAAGTAACATTGCCGCATTCCACTGAGAGTCAGACTACAGCTTCTCTAATCTATGGCCGCCGGCTACATAATCCTTCATCATTTTTACTGCATGCGCATCATGCGACAGAAGATAAACAAAAGCACTGGACTCGCGATCTAAGCTCTCCATTAACGGCTGATCAGCGCTGGCACGGATTAGTTGTTTAATGGACGCAAGTGCCCTTGGGGGTTTGTCGAGAAACCCTTTTGCCGTCTCACGAGCGGCGACTAGAACATCGCCTGGGATAAAATGGTGAACCAATCCTTCGCGAGCTGCCTCTTCTGGTGAAAAGAGGCGGCCGCTGAGCGCCCAGAGAACGACCCTCTTGGTCTTCATGCTTCCTTTTTGGCGGTGTTTGCGGCGCCCCAGAGCGAACCCGGGTTGACGCGATGGGGATAGATCTCCAGCATCGCGTCATAGAGCTCGCGCGCGGTCGTGGTCGCCGCATTCAGGCGATTAAAGTCCCGAAGGTATTGCCGCGTCTCGGCAATAATACGGGGATCATCGTCATTCTCCGGCACCTTGTGCCCAGCCACCACCGCTCTGGGTTTCAGGGCCTCAAGCTTGTCGAGCGTGGAGATCCACTCAAGCCGGCTCTGTGTGTCGGTCTCGCCGAGATAGGGATGAATTCCGTTGTAGACGGCGTCCCCGCCGACGATCAGTGCGATCGAGGGGACATACAAGCATGTGGAGTGAGCCGTATCGGTCCGCCCCGTGTTCACCGCGACAAGCTCGTGCCCCTCCAGCTCAAGAATGTTGTCCTCGAGCGGTTCGGCGACCAGCAGGCGGTCGGGGATTTCCCCTGGGAAAAGCCGGCGCCAGAAGCTCTCGATCCAGGCTGGCGATAGATGCTCATGCATGGCCTTGACGATCTCTGGTATCGCGACTGCCCTGGCATGCGGAAAACGCTCCAGCAGCGGTGCGAGGCCGAAAAAATGATCGCCATGTCCGTGGGTGACATAGATCGCGGTGAGGTTCTTACCGCTCGCAACGACCCAATCCAGCAAAGTCTGCGATTGCTTGGTCGTAAGAAAGGTGTCCGCGAGAACGGCGTCGCGCTCACCGTAGATGAGCGTCGAGGAATTCGCCACCCACATCAGTCCTTCCTTGCCGGGTGGCAAATCACGCGTGAGACCAGGGCGCTTTATCGTGAGTACATCCCATTGAAGATTATTGTCAGTAGTGCTGGCTGCACACATCGTCAGCTCCTTTACTGGTTGTGACACATTCGCAATGTCGGAGTTGGCCACGGCGGATCCGCTGTGGATCACTCCATCAGCGATCGAGGTGCTGGCGAAACCAGTCGATCGCTGCACCAGAAGAAATCTTGAACTCCGAGCGATAAGGGTCGAAGTGTCCGCCGGGGATAAGCACAAGCTTCTTGGGCTCGAGCGCTTGCTCATAGGAAGCGAGCGCAAGATCCGTGAGGGTGATTACGTCGTGCGACGCGACGATCATCAGCAGCGGCGTCGGCGAAATGCGCGGCGCCCAAACGCCCGGCTCATACATGCGCGCCAGTCTGGTGGACCGCACCGTCACCGTATTCTCCCATCTCGCCCCATCACCGAGCGGCTGGAGGTAGAAATCGATGGCGTTCTTGGTCCGGTACGAGGCTGGGATAGCGCTGTCCGCGCTGGCGATCGCCTGGCGCCGCGGTGGCTCGCCGCGCGCCTGTGCGCGCTCGTCATCGTTGAGCGATGCCTCCAGCGCGGCAACGCCTTCTGGCGCGACGCGACGCAGACCCTGCTGGTAGCCGCTAATCGTCGGCACCTGCGAGACAACGCAGGCTATTCGGCGATCGGTGGCGGCAAGAACCAGCGCATGGCCGCCAGCATAGCTGGTGCCCCACAGCCCTATCCGCTTCGAATCTACCTCGGGCCGGGATTCCAGATATGAGATTGCGCGACGCCAATCGGCGACCTGCCGCCAGGGATCGACGTCTTGACGCGGTTCGCCGCCGCTGATGCCGAAGGTCCGGTGATCGTGGAGCAGCACCACGAAGCCGGCGTCGGCAAAGGCCTCGGCGAACCGTGTGATGCCGTGTTCCATCACGCCGGCATAGCCGTGGGCCATCGTGATCGCAGGGCAGCGTTGCGCATCGCTCTTCGGGAAATAGAGCCGGGCGCCAAGCTCCACACCGTCGTCGACCGGGAATCTGACTTCGCTACGCGCCGTCATCGGGATCTCCTCATCGCACGCAGCATCCTTGGGTCAACCGCCATTGAAACTACTCAGCTAGCCGCGCCGAGAATCGTGGTCATGGCCATCTCCAGTCATTCATGTGCTGCTGGCACATAAACAAACCGATCTATCCCTTATGCAGCTCTTCCTCAGTGCTTTTACTTCTACTGCGAGCTTGGCCGCCTTCTCGGTCAGGTGGCAGGGATTCCGCTTCAGGCGCCGGCCGCCTTGGCGATCAAGGCGTCGAGCTTGTTGTCGAGCGCTCCTGCAGCTTCGCGTAGCGGAGGGTTCTCCTCGATCACCATGAGAGACGATGGGCGCACGTAGGTGATGGTCGTACCCGGTCCGCTCTCCTTCTCGGTCACCAGGATCTCCACAGGAGCGAACAAGCCCGCTGTGATGTCGTGGCGGATCATCGTGATGGCGATCAGCGGATTGCCGAGAATCCAACGCACGGTTCGGCGATTGATCTCGAATTTCTGCAGCCAGCCGCCGTGATCGATTTCATGGAAGAGCATGAATCCGCTCTCCCCGACGAAGCGTTCTCGAACTTTCTGGACGTATTCAGCTTGCGTGATCGGCTCTTTTGCGAGCGCCACGATCTGCGGCACGCTCGTGTTGCCCATCAGGCCACGGAGTCGGTTCAACACCTCTTCGAACGAGACCGAAGTGTCGACCTCGATCCGTTTGCCTTGGAACGGCTTGCTTTCGATACTCGCATTTCGGGCCATCTTCTTTGCCTGAGCTCAGGTGAGTTCAATAGAAAATTGTTGTGCGGGCCGCAGCCGATCTTCGTCCCGGTCATGCCAAGGACGTCGCGCAAAGATGCCATCTAGCGTGAAGGCTGATCTATTGGACGATGGTATCGTCGATACGATGGTATCAGTCGGCACGACACGCGAAGCTCGACACGAGAGACTGTGCCCCTCACCCCTCCCTCTCCCCGCGCCAAGAGCGGGGAGAGAGGGAATCCGCCCGGTGTCTGTCTGCACCACTTGTGCATCAAGTTCACCGGGACGAAGCACGGGCGTTCCTGAGTATGTCGAGCCATTCAGCAAGCTGCACTGCAGCGTGGCCGAGATGATCCCGGCGCGTTCCTGCGGCGGCAATCTCGATAACGTTGGACTTGCTGCTCAAACCTCGCGCTTGCGGCTTTTGCCGGCAAGCTGGCGAGCTCCCGTGCCAGCCCGCGGTTGATCTGAAAGTGCTGATAATCGGTCGGATTTGGCCAGCAACCGCCCCACATGGAAAAGCCATGCTCCGCGAACACGTCGATCACCAACTCGGCCATTCCCTCCCTGAGATTCCTTCGATTGACGTATCCCAGCCCAGCTCTCGGGCTGACGACAAGTCCCCGACCCGAACGCCTGACGTAGGGATTCTGTACCGGGTTGATGTCGACAGCGGCTCCATACGCATGCAGCGAGATTGAGCTGCCGCCGGCAACCTGGCGGACGTCGAGTGCCGATGTGTTGTTCTCGGCCATCGAGGCTTCGTCATTGCCATCATATTTGTTCATCAATTGCGCCGTCGCGATGGGAAACTTCCTTTCCCGCAAGGTCGCGAAGATCTGCATGACATGCTCTGCCAGCGCATCCAGGACGACGAGCCTGCCATCGCTGTGCGGCTGCTTGTCAAAGCCGACATATGCAAACTGCACCAGCCTGAGCCGGTCGCAGCCCACGGGGGCCCATCTGCTCAAGACGTGATGCGTCTTCATTTCCGCGCAGAGGCCCGCAGATATCGGCAGCACCGCATCCGGCACGCCGGCCTGCTCGCCGCCTTGCGCTGCCGCCGCGGCGATGCCGAGGGCGCAGGCCAGAGCAGAGAGGCCGAAGGTGGACAGGATCCGCATGCCTGGAACTCTACGAGATGATTTTGATCAATGCATGTTCGGTCAGCAAGGATCACAGATACCCGCTATGATAAGCCTGCTCGCAATTTCCTCGCCGCCGTCCGGCTCGCCGCCATTGTGGCCTGCTGGATCAATTGAGTCTGGACCCTAGTGCGCTTTCAGTCGCTCGCGTGCTGCGGCGATATGGTTGCGCAATAGATACATCATGCTGGCATAAGCGACAGGCATTCCAAGCTGGTTTGCCCGCTTCTCGAGTTGGTCGAGCCGCGCGATCAGGTGAATACTGTTAGCTGCTCCGGCGCCAGCCTCGATCTCGTCCTCGAGAAATCGCAGTTCACCGTAAAGTCGCGCGATCTTGGACCGCATGTGCCAGTTGTAAAGTTCCGGCAGCAGTCGCACCATTGGGTACAGCACGGCGACCATCGGAATGAGCAGAACGAGCAGCCGACCTGCCAGCGAAGCCATCCAGAACGGAAGATTGTTCTGCAGGAACGGTAGCCCGGATTTGTAGAACTGGATGGCTTGGTCGCTCAAGGGCAGATCGATGCGTTCCGCTGCCGGAAAACGGCCGGCGCGATGAAACATTCCGACTCCCGAATGGATCCGCGCCGCGGTATTCAGAAGCAGGTATTGGATCGCGGAGTGCAGATCCCTGCGCACCACCAGGCTGGCCTTGGTCGCGAACAAGGTGACATCCGACGGCGGGAGATGTTTCCCAAGATCGCCAACGCCCGCAGGCACCGTCACCTTGCTTAGGAAAGGATAGAGGGCAACATAGGCGTCGGCTCGAGGAACGTCGGTGAGCCCGACACGCTCGTCGGCAATCAGTTCCCGCACCGCCGGAGCGTCCCATGACGCGAGAATGAACGCCGCATCGATCTCGGCGGCGAGCAGCTTGTCGGCAGCTTCCTGGGGTGCGAGCGCGAGGAGCTCGCCCACCTGCTGGTCGAGCCCGTTGCGTTTGAGCACATGAAGCGAGAGCAAGCGCGTGCCGCTGCCCAACGGCCCAATCGACACTTTCAGGCCACGCAGGTCATCGGTAGTCAGGACTCGCAGATCGCTCCGATGGAAAATCCACAGAGGCTCATAGAACAAGGTTCCCAGGGACTCGAGCTCCGGCGCCTCACGTGCGCTGATGCTGCCGCCCTGGACCAACGCAACGTTCACGCCGGAGCGGGGGTCGCGCAGCAACGACAAGTTTTCCAGGCTACCGGCCGTTGCCACCAGTCTGACCTGCACGCCGGCACGCTCGAGTGCCGATTGGTATTGTGCGCCAATCTCCTCGTAGCCGCCCCCCTCGGGCCCAGTCGCCATCACGATGGCACGCGGTGGCATCGTGCCTAGCAGCAGCATCGCCACGCAAAAAATCGCAAGCGCCGTCACTCCGATGACAACCCCGCGCCAGCTCGTGCGAAGAAATTCCCTAACAGCCATGCCGGGCCTCGATAAGGAAAATTCTTTCTCGCGCTCGTCGTCTTCGCAATTCTAAAGGATAACCAACCATACATGAGTCTCGTAACGTATCAACGACTTTTTTTGCTTATTTGCTTTCGACTTCTTTTTAAATCGCTGCAAGTAGGGTGGGCAAAGGAGCCGGCACTTGCGCCGGCGACGTGCCCACGCGTGGGCACGGCGCGGCGCAGTCAAGCTTGCGCAGACTGCGTAAACTTGTCTGCGGTGCGCGCCTGACCAAGTCCGCGCAGCCGACCGCCAATCCTGATGACTTTGGAGGAATGAACCAAAGCTGTCACTGCGAGCCCGCGATACCGGCCTGCTGCACGACCTTGCTCCAACGAACGATCTCCGACTTCACGAAGTCCTGCAGCTCCGCGATCGATGGATTATCCATGGGCAGCATACCGTCCATGACGATCCGATCCTGCACCTCTTGCATCGCGACGACGCTTTTCATCTCGCCGTGGAGCTTATCCAGGATCGGCCGCGGCGTCTTGGCAGGCGCCGCGATCATCTGCCAGGACGCCACATCGAAGCCGGGCAAGCCAGCCTCGGCGAGCGGCGGAATTTCCGGGAACGCGGCTACGCGCTTTGCGGTTGAAACGCCCAGCGGGCGGATTTTTCCTGCTCGCAGCATTCCTATCGCCGGAGCGACGTCGACGAACATCAGCTGGACGTGTCCCGCGACCACGTCGTTCAAGGACGGCTGGCTCCCGCGGTAGGGGACATGCCCGATCTCGATGCCGGTCATGCTTTTGAGCAACTCGGCATAAAGATGATGCGGGGTGCCCGGACCCGCCGATGCGTAGGAAAGTTGCCCCGGTCTCTCCTTCGCGAGCTTGATCAGGTCCCGCACCGACCGAACCGGCAGCGACGGATTGACCACCAAGACGAACGGCGTTCGAGCAACCAGGACAAGCGGGATCAAGTCGCTTTCCGGATTGTAGGGCAGGTTCTTGTAAAGCGTGACGTTGACGGCCATTGACGTGCTCGTCGCCATCAACAGCGTGTATCCGTCAGGAGCGGCTTTCGCGACCGCACTGGCTCCAATGACGCTGCCGGCGCCCGGCTTGTTCTCGATGAGGAAGGACTGGCCCAGCCGCGCCTCCAGCCGTTGTCCAACCATGCGGGCGAGGATGTCGGTGGTCCCGCCAGGCGTGAAGGGAACGACGATCGTTACTGGTCGCGTCGGATAATCCTGCGCCCGAGCGGAGGGCGCAGCGAGCGCGACCAGCAAAAGACCGCCAAGAGCTGCCAAGAACAATCGTTCAATTCTGCACGATTTCCTCACGGTTCCCTCTCGCATACCCCGTTCCGCAGCTCCTCCAAGCAGACAATTCCACCGAGCTTACACCCGAGCTGCAACCGCCGCCATCAGGTGTCGACCTTGCACCCGCGCACTGTGATCTACATCGACAACGATCACTTCGCTGGCGAAGTAAGGCTGCGAGCTGCGCAGGGCACAATCGCCAACCTCTCGGTTGTCATGCCCCGCCTTGAGCGGGGCATCCAGTAATCCCGGGGCGGCCGGATGAGACAACGGTGCCAAATTCAACCTTTCCTGATTACGGGATCGTCCGCACACGCGGACGATGACGACCGCGAGCATGAGATTGTAATTACGACATACCAATTGAACCCGGTGAATATTACAGCTGGATTACCCTAACCCTCTCCCCGTTAAGGACGGGGAGAGGGAACAGACCGGGTTTGCTGCGCGTAGATGACCAAAATGCGTTGAGAACCGATCGGTTATCCACGATATTGGTTCACCCAAACCGGTGGAGTATTACGCTTGAGGCTTACGCGCAGACGCTTTGTCAATCTGGGAGCCGGCGTTGCGGCTCTTGCAGCCGCTTCCGGAACAGCGCGAGCGCAGTATCCCTCGCGTCCGGTGCATATCGTGCTCGGCTTTCCGCCCGGCGGCTCCTCCGACGTCATCGGGCGCCTGATGGCACAATGGCTCTCGCAGTGGCTGGGCCAGCCCTTTATCTTCGAGAACCGTCCTGGTGCGGGCAGCAACATTGGCACGGAGTATGTCGCGAGAGCAGCCCCCGATGGGCACACGCTGCTTTGGGCCACGTCTGCGAACGCGATCAACGCGACGCTCTACGACAATCTCGGCTTCGATTTCATGCGCGACTTCACGCCGGTTGCGAGCGTGTTCCGTGTCCCCAACGTCCTGGAGGTCCATCCGTCGGTCCCGGTCAAGACCGTTCCCGAGCTTATCGCCTATGCCAAGGCCAATCCCGGCAAGCTCAACTTTGCATCGGGCGGCATTGGATCGACATCGCAGCTCGCCGGCGAGCTTTTCAAGTTCATGACCGGAGTCGATATGCGGCATGTGCCATATCGCGGCTCCGCGCCCGCGCTCATCGATCTCCTGAGCGGGCAGGTGCAGGTGATGTTCGACCTGATGCCCGCATCAATCGGTTACATCAGGGCCGGCAGACTGCGCCCGCTCGCGGTCACTACTGGAATTCGCTCGGAGGCACTGCCCGACCTCCCGACGCTCATCGAATTTGTACCGGGCTATGAGGCCAGCACCTGGAACGGCGTCGCAGTGCCAAAGAACACGCCGGCCGAGATCGTCAACACCTTGAGCAGGGGCATCACTGCGGGGGTTGCGGACCCCACCATTCTGTCGCGCCTGACCGAGCTCGGAGCCACCGTGCTCGCCGACTCCCCCGCCCAGGCTCGCCAGCTCATCGCCGACGAGACCGAGAAATGGGGCAAGCTGATCCGCGCGCTGAACATCAAGGCGCAGTAGGGCTGGAGCTTGCCGGCAATTGCAGGGGTGGGTTTCAAACCCCCACGCTGCACTCCCGTGAGGTTCGCCGCCCTACTATATTGCAATTCGCCCAGCCCCCGCAGGGGTGAATCACATTCTGTGCGACGTGCCGGCGATCGCCGCTCACCGCCTGAATGTGGAGTTGGCGTGAGGGTGTCGCATGGCGAAAAAGCGAATTGGCATTCTCACCGGCGGCGGCGACGTTCCCGGCCTCAACGCGGTCATAAAAACCATTACCTACCGCAGCAGCGAGAACGACATCGAGGTCTTCGGCCTTCGTCGCGGCTGGGAGGCGCTCACGCACCTGAACCTCGACGACCCCGCCAGCCGGCGCCGCTACGTTACCGTGCTCGATCGTGAGAACACCCGCACCATCGACCGCCGCGGTGGGACCATGCTGCACTCGAGCCGCACCAACCCGGCCAAACTCCAGAAGCTTCCGGATCACCTTGCCGGCCAGGAATTTCCGGTCTCGCTGAGTACCAAGGGCGCCGGCAAGACCTGGGACGTCTGCCGGCAAGTGCTGGCGAACCTCTCGGCACTCGGCATCGAGCACCTTGTTGCCATTGGCGGCGATGACACGCTCGGCTACGCGAGCAGGCTCAACGCGCTTGGCGTCAGGATCATTGCGATCCCGAAGACAATGGATAACGACGTCCGCAACACCGAGTATTGCATCGGCTTCTCGACCGCGATCACCCGCGCCTCCGACGCAATCCAACGCCAGCGGACCACCGTCGCCTCGCACGAGCGGATCGGAATTTTCCGTGTCTTCGGCCGCGATGCCGGGTTTACAGCGCTCTACACCGCCTACGTCACAGCCATCCGGTGTGTCATCCCCGAATACGAGGTCAATCTCGACAAGCTCATCCAATTGCTCATCGAGGAGAAGCGCGAAAACCCCAGCAACTACGCGCTTGTCGTGCTCAGCGAGGGAGCCCGCTGGGAAGGCCACAAGCCGCAGGAATACGGTGAGCCCGACCCATACGGCCACCGCAAGAAGGCGAGCGTGGCCGAATCGCTTGCCGACGAGATCAAGCGACGCACCGGCGAGGAGACGATCACGTCGGACCTTACCTACGACCTGCGCTCGGGCGATCCCGACTTCGTCGACAAGCTCGTGGGCACCACCTTTGGCAACATGGCATACGACGCCATCCTCAGTGCCAAGACCGGCCTCATGTCGGCGCTGGTGGAGGGTCGTTACGCGCTGGTGCCCATCCCCGACCCCAAGCTTGGACCGCGCATGGTGGACGTCGCGACCGCCTACAACACCGAGCGCTACCGTCCGATGTATGCCAACAAGCTGGGGCTGCCGGTCTTTCTGAATCGCGCGTGCTAGACTGAGGTGCCTATGCAGTCACGGCCGGACTGCAGGCCATGGAGACTCGCGATCGCTACGCTTGCAGCGGATCCAAGACTTCGAGAAATGGGAATCGGTTGAAATCGACATCCCTGGTGCAAATTCGAGCGACGCCATGCTCTCGCATCAGAATGGCCGTGTGCGCGTCATGAAGCAGATTGCCCGCGAGGTGCGGAAGCTCTGAGATGACCTCACCCGCGACGTCGGCGTGCCGGTGCGTCGGCACCAGGACGGCGAGGCCCGGCGAGGCAAGCAGCGCGGTCACGAACTCCCAGGCTGCCGCTGCATTCCATGGCCGGCGCATGACGCGGGGATGGGTGGTCACGCGCAGAAACTCGTATAGGATTGCCCAGGTAGTGTACCAAGCGTCGGGTCGCGTCCGCTGTCGCGCCAACCAGTCGCGGCAAGGCACATGAAACTGCGAATCGGCATCGGCGGCGTACACCAGTACGTTGGTGTCGACGGTCAGCACTACCGACCCTCCATCGCGTGATATAGCGTATCGCGGTCGGCAACATCGACAAATGTGCCGCCGCTGCGGAACTTCGGCAGTGTGGGGATTCTTCCCCGCTTGCGTTGCGAGCGAAGCAGCAGGCGCAGCGCAGTCTCGACCAGGTCCGACATGGTGCGGCCTTGACGCGCGGCCTCGCGCTTGAGCTCGGCCATGACGGTATCATCGATGTTGAGAGTAGTTTTCATATGGAACACCATATCATGGATATGGTTATATGGCGAGAGAATAATTCGCTCTTACGTGCTGCACATGATATGATCAAGTCACGAAGGACCGTCGCGAGCGGGCTCACCGTCACGACCACGCCGTTATTTGCTGAGGCGTGCACCTGGCCCGCAGCTTGTGCCGTTGAAGCGGGGAGTCGGTTTGCAGCCGCCCGAAACGTGCAGCAGCAGTCAATGGGTTTGAGATGAGTCACGATCACGCGCCTGCGCCCGCTCCCAGCTCTGCCCGCCAGCGCCCGCCGCTGCGGCGCCGTCTGCCGATGCCGGCGTATGCGCCTCCGCCGAAATATTCCGAATTCCTCCAGCGCATGCTTGCGCGGGCGCGGGAATCCCTGGGCGAGGAATTCCGCGGCATCACCCCCGACGGGATCGTCCGGCCGGGACTGTTTCCCGTGCGCAAGACCGGCGTGTCGCTCGCGCCCATGTTGCGGGCAGCGCATGATTTCCTGGCGACGCTCGAAGCGCCGCAGCAGCGGAAGGTCTCGTTCGACATCGCGAGCGATGCATGGCGTTCGTGGTCCAATGTGCATCCGTTCCTCATGCGCCACGGTCTGGGCCTGCACGAGCTTGCCCCGGCGCAGCGCGAGGCCGCGCTTGCTTTGGTGAGCAGCGCGCTCAGCGCCAGCGGGTTCGAGACCGCGCGCAACGTGATGAAGCTCAACGAGCATGCCTGCGAGATCACCGGGCTGAGCGAGGAATACAGCGAGTGGTACTACTGGCTCAGCATCTTCGGCACCCCCTCGTCCACCGGGCCCTGGGGCTGGCAGCTCGACGGCCATCACCTGATCGTCAACTGCTTCATCCTCGGCGATCAGCTGGTGCTCACGCCGCAGTTCATGGGCTCCGAGCCCGTGCTGGCGGAATGGGGAAAGTACGCCGGCACGCGGGTGTTCCGGGCGGAGGAGAGCGTCGGTCTGGCGATGATGCGCGGATTGAGCCGCGAGCAGCAGGCCAAGGCCATCATCGGCACGCGGCTGCCGGGCGAGCTGCTCACGGCGGCGTATAACGACAACGTGCGCATGCCCTACGAAGGCATCGGCTACGGCGATCTCACCTCCGAGCAGCAGGGCGTGCTACGCGATCTGATCGGCGTCTACCTGCATCGGCTGCGGCCGGGGCACGCGGAAGTCGGGCTCGCGGAGGCGTTCGATCAGCTGCGTGAGACGCACTTTTCCTGGATTGGCGCCTCCGACGATCACGGGCCTTTCTACTACCGCATCTACAGTCCGGTGGTGCTCATAGAGTTCGATCACCAATCGGGGATCGTCTACGCCAACGACGAGCCCACGCGCGATCATATCCACACCGTGGTGCGCACCCCCAACGGCAACGACTACGGCAAGGACCTGCTGCGCCAGCATTATGCCCGGCACGATCATTCCCACCCGCGGAGCGCGCACCGCCTCGGCAAGCAGTAATGCGAGCACGGCGCCGGGCGGTGGCGCCAAGCTCTCGGTCTTCCGCCTGGCTTAAGCATCCTCCTCAAGCGGCTCGAAATGAGGCTGGAACCAGACTTGTGCGATCAGAGTGGGTACGACGGCGCTGCCAATGACCGCTGTCAGCAGGATCGTATATTGATCCTGATCGATGATGTGGTTGGTCAAGCCGAACAATGCCGAGATGGATCCAAAGGTCAACCCCGTCGACATCATCAACGTCGTGTACATACCCTCGCGTTTGTCAAAATTAAAATAGCGCGTCAATGGCAGGATACCGATGAATTTAGTCGCCATCTTCATCGCGAGGAAAAGGCCAATCAATCCGGCACCGGCGATCAGCCCGCGCGCTTCGATCAAGGAACCTGCCTTGAGAAAGTAAAACGGCGTCAGGAACGCGAAGCAAATCGCACGCATTCGGAGCTGGAGCTCTCGTTGCCCCATAAAGAACGGTGCTAGCGCCATCCCGACGAGGTATGCAGGCAGAACAGCCTCGCTCTGACCCAGATTAGCGAGGCCGCCAAGCCCAAAGAGGACCAGGAACAGAAACTTAATCTCGGGCTCGCTTGCGCGTTTGCCGATTCGCTCAAATAACCACGGCACGACCCAGGGGATTACCACTACAACCGCAGCCGTGGCCGCGGCGAAGAGAAGCAGATAGAGGTTGTAGTTAGCAAAGACCAATCCGAGGGCCAACACGGTGCCAATGTCATTGATGAAGCAGGCAGCCAAGATGATCTTGCCGAGCTCGGTACGGTTGTAGCCCGTTTCGACCATCACCGCATAAACCACTGCCACGGACGTGGTAGACAGTGCGATCCCGGCAATTTGCGCTTCCGGCCACGGCCAGCCGAACCCGTAGTGAGCCAACAGCAAGCAGCCCAGATACGGCGCAAAGAACCCCATCAGTCCAATCGTGACGCTCGACCCGAAATTCCTTTTCACGACGTGAGGGTCGATGTCGGTGCCCGCCAGGAACGTCAGGACAATAGCACCGAAGCTGGCGATATAATTGATCCAGGGTGTCAGAGGCAGGCCAAGAGTGTTGCCCGCAACGGCGCCCACGACGATCTCGAACAACGCAGCTGAGATCGTGATGAAAAGCGATCCGATGGCGGCCAGGAACGCCAGCGCCATCCAGAGGGCAGACTGAAACCAGATATTTTCCATCTACCGATGTCCTCTCCCGGCAGTGCCGAATCGGCGTTAAAAAACCCGCCCTGCGGCGGGTCGCGAGAGGCCCTACCGCATTCGCTACGCGGCAGGGGTCATCAGCTCCTGGGAGCGGTTTCGGGGAACCCCATCCCCACTCAGTCTGGGCTTTAGTACGCAAGCAGCGTTGATATTGCAAGTTGCGCCAAGAGGACGGCAGCTCTCAGCGCACGAGGAGCTTGCTGAAGCACTTTCGGGGCATTGAACCATTTGTGAAGGCGGGAACCCGAGGCCGCTCTGCACATTGATCATGCAAACGTTTTGGAACACGCCTCCAAAAAGGAATGATCGCTGGCGCAACAGAAGAAAAGGATGAAACACAGTGACCACCTGCAACGAGAAACACCATCCCAACCATACTCATCGGCATGGCCCCAATTGCGGGCATACGGCGGTTCGCCATGACGGCCACGTCGATTATCTGCATGATGGCCATTCTGCACCATGTTCATGGGGATCATGTCGACGAGCACGCGCTGGCCGTGAGCGCGACAAATCCCGTGCACTGCACCCCGCAGACGCGCTGCTCGCACAAGCATGGGCCTGCCTGCGGGCATGAGACGGTGCCGCACGCCGACCACGTCGATTATCTGGTAGACGGCCGGCTGCATCATCCGCACGGAGACCACTGCGACGACCACGGGTCCGTGCACCTCGCCTAAACCGAATGGTCGGCAAACCCAGGCCGATCAGATTGATGCACAAGCGGCGAACCGACACCGGGCGGTCGCCAATCCCTCGGTTGTCATGCCCCGCTTTAAGCGGGGCATCCAGTAATCCCGGCACGGCCGGGTGAGGCAACCGTGCCAAATTCAACTTTCCTGATTACTGGATCGTCCGCATACGCGGACGATGACGACCGCGAGATCCGAAGCCCATCGTCCTCAAGTCCCGCGCATGCTCTGATCCGATCCAGGGCTCAGCCTGATGCGCGGCGGCCCCATGAGAATCGGCTGAAACAGCACGGCCGCGGCCAAGGTGCACGCCAGCGACAGGGCCATCAACTTGCCCATGCTGGAAATGCCCGGCTCGCTGGAGAGCCAGAGGCTGCCGAACGCGGTTGCCGTGGTCATGGCGCTGAAGATCACGGCGCGCGTGAGCGTTGACTCCAACAGATTGGTTTTGCCGCCGCGCCAGGCCACGATGTAGTAGATCTTGAAAGCGACGCCGACTCCGAGCAGGAGCGGCAGGGCAATGATGTTGGCGAAATTCAGCTGCAAGCCGATCAAGCCGCAGATCTCCAATGTCACCAGGCCGGCAACAATGAGCGGCACAAGCGTCAGCAGCACGTCGCCGAAGCGACGCAGCACGATCCACAACAGGATGGCGATCGAGGCGAGCGCCAGACCCGTGGCTTCGGTGAAGGCGCGAACGATTATGCCGGCTGCCTCCTGGAACAAGACCGGGGTGCCGGTCGCGGTTGGCTCGACCGCGAGGACCGCCGCCGCGAAATTGCGCAATGTCCTGTCGTCATTGTCGCCTTTGGGAAGGACTTCGATTCGCGCCTTCTGGTCGGGGGCGACCCAGTCGCGAGTCAAGGCGGCCGGCAAGGTTTGCAATGTGATGCGTTGCGGGTCGAGCATGAGGCGGAGCTGATCCAGGTCGTAACGCAGAGGCGCTGCAAACGCCTTGCTTGCCCGAGCGCGAACCGTTTGGTCCGCATCAGCCAGCTGGCCAAGGAGAGCGGAAAGCTTCGCGGCAGGAGTCGCTCCGGGATTTGCCTCCTCGCTTGTGGTTCGTGACAGGGCGGCGGCGGCGGACTTGAGCGCCTGGACGATCTCCGCATCTGTCGGTTCGGGACGCAGCTGCGCGGGCGCGATCACCGGATTGAGCACGGCGGCTGCATTTGCAATGTCGCCGAGCTTGCGGTCCCGCGCATCCGGTATGAAGCTGTCGATGGTCAGCGTCCGCGAGACTGGCGGGAGCGCAGCCAATCGGGCCGCAATGTTTCTTGCGTCGGGCAATGACGGTGCCACCACATTGATCGCGTTTGCGCCCGTATTGGGATCGCTTCTCAGATCGAGAAAGGTCGCAACCGACTCGACGTTCGGATTCTGCAGATGCAGAGGATTGAAATCGAACTCGACGTGGCGCAGCGCCGGAGATGCGAGTGCCACGATGCCGAGGGTTACAACCAGTATCGGAATGCGGTGCGCCATGTTGAATCGGTCGAGAGGAGCGAGCCACGCAAATCCCATCTGGTGCGACTCGGCGGGTGGCTTCGTTAGCCGCAGCGCGGCGGGCAGGACGGTGATCGTCGTGAAGAAGGCGATCAGCATGCCCAAACCGGCAATCTCGCCAAGCTCGGAGAGCCCCCGGAAGTCCGTCGGCAGGAACGAGAAGAAGGCGGCTGCAACTGCAGCCGCGGCGAGGGCCAAAGGCATTCCCGCCTTGCGCGCGGCGCTGCGCAGCGCGCTTTGCAGATCGTCGACGTCGTGACGTTCCGCCCGGTATCTGACGCTGAATTGCAGACCGAAATCGACTCCGAGCCCGATAAACAGGACGGCAAACACGATCGAGACCAAATTCAACTTGCCCACGAGAAGAAGACCGAGGGCCGCTGTCGCAGAGAGACCCACGATCAATGCGAAAACTATCGGCCCAATGATTCGCCAAGAGCGCAGTGCCAGAAACAAGACAATCAGGACGGCGACCACCGTGCCCGCGATATTGACCGACGCCCCCTGGCGCACACTCGCGTACTCCTCGTCGTTGATCGGGACCTCGCCCGTCATTCTTATGCGCGCGTCGAAATCCGACGCGAGCTGCAGGTCCGCCGCCGTCTGCCGGATGGCGTCGGTGGCGGCGCGGCCCGGTTCCAGTGCGGCGAAATTCAGTTTCGGGTCTGCTTGGATGAAGCGGCGCAGTTCCTCGGGCGTGGCCGGGCGGCCCTGCATAAGCACGCGCCAGGAGAAGCTCGCCGGCCGCCCCGCCAAAACCTCCGCCAGCGTATCTGCCCCGAGCGTGAGCGGACGCGCGAGGTCGCTGAGCGCAATTTGCTTGTGCTCCACGCCGGCTGCCGCGAAGGACAAGGCGTTGGCAATCCCGCGCAGACTGGGGTCGGGTGCCAGAACTTGGAGCAGGGGAGCGGAATGACTGAGCTCGCCTGTTATGCGTGCCACATCCTGCTCCGAAAGGAACAAGAGTGCGTTGCGTTCAAAGAAGGGTCCTCCCCCGGCTTGTCCGACGAACTGGAGGACATCCGACCGTGCAGGCAGTGATTTCGCGAGCTTGTCCGCGGCCTGGTCCGCCAGTTCCGGCGTGGGCGCCTCGATCACTACCAGGAGTTTGTGCTCAGGAAAGACAGCCTCATAGGCCTTCTGGCTTTGGTAGCCTGTAGATTTTCCGGTCGCGATGAGCTCGTTGACGTTGGTTGTGATGGCAAAATTCCGGGCGGCGTAGATGCAGGATCCAACCGCAACCGCGACCGCCGCGAGGAGCACCAGCCCCGCATGGCGAATGCAAAAAACCACCGCCCGCTCTATCGTCCGTGTCAGCATCGCCGTGGCGGATATCTACGCGCGCCGACCCGGCTCAATGGGGCGGGATTCGGGTGGCAGGTCCCTTCGGAGCCCCAGCATTGGCGAAACGCGCGCTCCGCCCAGCGGTTCCCGAAAACCGCCCCATACCATGGTTCAAGGTATAACCAGCTATCGCTTCCCGTTTTGGCCAAAGGAACCCGAGGCGCTGCGGCCAAGGCCTTAGCAACCTCGCCTTGGCAACCTCGGCCGGGAATAAAATACGCGGCTTTCCGGTCTATGTTACGGTGGTCGCGCGGCGATGAGCGCCAAGCCAGAGGTAGCGTGGCAGGCAAGGAAGACGATCAGGCACGCTTTCGGGCGGTGGTGCTGCCTCACCTCAGCGACGCTTATGCGCTTGCGCGTTGGATTGTCGGCAATCCCACCGATGCCGAGGATGTGGTGCAGGACGCCTGCCTGCGCGCCTTTCACGGCATTGACGGGTTTGCCGGCGGCAATGCTCGCGCATGGCTGCTGACCATCACGCGCCATGCCGCATTCACGTGGCTGGGCAAGAACCGCTCGGCGGCGATGGTCGGCGTGGATGATCTCGAGGAAGTGGAGCGGAAGGAATTGGACCACGGATTGCCGATGGAAGCACGCGAGACCCCGGAAGCGGCCTTGATCGCCAAAGCCGATGCGCAACGGCTCGAAGCCGCGATCGCGCAGCTCCCGGTCCCGTTTCGGGAGGCGCTGGTGCTGCGCGACGTGCAGGGCCTCGAGTACCGGGAGATCGCGGAGGTGATCAAGGCGCCGATCGGCACGGTGATGTCGCGCCTGGCGCGGGCGCGCAACCGGCTCATTGCCAGCATTGCGATCGAGGAGGGGGTGGGGAAGACAATATGAGTGCGTCGATGGAGAATGACCCGAGGCTGCTGGTTCACGCCTATGTCGATGGCGAGCTCGACCCCGCCCACGCGCTGGAGCTGGAACGGCAGCTCGCGCAAGACCCCGCTTTGGCGGCGGAGCGTGAGCGCATCGATGCGTTGCGTCAGGTCATCAAGGAGCGGCTCCCGCCGCTGCCGGTCCCGCTCGCGCTCGCTCGCCGGATCGATGCGGCCATCGGGCCAAACCGCGCGCGGGCACGCGCGTTCTCAGCGCCGCCGTCATGGCGCGCGCTCGCCGCCTCGGTCATCGTGGCCGCTTGCCTCGCCAGCAGCGCAACCTGGTTTGCAGCTCGTCCCGTTCCTGCCGAAGCCACGGCCGACATGGTGCTTGCAAGTCACCTGCGCTCTCTCATGGCTCCACAGCCGATCGATGTGGTTTCATCCGACCGTCACACCGTCAAGCCCTGGTTCAACGGGCGGGTCACCGAGGCGCCGCGGGTGGTCGATCTCAGCCCGGAAGGCTTTCCGCTCGTCGGCGGTCGTGTTGACGTGATCGGGCGCACTCCCGTGCCGACGCTGGTCTATCATCGTCGTCAGCACCTGATCAGTCTCATGGCGCTGCCCAGCGGCCAATCTCCGCTCGCGATATCGTCGGAGCGCACGATCGCCGGCTACCACATCGTCACATGGACTCAGGACGGCGTGACCTATTGGGCCGTGTCCGACGTTGCAATCCCCGATCTCGAGAGTTTCGCCAAAGCATTCCGCGACGCGCCGGCATGAACCTCCCCCTGAAAGGGGGAGGTCGAAAGCATTTGCCCCGGCGTTGCGCCGGGGCAAATGCTGTCGGGTGGGGGTCCAACCGCTGGCACTGGCATTTGCTGATCATCGCGGCTGCGGCTTGACCCCCACCCGGCTCGCTTCCGCGAGCCGACCTCCCCCTTTTAGGGGGAGGTTTATTCCGGCGTTCGCCGCCGGAAACGGGCTGTAGATCGCGCGACGGCATCGCAATACCAAGCCTCACCTTTCCGGCCCTGGTTGGCCGCGAGGTCGACCCGGCGCGGTCCTCATTACGTCGCTTTGCCCCGGTAATGCTGCGCGCGAATGTGAAAGCGCGCGAGAACGCCGATGTCACGTTTCTGCTCCCGCGAATGGTGGTCCGATGCGCGGCATTATCAGATCGCCGCGCTGGCCACCCTGCTCGTTTACAACCTCGGTTGGGTGGACTTCGGCGCACGGCCCCTCAACAGCGCGCTTGCCATTGGCGCGGCGCTCGCAACCCAGGCGCTCTGCACCTATGTGTTTGCGCTGCCCGAATTCGACCCCCGCTCGTCCCTGATCACCGGCCTCTCGCTGAGCCTGCTCCTGCGCACGCAGGAGCCATGGCTGCACGCCGTTGCCGGCGTCATCGCCATCGGCTCGAAATTCGCTTTTCGGGTCAACGGCAAGCACATCTGGAATCCCGCGGGCTTCGCGATAGTGGCTCTGCTATTGGGCGCGAACGGGGTGTGGATCTCGCCGGGACAGTGGGGATCGACGGTATGGCTCGCCGCGCTCCTGTGCTTCTTCGAGATGAAAACCGTCGATCACATCGATGCATTCACCACTCCGCGCCTGGTCGAATATCACGACGAGGATCCGTGTGCGCCCCCAATCGTTGCCGCGACCGCTGTTCCGCTCAGGCTCGCGCCAGCAGTCCCGGCATCGGCTTGACCCGACCGCTGTCGGGGAAAACTTTGCTCGCCAGCGCCGCTTCGTCCACACGCAAGTGGTCCTTGAGCACACCTTTGAGCACGGCGCGCAAGTCGGTCGTGGGCTTGAGATCGCGTCCCTCGTGCAGGTTGGCGGCTTTGAGACCGGGCCACTGCGCTATCACGCGGCCGCCCTTGAGCGCGCCGCCTGCCAGCAGCGCGACCGTCGCCGTGCCGTGGTCCGTACCCGCGGTGCCGTTGATCCGCGCGGTGCGTCCGAACTCGGTGACGACTGCCACGACCGTCTCGCCCCAAGCCTCCTTCATCTCCGTCTCGATGGCGGCGATCGCGCCGTCGAGCGCCGCGAGCAGATTGGCAAGCCGGCCATTGGCGACGCCTTCATCGGCGTGCGTGTCCCAGCCGTCGAACGCGAGCGCCCCGATGCGCGGTCCATCGGGCCGGACAAGAAATTTCGCCGCCGCACCTGCCGACTCCGCGAAATAGGCCCGCACCTGTCCCGCGCCTGCCGCCCGCGGTTGCCCGCCATCCATGCCGCCGGCGCGCGCGATGGTCGCAAGTCCCACCCGCTCCTCGAGCGCGCGCGCCAGCGCGGGATCGGTGTGGCGATAGAGATCAAGGAGCCGGGCAAGGGTGTCGTCGCTTGCCGGCGGCATTCGCCGCGGCGTCCACGACAGGACCGGCGCCGGACCGCGCACCACCAGCGGCGCTATCGGGCCGATGGCGAATGCATCCTTGCCTGCCCCACCCGCTCGCCCGGCTGGCTGCAGCGCGGTGAGCGCGCGATTGAGCCATCCGCTGTCGGTCGCGCCCGGAGAGGGAACCCCGCTTTCCAGCACATCCTGGCCGTCGAAATGCGAACGCTCACGGTAGGGCGTCGCCGTCGCATGGACGATGGTCGCAGCACCGGCCTTATAGAGCCGATGCAGATTCGGCATTGCCGGGTTGAGCGCAAAGAAAGAGTCGAGCGACAGCGCCGGAGTCGGGCCATGCAGAGTGAGGGCCTTGTCGCCGCGCAGCGATTGCCAATCCGGATCTCCCACCGGGGCAATGGCGGCGAGACCATCGAGCGCGCCACGCAACACGATCACAAGGAGCCGCGGGTCGCGACCTTCCGCCCGCGCGAGGCTTGGCACGTAGGCCCAGGCAAAGAGGGTGCCGGAGGCGAGCAGCAGCTCGCGGCGGCTCGGAGCATGCAGCGTCATGGCGTTACCTTCCAACCTGCTCGTTTGCAAAAGCGTCGGGTCATCGGCGCTGAAACTCCGGCGCCATGAACAGGAGCGCCAGCGCCTGCGGCCGGCTTTCTGCCCGCGTGACCGCTTGGCGCGTCTCCACCGAAGCGATTGGACCGAGCGTCTCCTCGAAGATCTCGCGCGGGTCCACCTGCTCGCCCACGCGCCGTGCCAGTTGGTTGGCGAGATCGAGGCGCTGAGAAAGCCCATCGAGCCAGGGGCCGTTGTCGTCGGCGAAGCCTTTCGGAGCTGCGGGGCGCCACAGCGGCTCGCCCAGGAGGTTGTGCGCCTGCATGACGGGGCCGATATCGGGCGGGGATGTCACACCAGCGGCACGCAAAGCCGCGACGATCCATTCGCCCGGACGCTTCAACTTTGCCTGCGCGGGCTCCCACGCTTCCGGTGCGGTAACGAGCGCTTTCGCCAGCTCCTTCAGATTGCCCTCGGTATCGCGAAACCGCTTCTCCAGGCGCTGGACCAGCGCCGGCGCCGGCTCGTCGGCAACGAAATGACGCGCGATCTTGCCGGCCACATGTTTTGCAGTGGCCGGATGACGAGCGAGCGTCGCGAGCACGGCACGCCCCTGCTGCACGCCGTTGTCTTGATAAGGCTTCCCGATCACCGTCTGCATGCCAGGCTCGTGCATGCGCGGATTGAACTGGAATTCTCCGCCATGCACGGGATCCTGGCGCAGCGGCACCATTGTCCAGCCGGTGATGACCTTGGCGAAGCTGGTGACATCCTCCTGCGTGTAGCCGGTGCGCACGCCGAGCGTATGCAACTCGAGAATCTCGCGCGCGAGATTCTCGTTGAGCCCCCGCATCTGGCGCAGCCCCGCGATCGATCCGGGGCCGATGGAGCGCGCGTTGTCGAGATAGATCAGCATCGCCGGATGGGATTCGACAGCGAGCAGCATATCGCCGAAACGACCGAGAACGTGCGGACGGATCGCCTCGCGCTCGTAGGCGCCGCAGATCGGACGGACAATGCCTTTGTCCGCGGACACACAGAAATGGTTGGACCAGAACCAGACCAGCCGTTCGACAAAGCCTGTCTTGGCTTCCAGGGCCGCATGGATTCGCGCCTTGGCTTCCTCGAGATATAGCCGCTGCGGCACGCCCGGTCCGGGAGGCCGCGCAGGCGTTGGCGCAGCCGTTTGCTCCGGCGCTTTCATCTCCGAGTCTGCGCCTGCCGTATCGGTCTTTGCGGAATTGGCATCGCGTGCGGCGCGTTGCGCCAACCGCATCGCTCTTTGCTCCTGCCGGAAGGTGAATGCAACGCGCGCGCTTTCGCCGCCGCTCAGCAGCCCTGAATCGTTGATCCGTCCCGCTTGCGGGCGGTCGAGCTCGGAAAGGAGGGCGCCACGCGGATCGGCAGCAATAGCCGCAATCGATCCGGTCCGCGGACCAAGGCCAAAGCGGTGCAAAGCGATGGCGGCTGCGGCTTTCGGGTCAAGTGCCATGCGTCATCTAGCTCCTGCTGGCCAACGCACGCCCGGCTCGAGCAGAAAAGCAACGTTCGAGAGGACAATGACAATAGTGCGGCGCTTCGCCTTTCCGCCGCATGACGGCAAAATGAAAACTTGGAAAGAAAAACGGAACCGACGCAAACTGTATCTTTTTCGTAAATGGAACTCGCCGCCGGGATGCCGCAGGCGCTATTCTCTGCCGCATTGGCGGTATATCCATCGTCTCGATTCATCGCTTCCAGACGTCTGCTTGTCGGATCGGCGGCAAGGCATATGTGACACCCGCGAGCGGTTTGGGTTGGCTGCGATAGACCCGGTATCGAATGCAGGAGAGAATGCGATGCGGCATTCGCGTCTTTGCTTGAGCTTGATCGTTACGCTCACCATCACGGGCGCAGTCGGGGAGAATTTTGCCGTCGCTCAGACCCAAGCCCCCGCGCAAACGCCTCCTCCGGCAGCTCCGGCTCCATCTGTTCAACCGCCCTCGCCGGCGCTCGGTCCGTACAAGCCTGTCCCGATTAGCCTTCCAAAAACGATAAGCGATTCGAGCTTCGAGGCTTTCCGCAAGGAGCTTGCAGATATCGCGCAAAAGCGGGATCGCGCTGCACTTGCCGAGCGAGTCGCAGCCAATTTCTTCTGGATGCCTGAAACGACCGACCTTGCGGACAAGAAGCGGCCCGCCATCGACAATGCTGCCAAAGCCCTGGGTCTCGACGCGGCGGATGGCTTGGGGTGGGATACGATTGCGGCCTATGCCGGGGAGGCAAGTGCCGCGGCCGACCAGCAGCGCAGCGGTGTTATCTGCTCGCCGGCGGAGGCGACCTTCGAGGATGCAGTCGCTGACGAGCTCGCGGATGCGACCCAGACCGACGCAACCGACTGGGTATTTCCGATCCGCGACGGTATCGAAGTACGCTCCGGCGCTCGACAGGACGCGGCCGTGATCGAGACACTCGGTCTCTATCTGGTGCGCGTCGTCCCGGACGAATCGCCGGCGAACGCGGTGATGTCGGTCATCAAGGTGCTCACGCCCAGCGGTAAATTCGGGTTCGTGCCGCTGGAATCTGTGCTGCCCATTGGTGGTGAGCAGATGTGCTATGTGAAGGAGCCGTCCGGTTGGAAGATCGCCGGTTTTCTCGGCGGCGAAGCCAATCATTAGGCTCCCTGAGGGCTAGCCAATGATCATAGAGAAGCAGGAAGACGTCACGACAGCGGTTCTGGCCGAGTTGAAGCGCGCGCCGAATGCGCGCTTTCGCGAGATCATGTCCGCGTTCGTTCGCCATATGCATGATTTCCTGCGCGAGGCTAAGCTGACGGAAGAGGAATTCCACACGGCGCTCGGCTATGTCGTTGCGATCGGCAAGCACAGCAGCGAATCGCATAACGAGGCCGTGCTGATGGCGGGCTCGCTCGGATTATCGGCCCTGGTGTGCCTGCTCAATAATTCCAACGGCGCGTCGGAGACGGACCAGAACCTGCTGGGGCCGTTCTGGCGCATGCACTCGCCCATCACTCCGAATGGCGGCTCGATCGTGCGCTCGCCCACGCCAGGGCCGGCATTGTTTGTGGACGCCTGGTTCCGCGATGGCGATGGTCGTCCCGTTGTCGGTGCGGAGGTCGATATCTGGCACTCCTCCCCGGAAGGTTTCTACGAGAATCAGGATCCGGTGCAGGCCGACATGAACCTGCGCGGAAAGTTCTTCACCAGCCAGGACGGCCATATCAGCTTTCGCACCGTGAAGCCCGCCGGGTATCCGATTCCGATCGACGGCCCGACGGGGGAGCTGTTGCGCGCGCAGGGCCGCCACAATATGCGCCCGGCGCATCTGCATTTCCTTGCCAGCAGGGACGGCTTCAAGACCTTGATCTCGCAACTTTACGTTCCCGATGACAAGTTCATCGAGACTGACGCCCAGTTTGGCGTCACGCGCCACCTCATCGGCAACTACGTGCGGCACGACAGCGAGACCGCCCCTGCGCCCGGGATCTCAGCGCCGTGGTATTCGCTGGAGCACACCTTCGTCATGCAAGCCGGCCAGAACCGACTGCCGCGGCCGCCGATCTCCGGCAAGGCGCGCGGCGAACGGCCTAAGATCCCGCATCTCGCCTGAAACCGGGAGCGGTTTCGTAGAGGCGACCCACTGGGTCGCCCTGCATCCGCACGCGCGCATATTGGAAGAGGGCGCGGCAGTACCGCGCCCCTGCGAAGGCGATGGCTTACTCCAGCTCACCCCGCGCCCGCTGCGGCCCGATCGACCGAAGCGGCGGTCTGGCCAAACAGGATGGCGCGCTCCTCCGCGGTGCGAATGCCGCCCTGATTCGGGTTGACCTGCTTCGCCTTGGCATAGGCGCGCTCGACTGCCGGGCGGGCGCGGATGGCTTCAAACCAGCGCTTGAGGTGGGGGAAATCCTCCAGCTTCTGGCCTTGGCGCTCGTACGGCACGATCCACGGATAGATCGCCATGTCGGCGATCGAGTAGTCGCCGGCGACATGGGAGCGGTCCGCAAGGCGCTTGTTGAGCACTCCATAGAGCCGGTTCACCTCGTTGCGGTAGCGGTCCATGGCATACGGAATCTTGTCCACGGCATAGTTGCTGAAGTGGTTATTCTGCCCGGCCATGGGACCGAGATTGCCCATCTGCCAGAACAGCCACTGAATCGTGTCGATCCGAACGCGGGTATCGCGCGAAAGATATTTGCCGGTCTTTTCCGCGAGATAGAGCAGGATTGCGCCCGACTCGAACACCGCGATGGGTTTGCCGCCATCGGCTGGCGCGCGGTCGAGAATGGCCGGGATGCGATTGTTGGGTGAAAGGGCCAGGAAATCTGCCTTGAACTGCTCGCCCTTGCCGATGTTCACCGGGATGATCTTGTAGGGAAGGCCGGTCTCCTCAAGCAAGATCGTGATCTTGTGGCCGTTTGGCGTCGTCCAATAATGAAGGTCTATCATGTACTTGCTTCCTTCTTCGTGCGGGGGGCAATGATGCCGCAGCGACATGGGCGAGGGAAGTGCCACCGGCGCGCGAGCGGATCAAATATACCGGCGCAGGCCGCCTCCGCCGGTCCAGCAATCGCCGAAATTGCAGGGTCAGTTATATAGCCGCGGGGAAGAAGATCGCACCGCCCAGCGGTTCATAAGGCCCGATGATTGAAGTCAAGAGGATCATTGCCGCTGTTGGCATGGCAGTGGCGCTCGTGCATGCAGGCGGGTGTCCGGCCGTGGCAGAATCAGCGGCCGAATTCTGCCTTGCTGCGAACGAGGCCATCTCCATTGGCGTACCCCTCCCGCGGACAGCAGCTCGCCTCAAGGCAGGCGGGCTGAGAATAGTCGCGGTCGGCTCCTCCTCCACCACTGGCTTGTGGGTCCTGAGCCTGGACTCGACCTACCCGCAGGTCATGCGGCATGAGCTTGCAGCCTTGCGGCCCGGCGCGCAGATCGAGGTGATCAACAGCGGCCGGATCGGCGACACGGTCACCGGCAGCATGGCGCGGTTCCAGAGAGATGTTCTCGCTTACCAGCCCGACCTGGTCATCTGGCAGCTGGGCACGAACGACGTGGCGTGGGGGGGACGCGCCGACGGGCTCAAGCAGCTCATCGTTACCGGCATCCGCGCGTTGAAACGGGATGGCGCGGACGTGATTCTTATGGATCTGCAGTATGCCCCGATGATCCTGTACACCTCCCAGCACGAGGCGATGCAGGCGAACATTGCGGAAGCCGCCCGCGAGGAGCACGTCGGGCTGTTTTCGCGCTTCTCGCTGATGCGCCGGTCCATCGAGGCCGGCCTCCCGGCGAGTGCTCTCGTTGCCTGGGATGGACTGCACAACTCTGCCGCCGGGTATGATTGTGTGGGGCGAGCGCTGGCGCGGGCGATCCACGCCGCTGCCCGCTGAGCCAACTAGATGTAACGGATGAGCGAAGCGACATCGCGGCCGTTACCCATGGCCCGCATATCGCTAATGCTAATGCTCATGCGGGCTACGGGTGAAAAAAGCCGCTAAAGGGCACCATCGCCCGCTTCCCGGCGCCAGGAGGGTGTTGCCGGCAGGCCTCATGACGCCATCTTTACGCGAATTCGATCGCCGCGGTGCACCCCATGCTAACCAGCTTTATGATGCAATCGCTCCTTGCAGACCTGCGAACCCGTCAAGTTCGCGCAAGAACCATAAGCCATAGCGCGTCTTTGACGAGCAGCCGCCGCTGCGCCCGCGATTTCCTGCGGGCAAACAGTTCACCACTGTGGCTTTTGCGCACTAGGCCACCACGTGCATTTGTGGTTGTAATCGCATCGGTTCAGCGCAGGGAATCTTTCAACACAGGGGGTACCCAATGAAGAAGCTTGTGATCGCCTTGATCGCGACTCTCGTCGCGGTTTCCGTGTCCGGCTGCGTCGGCGTCGGCAAGGGCAAGGCTCCGCCCGTCGTTACCAAGGGCTAATCCTACACCGATGGGGCCGGCGCGAGCCGGCCCCACTCGGCTAGTTGGACACGGGGGCGACGGTGCCGGAATCGGCAAATCTGAATCGTTCCTGGGTCAAGTTCATGGAGGAGGGGACCATGACCATGATGAGCAATCTAAACAGGGGCAACAGCCTGCGGTTACTGGTCGGGGTCTGCGCGCTTGCGCTCTCGACCGGACTGTCCACGGCACGCGCCCAGGATACTTTCTCGCAAGAGGCCAGTGCAGTTACCACCGACGCCCGGCCAAGCGCTCCGGCGCCTGCAAGCGCTGCAACGGCGAGTGCGACCGCTGCAACTCAGAGCGAGACGACGACCATCGCGACGGAGCCTGCCGCGGCGCCGGAGAACGTCACTCCGCTGAAGCCGGTGGAGGTTCGACCTGCCGCGAAGCCGGCTCCGAGCGCCAGCATTGGCCGACCGTATTTCGTCGAGTTCCGGGCGCGCGCCGCCTACAACTATGGCCACGCGTTCGTGGTGCACGGGCGGGTCGGCGAGCCGATTACGAAGAAAAGCGTCGTTGGCCTGCATCCGGCCGGCGATTCTCCCATTCCATGGATGATCGGGCATGTCGTCCCGGTTCCGTCCGAAACCGGCTGGAGTGACGGCGACGTCGGCTACAACGACATGTACATCACGGCCAAATATCGGGTGTATCTGACCGAAGCCGAGTACCGAATCATTCTCGCGCACCTGCGGGAGATGCAGACGCACACGCCGCTCTGGTCTGCTCCGGTCTACAACTGCGTCGCCTTCGTCGGCGATATCGCGGCCTTCATGGGCATGCAGCATCCGTTCCACTGGGTCATGCCCAAGGAATACATCGAGGGCATCAGGGCAATGAACGGCGGGCGGCAAGAGCTGCCGGCCGCATGGCTGCAGGCAATGGCTCCGCAGCTCGCGCAAAAGCAGGCGGCGCAGCTCGCCGCCGCGCATCACGAGGCGGCGGAAGCCGCCCACGAGCAGGCGGCAGCGGCAAGCGAACAGCCGGAGCAACCGACCGCAACGGTGCCGCACGCAGAGCAGCAGGCCGCGCCGGCGCAAGCCAAGCCCCGCAACAAGCATCATGCCGCCGTGCAATCGAGTGCTCGGCCGCAAGCGACCGGAGCTGTGGCACCCGCCTATGCCGTCGCCCAGTAACCGAGATTGCTCATCGCTGGCCTGAATTGCGGTCCTCGGCATACCGGGGACCGCACCTTTATTTCCAAGCGGCCAATTCCTCGACGATCGCGTGCGTCAGGATTCGCTCCAGCAATTGCAAGGCGCGCGCAACGGTCGCGCCGTCCATGACGCGGTGATCGTAATTGAACCGCACGTCGAGGCTGCCGTCCGGGGCAAAGACGCCATAGTTGAGCACCACGGTGCATGGGGCGAGCGGCCGCAACGAATCGGCGCCGAGCGCGGAATACACCGACAGTGCGAAAGTGCCGAAGAAATTCGCGCGCTGCCGACCAATGTTGAGGCCGATCCACATCAGCAAGCGCCGCAGCGGCCATGGCAGGCGACCAAGCAGCAATACCCGGCGAAATTCCTTGATCTCTCGGAGCGGTGCCTCATTGAAATGCCGCAAGATCGCGACCAGCTCCTTCAGCGTGCGGCTCGCCGGATCCTTTACTCTTCCCGCAAAGACTTCCAGCGCGTGAGCGGTCTTCCGCTCGACCGCGATCATCCCCAGGCTCGCCGGATATTCGTAGAGGTGCGGCCATGGCAGACCAATGTGCACCCTTCTGAGCTCCGGCACCTGCTGCGCCAAAAGCGCATAAGCCTTGAAAAAGAGGACCGTCCACGGAGGACGGTGCGGGCAGGCCTTGCGCGCTTCGACCAAGGCGCCGAGCCGCATCCGGCGCTGTACCGGGAGAATCGGTGCCTTGCTTGCAAAGTACAGAAAGTCGTTTTGAACCCGGCGCGCCGGCGACAATCGAATTGCATGTCCACGCATCTAGGACGGGGCTGCTCAATAGATGTGCGGCACGAGCCGCTTCGTGCGGGTCATATATTCCTCATAGGCGGCGCCGAATGTCTTCAGCATGAGGCTTTCCTCACGTCCCACGCGGCCAAAATACAAAATACAGAAACCGAGCGCACCGGCGAGGGCAGTTGCCCAATTCGGCAGCAGCAATGCCTGCCCCAATGACCAAAGCAGGGCCGACGAATACATGGGATGGCGAATGAGACCATAGACGCCCGTGGTCACCAGGGCATGCTGCTCGCGAATGACGAGCTTGATGGAAAAGTTCCGTCCCAAATCGGCATGACTGCGCCAGAACAGCCAAAGTGAGGCGGCGCTGGCCACGATACCCGCGCCGAGCAAAACCGGCTGCAAGGGATAATCGGCAAACGAGAGCCAGCTTGTTCCCAAATAAAGTACCGGGACGGCGAGATAGCCGATGAAGCTCAGGGTCAGCAGCAGGCTTTCGTAAACGCGATCCTGCTCCTCGATCTGGCGGTTGCGTTTGGCCCGACGCGCGTAACGGAAGCGAATGACGCCCCAACAGAGGGCAAAGGCAACCCAGAGGAGTTTCGCCAAAGTGGTCATGATCTCATGTTAGCGCAAACAAGCGCCCAATTCCTGCCGCACTATTGCACGGCTACGCCGCTCCAAAGCGCGCTCCGCTGCTGTTGACGATGTTACCGACGTACGGGAATTCCGCGTGCTCGATGCCCTTTCATTCAAGCTGACACAGACCGAAAAATCCGGCTTGCCGACAGGGCTCATGCAGGCCGTCGCCGCCGCGGCCGGCTGGCGCCGTGCGGCGATTGCGTGGCTGGCAGGAGCAGCCTCGGCCCTCGCACTGGCACCGGTCCATCTCTGGCCTGTCCTTTTCATTACATTTCCGGTTGTCGTGTGGCTGATCGACCCGGCTCCGGGACAGCGTGCACGCGGAGCCTGGGCATGCGCTCTTGCCGGCTGGTGCTTCGGATTCGGATATTTCACCGCCGGTGTCTACTGGGTCGGCCACGCGTTCCTGGTGGACGCGGAGACTTTTGGCTGGCTGCTCCCCTTTGCTGTGATCGGTCTGCCTGCTTATCTCGCAACTTATACCGCTGCAGGTTTCCTCGCGGCACGCGTTTTCTGGAGGCCTGGCGCGGCTCGAATTCTCACCCTGGCGGTTGCGCTCACCGCCGCCGAGTGGATCCGCGCTCACGCCCTCACCGGATTCCCCTGGAATGCCTTTGGGTATGTGCTCACCCGGCCGCTGGAGCTTGCACAAGCTGCCTCTCTTTTCGGCATCTGGGGATTGACCTTCATTGCCGTCGCGGTCTTTGCGAGCCCGGCGACACTCACCGACCCTCCAGCCGATACCCGGCGGCCCTGGTTGGCGCCGCTCGCTGCACTGATCGCGCTAGCCGCTCTGGCCGTGTTTGGATCATGGCGGTTGTCGCGCGTGCCCTCGGGCTTCGTCGACGGCGTCGCGCTGCGGATCATGCAGCCGAACCTGCAGCAGGACAGCAAATTCAATTATTCGGCCAAAGCGCAGGTGATGAGCCATTATATCAGGCTCTCGACGCGGGAAACGCAGACGAGGCCCGATGGGCTGCGGCACGTCACGCACCTGATCTGGCCGGAATCCGCGTTCCCCTTCTATCTCAGCAGCGAGCCCGACGCGCTCAAGGAGCTCGGAGCCTTATTGCCGGATGGCGCTGTATTGATCACGGGTGCGGATCGCACCGGGAGCCCGCCGCCAAATGCGGCAAATACCGACACCCACACTTCGATGTACGTGATCGATAATCATGCCGCCGTTCGCGCCTTGTACGATAAGGTGCATCTCGTTCCGTTCGGAGAGTACCTGCCGTTTCAGAGTTTGCTCGAGCACGTCGGTCTGAGGCAGCTCACGAAAGTGGCCGGCGGGCTCATCGCCGGCGAGGCGCGGCACCCCATGCAGGTCCCGCGCGCGCCGCCTGCCCTGCCGCTGCTTTGTTACGAAGTCATCTTTGCAGACGAGCTAGCCGCGCCAGACGAACGCGCCGGCTGGCTGCTCAACCTGACCAATGACGGCTGGTTTGGGCAAAGCAGCGGTCCCTACCAGCATTTCGAGCAGGCGCGCATGCGCGCGATCGAGCAGGGGCTCCCGTTGGTGCGGGCGGCAAACACCGGGATCTCCGCAGTGATCGATCCAGCGGGCCGCATCGTCGGCTCATTGCCGCTCGGCAGCGAAGGCGTCCTGGACGCGCCTCTGCCCAAAGCCATTGCACCCACGTTTTACGCACGCTTCGGAGATCGCTCGGCCGGACTGGCGCTTGCCCTTGCTCTCATCCTTGTCGTGCGCCGTCGCATCTGGGACTGGACAGTGCCGCGCCGTCGGCGCCGTTCCGTGTAGGGGCGGGTTTCAAACCCGCCCCTACCTCCTATCCATTGTACGACGCGCTGGTGCCGAGATGAGGCCTATTTGTTGTCTCAAATCGGCCTTCTCGGACCGACTATGTACGGCTTGAATCCGGGGCGGAGCTGGGCGCAGGCGCAAGACGTCGCTCGTGCCGCCGGAGCAGGTAAGGGGAAAGGCCGCTGGGGATTTAAGGACGCGCGTGCGGCCGAGATGGAGGATCGGATGAAACCATTTTTACTCGCCGGGGCGGCTATCGCCGCTCTGGTCGGCAGCTCGGCCAACGCGGCCGACCTTGCCAGGCCGGCGCCGGTTTATCGGGCGCCGCCTCCGGTGGTGACCTATTTCACCTGGACCGGCTGTTATATCGGCGGCAACGGCGGCGGGCTTTGGGCGAGCAAGGACTGGTCCAACGATGCCGCCATTCCCGCGCTGGGTGCATTTCCTGCTGTTCCCGCAGGAGCAAGCTTCAGCTCTCACAATGCCAACGGCGGGCTCGGCGGGGTTCAGGGCGGCTGCAATTACCAGGTCAGCAACTGGGTATTCGGCATCCAGGGCGATTACGATTGGAGCGGTGCCTCCGGCAGCAATACGAATGCGCTGTCCCCGTTCCTCGCGCAGTCGAACATTCGGTCGCTGGCCTCGGTCACCGGCCGTGTCGGCTACGCCTGGGACCGCTTCCTGCTGTACGCAAAGGGCGGTGGCGCGTGGGAGCGGGACGACTACAGCATCACCGCCAACGCGGTCGTCCCCGGGTTCGCGGTTGCCACTGCGAGCGAGACGCGCAGCGGCTGGACGGTGGGCGTGGGGGGCGAATACGCCTTCCTCGACTGGCTGACCGGGTTTGCGGAGTACGACTACTACGGCTTTGGCACCAATCAGAACCAATTCGGACCCTGTGGAGTCGTAGTATGCGCCGGCGCCGCAGCTCTCCCGATTGATGTCAAGGAGAAAGTCAACGTCTTCAAAGCCGGGCTCAACTTCAAGTTCGGCCCGACGGCTCCACTGGTCGGCAAATACTGAGCGACACCGAGCCGGCCCAATAGCCATAGGGGCGGGTTTGAAACCCGCCCCTACACCGTTTGCCATGTGAAACGACACATGTGAAACGCCTGGCTTGCAGCGGCCCCGCGGAAGGCGGAGAATGGTTGCGCAACCCGAGGAGGCCCACATGCATGAGCTGTCTCTTCCCGCCGAGCTGGTGGCGCGGGTGGCCGAACGCGCCGGTCGACCCCATCCGTTCGATGTGATCGAGCCGGCGAAAACCGCGTTCGTGGTCGTGGACATGCAGAACTATTTCATGAAGCCGGGCTTTCAGGGCGAGGTGCCGAAAGCGCGTGCCATCGTTCCCGCCGTCAACCGCCTTGCAGCGGCGGTGCGTGCGCTCGGCGGCCATGTGGTGTGGATCAAGAACGCAACCAACGACACCCGCGATGGCTGGAGCGTGTATCACGATTGGCTGCAGACACCGGAGCGTCGCGACCTCCGCTATGCGAGCATGGACCTCGCGCACGAGGGCCATGCATTGTGGCCCGAGCTCGAGGTGCGGCCGGAAGACGCGCAGATCGTCAAGAAGCGCTTCAGCGCATTCCTGCCGGGCTCGTCGGACATCGAAACGTATCTGCGCCAGCGCGGCATCGATACCGTGCTCATCGGCGGGACCGCGACCAACGTCTGTTGCGAGAGCTCCGCGCGCGACGCCATGATGCTCAATTTCAAGGTGGTCATGGTGCACGATGTGCTCGCGACCTACACCGACGATGAGCACAACGCCACGCTGCGCACCTTTTATTCGATCTTCGGCGACGTGCAGACCATCGACGAAGTCATTGCCTCGCTGCAACGCGGCTTGGCGAAGGCGGCGGCATGACGGTGACAGTGTCGTGCGAGGTCAGCAGTGCGATATGCTCTGTCTGCTTGCCTCAGCTCCGTCATGCGCGGGCTTGTGACGGCGTCATTGCCGGGCTTGACCCGGCAATCCATCACTTATGCGAAGAGTCTTTCTTCGAAGATGATGGATGCCCGGATCAAGTCCGGGCATGACGACCTGGAAGGCGGACGACGCCAGAATCATTGAACAGCAAAATGGGGTTTTGGGTTTACATCCTTGCAAGCCGTCGCGGGGGCACTCTCTACGTTGGCGTCACCAACAATCTGATCCGCAGGGTGTTCGAGCACCGGGAAGTACTCGTGTCCGGCTTTACCAAACGCTACGGAGTGAAGATGCTGGTTTACTACGAGCGCCATGACACCGCTGCCACTGCAATCCAGCGAGAAAAGAACATCAAGCACTGGCCGCGCGAATGGAAGATCGATCTCATCCTCTCGATTAATCCCGACTGGAAGGACCTCTATGACGAAATTACCAGATGAACGCAGGTCTCTTCTTTGAAAGAAGATGGACGCGCGGGTCAAGCCCGCGCATGACGGAGCTGAGGGCTCATTCCCCCGGCTCAGCCCAGGGTGATGTTGGCCTCGCGCACCACGCGTTCCCACTTCTGCATCTCCGCCGTGACGAAGGCGCGAAAGTCCTCCGGCGTGCTCTCGCGGAACTCGACGTTGAGGGCGTTGAGTCGATCGATCACCTCTTGCTGCCGCAGCACAGCGTTCAAGCCGGCATTGAGCTTGGCGACAATCGCGGCAGGCGTCCCGCCAGGCACGAAGACGCCGTTCCATTCATAGGCCTCGAAGCCCGGCAGCGTCTCCGCGACCGCCGGGACCTCGGGAAGCGTGCGCAGCCGCCCCCGTCCGGTATGCGCGATCGCGCGCAAGGCGCCGCTCTGGACGTGCCCGATCGAGGCCGCACCGTTCGAGAAAAAGAATTTCACCTGTCCGCCGATCAGGTCGTTGAGCGCAGGGCCGCCGCCGCGGTACGGAATGTGATTGAGCCTCACCCCCGTTCGCAGCCGAAACAATTCGAGGCAGAGGTGCTGCACCGTGCCGTTCCCGGATGACGCCCAATCGAGTCCGCCCGGCGTCGCCCTGGCAATCGCGATCACGTCGGCGACGGTCTTTGCCTCGACCGAGGGATGTACCACCAAGAGGTTGGCGACGAGCGATGCCAGGAATACCGGCTGGAAGTCGTGCACGCTGTCATAGGGCAAGCGCGGGTAAAGCGACGGGTTAACGGAAAACGCGGTCGCATCGTAGAGCACGGTATAGCCATCGCGCTCGGCCTTGGCGGCAGCGGCGGCGCCGATCGTGCCGCCCGCACCACCCCGATTCTCAATGACGAACTGTTGCCTCAGGGCATCGCTCAGCTTGGCGAACAGGATCCTGCTGATCGTATCGGCTCCGCCGGCGGGCGGGTACGGCACGATCACCCTGACCGGACGTGACGGGTAGTCGGTCTCGGCAACCGCTGTTCCGGCCAAACCGAGCAACGGTACTGCGGCTGCGCTGGCGCACCCGCTAAGCAGCTGCCGTCGCGTCGTATCGTGCTTGAACGGCACGGCGTTGCTCCTTGTTCGCATCAGAGCCGTCCATTGGGCCTTTCCTCAGCATAACCGAGGCTCCATATTTTCGCGATGGTCATACCCCCCGACAAGCCGCGCCCGCCTGGCAAGCGCGCTACAACGAAGGGCGCGAAGAAAGATCCGGCAAGGCCCACCCGCGCCAAGGCCTCCCGGCCGGAGCTGCCGCCGATTGCGCCGGCGCTCGCCGAGCTGCTCAATCCCGGCATTGGGCAGGGAACCGCAGGTCCCGGCTCGCAAACGGGGCTGCAGCCGCCCGCCGACAACTCATTCGATCGACGCGCTGACTTCGCAGCGGCCCACCGGGCGCGCAAGTCCAGTGGGAAGTCCACTGCGCAGGGCTTTGGCGAGGCGTCGCAGCCCGGCTACGGCGCAAAAGGCGCAGAGCCGGTGGGCATGGATCCCGAGCTGGCGCAAGCCCTGGGATTCGAACGCGACGACGATACGGCGCGAGATTCTTCAGCGGACCGCAGCCTTGTGAGTTTCCGCGGCACAACCGGCGCATCCGCCACCATCAAAGCCCTGGAAGCTCTGCTGCGCGAGGGACGGCCGGAATTCGCCGAGCGGCCGTGGACGCCGCACCGCCCGCCGCGGCCGGAAAAATCCGAGGGCGGGCAGCGCCTCGTGATCAAATCCGAATTCGCTCCAAAAGGAGACCAGCCGCAGGCCATCGCCGATCTGGTCGACGGGGTTAGACGTCAGGACCGCACTCAGGTGCTGCTCGGGGTTACCGGCTCCGGCAAGACCTTCACCATGGCGAAGGTGATCGAGCAGACGCAGCGGCCGGCGCTGGTGCTTGCTCCCAACAAGACGCTGGCGGCTCAGCTCTATGGCGAGTTCAAGAGCTTCTTCCCCGACAACGCGGTCGAGTATTTCGTCAGCTATTACGACTACTACCAGCCCGAGGCTTATGTGCCCCGGACCGACACGTATATCGAGAAGGAATCCTCCATCAATGAGCAGATCGACCGCATGCGGCACAGCGCGACCCGCGCGTTGCTCGAGCGCGACGATGTGATCATCGTAGCGTCGGTCTCGTGCATCTACGGTATCGGCTCGGTCGAGACCTATTCGGCGATGACATTCACGCTGCGGCAGCGCGAGCGCATCGACCAACGGCAGCTGATCGCAGACCTGGTGGCGCTGCAATACAAACGCAGTGCCGGAGACTTCTATCGTGGGACGTTTCGCGTGCGCGGCGACGTCATCGAGATCTTTCCCGCGCACTATGAGGATCGCGCCTGGCGCGTGTCGCTGTTTGGCGACGAGATCGAATCCATCCAGGAGTTCGATCCGCTCACGGGTCAAAAGACCGACGAGCTCGAGTTCGTGAAGGTCTACGCCAACTCTCACTATGTCACGCCGCGCCCAACCCTGCTGCAGGCCATTGCCGGGATCAAGCAGGAGCTGCGGGCGCGTCTGGCGGAGCTCAACGCCGGCGGTCGCCTGCTGGAGGCGCAAAGGCTCGAGCAGCGCACGCTTTACGATCTCGAGATGATGGAAGCGAGCGGCTCCTGCGCCGGAATCGAGAACTATTCGCGCTATCTCACCGGGCGAAAGCCCGGCGAGCCGCCGCCGACCCTGTTCGAATATGTGCCGGACAACGCCTTGGTGTTTGTTGACGAGAGCCACGTCACCATCCCGCAGCTTGGCGGCATGTTCCGCGGCGATTTTCGCAGGAAAGCGACGCTTGCCGAGTACGGTTTCCGTCTGCCGTCGTGCATGGACAACCGCCCGCTGCGGTTCGAGGAATGGGACGCCATGCGTCCGCAGACCACGTGCGTTTCGGCCACGCCGGGCAGCTGGGAGATCGAGCAGGCACACGGGGTCTTCGCCGAGCAGGTGATCCGCCCCACCGGGCTCATCGACCCGCCGGTGGAGGTGCGGCCGGCGCGCACCCAGGTCGACGACCTTCTCGGCGAGGCGCGGCAGGTTGCGGCGGCAGGCTATCGCTCGCTGGTGACCGTGCTGACCAAGCGCATGGCGGAGGATTTGACCGAATATCTGCACGAGCAGGGCATCCGGGTGCGCTACATGCACAGCGACATCGATACCTTGGAGCGCATCGAGATCATCCGCGATCTCCGCCTCGGAGCGTTCGACGTCCTGGTCGGCATCAACCTGTTGCGCGAAGGTCTCGATATTCCTGAATGTGCGCTCGTCGCCATCCTCGATGCCGACAAGGAAGGCTTCCTGCGCAGCGAAACCTCTCTGGTGCAGACCATCGGCCGCGCCGCGCGCAACATCGATGGTCAAGTGATTCTCTATGCCGACATTGTCACCGGCTCGATGGAGCGGGCGATCGCCGAGACCGATCGCCGGCGCGAGAAGCAGCAGGCGTTCAACGCCGCCAACGGGATCACGCCGGAGAGCGTGCGCAAAGGCATCGCCGACATCATGGAGTCGGCCTACGAGCGCGACCACGTGCTGGTCTCGACGGGCGGCGGGCTTGCCGGCATCGGCGACGAGGATTCTCCCGCCACCATCGGGCACAATTTCGAGGCCGTCATCTCGGATCTGGAAACGCGCATGCGGGCAGCGGCTGCCGACCTCGACTTTGAGGAAGCCGCCAGGCTGCGCGACGAGATCAAGCGCCTGCGCACTACGGAGCTGGCGGTGATGGACGACCCGACGGTGAAACCCGGTGCGATGTCACGAGCCGCGCGAGCAAGCTCCGCGCAGCGGTCATTGGAGCGCCGCCGGGATGGGCGTGAAGGCCCGCGCAAACCCACGCTCGACGAGATGGGCCCGGGCCCCGCCAAGGAGTCGAAGCCCTATCGACCGGGGCCGCGCTCGACCACGGGCCGACCCGGCATGCGCGGCGGCTGGCGCCCGCGCGGGCGGTAGATCGCCATCACCGGGCTGGTCTTCCGGCACAGGACGTGGATCCTGGGCCAAGTCCCATCCGCGCCCGCAATGTATTTTGCTTGCGTACGGCCTCGAGTCGTGGTAGAACAAAGAGGGAACGATGCTGCACCGGAGCCGGCATGATCAGCGAAGCCAGACGTGAAGCCAGCCGGCGGAACGGCCGCCGCAGCCGCGGCCCGAGGACGCCAGAGGGCAAGGCGCGCTCCTCGCGCAATGCCGTCCGCCACGGGCTGAACCGCCCCGCAGGGCTTGATCCTGAATTGGTGGATCGGATTGCCGCCTTGGCGCGCGCCATCGCAGGGCCGGATGCCGGTATGGAGCGTTTCGCGATGGCCTGCCGGATCGCCTGCGCGCAGGTCGATGTGTGGCGGGCGCGGCGGGCGCGCGCCGATTGCTGCGCCGTGCAACCGCTGGATCTGGCTGCCATCGATCGGGCAGTCGCGACCGATCGTTACGAAGCCCGCGCCCTCGCGCGCCGCAAACGCGCGATCCGGGCGTTCGACGCCGCATCCGCGCTCGCATCGGAGGGAGACGAACAGGCTTCTGCTTCGCCTCTGGAGCAATGGGATTTGGTTCTGCGGCGGAGCGGCCTTGGTCGCGTCAGCAGTGCGAGGAGAAGTGATCCGCCCCTCTACCCACGTGATCGTGATCCCTATCGTCAACCTGACCCTTACGCGGAGGTCAACAAGGAGTTTCGGCGCATCGCGCGCCTGTTTGGCCACACGCGACGGAACGAGATTGAATATTTCGGGCCAAGGAAACCGGCGCGTCGCGGTCGTCTCACCGCGATCCGGCCGAATGAGCCCGAGGCGACGCAGCCCCATGTGCACGATCTCGGCCAAACGAACCCGAGCCGGTCCGGCGCCCCGATCAGAATCCCGCCGAACGAGCCCGAGGCAGCTCAAGCCCACGAACGTCACTTTGGCCAAACGAACCCGAGCAGCGACCCGCCGCTTCCTGCAACGCGGCTTACATCCAACCATCGTCGCTGCGTTCTGTGGAGAACCCGCCTCCCTGCTACGGCCTCACCCCCCGGCTATCGCATTGCCGGTCACGCGGTGAACAGACTGACTGGAGATTAATTCGCTCTGATATTGGCCGCGCGGATCACCTTTGCCCAGGTGTCGAGCTCGCTCCTGATCCGCTCCGCAAATTCGTGCGGTGTGCTCGCGACCGGCTCATAACCGAGCGTCGTGAGATTCTCGCGCATATCCTGCTCTTGCATGATCATCGCGATCTCGTGGTGGAGGCTGGCAATGATCTCCTGCGGCGTACCCGCGGGCACCAGCGCTCCTACCCAGCTCTCGCCCTCGATGTCGGGGTAGCCGATCTCCGCCATGGTCGGCACATCCGGGAGGATCTGCGAGCGTGCCTTGCCGGCAAGCGCGAGCGCGCGCAACAACCCTTCCTTCACATGCGGCACAACCGGGGCAGGTGCCACGAAGCTGATCGGCACATGGCCGGCCACCACTGCCGCGATCGCCGGCCCGCCGCCGTTATAGGGCACGTGCACGAGGTCGAGATTGAATTTCAGACGGAACTGCTCGGCGGTGAGGTGCGACTGCGTCCCCGCTCCCGCCGAAGCGAAGCTGTACTTGCCGGGATTGGCTCTGATGAGCGCGATGAGCTCATCGACAGTCCTTGCCGGGACGGAGGGGTTGACCGACAGCACCGCCGGGGAGGTGACCGCAAGCGTCACCGGCTCGAAATCCTTCTCCGGATCGTATGGGACCTTGTCGAACAAGCTCGGGTTTACGGTGTAGGAGCTGTAGGCGCAGAGAATGGTGTAGCCGTCCGGCGCTGCCTTTGCCGCCTGGCCCATGCCGATGTTCCCGGATGCGCCGGTGATGTTCTCCACATAGAACTGCTTGCCCATGTGCTCGCTGAGCTTCTGCGCCAGCAGCCGTCCGAAGACGTCGGTCAGACCTCCCGGCGCATAGGCCACGATCACGCGCACCGGGCGCGTCGGATAGGCTTGTGCCCACGCTTCTTGCGCGAAGGGGGAGACAGCACCGATTGCGGCGAACGAAACAAATCTACGGCGTGACAATGTCATTTTATTTTCCTACAGCACGTGCAGCAAGCCCCGCTTGTCATTCCGGCCGAGCGAGCCGGGCTTCGGCCGGCGAGGGAGAGCCGGAATACACGCACCGTAGCGCGGAGCGGGGCCGGCCGCATCAATACGGGCGCTGCGCGCCCTTCACCGTCGTGCGCAGCATCAGCCGGCGTTGATCCGAGGGAAAATCGTCGCGCGCATGCATGGAGCAGCGATTGTCCCACACCAGCAGATCGCCGACGCGCCACACGTGCCGGTAAACGAATTCCGGCTTCTCGGCGTGATCGAACAGCGCCTCGAGCAGCGCGTCGCTTTCGGCTTGCGGCATGTCCTCGATGCGCACGGTCATCAGCCGATTGACATAGATCGCCTTGCGTCCGGTCTCATCATGCGTCCGAAACACGGGGTGAACCGCCTGGTTCGAGGCTGCCACTCCGGTACCGCCTCGGATGGTGGTGCCGTAATTGTAGTGATGCAGCGCGCGGCGTCCCGCAAGCTTGCTTTTGATCGCAGGGTCGAGCGTCTCATACGCGGCATAGCCGCTGGCGAACAATGTGTCGCCGCCATGGCTCGGCACCTCCAGCGAGTACAGCAGCGTGCCCTTGTGCGGCACCTCGGCGTGAATCTGGTCGTGATGAAAGTTCATCTCCCCATCGGGCAACGCGCCGATGGTCTCGCCGTTCTCGCGGATGTTCGAGATCATCATGATGCTCGGCAACAGCCGCGCATATCCCTTGGGGAAGAATTTCGCGGGGCGCGTCAGCGGAGCGGTCTCGCCGAAATACTCGGTCACCCGCAACAGATCCTCCTGGGTAAAGCTCTGGTCGCGAAACAGCAGCACCGCATGATCAAGCCATGCCTGATAGATGTCGCCGATGGTATCGCGATCGAGGGGGACGCGCAGATCGATGCCGCGAATTTCCGCGCCGATGTGCTGGGACAGCGCAATGACATCGAGCCGGGTGCGGGTGGCGACGTTCATGGCGGATCCTTATCTCATAGCTATCGAATGCGAGCTTATCCGAGCGTATTGGCGCGAGCAACGGCAGGAAATCACCCAGCAATATTGCGGAGACGGCAATGACCAAGGCAAAGCGAGCCCGCGCGGTCGGGCTCAATCACGTAGCGTTGGAGGTCGGCGACATCGAGCAAGCTCTGGCTTTCTACGGCCGGCTGCTCGATTTCGAGCTGCGCGGCAAGAGCGGCAGCTCTGCGTTCATTGATCTGGGCGACCAGTTCATCGCGCTGCAGAAAGGACGCAGCCAGCCGGCAGATGGCGGACGTCATTTCGGGCTGGTGGTCGACGACAAGGAGGCTGTCAGAAATGCGCTGGCCGAAGCCGGCGTTGAAGTCCTGCCTGGTCGGTTCCTCGATTTTCTGGATCCTTGGGGCAACCGGATCGAGATCGTGGCCTATGAGAACATCCAGTTCAGCAAGACGCCGCAGGTGCTGCACGGGATGGGACTGACGCAGCTGTCGAAAAACAAGAGCGCGATCCAGGAGCTCGCTGCCAAGGGGATGGCGGCGGGCTGAGCTGTCACCGTCCCGCTGGAGGCGATGCGAGCTCGGAGGCCGCCCCCTCCCCAAGCACGAACTGCGCGAAGCGTGCACGCGATTCCGCAATCGACGGAACGCAGCGGTTCGGGTTCCCGCAGCCGCCGTTGAAGGTTATCTCATATCGACCCTCGCCGCGCGCAACCTTCGTGACCGTGAAAGCTGGAGTGGTTTCGGACGGCACCGGCCCCGCGGTTTGCATGATCGTATCCGTGCGGACCTGAATCTTGAAAGTTGAATTGGCTGCAATCCACGTCGCCGCCCGATGCCATTTGGCATCGCAGTCCGCACCGCTGATGCATATGATCGGCTGAGGCGGCAGCAGCTGCTGCATTTCCGTGGATGCACAGGCTGCCATGAGCAATCCGGGCGCCAGGACCACAATGGCACGCATGTCCGATTACGCCTCCTCGTCGCAGCATACGACGATCGACAACAGGCAGAAAAGCGGCGCTGGGGTCCGCACGCGCTGGTTTCGAGTCTGGACCATTGTCCTCGCCGGCGTAGTTGCCGCCCTCCACATCGGCAAAGCGCCGATTGCCGTTCCGCTGCTGCGCGAGGATCTGGGACTGAGCCTCGCGTTCGCCTCCTGGATCATAGGAGCTTATGCCATAGTCGGCGCGGTTGCCGGCCTGCCGGCCGGGATGATCATCAACTTCGTCGGCGCGCGACGCTCCCTCGTCATCGGACTGCTGGTGATTGGCGCAGCATCCTGCGCCGGAGCTTTGGCCACGAGCGGGCCCACTCTCCTGGTCACGCGGGTCCTGGAGGGCACCGGGTTTCTCATGGTGGCGATTGCGGCTCCCATGCTGCTGCGCATGCTCACGGCACCGCGCGACCGCGACGCCGTATTTGGCTGGTGGGCGCTATATTTCACCGTAGGCTCGGTGGTCGCGATGCTGGCAGGGCCGCTGGTTGCGCGGCTCGGTTGGCAGGCGCTGTGGTACGCTACCGGCCTGCTCTGCGTGGCTTACAGCGTGGTCGCGTGGTTTGCTGCTCCGGTCGCACCCAAGGCGGCTCCGAGCAGCCAGCGCGCGCTGCCGGATTTCGGCAACATCATACGGGCACCGAGCACCATATTGCTGTCATTGGCGTTCGCCTTCTATTCGCTTCAATACCATGCGCTGACCGGCTTGTTGCCGAGCTTGCTGGTGGAGCGGCTTGACGTCTCCATCGCAGAGGCAGGCGGGATCAGCGCCGCCAGCATCGTGGCGAGCGGAATTGGCGCCGTTACGGCCGGGTTTCTGTTGCGACAAGGCGTGGCGCTGTGGGCAATCGTCGCGGCCGCTTTCAGTTTCATGGGCCTCGTCACGTTCGGAATTTTCAACGGCTCCATGCCGCTTCTCGGCGTCGCCGCGCTTGGGATCGCAAGTCTCGGAGCGACCGGATTTGTCCCGGCGTCGATTTACGCAGCCGCTCCCAAGCTCGCTCCCGAGCCGGCCATGCTCGCGCTCACGGTCGGATGCGTGGTGCAAGCGAGCCATCTCGGGCACGTCCTCGGCCCCTCCGCACTCGGGGTCTTGGTGGAGCATTTTGGCTGGTCGGGCGCGCCCGCCCTGTTCGTCGCAATAGCCTGCGCCGGCGTGGCCATAGCCTTGGGCATTCGCAGACTGCTGCGCGAGCGGTGACCTCAGCCGCGCCCGTCGCGTCTGTGAAAAACTCGCAACATCACCAAGCGATGACCGTCATAGTGATACTACAGGAAATGTTGAATTTGGCACGGTTGCCTCACCCAGCCGCGCCGGGAATACGGAATGCCCCGCTTTAAGCGGGGCATGACAACCGAGAGATTGGCGATGTCTACCGCGCATTACTGCGCGTCGGCCGCTGGCTTGAGCTGGACGGACTCGCCGCAGCCGCAGGCTGAAGTCTGGTTCGGGTTGTTGAACACGAATTGCGCGGCGAGCTTGTCGGTCTTGTAGTCCATCTCGGTGCCGAGCAGGAACAGCACCGCCTTCGGATCGATGAGCACGCGCACACCCTTGTCCTCGACCACCTCATCCGCCTTCTCGATCCGCTCGGCATATTCCATGGTGTAGGCCATGCCCGCACAGCCGCCATTCTTGACGCCGACGCGCACTGCCACGACCGGCTCGGCCGCGTTCGCCATGACGAACTTGATGCGTTCCGCCGCGGCGTCGGTGAGCCGGATCACTTGCGGTCTTGGCCGTGGGCTGGCCATCGGCATCTCCTTGTCTGGCCGGGTTCAACGCCCGGGAGCGACGATTCACTCGGTTGTCCTAAGATAACAATGAATTTGGCGCTGTGAAGGTCGCGCGGGCGGCGGATCGCTGCGGTGGCGGCCGGCTATGCCTTTACGGCGGCTCGCCGCTAGTAAGTCGCCCACAAGCCGGGTGTTGCCAGTTCCACCAGGTGCCCGTCGGGGTCGCGGAAGTAGATGCTGTGTCCGCCACGCGACCAATCGGTGCGACCTTCGACCGGGACACCATGCGCGCGCAGCCGCTCTTCCCATTGCGGCAGGGCGTCACGAGCGATGGCGAACGCGAGATGCAGCGGCCCGTGACCATCGTGCGGCGGGATCGTGCCTCCCGGCATTCGAACGGTCTCCAGCGTCGCGCCGCGGCGAAACAGCAGGAGCACGCTCCGGCCGCCCACGTCGTAGGCGCGAAAACGGGCGTCATGCCTGAGGAGCGTCAGCTCGAGCACCTGCTCATAGAAGCGCGCTGCCCGGTCGAGATCATCGACATAAAGGCAGGTTTCGAGAACGCGATCGAGCTTGGGAACTGAGGCAGCCTCTGGTTTTCTGTTTCAGGTGGTGCCGCCGCTCGGCCAATTTCCGGGGAACGATCGCGTCACTTTTTGCGTCATCCTCTGGCACTCCTCGAACAGCTGGCGCCCATCTTCGGCCGCCATTTGCATCCGTTGGGCAACGAATTTCTGGTAGGCCTCCAGGGCTTCCGGAATCGAGTGCGAGCCCGTCATCTTGGCTCCGAGCTCCGACCAGAGATTGACTTCGGACTGAACGCGGGCAAGCCAGCTTCGGCTCGCTTGCTCGTAAGCCTCCAGCAGATCCTTCTGCATCTTGAGGATTTCTGGATTCGACGCATCCATTAGTCTTGGGGCCATCAAGCTACTCCACTTGCATTGCTGCTCTTGCAGAATCAGGTTCGCGCGTGATTGACCTGGATCAATTGACTACCGGCATCCCTGATGCGTTGCAACATCAGTTTAACGCAGGCGCTGAGCTTCTGCCAAAGGGCGGCTCACTGCAAGCCGGTCTGCACAAGCGTCAACCCGGTCGCGCCTTCATCCGGGCGATGACCTCCGCTGGGATCGACTTCGCGCGCAGCCGGGTCGCATCGCCGGGATCGCGCGCGGCCCAGACTCTCATCTCGCGGCCTTCCACCGCAAGCCGGCCCCCGTTCCACATACGGTGCTGCACGTCGAAGCTCGACCGCCTGAACTCGCCGATGGTGGTTTCGATCTCGACCAGATCGCCCAGCTTGGCTGGAACAATAAAGCGCGCCTTTGCATCCACCAGCGGCATGGAAACGCCGTAGACGGCTCCGATCCCGGCGGCTGGGAGCTCAAGCGCGTGCTCGAACAGCAGCCACGTGCTGTGATCGAAGAACTCAAAGAAGCGGCTGTTGAAGACAATGCCGGCGGGATCGCAATGTCCCCATTCGACGGTGAGTTGTCTGCGATGCGTGCGATAGCTCAAGCCGCCCCACCTTCCAATGTGCAGGAGCCCTGTCCCAACTCTGGCGGGTTGTCCAGGACTGCGCAGTCAATCGGATTGGGCTGGGAATGCGCAGTCGGCCTTGGCCAGAAGCCGCTTCTCATATCGCGCAATCAGGGTTGGTAATCCCACAATCACGAGCGTTGTGACCACGCCGAGCGAAACTGCCGTGGATGACGCAAATTCCGTAAAGGCCTCGCCCAGCGAATAGGCCGCCACGCCATAGCCCGTCACCCAGCAAACGGCAGCGGTGCCGCTGGCGAGATAGAAGCTCTGCTGCGCCATCCTGCTCGCGCCTGCCAGGGCCGCAGCCATGTTGCGCAGGAACGGCAGAAAGCGTGCGGCGAAGACAAACGGACCCCCATATTGCCGGAAAAGCCATTGACCGATTTTGATCCGTTCCCTGGTCAGTCCAACACGCGGGCCATATTCGGTCATGAGCTGATATCCGAACTTCCTGCCTATCCAGAAGCCGGTGATATCACCTGCGATTGCCGCAGGAATTCCTGCCGCGATCAATGTCCAAAGATCGATGGTATGCGTTCGGGCAGCAAAGAACGCAGCGGCCATCAAGCTGGCCTCAGCCGGCAAGGGAAATCCAATGCTTTCAAATGCGATGAAGGCAGCGACCACCCAGACGCCGTACATCGCTACGAGCTGTGTCAAATCCAGTGTCACGGCTGCCGAAACCCAGCAATCGCCTGTCAAGCTACACTAACCGATATTGCGGGCCTTAATGCGGTCTGGGTGTGGTGCGATTGCCTTCAGAAGAGCTTATTTTCGCCAGTGTTGCAGCGACGGCACATTAGAGGGGCTCTCCTGGGAATATCTGAGTACCGCAGGGCGGTCACAGTCGAGATCGAAGGGGGCAAGCGCCCGGCCTGTGTCGCCGAGATCATCTCGGTGCATTATCGCTGAATGCGGTTGGAGCCCCTACCATCGGCGTTCGACACTCAGCTCTTTGTTGGGCAGCGGCCCCGCCATAGCTCGGCCAGCAGGAGCGGCGCGGCCAGAGCAGCGAGAACCGCCATTGCCGCATAGGCGTGCGCGCCCCAGCGGGCGTAGAGCTCGCCCGAAACTCCCATTGCCGCCGCCATCGCGAGGCCGAGCACGACCGCAAGGTATCCCTGAGCCGAAGCGCCCAGTCCGGCAGGGGCTGCGCGCGCCACAGCGCCCAGGCCGCCCAGATGCGTTGCGCCAAACGAGAACGCATGCAGGCATTGCAGCATCAGAAGCAGCACGGGCGGCGGATCAAACGCCATTGCCCCCCAGCGGATCACCGCCCCGGCGGCTCCCGCAAGAAGGAGCGCAAGGGGGTCAAGAGGCAGGCGCGCGGAGACAGCGAAAAGCACGATCTCGGCGAGCACCCCGAGCGCCCAAAGGGCGCCGATGGTCATGCCGCCGAGACCCGCAGCCTGCCATTGCAGAGCCGAGAAGCCGTAGTAGATGGCGTGGCTTGCCTGAACAAGGGCCGCCGCGGTTACCATCACCAGCAGGCGCACATCGCGCAGGAGCGTGGTCATCGAGGCGCGGGGTGCGGAAACCTCTGATATGCTCTTGCCAAGCGGGCCCAGGCTGGCAGCAGCCGCCGCGTTGACGATCAAAACACCCACGACCGCCCAAATCAGCTGCGATTCGGCAATGAGGTCGAGCAGCAGGCCCCCGCCGAGCGTGCCCGCGATGAAGGCTGCCGAGCCCCACGAGCGCACCGGCCCATAGCTTTTCCCATGCCGTCGAAGCCCTGGCAGGGCATAAGCATCAGCAAGTGTCATCAACGGCGTGTAGAAAGCTGATGCCAAGGCGACCGCGGCCATGATCGCGCCGGGCGACGGCGAAAGCCCGATGCCGGCGTACGCAAAGGCCGATCCCACCGAGCAAATGATTATGACGGCGCGCGTTGCATCATGCCGGTCGGCCATGCGCGTTGCGATGGGAATGGCAAACAGCCGAACGACGGAAGGTATGGCGAGCGCGAGCCCGATTGCAGCGGGGTCGAGCCCCTTGGCGGTGAACCAGACCGGCAGGAACGGCATTTGCACGCCGAGCGCCATGCAGAGCGCCGCATAGAAGAATGCAAGCCGCCACGCAAATGCCGCGCCTGTGGGTATCTGGGGATGACTGGGCATGACCCGGATTGCGATTCGTGCTCGATCGTGCTGATCGTTACTACCCAAACATGACCACTATGCCGGAAGAACCCTTCGCTCTGTCCACAATTTCGCCTCCTCACGCAGAGGAGAGCGATTAGGACGCCATTTGCGCCACGGTGATGGGTGCCTGAAAGAGCGGGAGGCAGGTGCTCTACCGGATGCTACGCCGGAACAACCTATTTCCTCTGATCTGCCGGTCCGAACAGCAGACCGTGGAACCCGCCACGGAGAATCGTGCTGATGAACAGCCGCAGGAGGCGCCCGCGGAAGCTCATGGACCGTTTCCAGAAGAAAGCTCGGCTTCCGCCGTAGCGGAACTCGCTGCTTCCCCCGAAGCAAACGAGAAAATCGATGTCGAGCCATTGATTGTCGGCGTTGAAGGAAACGCCGATTCTGGTACTCCGGCGCTCGAGCTCGAAGCTTCATCCCATCGTGGCGGAACTCTTCCAGGACTCCAGGCCTTGACCGACGAAGAACGGATTGCCGTTTTCACCTGACCTGCGGCGCAAACCCTGCCAAATCGCTTTACGCTACAAGCTTATAGAACAGGCCGGGATCGACGTTGCCGCCGGAGAGTACCGCGACCGCTAGCTTTCCCTTTACATCGATCTTCCCCGACAGCAGCGCGGCGAGAGCAACCGCGCCACCGGGCTCGACTACGAGCTTGAGCTCCCGGAAGGCAAAGGCCACTGCGGCCCCGACCTCCTCGTCGCTCACCGCGGCGCCCTCCGCCACCAGGGTGCGATTGATCGCGAACGTCAACTCACCCGGCGTCTGTGCCATCAACGCATCGCAGATCGTGCCGGTCAGGGCGGTGTTCTTTTCCCGAGCGCCGCTCCTAAACGAACGGGCGTGATCATCGAAGCCTTCAGGCTCGGCGGTGTAAACCCGCGCCTCAGGGACGCGCGCCTTCACCGCTAGTGCAATGCCCGCCGTCAAGCCGCCGCCTGAAGCAGTGACCACGACCGCATCCGGAGCTAAGCCCAGCGCCGCAAGATCCTCGATGATCTCGCGCCCGGCAGTGCCTTGTCCAGCGATGATCAGCGGATCGTCATAAGGGGGCACCAGCGCGGCACCGCGCTTTTGCGCGATCTCCTGCGCGATGGTTTGCCGATTCTCCCGCACACGGTCGTAGAGCACGACCTCGGCACCGAGCGCTGCGGTGCGCTCACGTTTTGGCCGTGGCGCATCCGACGGCATGACGATGACCGCCGGCATGCCGAGAAGTTTCGCCGCAGCCGCCACCCCCTGGGCATGATTGCCGGACGAGAATGCCACCACCCCGCGCGCGCGCTCGGGCAGTGGAATGGACGATAGTTTGTTGTAGGCGCCGCGGAACTTGAACGAGCCGGTACGTTGCAGAATTTCGGCCTTGAGGAATACGCGCCCCTGCGTCACCCCGTCCAGCACCGGGGATGTCACAAGCGGCGTGCGCAGCGCAACGCCCGCCAGCCGTTCCGCAGCGGCATCCACGTCCGCCGCGGTGGGCAGTTTATCGTGCGGCGATTGTGTCATCGGCAGACGACGCTAGCCCCGCGGTACCCCGAACGGCAAGACCCGGAGGAGCAGATCCGTCAGCGCCATTGACTCAGACGTGTTACTTCGGTGTCGCTCCGGGGGCCCGGTATCGGCCATGCCGACTTGTCCCGAGCTACACTTCCAGCGAGTTCCGCTGGAATTGACGCACAAGCGGTGCAATAGACACCGGAGTGTCGGCCGTTGTGATCGGTGCGTCCGACGGGTTACGCTGAGTTCGGAACAACCGCAGGTGGGGAGCATGGCCCGGAAGATAGCGATTGTCGGAGCGGGGGCCGTCGGCGGGTATACCGGCGCCCATATGGTGCAGGCCGGTGAGGACGTCACGTTCATCGATCCCTGGCCCGCTCACGTCGATCACATGCGAAAGCACGGCCTGCGCGTGGCGCACGCCATGGACGTACCGGAATTCTGCGTGCCGGTGCGTGCCTTGCACGTCACCGACGTGCAGCAGCTCGCCAAGGAGAAGCCAATCGACATCGCCTTCGTCTGCATGAAGTCCTATGACACGGGCTGGGCAACGATGCTCATCCGGCAATATCTGGCGGCCGATGGCTATGTGGTCTCGCTGCAGAATTGCATGAACGAGGAGACGATCGCTGGCATCGTCGGCTGGAGCAAGACGCTCGGCTGCATCGCAAGCAGCATCACTGTCAACCTCCCCGAGCCTGGCCTGATCCACCGCGGCGCCGGCAAGGGGGGCAAGGCGCATACCGTATTCCGCGCCGGCGAGGTGCATGGCCGCATTACCCCGCGAGCCGAAGAGGTGTGCCGCCTGGTCGCTTATGCCGACAGCGCCAAGATCACCAGTAACCTTTGGGGAGAGCGCTGGTCGAAGCTGGTCACCAATGCCATGGCCAATGGGCTCAGTGCCTGCACCGGGCTGACCGGCGGCGAGATGCTGCACAACGATCCGATCCGACGCTTCTCTACCCGGGTCGGCAGCGAAGCCATCCGGGTCGGCCAAGCGCTCGGTTATCAGCTCGAGGAGATCTATCACTTGCCGCCCGAGACCATCGCCCGCGCGGGCGAAGGCGACGAAGCGGCGACGCGCGCCTGCGACGAGGAGCGCATCAGGCAGGGCAAGCGCACCGCCGCCGCCCAGCGTCCGTCCATGGGACAGGACATGCAGAAGGGGCGGCGCACGGAAATCGAATTCCTCAATGGCCTAGTGGTGCGGGAGGGGGAGAAGGTGGGTCTTACGTGCCGCGCCAATGCCATGTTGACCGACATCGTCAAGCGGGTCGAGCGGGGTGAGCTGAAACCCGATCCGCGGCATATTACGGAGCTTCGATTGAACTGAGCGGATCGCCATCGCGCTCGATTCCTTTGCTTGAGCATGTTTGAACCCCGGCGGCGTCATCCGCCGGCGGACTGCCAGATGAGGCTGCTGGGGTGAGACCTGAGGGAGGATGTCGATGGCTCGCGGCCTTAATCGCCAAATCCTTTTGAAGAGCCGCCCTGAAGGCGCGCCCAGCCTCGATAATTTCCAGTTGCGGGAAGCGCCCGTGCCGGAGCCCGGCGATGGCGAAGTGCTGATGCGCACGCTCTATCTCTCGCTCGATCCCTACATGCGCGGCCGCATGAGCGCGGCAAAATCCTATGCCAAACCCGCCGAGATCGGCCAGGCAATGGTCGGCGGCACCGTCGCGGAGATCGTCGCTTCCCGCAATCCGAAATACGCCGCCGGCGATATCGTTTTGGGCTACGGCGGCTGGCAGGAGTATGCGCTTTCCAATGGCGCCGGCTTGCGCAAGCTCGATCCCGCCATGGCTCCGGTCTCAACAGCGCTCGGCGTTCTTGGGATGCCGGGCATGACCGCGTATGTCGGTCTTCTCGAAATCGGCCAGCCCAAGCCCGGAGAGACCATCGCCGTCGCCGCGGCCTCAGGTGCCGTCGGGTCGGTCGTGGGGCAGATCGGGAAAATCAAAGGCTGCAAGGCGGTCGGTATCGCCGGTGGCGCTGAAAAGTGCCGGTTCGTAATCGAGGAGCTCGGCTTCGATGCCTGCGTCGATCATCGCACGCCGGATTTTGCCAAGCAGCTCGAAGCCGCATGTCCGGACGGCATTGATGTTTATTTTGAAAACGTCGGGGGTGCCGTTCAGCAGACCGTGTGGCCGCTGCTCAACGATTTCGCCCGCATTCCCGTCTGCGGTCTCATTGCGCAGTACAATGCTGTGAAACCGTTGCCAGGCCCCGACATGTTTTCGGTCCTGCGCAAGCGCCTCCTCCTGCGCGGCTTCATTGTCTGGGATTTCAGTGCGAAGCAAGCCGATTTCCTGCGCGATGCGAGTGCGTGGATTCGGGAGGGCCGCCTCAAATACCGCGAGGACATCGTCGAAGGGCTGGACAACGCGCCCGCTGCCTTCCTTGGGCTCTTGCAAGGCAAAAACTTCGGCAAGCTGCTGGTCAAGGTTAACCCCGGGCCACGTTGAGCTGGCGAACAACCAAAAGAGGCCCACGCCGCGGCGGTGGAGCTTCGTGGGTTCCCCCCCAACATGGAGGAATGCCGTTCTTGAGCTCCCGTGATCGGATCAGATCCCGGGGGCTCTTTTTTGAGAGCTTGCCGCCAGGAAAGCCGTCCCACAGCGCAAGTCTCTCTGCTCACGCCCCAGTGCGCTCGGACCAAACCGTCTCCGCTATTTTCAGATACTGCTGCCGCAACGCCGGCTCGATTTCTGCCGTCCTTCGAAACTGCTCCTTGAGGCGGTCCTCCATCTCCTCTCGCAGCGCGCGCGTTCGCGCGTAGAGATGCTTCTCGTCAATGGTGAGCAGCTTTCGTCCTCGCATGACCCACCGCCCATCGATCATGACATCGGTCACGGAGATTCCGTTTTCGCAATACACCAGCTGATTGATGACATTATTGAGCGGAGCGAAGTGATAGGAGTCGGTCGTCAGCAGCACGACATCCGCCAATCGGCCTTTCTCGATGACGCCGAGGTCGCCGCCAAGCCCAAGCGCGTGCGCGCTGCCTGAGGTGGCCGCGCGCAGGATGTCCTGCGGAGCCGGCCACTCGACATAATCGCGATCCGGCCGGTTATGCCACAAACCGGCAATGCGCAACGCCTCGAACATATTCTGGGTGTCGTTACTCCCGGAGCCGTCCGTCGCCAGGCCAAGCCGCACGCCCCTCTTGAGCATGTCGTCGAAGCGCATGCGCCCGCTTCCCAGCTTGCCGTTGCTGGCCGGATTGTGGATGACAACAGTGCCGCGCGCAGCGGTGCGCTCGATGTCCTCATCGGTAAGCCAGACGCTGTGCGCCATAGAAAGGCGATCCGTGAGAACGCCGATCTTGTCGAGGTGACACACCGGGCTGACACCGAACAGAACCTTGCCTTGCAGAAACTGGCCTTTCGTCTCGCACACGTGCATGTGCACCATGGTATCGAGCTCCACGGCCGTCGCGTGACAACGCCGCAGCTGCTCCTCGCTGCAGCGGTGCGGCGCCGACGGGCCGACAATCGGCAGTACCAAGGAGGTGCGGCTGCGTACCGTTTCCGCAAACTTCACGAAATCTTCCAACGATTGCGTCCCCTCGTGCCGCGAGATCCGCTCGACCTCCTGGCGCGCAGCTGCAGACAGGTTTTTTGCCTCGATGCCGACGGTGGTCTCGTATTTTCGATCCGACAGGGTCAGCGCCAAGGCGCCCCGCATGCCCGTATCGGCCATCGCCGCGACGGCATTCAGCGCACCCATGTGAGGCAGCGGCGATCCCGTGTAGAAGTGATCCATCACGCTGGTGCAGCCGGTCCGGATCATCTCGACGATCCCAAGCTGCGCGCTGACGTAGATCGCCTCGTCTGAATATTCGCGCCACCCGGCACGAATGTATTGCCGCCAAATCTCGAGCGGGAGGCGCGACCATGTACCTTTGAGAAGGTTCGAGGGTGAGTGCGAGTGCCCGTTTACGAGCCCCGGCATCAGAATGCTCGACATGGCGTCGATGCGCTCCTCGAAATCTGCGTCCGGTCCGACACCGGGACCGGCTTCCGCGATGCGGCTATCGCGTACGATCACATAGCCGGGCTGCCAGACCTGCATGCGGCTATTGGCGCTCACCACCGTGCCAGCCCTGATCTTTGTCGTCATGGCAAGTTCCTGCGACGGCGCAGAGCGCGCTTCATTGAGCCAGGTCGCGTTCTGTTTCCTTCCAAGGAGCGATGCGCTCCTGCAGAACGGCAACCAAAGCGGTCAGGCCATAGCCGATGGCCACCAGCACGAAAATAGGGACGAACATCTCCGCCGTGCGGAAATTGCTTGCATAACGAATCAACAGTCCGCCAAGTCCCGTTTGCGCCGTGAAAAACTCGCCGACCACGATGCCGACGATACCGCGACCAACCGAGAGCCGAATGCCGGCCATGACGAAGGGAATGATGGCCGGTGCGATCACATAACGGGCAATCTGAAATTCCGACGCCTGCATCGAGGTCGCCGGCTCCACCAGCTCCTGGCCAACGGTCGCGACGCCGGCGTAGGTGTTCTTAATGATCGGGAAGATTGCCAGAAGCACGACAATGGCGACCTTGGGAGCGACGTAAAGCCCGAGCCAAAGCGAAAGCAACGGCAGCAGCGCTACAGTCGGCGTGGCGTAGAGACCGTTGACATAGGGAGAGAGCGCCCAATTGAGCCGAACATAGCGCCCCATGAGAAGTCCGAGAGGAACTCCAAGGGCCACCGAAACAGCGAGGCCTGCAATCAGCACCGAGAGCGAGCTCAATGTCGGTGCAAGCAGCGTCCCGTCCATGCACAGACGCCAGAACGCCACCACGGTCTCGTGGAACGGCGAAAGGAAAATCCGCGGAGTGAGCATCCCGCAGATCTCCCACAACAGCAAGAACGCGAGGACCGAGCCTAGACGAATCGAAAGATTTCGCCGTTTCCGAGCACGTCGAACCCCCGCCTCGCGGGTCGCCGCGGCGGCCAAGGAAACACTCATATCAGGCCCTGTATCGCTCGAGGACTCTGCGCTCCAGATAGGTCAAAAGCCCGTCGATCGAGATTCCCATCGCGGCGAGAATGATGGCGGGAGCAAACATTTTGGCCATTTGATACGTGCTCGATGTCGCATGCAGGATGCCACCCAATCCCGACAGCGAGACAAAGAATTCTGCCACGATCACCGTTGTCAATGCACGGCCGAGGCCAAGCTTCAATCCTGCCATCACGTACGGAAGGGTCGCCGGCAAGATGACCTTCCACAGCAGCTGTCCTGCCGTCGCGTTCAACGAACGCGCAGGCTCGGTGAACTGACCGCTGATGTCGCGGATCCCCGCCGTCACATTGACGGATACCGGAAAAATGGCTGCCAGCACCACGATGACGATCTTGAGAGTGTCGCCCACGCCCAGCCACAGCAGCAGCACTGGGATCAACGCCACGCGGGGCGTATTGTAAAAAATGGTCACGTAAGGGTCGAGAATTTGAAAAGCCAGATTGCTGCGACCCATCACAACCCCAAGCGCGACGCCCAGGATCGAGGCGATGAGGAAGCCCGGCACCAGAACCGCGAGCGTTTCAACAAGGCCGTTGAGAAGGCTGTGGCTCGGATCGATGATTTGCTGCCAGAACTGAACGGCCACTTCGGACACGGGTGCGAAGAACATCGGATTGGTCAGATGTCCGCTGATTTCCCACAGCAACAGGAAGCCCGCGAGCGTCACCGCGACGATCGCGACACGCTCGATCTTGGATCGACGAATACGCGCGCGGACAGCCAGCAAGGCCGCATCCTCGGGGGTTCTCATGGCAGCGCATCCAGCTCTGTCGCCTCGCCGATACAACGCTTCAGGATCTCCCAGGCATGGGACCTGATCTCGCCGAACCGCGGCAGACCCCGCACGCTGCTGGTGCGCGGGCGCGGGAGATCAATCTTGATGTCCTCGACGACGCGGCCCGGCCGAGCCGCCATGACCACGACCCGGTTAGCAATGTACACCGCTTCATCGATGCTATGAGTGACAAAGAGAACGGTCTTTCGGGTTTCACGCCAAAGCTCGAGCAGTTGCTCCTGCAGCAGCTCCCGTGTCTGCTCGTCCACCGAGCTGAAAGGCTCGTCCATCAGGATGATTTCAGGATCGAGCGACAATGCGCGGGCAAATCCGACCCGCTGGCGCATGCCGCCGCTTAGCTCGTGCGGGAAGTGATTCTCGAAGCCGCGAAGACCAACCTGCGCAATCTTGGAGAGCGCAATCTCGCGCCGCTGCTGATGGGGCATCCCTTTCAGCTCCAGACCGAACTCGACGTTCCGCAGCACGGAGCGCCACGGGTAGAGACCGAAATACTGGAAGACGACCGCGCGATCGGGGCCGGGTCCATCCACGGGGCGCCTGTCAACCAGGACGCAGCCCTGATCGGGCTTGATCAATCCATCGATAATGCGCAGCAGGGTCGACTTGCCGCACCCGCTTGGACCGATGACTGAGACGAAATCGCCCTGCTTGACGGAGAGGCTAACGCCGTTAAGAGCAGGAACACCAATGACATCGTTCTTCACCGGCTTGAAGAACGTCTTATGGATATTCTCAACTGACAGTTTGGGCGGTGTCATCGTCATGGCCGGGCTTGTCCCGGCCATCCACGACTTGCTCGCGTTTCGGGGCCGTAAAGACGTGGATGCCCGCGACCAGCGCGGGCATGACGGCAGAGAGGGCGCATCACCGTCTGAGCATGTCGCGCAGATAGTGGCCGCCGGTGTTCGCCCTGACGTCATACCAGCCGTTATTGCCGAGGTACTGATCGACGAAACGCGCATCGACCAGCTTGTCGAGAGGCATCATCGCATCGAGCGTCTTCTCATCGAGCATCGATTTCATGTTGGCCACGTACATCTCGGGATAGAGGCCTCCATTCGGATCCATGGCCAGCGGGTTTGACTTTGGACCGAAATAGAAATCGTAAAGCTGGTCGTACTGCTGATCCGTATACCCCGCGGGGTCGACCTGGCGCGCGATCTTGATATAGGCCGGCTTGCCTTCGGGGGTTCGTGCGTATCGCGCCGAGTTGAGCATCGCGTTGACGAAGCCCTGCACCAGGTCAGGGTGCTCGTTGATCATCTTTGCGGTCACGACACATATTTCCAGCGGCAACGGCGGCACGCTGTCTGACAAGGTGGCCAGCACATGGACGCCTTTCTGCTGCTGGATGCGAATCCACTCGCCCGCCGTCAACAACGCTGCATCGACCTGATTGGCGATGACGGCACGCGCGCGCGCGGCGGTGCCGCCGACGGGGATCCAGTCCACCGATCCGTCGGGCAGCCCTTTTTTCTTGAGCCACAGGGCCGCATAGGTTTGCGAGATCGCGCCCATTTGCGTGATGGCCCATTTCTTTCCGTTCAGATCTTCGGGTTTGGTGATCGTGTCGCGCGTGAGGATGACGTAAGTGTTATCGGCATTGACGCTATACACCGTTTTGGCCGGGGAGCCGTGCGCGATCGCACTGGCTGAGCTGGTGAATCCGTCGCAGGCGGCGTCAAGACTGCCGCCCGCCACCGCCTGGGTCGCCGTCAGTCCGGCGGTAAAGCCGGTAATCTTGCCGTCGATTCCTTCCTTTTTTAGAAGCCCGCTCTCGATCGCGTAGTTGACGTAGAGGTACTCGAAAATGGCAGGAAGCTGCATGCCGATCCTGAAAGGAACAAGTTGCTGCGCGGCTGCGGGGCTTGCAGCCACGGCGGCAACCGCAACGGCGAATACCATTTGGACGCCAGCGCTCCACCGCCCCATCATCGTGTTCCTCTCCCGTTGATGCATGTCGTCTCTCCTCCTTGCGCAACTTGAGATCCAGAACTACGCACAACTCTCAATGCAAGATCGAGACCAAGCTCGGCACGGTGTATGCCGATGCGTGCTCGAGCGTGCATTCGATGTGCTACCTGAACATACCGGCTCGGCAGCATCCATAATCTCTGTCCTGCTGCGACAAGGAGTCACCAGCGATCGACTCCCCTCAGCCCGTCAGGTCGAGCTTATAGAATCGTGCTGCCGTCCCAGCGAAGAGGTCGGCTTTTTCCGTACTACTGATGCCTTGTGCCAGCAGCTTGCAGGCATTCCAGAACACGGGATAGCTGTACGAGCCCTTGTCGACAGGAAAATTGCTCTCAAACATGCAGCGCGACGCTCCGAAGGCGGCGATGCAAGTCTCGACGTAGGGCCGAAAGGTAGTGGCTAATGTCTCCGAGGACGGTGGGTCGGCATGCTCGTCGAACCCAAAGCCCCCCAGGCGCATGCCTAGCCCGCCGATCTTCACCCAAACGTTGCGGCACTCAGCGAGCCGCTCGATGGATGCCGCCCAGCCAGGGAATATCTCGCTGCGCTTGCCGCTGTAGATGCCATTTCCTATCGGACCGCCGCAGTGGTTGAGAACGATCCTTGTTTCCGGGAACTTACGCGCCAAGTCTGTAAGTTCTTCGATTTGAGGATGATAAACCCAGCCATCGAAAGACAGACCGAGGCGGCCAAGCACGGCGAATCCCTCGCGGAAGTGGCTGTCGCCGAGCAAGCCGGGCGGCAGGTTGTAAGCCGGATTGCGCACGGAGGCGTCCGCGTCCCACGCTGCGATATGGCGAATACCGCGAAAGCGGTCGCCACCGGCGCGAATATGGGCCGCTAATACCGGTTCGACTCGGTCGCCAAGGGTCAAATCCGCGTAGCCGACAATGCCGGCGCAGACCCTGGTCTTGCCGTAGATCCCGCTCGCACTCATTGCCGCCACGCCGTTGACGAACTCGGTTTCGCCTACGGGCCGCATTTCCACGGGTCCGCTCTCGCGATACATGGCACGGGCCTGCACGAACACCGTTGCGAGGATATTGTGCCCGCTGTTGACGTCGATGAGCAGATCGTCGAGCAGATAATGCCAGCCAGGTCGATCCCAGAGGTGATGGTGTGGATCGATGATCGGCAAGCCCGGTTCGAGAATCGGCTCCTTACGCCGGTCGAGCCAGGCCTGGCGAACTGGAAGATAATGTGACGCAAGCGCTGTACCGGTTTCGGACATGATGGAGATCGGGGTTAGGAGGCAGGTGATGGCTGTTTTTCTCGCGGCAAGAATTCTTTTCTCTGCCGCCATGCTGGGGATGCTGCTTGCATTTGCGAATGCCCAAGATCGCCGGCAAGACACTCCAGGGCAATTCGACTACTACGTCCTTTCTTTGTCATGGTCGCCGTCATTCTGCGAGACTGCAACCGGCAACGCCCGTGGGCAGCAATGTGGGCCCCGGCCGTTCTCATTTGTCGTGCACGGCTTGTGGCCGCAGTACGAGCGCGGCTTTCCCGAGGCCTGCCAGGTGCCTCCACCGCGGCTCGATCGCAACATCATGCGCAGCATGCTCGATCTGATGCCTGCTCCGAGACTCGTCTTTCATGAATGGGATCAACATGGCACATGCTCGGGCTTGCCGCCGCGCGAATATTTCACTCTTGTCCGCAAGGCTCGCGAAAAGGTGCAAATTCCAGAACAATACTCCGACCCGAGAACTCCGTTAAGCGTCACCCCTGGCCAGCTCATCGATGCGTTCGTACGCACCAACGATGGATTATCGCCGAACGGCATCACTGTCGACTGCAATCGTACGCGCTTGCGCGAGGTGCGGATCTGCCTTACCCGCGAATTGCAATTCCGTGATTGCTCCGCCAGCGCTCAGGGCTTTTGCCGCAGCGAAAGGCTGATATTGCCCCCGGTGCGAGGAGGATGATGCGCTAATGGCAGCAAGAAACCCGATGCTCGAATGCTTGAAGTCCGGCCGCACCGCCCTTGGGGTATGGGCGAACGACCCGGAAACGGTCGAGCTCTGCGCGTTTCTCGGCCTCGACTGGATCATGATCGACATGATGTTCACCGGCATGGATTTCCGCGACGTGCAGAACATGATCCGCACCTGCGAGGCTGCGGGGATCACGCCCGTGGTGCGCGCCCACAGCGACCCGTGGCTGGGATACGATCACCGCATTGCCATCGATCTTTCGCGATTGCAGGGCATCGGAGCCCAGTTCATCCTCGTCTCCCACTCCGGCATCAAGGAGATCGAGGAAGCCCTGGACGTCGCCAAGGACTGGCATCGCCGTGCGCTGTGGGTGCATCCGTTTCGCAGCCGAGCCGAATGGGACCGCAGGATCGATGCCATGCACGAGGGCGCCTACATCATTCCGCACGCCGAAAGTCTCGGCTCGGTCGAGAAGCTCGACGAGACCATGGACCTGCCTGGCCTGAAGATGTTCTTCTTCGGGATGACCGACCTGAGCAAGGTCCTGGCGAATTCCAAGAAGCCGGACTGGGACAGTCCGAAGCTCTGGCAGTTTGTCGAGCGCGCCGTAAAGAAAGGCAAAGAACGCGGCATCGTGATCGGCGCCAACACCAGCTATGCCTATACCATGGCCGAGATGCGCCAGCGCGTGAAGCGGCTCCACGATGCCGGCATGGGCTTCATCATGATTCAGGGGGCACCATTCCTCTTTCAGGTGGCCATGACGGAGTTCTTGAGCGGAGTGAAGAAGGATCTCGGGCTTCCAGGATGAGCAAGGGCATGAAGTTGATGACGCTGCTTTCAAGACGTCCCGTGCCGAGTGCGGGCCTCGCTTTGGCGTTGGCGTGCAGCGGCAGCATGGCTGTCGCGCAGAGCTATCCATCGCGTGCCCTCATAGCGATCATCCCGTTCGCCGGAGGCAGCGCCAGCGACGTCGCCAGCCGCATCGTATTCGACAAGATGTCCAACGCGATGGGCCAGCCGATATTGTAGAAAACCGCCCCGGCGCCGGCGGTAACATCGGCACAGCGATGGGAGCCAGAGCCGCGCCCGACGGCTACACTCTCGTCGGCGGCGGCTCGGGGCCCGTCGCGGCCAATCTGACACTCTACAAGTCGCTCGGCTACGATCCCGAGAAGGATTTGGCGATGATCTCCCCATTTGCCGGCTTCACCATCGTGATCGTTGTCAGCAAGACGTTGCCGGTCCATTCGCTCGAGGAGTTGATCGCCTATGCGAGAGCGCACCCCGGGCTGAATTTTGGATCGGTCGGCATTGGCAGCTCGCAGCATCTTGCAGGAGAGTATTTCGCGCAGGTAGCGGGCGTGAAGATCAACCACGTGCCCTATCGCAACATCGCTCAATACGGTCCTGACCTGATCGCGGGCACGGTACCCCTCGGCTTCCAATGGTTCCCGAACGTCGCCGGTCCGCTCGCCTCCAAAGGCGCCGTTGCTCTTGCAGTAGCCGGCGACCGACGCCTTGATGCTCTTCGTGATATACCCACGACAACGGAGGCTGGTCTGCCAGAGTACAAGTTCAGCGGATGGTTCGCGCTGCTCGCCCCCGGCGGCACGCCACAGCCGATCCTGGAGAAGCTCAATCACTTCATGACTGATGCGGTCAATGATCCTGCAGTGCGCTCGGGCTTTGACCACGTTGGCGCGGAGCCCATGGCGCTTTCACTCGATGAAGCACGCAAATTTCAACATGCCGAGATCATCAAATTTCGTGAAATCATTACCAAGGCTGGCATTGCACAGATCGAATAATAGCCCTGGTCCTGATATGCCGGCGCACATGGCCGTACTTGGTTGACCGGAGGCGGACGCTTTCTGCACGATCAAAGATCGTCGCCTCAAGTATCATCGGCACAGCTCCACAGACGAAGGAAGGAAATCGCCCATGCGGGTTGTCGCGCTCGAAGAGCACTTCTCGGTCCCGGCCCTGGTTCGCCGCATCGATCCAGACGCCATAAGCCGCCGCGGCTTCCAGCCGAGGAAGGCACCGGCACATGGGCCCAGCCCGCTCGAGCTTCTGCCCGAGATCGGCGAGCAGCGGCTAAAGGCGATGGACGAGGCCGGTATTTCGGTGCAGGTGCTCTCGAACAGCGGCCCCGGCCCCGACCTCGTGCCTGGGGCCGACGGCGTCGCCTTCGCTCGCGAGATGAACGATTATCTGGCCACAGCCGTTGCCCGCCAGCCCGACCGCTTTGCCGGTTTCGCGGTGCTGCCGATGTGCAGCCCCGAGGCTTGCGCGGCGGAGCTGGCGCGCTCGGTCAAAGAGCTCGGTTTCGTAGGTGCTCTGATCAACGGCACCACGGATGGGCGGTTCCTCGACCATCCGAGCTATGATGGTCTGCTCGCGGCGGCCGCGGAGCTCGAGGTGCCGATCTACATCCATCCGCACCTTCCGCCGGAACCGGTGCGGCAGACCTACTACTCGGATCTGCCGGCGGGCGCCGCCCGCGTGCTCGCCACCGCCGCCTGGGGATGGCATTCGGAGACCGCGATCCATCTGCTGCGCATCGTGATGGCCGGGACGCTGGACCGACATCCAAGGCTCAAGCTTATCATAGGCCACATGGGCGAGATGCTCCCGGTGATGCTGGTGCGCATCGACGAGGTCTCCAGGCTTGACACCGAACACCTGAAGCGACCGGTCAGCCGCGCCATCCTCGACCAGGTCTGGCTCACGACCAGCGGCATCTTCAGCTGGCCGCCGCTTGTCGCTGCGCTGCTGACATTCGGCATCGATCGGATCATGTTTTCCGTGGACTACCCCTATTCGTCCAATGCAAAGGGTCGTGCCTTCCTTCGCGAGCTCCCGCTTTCGCCGGCGGACATGGCCAAGCTCACGCATGCCAATGCAGACACTCTGCTGAAGCTGAAACCTTCTCCCGGCTCGTAGGGTGGGCATGTCGGGTTTATTTTCGCGCTTGCGGCGCGTGAATTCATTCTCTTGAGCAGCCGAGCTCCGCCAGAACTTCCTCGTTGTGCTGACCAAGCGTGGGTGGCGGGGTATCGATTTGCGGCCCGCCATGGGCAAACGTGAAAGCGGCAAGCGGCACGCCAATGCCGCCTTCGATGCCGTGGACACGATCATGGCGGTGTATGACGCGTCGCTTTGCCAAGTGGGAGTCCGCGAGCGCTTCTCCCATGCTGCGCACCCGCGCCGCCGGGACATGGCGGGCCTGCAGGAATTCCTCCCACTCCTCCGCAGTGCGGGTCTGGAGGATCTCGGCCAGCACCGCAGCTTCGCGGTCGTGATCCTGGTCACGCTCCTCGTTGCTGCGCTTGATCATGTCCGGTCGATCGAGGACCGTCCACAGGCGTCTCTGCTGGCGCAGATTGCTGGCGCCTAGCATCAGCAGACCGGCCTTCGTGGCGTAGGCGCTGTTGGTGGCATGCGGGTGCTTGTTGCCATGCGGCTTGGGATGAATGCCGTTGCGCAGATAGCCGGTGAGATGCGAGCTCATCAGGACCATGGCCACGTCCAGCATGGCCATATCGATGCGCTGCCCGCGCCCGGTCCGCTCGCGCTGGAACAACGCTGACGACAGGGCGAAGGCGCCGGTCAGCCCGGTGGCATAGTCGACGGCAGGAGAGCCGAATTTCACGGGATGCACGTCCTCAGTTCCGGTCATGGCCATGATGCCGGAAGTCGCCTGGATGACGTGATCGTAAGCAGTGTGCCGGCTGCGCGGACCATCCTGTCCGAACGCGGAGAAAGAGGCATAGATCAGTCGCGGGTTGACCGCGCTCAGCACGTCATAACCGAGCCCGAGCGCCTCGAATGCACCCGGCCGGTAATTCTCGACAAAAGCATCGGCCGTAGCGACAAGCTTTTTGAGGATCTCGCGGTCGCTTTCCGTCTTCAGGTCCAAGGTGATGGAGCGCTTGTTGGAGGCCTGGGTCAGGAACGAGGTCCCCATGTTGATGCGGTTTAGCGCCTTGTCGGTGCCGGTGCCGCGGCTCTGATCGGGTTCCTGCGGGTGCTCGACCTTGATCACGTCGGCACCAAGCACGGCCAACTGGTAGGTAGCAAACGGGCCCGCCAGCACGTGAGTAGCGTCGATCACCCGGATGCCTTCGAACGGGCGCTGCATCGGGTTCTCCAAGACGCGTTAGAGGCGCGGGACGATGAGATGAGTGCGGCGACTGTCGATGCGACCGCCTGGATCAGTGCAACACGACGACACGGGTGCCAACGTGCACTCGTCTGTAGAGATCAAGGATGTCTTGATTATGCATGCGGATGCAGCCGAAGGATACGAACCCGCCGATCGAGCCGTCGTCGTTGGTGCCGTGGATGGCGTATTGATCGACATTGAGGGTCATCGCCGCTGCGCCCATGGGATTTCTTGGGCTGCCGCCGGGGATGTAATCGGGAGTCCACGGCTTCTCGCGTTTGAGCGCCCGCGGCGGCGACCACGCCGGCCTCAGGAACTTCCCGCTGATGGCACCGCTACCCGCCCAATTTTTTCCTTTCTTGCCTACCCCCACAGGGTAGGTCAGCACTTCACCGTTGCCGAGCACGAGATGGAGCTTGCGCTCCGAGGTCTCGACCACAATCGTGCCAGGCGCATAGCTGGAGAGATCGACTTTAGCCTCGGGCTCTGGCGTCTGCAGCGCTGATTGCTCCGGCGCGGCGTGCGACGCCTGCTGCTCCTTGGGCTCAGACGGTTGTGGCGGGCTCTGCTCGGGCCCGGCGTGCGAGGCCTGTTGCTCCCTGGATTCGGTCGGTTGTGGCGGGCTCTGCTCCGGTACTGCTTCGCCCTGGGTCGCTACCTGCCCCTGTTCCTGCTCTTTCGCTTGCTCCGGCACTGGCTGTGCTGGCTGCTCCTGCACCTGCGCGGAGGGCTCGCCGACTTGGCTGTCCTGCGCGTGAACAGATGAAGACCACCCGAGCGTCATCGCAGTAAAGACGCAGGGAATAATCAGCGACCGCAATGCCCCATGCATGACATGGCTCCGAACACACCTGGATGGCTGCCGAACAATCTCCGATAGTTGATGTCCGGACAATGGTGTGCCGGCTATCTGACGCGAATAGATCGGCGCTGTTGCAAACAGGCAACGCGGCCTATCATGGCTTCCTCGCTACGCACGGTCTGGGCAGACGCGATCGAGCGGGCCGCGGTCGTCAGCATGCCCGGTGCAGCCAAAGCAAGGGCGATCTTTCTCATGGCTTCTTCCGTTCAAAGGATTGTTTCGGCAATATCACCGTGATGATGTCGGAACGATGAACGTGACCTTGTGCAAACATTCATCCAGATATTTGCCCATGCCGCCAGAAAACACCGCCTGGCTCGATCACGATGTGTGCCTGCGAGGCAACGTTTGCCCGTACCAAGTCGATGGGTTGTCGATATTCAGACGCACGGCGTGGCCCCAGCAAGGACGGTCGCCATCCAGGGGCTATCGATGTTCTGGCCGGTCAGAATTACGGCGACGCGCCGGCCCTGGAGCCGCTCACGCTCCTTGATCAGCGCAGCGAGAGACGCGGCTCCGGCACCCTCGGCACAATTGTGCGTGGCGCTGAACAGGATGCGGATCGCTTCTGCGATCTCGTCATCCGACACTTCAACGAGGCGCTCGGCGCCGCCTCGAATGATCTCGAATGCACTGGCATCCGGCACGCGCACCGCCATGCCGTCGGCAAAGGTGCGCGCGCTATTGGTCCGCATGACGGCGCCGGCCGCGAGCGACAGCTTGTAGGCATTCGCTCGTTCGGACACCACTCCGACTATTCGGGTGCGCGGAGAAAGGAGATCCCGCGCGCCGATCAGTCCACAGATGCCGGAGCCCAGCCCGATGGGAACGTAGACAGTATCAAGGGGCTCGACCGCGCTGAAAAGCTCGTAGGCATAGGTTGCGACGCCCAGCACGAGATCCCGGTGGAACGAGGGAGCGAACTCCAGACCGCGTTCGGTGGCGAGATCCGTTGCATGCTCCCTCGCCTCGTCGAAATCCTCGCCATGCTCGATCAACTCGGCGCCGAGCGCGCGCATGGCGGCGTTCTTCTCGGTCGAGTTGCCGCGCGGTACGACGATGGTCACGGACAATCCCGTCCGCAAGCCCGCAAACGCCAGGGACTGGCCGTGATTGCCCCTCGTGGCGCTGATGATCCCGCGCAGCTGCGGTCGCTCGCGCTTGGCGCGATCGAGATGGACAAGGCCGCCGCGCACCTTGAATGCGCCGACGGGAGTATGGTTCTCGTGCTTGACGATCACCTCGACGCCGGTGCGCACCCGCAACAGCGGCCACGTATACTGCGGCGTCGGCGGGACGCTCGCGCGCACGATGGGTATCACGCTTTCGAGCTCGGGCAGACTGAACATGAAACCTCTCATACTTACCGCCGCACCCGGCTGGCGCGGACTGCTTGATGGGCTAATATCGTCGAAAACAAAGCGGCATACTGACGACGCCTGGACCGGGAGGATGGCATGAAGAGAATGTCCCTGACATTGTTGTTATCGGCGGGCCTGTTTGGCTTAACCATCGTAAGCCCCGCGCACGCCGCCGATGCGGTAAAGATCGGCGTGATCTATCCCCTGACCGGCAATGCCGCGAGTGCCGGCGCCTCGGCCAAGGACGCGATCGAGCTCGGAGCTGAGATCGTCAACAACGCGCATCCCGAGCTGCCGAGCCTTCCGCTTGCTGCAAGCGCCGGCTTGCCGAATCTGGCCGGCGCAAAAATCGAGCTCATCAGTGCCGACCACCAGGGCAATCCGCAAGTCGGCCAGAACCAAACCCTGCGTCTGATCACGCAGGACAAGGTCGCCGCCATGCTCGGCGCCTATCATTCCTCGGTCGCGCTCGTCGCCACTGCCGTCGCGGAACGCCAGGGAATTCCATTCCTGGTCTCGGATTCAGTGGCGCTGAACATCACCGGGCGCGGCTTCAAATGGGTCTTCCGCACCGGACCTATCGCTTCCGACTTTGCGATCGCCTACACCCAGTTCCTCAACGATCTGAAAAAGGCCGGCCGCCCAATCAACACCATCGCCATCGTCAACGAGAATACCGAGTACGGCACGTCCGTGGCGGCATCGATCAACGAGGCCGCCAAGCGCGCCGGCATCACTGTCGCTGCGCAAATCCCCTACAGCGCCAGCAGCACCGACGTCTCCGGACAAGTCCTTCAGCTCAAGCAATTGCAGCCCGACACGGTCATCTTCATCAGCTATACCGCGGATACCATCCTTTATTTCAAAACCCTGAAGAGCCTCGACTACCTGCCCCCGCTCATCATCGGCGATGATGCCGGCTTCTCCGATCCGGCGTTCATCCCCAATGTCGGCGATCTCGCGCAGGGCGCCATTAATCGCAGCGCCTGGGATACGGGCAGTCCGGGCAGCAACAGCTACAAGATCAACGAGATGTTCAAGGCCAAGCACGGCCGCGATCTCGATGATACCAGCGCACGCTGGATGCAGGGCTTTCTGGTTCTGGCGGATGCCATCAATCGTGCCGGCTCGACCGACCCTGCGAAGATGCAGCAGGCGCTGCGGGAGACGGACCTGAAGCCGGAGCAGCTCATGATCGGCTATCGCGGGGTCAAGTTCGATGCGACCGGCCAGAACACCTTGTCGGCGACCTATCTCATCCAGCTCCAGGGCAAGGAATACAAGTCGGTATGGCCGGAAAACCGCGCAACCGGCAAGTTGCAATGGCCGATGGCAGGCTGGAGGAAATAAACGATGAGCGTGAGCGAGCGAAGGGAGAACAAGTTGAGCAAATTATGCGCGACGGTGGCGGCCGCGGCGGCAGCCGCCCTGCTGTCCGTGGCGCCGCTACGGGCCGCGGAGGCGGTCAAGATTGGGGTGCTCATGCCGCTTACCGGCAATGCCGCGGCAGCCGGGCAGGCATCCAAGGCGGCGATCGAAATCGCAGTCGAGATCGTCAATAACAAGCATCCCGAGCTCAGCAATCTGCCGCTCGCCGCGACCGACGGCTTGCTGAATCTGGGCAGCGCCAAGATCGAGCTGGTATTCGTCGACCATCAGGGCAACCCCTCGCTCGCGCAGCAACTGGCGACCCGCCTGATCACCCAGGACAAGGTGCAGGCCCTCCTCGGTGCCTATCAATCCTCGTGCAGCTTCACCGCCACGGCAGTTGCGGAACGCTATGGCATCCCCTTCCTGGTCGGCGATTCGTCGGCGCTGAACATCACCGGGCGCGGGTTCAAATGGGTGTTCCGCACAACCCCGATCGCGAGCGACTACGCCGCAACCTACATGCGATTCTTTGACGACATGGAGAAGCAAGGAAAGAAGATCGCCTCCATCGCGGTGATCAACGAGAATACCGACTACGGTACATCCGTCGGCGATTCGATCGAAGCCGCCGCCAAGGCGGGCAACATGCCGGTCGCGATACGAATACCTTACAGCGCAAGCTCGACCGACGTTTCCGCTCAGGTGCTTCAACTCAAGGAAAAACAGCCCGATGTAGCAATCTTCATCAGCTACACATCGGACTCGATCCTTTACATGAGGGGCATGAAGAACCTGGACTACCTCCCGCCCATGGTCATCGGCGACGATACCGGCTTCTCGGATCCGTCCTTCATCCCTGCCGTGGCCGACATTGCACAGGGTGCGATGAACCGCAGCGCCTGGGACATCGGCAAGCCCGGCACGACCACGTACAAGATCAACGAGATGTACAAGGCCAAGACCGGGCGCGACCTCGACGATACCAGCGGGCGCAACATGCAGGGCTTCCTCGCGCTCGTCGACGCGATCAACCGCGCCGGCTCGACCGAGCCGGAAAAGGTCCGCGAGGCGCTGACCAGGACCGATCTCAAGCCCGATCAGCTCATGATGGGCTACAACGGAGTGAAGTTCGATCAGACCGGCCAAAATGTCCTGGCTTCCACCTATCTCATTCAGCTCAAGGGCAAGCAATATCAGCTGGTGTGGCCGCAGAAGGCCGCTACCGCGAGCCTCGATTGGCCGATGAAAGGCTGGAAGCAGTAGTCAATGCTGCTGTTGCAGGTGGTGGTCGGTGGCCTCCTTCTGGGGGCCATCTATGCCCTGTTCTCCTCCGGGCTCACCTTGATCTGGGGCATGATGAACGTGATCAATTTCGCCCACGGCGAATTCGTCATGCTCGGGATGTACGTGGCCCTGCTGGTCGTGGTCTGGATCGGCGGCGGACCTGAAGCTTTCGGTCTTGCGGCGGCCGTTGCGCTGTTCGCGCTGGGGGTGTGCGTGTATCTCTCGCTCATCCGGCATGTCATGCGCGGGCCCATGATCGCTCAGATTCTCTCCACCTTCGGGCTGGCGCTGCTGCTGCGCTACACCGCTTTTTGGATCTTCTCAGCGAATTTCGTTTCGCTGCCGCAAACTTCCTTTTCCGGCACGCTCAACCTGGCCGGTATTCTGCTTCCTGTGCCGCAACTCGTGGCGGGTGTGGCCGCGGCGGCCCTGACCATTGCGCTCCACCTCCTGCTTACACGCACGACCATCGGCAGCCAGCTACTTGCCGTTGCCGAGGACCGCAGCGCCGCAATGCTCATGGGCATTCGCCCCGATCGCATGCAGGCGATCGCCTGGGGGCTCGCGGGAGCGAGCGCCGGGATTGCCGGCGCGCTGATGGCGATGTCCTACCCGTGGTCGCCCTCGGTGGGAGAGACCTTCGGGCTTACGGCGTTCGTAGTGGTCACGCTGGGCGGCTTCGGCAGCGTTCCCGGGGCGATGTACGCCGGCCTTATCATCGGATTGGTCCAGGCGCTGTCCGCGTACTGGCTGGGTCCGATCTACAAGGACATCGTCGTCTACGCGTTGTTTGCCGCGCTTTTGTGGTTGCGCCCGCAGGGCCTGATGGGCAAAGCATGACCGAGATCGCGTCGTGAGATGGGGTGTGCTCGCCCTCGCATCCGCGCTGCTCCTCTATCCCTTTATCCTCACCGGGCCGTTCTATTGGGACGTTGGCGTCACGTTTCTGCTCGCCGCAATCTCGGCCTCGGCATGGAATATTGTCGGCGGTTATGCCGGCCAGGTATCGGTCGGACACAGCATGTTCTTCGGTATCGGCGCCTATGTGCCGTTGCTGTTTTATCAGCTATGGGGCTGGCCGCCGGTTGCCGGCGTCCCCGCCGGGATCATCGTCAGTCTGGTTCTGGCGGTGGGGATCGGTCTGCCAACGTTCCGGCTGCAAGGCCATTATTTCAGCATGGCAACCATCGCGATCGCCGAGCTGATCCGGATTTTTGTCGGTACCTGGAACCTCGTCGGCGCGGCGATCGGCCTGCAGGGGCCTGCCGTGGGACGCGCGTGGTGGGATCTGACCTTTCGCAGCGAGCTGCCGTATTACTACATTTTTCTCGCCGCCCTTGGAGTGGTGCTCTACGTCACTTACGAGTTCGCGCGCAGCCGTTTCGGATACTATCTGCGGGCAATAAAGGCGGGCGAGCGCGCCGCCCGCAGCCTGGGCGTGCCGGTGCGGCAGACCAAGCTCAAAGCGCTGATGCTGAGCGCAACCTTCACCTCGGTTGCGGGCTCGCTCTATGCGATCAAGACCGGCTTCATCGACCCGGACAGCGGCTTTGGCATTCTCGTCTCGGTGCAGATGGTGATCGTCGCCGCGCTCGGCGGCGCCGGAACGCTCTTTGGCCCTTTGCTCGGCGCCCTCATTCTCGTCCCGCTGCAGACGGCCACTAATACCTTGTTCGGCGGCGGCGGCTCGGGTCTGACCTATATTCTCTATGGCGGCATCATTCTCCTGCTCGCCCGGTTCGAGCCGGGCGGCCTGCACCAGCTGTGGTATCGCCTTGCGCCCCGGGTGCTAAGACGTTCGCATGCTGCTTAAGGCAGAGAATATCTCCAAGGCATTCGGCGGCTTTCTCGCCGTGCGAGGGGCGGATCTCGCCGTTTCCCAAGGAGAGATCATTGGCCTGATCGGGCCAAACGGCGCAGGCAAGTCCACCTTCTTCAATTGTCTTGCCGGCGACACGGTGCCGAGCGCAGGCTGCGTACTGCTCGACGGCGTCGATGTTACCCGCGCCTCGGCGGAGGCGCACGCACAGGCGGGGGTTGGACGGACCTTTCAGGTGCCGATCACCTTCGAGGACATGACCGTTCTTGAAAACGTGATGGTCGGCGCTTTTCTGCGCCATCACCATCGTCGCGATGCGCGCAAGCATGCGCTGCATGTCGTCGAGCTGACGGGGCTTGGGGCGCAAGCGTCGCAGCGGGCGAGATCGCTGGGCACGCCAGGACGCAAGCGCCTCGAGATTGCGCGAGTGCTCGCGACCGAGCCGCGCCTGATGCTACTCGATGAAGCGCTTGCGGGCCTCACCCCGGCCGAGCTCCAACAGGCGATCGCCCTGGTCCGCCGCATACATGAGCTCGGTGTTACCCTCGTCATCGTCGAGCACATCATGGAGGTGATCTTGACGCTTGCCCAGCGCGTGCTGGTGTTCAATGAAGGTCACGTGATCGCCCAGGGCAAGCCGGACGAGATCGTACGCAACGAAGCGGTGATCGAGGCCTATCTCGGCCGCGGCCACCGCAGGCGAAGGGCGACGCCGTGAGCGAGCTGCGGGTCGCGCACCTGCAAGTGCACTACGGTGATCTGATCGGGGTTGCGGACGTATCGCTCAAGGTCGCAAAGGGAAGCATCGTCGCGCTGCTTGGCTCCAATGGCTCGGGCAAGACGACCACGCTCAACGCCATTGCCGGACTGGTGCAGCCGAGCGGCGGTTCGATCATATGGCGCAACGAGGCGATCACGCGCCTGCCGGCGTATTTGGTCGTTACCAAAGGACTGGCGCTGTCACCGGAAGGTTGGCGGCTGTTCCTGTCTCAGAGCGTCGAGCAGAACTTGCGCCTGGGCGCGGCGGTGCTTGCCGACAAAGCGCGCATTACGGCGATGTTCGAGCGGGTATACGCGCTGTTCCCGCGGCTGGCCGAGCGTCGCCTGCAGCGCGCGGGCACCCTCTCCGGCGGCGAACGACAGATGCTGGCGCTCGGCCGCGCGCTCATGAGCGATCCGCGCCTGTTGATGCTCGACGAGCCTAGCCTCGGGCTCGCGCCGGGGGTGGTGGAGACCCTGTATGAGACCTTGCACCGGCTGCACATGGAGGGGCTCACGATTCTGCTGGCGGAACAGTCGATATCCCTGGCGCTGGATATTGCCGACTACGCCTATGTCTTGCAGACCGGGCGCACGGTGCTCGAAGGCAAGGCCGCCGATCTCGAGCAGAATGTGCAGGTGCAGGAAATCTACCTCGGGATCAGAACCACCAGCGGCGTCGGAACTGCCGGCTGACAGTGCTTGCCGATATAAAGACAATCGGGCCGGCGGGCCTTGCACGCGGAGGCGGAAGACTCCATCTTACCAGTGTCTTACTGAGCTGCAGGTGGGCCATGACAACGGAAAAAAAACTGACCACGACCGTATCGACCAAAGGGCAGATCATTCTACCCAAGGCCATCCGGCAGCAACGGCGTTGGCAGCCCGGGACACGACTCATGGTCGAGGATACCGAGAACGGCGTGTTGCTGAAAGCCGCGCCGCTCTTTGCTCCCACCCGTCCGAGCGAAGTCTTCGGCATGCTCGGGCATTCTGGGCCGCCAAAAACTCTGGAGCAGATGCAAGAAGGCATCGCTCACGAAGCAAGGCGACGGCATGCTCGCAATCGATACTAATCTGATCGTCCGATACTTGACGGGCGACCACCCCAGACAATCAGGGAAGGCAAGATCGCTAATCGATGGCAATGATGTCTTTGTCTGCACCACGGTCCTTCTTGAGACCGAGTGGGTTCTGCGCAGCGTTTATGGTTATACCCCCGCTCCGCTGGCCAAGGCGCTCGCTGCCTTCGCCGGATTAGCGCGCGTCAAGCTCGAAGACGCAGCTTTGACTGCAACGGCGCTGGATTGGATGGAGAAGGGCATGGACTTTGCCGACGCCCTTCACCTTGCGAGGGCAGCCGGCTGCGAAGCATTCGTGAGTTTCGATCAGAACCTTGCGAAGACTGCCAATATGCTCAGCGAGGTAAAGGTTCAGACTCCTTGAGCTGGTAAGTCGGCCGCGAAACCGCAATAAGGGCGTCATGCCGTTGCCAATCAACCATATCATCGACATCAGCCTGGAGCTCGACGACTCGAAATTCAGCATGCGAACGCCTCCCGGCTTCAAGAAGGACATGCAGTTCCAGCTGGAGGTGCTAAAGGAGCATGATGCTCCCGAAGGAGCGGGGCAGATCGTGCGCGGGGTACACATGCGGCTGCACGCCGGCAGCCACATCGACGCTCCCGAGCACAACGTCAGGGGCGGCAAGCAGGTCCAAGATTTGCCCTTGGAGACGTTCACCGGCGATGCCGTCGTCGCCGATTTGCGGCATCTCGTTCCCGCAAAGGCGATCACGGCCGAGGAGCTGGAGAAAGCCGCAGGAGCCGTCATTCGGCGCGGCGACCGTCTCCTCCTGCGCACCGATATCAACAAGACATACATGCTGAACGACTGGGCGAAACGGGCACCCTACCTGCGCTCGGATGCGACGCACTGGTGCATCGAGAAGGGCGTCGTCCTCGTCGGCTACGACTTCTATCATGGGGTGGATGAGCCGGGTGCACCGCGGGTGTTCAACGCGTCGCGCACGTTGAGCGAAGCCGGCATCGTCACCCTCCCCTATCTCAACAATCTCGACCGCATCCCGGAGCAACGGGTGACGCTGATCGCGCTCCCTCTCAAGCTCGTGGGGGCCGAGGCTTCCCCGGTGCGCGCGGTCATACTGGCGTGATGACGAAGCTCGCGTAGGTCAGTGCCCCTGCGGCCACGGTGTTCTCGCGATCAGCGGCTCGGAGCGAAATCGCATGACCAAGGAGTTGCGCAAGCGGGGCCACCACATTTAAACCTTTTGTGGCCGATCAAGGTCTGACGTCTTCCATTGTTCCGCCATGGAGCTAAATAACAGGTGAGACTGGAATGAGCAGGCGCATCCTTGTGGTCGAGGACCAGGAAGACAATCGCCAGATCCTGCGTGACCTGCTCATGAGCACCGATTATGAGGTGATTGAAGCCGAGAACGGCGAGGAGGCGCTAACGGCGATCGCCAAGCAGCCCCCGGACCTTATCCTGATGGACATCCAGCTGCCGGTGATGGACGGCTATGAAGCGACACGCCGGATCAAAGCAGATCCTGCGCTGCGCGCCATTCCGATCATAGCGGTGACGTCCTACGCATTGAGCGGGGATGAGGAAAAGGCACGCGCCGCGGGTTGCGATGACTTCGTGCCGAAGCCGTTCAGCCCGCGACAATTGCTCGCGAAAATCCAGAAATATGTGCCGTAGGCGGGAGAGCTAAGCCCATGCTGTCGAAGCTCAAGGAGATCTGGGGCCGGCTTACCGCTGGGCGCGAGCCGAACGAAGCCGCCGGGCCGCCGGTGCCTCCGGTGGAATACAAGGGATATCGGATCCGCCCAACGCCGTTCCGCACGAACTCGCTCTATCAGACCGCGGGAACGATCGAGAAGGATGCTCCCGACGGGGTGAAGGAGCATCGCTTCATCCGGGCGGATACACATCACAGCAGGGAAGACGCCATCGCCTTTGTCATCTCGAAGGCAAAGCAGATCATTGATTTGCAGGGTGACCGCATTTTCACGGAAAGGAATGCGGGCTGAGCAAGCGGCCCGCCGGTTGAATTGCTCATTGTACGCGCAGGCCGAGGTCGCCGGCTCGCGGCGCGTCAGCCTCGACCCCGATCATTGCAAATACGCCATCACCGCAAACGAGGTGGCGTCGACCTGAGCGTCCCAGGGACGCTCAAGGTTCTCTCTCGATTCGCCAATCGAGGCCGCGCGGCCCCTCGCTGTTTCAGCCGTCCGGACGGGTGTAATTGAGGATCGGACGCTGGGTGCACGGGGTTCTGCTCACCCCGGTCGGGCAGTGCTCTGTGCCATTTTCAATGGCTGACCGAAGGGTCTGACAGAACTTGTCGTCCTGCTCGCGCAGGCGCGCCAGAGCTTCCAGGCCGCCTTCATCAAAAACAGCTCTATTCCGCTTCAGCATTGTGCCGCCCCCACTGTTACAAGTCGGCAACTCACACCTGCGCTCGCTTATTCGAGCCCAGGCGACGCGGAAGAGATTATTGACAGCTTGTAGACTTGAACTTGTACTCCCCCGCCCCATGGCAAGTTCCACGGTCAATGGGGCGTTTTTGCGGCCCGCCAGTGGGCAGGCAGTTGCGATTAGCCGGGCTGCAGCGGCTGCATGGCCAACGTCGAAGGGCGGATTAGAGAGCGTAGCCTGCCGCGCGCGGCAGGCTACGCGAGCTTCTTGAGCCGACTTGGCATGCTAACCCGCCCTATCAACGACCAACAACCGCTCCCGTTTTCATGCCGTTCCTCCGGGACCGCAGATGACATTCAACAGTGCCTGCCGGCGCTCGTTTTGCACGACCGAGAGCGCGCGGTCGAGCGCGGCGGGCAACGCCGCTGCATCCTCCACCCGCTCGCCGTGCCCGCCGGCGGCCTCGCAGATGCGCTCGAATGCGGGAAGCTTTCGCAGGTGTACGAAAGGAGGATCGTTGCTCCTCGACGCGAGCCCACTCGGGTACATCGCCCGCGTGCTGCGCTCCACCGCCCCCCACATGCCGTTGTTCATGACCACGAAGAGAACTGGCAAGTCGTGCAGCGCCGACGCATGGTGGGCGGCCACCGGATTGCTGAACATGTAGGCGCCGTCGCCGAGGACGGCGATGACCGGGCTCTCGGGTCGAGCCAACTTGGCGCCCAGAGCGGCTCCGGCTCCCCAGCCGAGACCCGACGCAGAGCTCGACCCGAAATAAAGATCAGGCGCTTCGAAGCTGCAGTGCTCCGGAAACAGCGTGTATTCGTTGATGACGATGCAGTCCGGCTCCTTGGCGCGCCCGATGCAATGGCTCACCCAGGCCGGATCGGGAGGATTTGTGCGCGCGCCGGCATCGACCGCAGCCTTCCAGCCGGTAACGAGGCCGGCGCGCTCCTCCTCGACCGAGCGCCGGCGCAGCCCGATCGTCTGCGCATCGATCTTGCCGTCCAGCGCCGCGGTGAGCGCCGCTAGAGCAGCAACAGCACCTGCGGTGACGGCGAGATCGCAGGGAAAACCGCGGACCGGGTAGCGCGTGAACAACGGGTCAAGCCCGCAATGAATGACCCTGCAGTCGCGCTGCGGTGCAGTCTTGTTTGGAAGCCAAGGGACATCGCTCTCGATCACCAGGATTGCGTCCGCTCGCGGCACGAATCGCGTGGGATCAAAGCCGAGATGCATGGGATGCGAGGAGGCGAGCGAGAGATAGCGCGGCCGATGCTGAACAACGGGGATCGCAAAGCGCTCGCTGAATTGCGCGAGCGCGCTGAAGGCGGCCGCGTCTCTTGCGGCGTTCGCCGTTACGATCAGCGGCCGCTTCGCGTCCTTCAGGATTGCGGCAGCCTGGCCGATCGCGTTTGCGTCGGGGGCAGCTGGAGCAGCGGGATGAAACTGGGATTCTCGCGCCTCCTCCATGCCGGAAGACGGCGCCGCGATGACCTCCCGCGGCAGGGAGAGATACACGGGGCCGCGCGGTTCGCTCCCCGCAATCGCGAGCGCGCGATCCACCACGGTCGCGAGCTGCTCGGCATTTCTGAGCTCATAATCCCATTTGACGATCTCGCGCAGCATGCCGGCCTGGTCATACATTTCCTGCGCCCAATGGATGTAACCGTCGCGTGATCCTAACAGGCCGGTCTCGGTCAACGGTGAGCGGCCGGCGGTAAGAAGGATGGCGACGTTCTCGCGCGCCGCGTTCATGGCCGCGCAGACCATGTTGGCGGTACCGACGCTGACATGGGCCATGACGGCGGGTATTCTTCGAGACACCATCCCGTAGCCATGCGCCATGGCGACCGCGAGATTCTCGTGGGCGGCGAGGATGGGGCGCGGCACGGAGATACCCGTCTGCGTGGCCCGCGCATACGCCTCTATGAGCGGGGCAAAGTCGGTGCCTGCATTGCCGAACAGATACTCGACGCCACGCTCCGCCAATAGCGCCAGGTACGCCTCGGCAACATTGCCGAGCTTCTGCGTATCCGGCCGCCTGCTTGCCTGTACGCCAGATTTCATCGCATGCACTCCCGGAGATGGATTGAGTCTTTCGCTGACGTCCGCATGGGCTCAAAACCCGCCCGTACGCGGCGGCGGCGCTGGACAAGGTCCACGATCTACACGAATAATTGCAAGCCGAACACCGATGGTGCTGGATTCGCCGGTGCCACCCGCCGGTAGATCGTCAGAAAAAGAGAGAGGTAGGAGCATGAAGCGGTTTTGCATCGCACTCGGCACGTTGGCTCTCCTGCTGGTGCCAGCGGTGGCCTCGGCCCAGGACAAGCTCGTGGTGAGCATCTGGGGCGGGAGCTGGCGCGACATGGTTGCCGATATCATCGGCAAGAAGTTTACCGCCGAAACGGGCGTGCCGGTCGAGTACATCACCGGGGGCACCATTGATCGGCTCAACAAGGAGAAGCTCGCCAAAGGCAATCCGGAAAGCGACATCACCTTCACCACCTCGCATGTGGGCTGGCTCTACGCCAACGACGGCCTTTACGAGCAGCTTGATCTCAGCAAGGTGCCGAACGCCGGAAATCTGCTCGAGCAGGCCAAGATCAGCCCCTATCACATCGGCACCTGGGCCTATGTGTACACCATTGGCTATCGGCCCGATCTTCTCAAAGGGGTGTCTTTCGCGAGCTGGGCCGATCTCTGGAAGCCCGAGATCAAAGGCAAGCTCGCCGCCCCCGACTTCGACCCGAGCCATCTGATTGTTGTGTCAGCCATCTTGTCGGGCGGTGACGCTGCCCATTGGGAAAAGGGCGAGGCCAAGCTCAAGGAGCTCAAGCCAAGCTTCAAGGCGTTCTACACCAACGATGCCAACAGCCAGCAGCTCATTGCCAACGGGGAGACGCCGGTCCAGGTGATCCTGTCCATGAACGCCCACTACATGGCCGACCAGGGTGTGCCCATCCAGCTCGTCATACCGAAGGAAGGCGCGGTTCTCGGCATTGATACCGTTGCCATCATGAAAGGATCGAAGAAAGCGGAGCTCGCCTACAAATTCATCAACATCACGCTCGACCCGCAGGTGCAGGCCGCGATCGCGAAGTTCAAGAAGGGGAGCCCTGTCGTCAGCAATGCGAAGGTCGATCCCGCCGTAGCCAAGCTGCCCGGCGTGTTCACGACACCCGAGCAGTGGAGCAAGCAGGCCATTATCATCGACCACAAGCTGCGCGCGGAGAAGACGGCGGAGTGGCGCAAGTGGTTCGCCGAGAACATCATGAACTGAGCGCCCGGTCCGGCCAGTTGCCGATCGCATTTAGTGTGGCGCACCGCGCCATGCTGTCACCACCGTCATTCCGGGGCGCCGTCAAATCGGCTAGTGCCGCTTTGACAGCTCCGCTCGCGGAGCCTGTGCTCGGACGGCGCATAGCGCCGATCGGAGTGCTCGCGGCCCCGGAATGACAGGATCGAGAACCCGGTTGCGGGGCGGGGAGTCCCGGCCGTTTCTGCGTCTGCTCGTGTCGCCTGCCGTGCTGTGCGCGCTCGCTTTCGCGGCTGCGCTCGCGGCCGTGATGCAGTACAGCCTGCGCGCCTACGTGCCGGGCTCGCTCGAGCCCGGGGCGCTCACGTTCGATAATTTTGCGGCATTGATGAAGCCGCTCTATGCTCGTGTCTTTGGCGATACGGTCTGGATCTGCTTTCTCACCGCGTTCTTTGCGCTGATTTTCGGCTATCCTCTCGCCTATGCGCTTGTCCATGCAAGACACGTAGCGCTCAAGTCGGTCATCCTGGTGATCACGATTACTCCGCTGTTTCTCGGCGAGGTGGTGCGGACCTATTCCTGGATCGTCGTGCTCGGCAACAACGGGTTTCTCAATGCGACGCTGCTCAAGATCGGGCTAATCGACGCGCCCGTCCAGCTCATGTTCACCAGGTTCGGCGTCGTCGCTGCGCTCGTCCACGTCACCTTGCCGATCATGGTGATCATGCTGGCGGCAGCGCTGTCGCACATCGATCCTGTTTATGAGCGTGCGGCCGCGAGCCTAGGCGCCGGGCCGATCCGCGCTTTCGTCACGGTGACGCTTCCGCTCTCGATGCCCGGCATCATCGCCGGCGTGACGACGGCGTTTGCATGGACCTTCAGCGCTTTCGCAACGCCGCAGCTGATCGGCGGCGGCCAGGCGAACATGGTTGCAAACCTGGTATATCAGCTCGGATTCGCAAGCTTCAATTTTCCGTTCGCAGCGAGCCTCTCGGTAGCGGGCCTTGTCCTCACATTCGCTGTGCTCGCGTTGATGCGCGCCGCAGCCGCTCGATTCGAACGGATCGGAGCACATTGAAAGATGCGGGAGGGGTCCGCGTACCCATTGTTGCGGCTTCTCGGGGCAACCACAGTCACCGCCATCCTCGGTTTTTTACTCCTGCCGGCATTTGTCGTCACGCTGGCTGCGTTCAACGGCAAAGCCATCCTGTCGTTCCCGCCGGAGACGTGGTCGTGGCGCTGGTTTGTCAAGGCGCTCGCGTACCCGGACTTTCAGGCGGGGTTGCATAACGGGCTGATCGTGACCGGCTGGGCCTCCTCCATTGCGCTCATGGTAGGCGCCGCATTCGCATTGGCACTCGAACGCTACCAGTTTCGTTTCAAGCGCATCCTCGAATCGGTGCTGCTCTCGCCGCTGGTCATCCCGCACTTCACCATAGGGCTCGGCTTTCTGATCCTCGCAGCGCAGCTCGGCTTCGCGCGCGGCTACGCCGTGGTCGTCGCCTGCCACATCGTGCTCGTGCTGCCGTTCGTGTTGCGGAGCGTCTACATCTCGCTGCGCAATCTCGATCCCCGCCTGGAGCTTGCGGCAGCAAGCCTGGGCGCGCCGCCGCATCGCGTCCTCACCACCATCACCCTGCCGCTGCTCGTCCCAGGCCTGCTCAGCGGATGGCTGTTTGCGGCGATCCTTTCATTCAACGAGTTCACCGCCTCGCTGTTCGTCACGGCGCAGCGTACGCAGACCTTGCCGGTCGCCATGTATAATTACGTGCGCGAGTTCGCCGACCCATCGATGGCGGCTATCTCGGTCATCTACATTGTCGCGACTGCCCTGCTGCTGATCTTTGCCAATGCGTTCCTCGGCCTTGGAAAGGTGCTGAACGTTGAGCATTCCCGTTGAGGGCGCAAGCTGCAGCTCCCCGGGGAGCGCTCCATCCCGAGGGGCGTCGGAGACAATCGCGGTCGCGCTTGACCGCGTGACCAAACGCTTCGGCGAGCTCACGGCAATCGACCAGGTCTCGTTGGCAGTCCGGCGCGGCGAGCTGATGACGCTGCTCGGACCGTCGGGCTGCGGCAAGACCACGTTGCTCAACCTTGTCGCCGGCTTCCTCTTGCCCGAGAGCGGCGAGATCGCGATCGATGGCCTGCAGGTGACGAATATTCCGACCTACCGGCGCGAGATCGGAATCATGTTCCAGAACTACGCGCTGTTTCCGCACATGAACGTTGCGGAAAATGTCGGCTACGGGCTGCGGATGCGCCGCCTTCCCAAGCCTGAGATCGCACGCCGGGTGGCGGACGCGCTTGCCCTCGTCAAGCTCGAAGGCGTGAACGATCGCAAGCCGCGGCAACTCTCGGGCGGCCAGCAGCAGCGTGTTGCGCTCGCGCGCGCGCTCATCATCCATCCCAAGGTGCTGCTCCTGGACGAGCCGTTCTCGGCGCTCGACCGCAACCTGCGCGGAGCGATGCAGGTCGAGCTCAAGGACATTCAGCGCAAGCTCGGCGTCACGACGATTTTCGTCACCCACGACCAAAGCGAGGCGCTCAGCCTGTCCGACCGCATCGCGGTGATCGCAGACGGCCGTATTCGCCAGCTTGGCGCACCGGGCGAGATCTATCGACGGCCGGCCGACCGTTTCGTCGCTTCGTTCATCGGTGACGTCAACATGCTCTCCGCGCGGGTCGAGCGCAATGACGGCGCGACCGTCACCGTAGCGCTGGGTGCGGCGCGGCTGTCGGTACCGGCCGGGCCGCTGAAGGCGACAGAGCCAGGCGGGACGGTGGACCTGTTCCTTCGGCCGGAGGACCTACGGGTGGCCCGGGAAGGTGACGCCATCGCGTTTCACGGCACTGTCTCGACGCAGATCTATCAGGGCGGCCACGTCGATCTTTACGTCGAGGTAACGGAAGCGGTATCGGGACGGGTGCTGCTGCGCCTGCCCACACAAGAAGCGAGCTCGTTCTCCTCGGCTGGCACACGCATCGGCATCACCCTTGCCGTCGCCGAGGCAGCGGCCTTTCCGAAAGCAACGACCGAGTGAACACTCGCTCGTATTCCTATCATCTTGATCCAGCTGGGAAGCTTTGCGACCTCATGCTGAGGAGCGTCGCAGCGCAGACGATTTCTTGGTTTTCGACAAACGCAAGTGCGCTGCGACGCGTCTCGAAGCATGAGGACCCCGCACTCGCCGGCTGAGCGAACCGCGTTATCACCGCCGCGGACCGGCGAGCGCGCGTCAGTTTGATTGTAGCGATCCGGTCTCTTGCCGCGCCGCAATCACGCTACTCAGACGCGGCCGCATCCTTACCAGGATGTCTTTTACCGGGTGCTGGGTCCAGGCGAGCGTGACGTAATCGCGGTGCCGAATGCCCTCGCCGGTTGCCAGGAACGCAACGGTGCCGGGCTTGAGCGGCCCATTGAGCTCGTCGAGCACTGGAATCCCCTTGTCGCGCAGGATGCGCGCCAGCTCGTCGTCGTGACGCTTGGTGCCCTGCGTATAGGCGCTGACGAAGAACGCGGAGCGGTTCCTGATGATCCAGGACGAGAACTTGTCCATCTCGCCGTACAGGGCGTCCAGCAGGACCACGCCGACGATCCGGCTCCCAACTCCGCCGACTTGCAGGCTATAGGCGGTGGATACAAAGCCGCCGCTATAGCCGACGAGCACCACCGGCATTTTTGCGAAGGCCTCCGACGCACGCGGATCCCCATACACGCGGGCGAGCTGGTCGGCAGCTTCCGCCAGGAACCGCTTCAGCCCGCCGCGTTCCCAGAACTTGCCGGCGCTGGAGTCGGCCGCGTCATAGGCGAGCTGCGGAGCGACGAGCACGGCGTTCACGCCGGATTCGGAGATCTGCTTGGGGAGGAGCTGTCGGTCGCGCACGTCACGCTCCAGCGTGGCTCCGTGGCCGTGGAAGAACACCACGATGACACCCGGCTTGCGCACGTCGAATCCCGCAGGCACGTGAACGAGGACACGGTTGTCGCCATAGCGGGTGCCCTGAGCGTACGCTCCGCTGCCGCTGCGCGGGTTCTTGCCGAAATAGGGGAAGGCGGAGTTTTCGAAGCCGATCAAATTGGTCTGCGCCTGCTTGATGGCCGGGAGACCGGCGTAGGGAACCTCCGGAGACAGCGATGCCACCTTGTAGGAGCCCGGCGGCAACGGATTGAAGCGATTGCTGGCGATCGCGCGCACGGGCCTGGAACCATACGCGGCAGAGTACCGGTCGGAGAATGAATCCATGGCATAGCGATCCGCGAATGTATCCCGGACGGTCGGCCGCGGCGCCTCGGCAGCTCGGTACGCAGACGGCAGAAGAATATCGCCCTTACCGGACGCGGGGCTCGGCATTGTCGGCTCCCGCTTCGCGAGCGCCTTGGTCTCCGAGTTGCCGCAGCCCGAAAGCAGGCATGGCAGCACGGCGAGCGCCGATGAGATGGTCACCCAGCGCCGCCACCAGCTTGTCGCGCGCGTCCCCGGGAGATCACATCCATGGCTGATATTCGGGATTCCCGATCCCGCTGACACCATCCCCACACAGTCCCGAGCCAGACGGCTGTGCCTGCGGCAGCCCGCAGACACTACCCCCACGTCTTTTGTCGGAACTCCCCCAACCTTCCCACGTTGATGAAAACACTTGATTATGTCGGCATTGTGAGGCGCTCTGCGGTGGGCGGCGAAGGGGGAAGCTGGCGCATTCCCCGCATCCGAAAACCGACCGTCCCATCCTGGTCCACCCCACCGCCCGATCTGTGATGTTTTTATTACGCTTATAAATTTACTGACCGTTAACGCTAAGCGACCTTCTTTGTGTACCAATCCATATGTTCTATACCGAGCTTCGATTGTGGGTTAACTCAGGGAAAATAGCGCATGGCCATTATCGAGGTTGGAAGCCCGCCTCGATTGGCCGGGCTTCCGCAGATTCGCCTGACGGTGTCCATGCTCACCGCCACCGCCATCGTGGTGGCGGACATGGTCGGCGTCGGCGTGTTTACCAGCCTCGGCTTCCAGGTGCAGGCGATCCCGTCCGGCTTTTCCCTGCTGCTCCTGTGGGTGGTCGGCGGTGGCGTTGCGCTGTGCGGGGTGTTCTCTTACGGCGAGCTCACCGCCATGTTTCCCCGGTCCAGCGGCGAGTACAATCTTTTGCGCCAGACATACCATCCGGCCCTCGGCTTCCTGGCGGGCTGGCTGTCGGCAACGGTCGGCTTCGCAGCCCCGGTTGCGCTCGCGGCCATGGCTTTCGGCGAGTACGGGAAGGCGATCCTTCCGGGTGTTCCGCCGCTCGCGCTCGGGCTGTTCGTCGTTTGGATAGTGTCGCTGGTGGGACTACGAGGCATCCGCCAGAGCAGCGCATTCCAGATGGTTTGGACCGTTCTGAAGGTGTGTCTCATCCTCGCGTTCCTGCTCGCAGGGGTGGCTCTCGGAAAACCACAGCCGATATCGTTCGCCCCATCCCCTGCCGATGCCTCCCTCGTGATCAGCGCACCTTTCGCGATCAGCCTCGTGTTCGTGATGTATTCGTATTCCGGCTGGAATGCCGCGACCTATATAGTCGGCGAGATGCACGATCCGCAACGCAGCCTGCCGCGCTCCCTTCTGGTCGGGACCTCGATCGTCATCGTTCTGTACGTCGCGCTTAATGCGCTCTTTCTCTACACCACGCCGATCGGTCAGCTCGCGGGGCAAATCGACGTCGCGGTCATAGCGGGCAAGCACATATTCGGCGATCTCGGCGGACGGATCGTGGGCGCGCTGATCTGCATCGGTCTTGTGTCCTCGATCAGCGCCATGATGTGGATCGGCCCAAGGGTGACGACCGCGATGGGCGAGGACATCCCGATGCTGCGCATTTTCGCCCGGCGATCGCCAAACGGGGTCCCCACCGCCGCGGTCCTGTTTCAGCTCGTGGCCGCGACCCTGATGCTGCTGACGCAAAGCTTCGAGGCGGTGCTCGACTTCATTCAGTTCAGCCTGCTCGCCTGCTCCTTCCTCACCGTGCTGGGCGTGATCAAGCTTCGCATCACTCGGCCTGATTTGCCGCGGCCTTACCGCGCATGGGGCTACCCGGTTACGCCGCTCGTCTTCCTCGCAGTAACAGCGTTCATGATGTACTATCTCGTGACCCAGCGTCCGGTACAGTCCTTGATTGGCGTGCTGATGATGGCTTCGGGTCTCGCCGTTTATTACCTGTCGCAGACCCGGCTTTTTCCGGGCCTTGCGTCGCCAACCTGAGGCCGCACAGATGCTTGAGCGCAGGACGATCATCGCCGCCGCCGCGGCAGGCTTGTTTTTGTTGGCAGTGGCGCCGCTGCGTGCCGCCGAGACCGCATCCCCGGGCGACACGGCGAGGTTTCTCGCCGGCATGCCGGTTGCCGAGGACTCGCCGCTCGCGCCATTGACCAAGGACGGTGCCTGGCAACAGCATGCCCGCAGCTTCGACTCTGCCTTCGGCCACCTCGACCAAGGCCAGCTCGCGCGCATTCGCGCCTGGTCCGAGAAGAATATCACCGCACCGCCGCCGACCGTGTTCTACATGTTCAGCGGTCCGGACTTCCTCTATGCAAACGCCTTCTATCCCAATGCCAAGACCTACGTGCTGGCGGGGCTCGAGCCGGTCGGCACGGTTCCCGACCTCACCACCTTGCGCGGGTCGCTCGCGCCGAACCTTTATCACCTGCATGGCTCGATCAGCACGCTCCTGTCGCACACGTTCTTCATCACCCACCGGATGCGATCGGATCTGAGCGTCGGCCGGGTCAACGGCACGCTGCCGATTCTCTACGTATTCCTGGCGCGCTCGGGCAAGACCGTGCGCGAGACCACGTTGGTGCGGATTGACGAGCAGGGTGCGGTGCAGCCGGATGTCGGAGGCGCGCGCGGCGGTGCCGCGCGCGGCGTCAAGATCGTGTTCACCGGCAGCGACGACGAGCCGCGGACGCTCTATTATTTCAGCACCAATCTTGCCGACGACGGCGTCAAGAACAGCAAATTCCTGCAGTTCCTGGAGACGCTCGCGCCCGGCGACGGCCTGGTGAAGAGCGCCTCGTATCTGCTGCACTCTGGCGGTTTCTCCAAGGTGCGCGATTTCCTGATCGACCACTGCGCGGCAATGGTTCAGGACGATTCCGGCATCCCGCTGCGCTACTATGACCCGAAGAAATGGGATCTCCATCCGTTCGGGCGCTATCTCGGCCCTATCGGCGTCTTCCCCGGGAGGTACCAGTCAAACTATGCCGTCCTCTTCCGGAACAGCCGTCCCATCGATTTCGGCATAGGCTACCGCTGGCGGTCAAACGAATCGAACCTGCTGCTCGCCGTCAAGAAGCCGGAAGAGTCCGCGTCCGAAGCCTCGCTTCGGCCCGCGATCGAAGAAGGCTCCCCGACCGGCAGCACTCAATCCGCGGTGGCAACCGATCAACCCGCTGCGCAACCAGAGCGCAGGCACGTGAGGCGAGCACGCCGATCATTCCTGGATTGGTTCCGGCCGAGGTAAGCGTTCTCGCGGCCGAGGAGCTTCGGAAACAGCGCGCGACCAAGGAAGAGCGTGGCGCGGGCCGCGGCTCGCATCAACGAGCGTCTCGCTCGAGCTTTCCTCGTCCTGAGGAGCGCGCACCGATCTCGGGTTTACCCGAGATCGGCACATCAAGTGCGCAAGTCGGCTAAAGCCGACTTGCGGCGCGCGTCTCGAAGGACGGCCACAAGCGAGATCGGGCCAGCGGCCATCCTTCGAGACGGGCGCATGCAGGCATGCGCCCTCCTCAGGATGAGGTCTGCGGGTTTAAGCTCCACCTTCTCGATTCCGATTGGGCTCATGGAATCGATCTACTAGATGCAGCGCAGGTACCGCTTATCCCGCGGCAGCGGGAGCCTTCGGACGCTCCGCATCCTGCTTCAGAAAGTCCACTTCGAGTCATGGACGGCCCCAAAGCTGCGCCCACGGCCGGTGAATGACCCTGCCGGGCGACGAGACTAACATCCGTTCCGTTTGCAACCATGGGAGAATGGTTCATGCAGATCACGAGACGCACCATGCTCGCCGGCGCTGCCGCGGGGACGCCCTTGACCAGAGCCGCCCTTGCCGACTGGGCGCCGAGCGCTCGCTATCCAGATCCCACCATCAAGGTGCTCGACCCAAGCTTCCTCAAATACCGGCCCAACATCCTTGGGGTCGAGCGGCTCGCCACCGGCATGACGTGGAGCGAAGGCCCGGTCTGGTTCGGAGACGGGCGCTATCTGTTGTGGAGTGACATCCCCAACAACCGCATCATGCGTTGGGACGAGGCGACTGGGGCGGTCGGCGTGTTTCGTAGTCCATCAAACCAGGCAAACGGTAACACGCGAGACCGTCAGGGGCGCCTGATCACCTGCGAGCACCGCACGCGATGCGTCACCCGAACGGAATATGACGGCCAGATCACGGTGCTGGCGGACAAATTTGAGGGCAAGCGGCTCAATTCACCCAACGACGTGGTGGTGAAGTCCGACGACTCGATCTGGTTCACTGATCCGCCCTACGGCATTCTCAACAATTACAACGGCAGCCTCGCCGAGCGGGAGTTGCCGATGAACGTTTGGGTCGGCACCTCGGGCGCGCCCGGAGGATGAGGCCAGCTTTATAGGTGCAGGCCAGTGCCAAAGGCGGCATCGCATTCAGGCCGGTGGTCGATTAGGATCGTAGCCGCTGGCGAAGCGAACGCAGCTGATTTGCGGCAACCGGTTTGTTGGACAACACCAAGCCGCATCCAACGGAGGACTGCCGTGCACCGTATTGCCTTGTTCGCCCTGACCCTGGCGATGACCGCTGTTGCCGCCGCGCCGAAGGGGAACGCCGACAACTATCCGTCGCGGCCCATTCGACTGATCGTCGGCTTCCCGCCGGGCTCGGCGGCCGACATCACCGCGCGGCTCGTTGGCGACGTCATCAGCAGGACGCTCGGGCAGCAGGTGGTGGTGGAAGCGAGGCCAGGGGCCGGCTCAAGCATCGCCGCCGAATTCGTCGCGCGTTCCCCGGCGGACGGCTACACCTTGTTCATCAGCAGTTTGTCCAACGTGACCAATGCCGTTACCAGCTCCAATCTGCACTTTGACTTCGCCAAGGATCTTGCGCCGGTCGCGCTGCTCGCCGGCCTGCCGCTCATCCTCGCGGTACATCCGTCCCTCGGCGTTTCGAGCGTCGATGATCTCATCGCGCTTGCAAAATCCAGGCCTGGCGAGCTCACCTACGGCACGGTCGGGCCAGGGTCGGTTGCGCATCTCGCCATGGAGCTGATCAGCGTACGCAAAAACATCAAGCTCGTTCACGTGCCCTACCCCGGCAGCCCGCCGCAGGTCGCCGATCTGGTCGCCAATCGCCTGTCGATGGCGTTGGCCGTGGCTTCGACTGTCATGCCGCAAGTCGGAGCGGGCCGCCTCGTTGCGCTCGCCTCGGGCTCGGCCAAACGCCCGCGCATTGCGCCGAATATCCCGACCATCTCCGAGGTCCTGTTGCCCGGCTTCGAGTGCACCGTCTGGTTCGGCCTGATGGCACCCGCCGGCACGCCTCGCGCCGTGATCGAGAAGCTCGCCGGCGCCGCTAACGCTGCGGTCAAGTCGGAGGACGTGGGCAACAAGCTCGCGGCGTTAGGCTTCGAGCCGCTCGACGGCACGCCCGAGGAGTTTGCTCAAACGATTGCGCGCGGAATGGTCACATGGGCGACCGCCGCCAAAGCCGCCGGGTTGAGGGAATAGGAAGCACCTGCGGCGCGGTAAACCGTCCTGTTGCTTCTATCCGGAAATGATGAACTGAAACGTCATCCCAGGCCCTGCATTCGGAGAAGCCCACAGCTGTCCGCCGTGTGCCTCGATGATCGCTCTACAGATTGAAAGCCCCATGCCCAAGCCATTTGGTTTGGTCGTGTGGAATGCGCTGAATACTCGGTTGAGATTCTCGTGCGCGACGCCAACGCCAGTGTCCTCGACCACTACCAAAACCCGGTCGGATTGATGTCGTTGCGTGCGGACGATGAGCACGCGCTCGCGGTCCTGAACCGACGTCATGGCCTCCATGCCATTGACAGCGAGGTTGACGATGACCTGCTGCAGCTGGATTCGATCCCCGCGCGCCGGAGGCAGCCCCGGCGCGAGCTCGAACCGTATAACGACTCCATGCCGGCGCGCCTCGTACTGGACCAGCGTCACCGCCTCCTCGACGACTTCGTTGATGTCGAGTCGCGTCATCTGCGGATCGGCCTTTCTCGAGAAGTCGCGAATCCGGCGGATCACCTCGCCGGCGCGATGCGCGTTCTTGACAATCTGACCAATGGCAGCGCGGGCCTCATCGAGCTCCGGAACAGCGCGGCCCAGCCACCGCAAACTCGCTTCTGCGTTGGTAGCAATCGCGGCAAGCGGCTGGTTCACTTCATGGGCGATCGAGGCGCTCATCTCTCCGAGCGTGGTCACGCGCGTAACGTGGGCGAGCTCGGCCTGGGCGGTTTGCAGCGCTCGCTCGGCCCGCTTCTGATCGTCGATGTCGTGAGCCGCTGCATACCATCTGATCACCTCTCCGTTCTGATCGCGCAACGGCACGCGGCGGAAGAAGAACCAACGGTATTCGCCGTCAGCTCTGCGGACGCGCTGCTCCATCTCGAACGGTTCTCCCTTCGGCAAATGAGCGCACCAGGCGGCTTCGAGCCTCGGGAGGTCATCAGGATGGACCGCGACCCCCCAGCGTTGTCCCCGCAAGCTGTCACTTGAGAGGCCGGTATAAGTTCGCCAGGTTTGATTGACGAAATCGGGTGAGCCATCGCGCCGATATCGCGCCACGATTGCCGGGATGGTGTCGATCGTTACCCGAAGCTCTCGTTCGGCCTGCCGCTCCAGCTGGCGCAGCCTTTCACGCTCTTGCTCTGCGTTTTTGCGGTCCTGTATGTCCATGCCGAGTCCGTACCACCCGGCGATGTTGCCTCGCTCGTCCAGCAGTGGCTCACCGCGAGTCCAAAACCAGCGATATTCCCCATCAGCAGCTCGGCGGAAACGCGCCTCGTCCTCAAATGGCTGGCCGGTAGCCAAGCAGGCACGCCACAATCTCAACCATCGCTCAAAGTCTTCGGGGTGTATTGCAGTCTTCCAGCCCGAGCCTACGGTATCCTCGGCGGAAAGCCCGGTGTATTCCGTCCAGCGTCTATTCACGAATGTGGGCGAGCCATCAGGTAGAGCAGCTACCGCCATCGCCGGCATTGTTTCGATCAGATCTCGAAGTTCCCTTTCACTGCGACGTAGAGCTTCCTCGGCGCGTTTTTGATCCTCGATCTCGTGGGCAACGCCATACCATCCGGTCACCTCACCTTTCTCGTTCCGATGCGGCACGCGGCGCACGAAGTGCCAACGATATTCGCCGTCGGCGCGCCGAATGCGCTGCTCCAGCTGGAACGGCTCGCCCATTGGCAGATGAGCGCGCCATGCAGCTTCGACCCGCGGCAGGTCATCGGGATGAATTGCAACTCCCCAGCGGTGTCCCCGCAAGCTGTCCTGTGAGAGACCGGTATAGGTCCGCCAGGTCTGATTGACGAAGTCGAGCGAGCCATCGCGGCGATACCTGGCGGCGATTGCCGGGATGGTGTCGATCGTGACCTGAAGCTCTCGTTGTGCTTGCCGTATGTTTTGTTCTGCCCGCAATCGTTCGGCATTTTCGATTTGCAGAGCCTTGTTGAGCTTCTCGAGCCCTTGAACAGTGGCCTGCAAATCGTCGCGCGCGCGGCGCAGCGATGCCGCGGTGCGTCTTTGCGCCGCACAAACCCAAACTACGAAAAGAGCGGTCACCGCAAACAGGACTACGCGCGGCAATTCCTGAGACGCCACTGCAAAAGAATACAGCGGAGGAATGAAATAGTAGTCGAAAGCTAGAATGGAGAGCCCGGTTGCCAGCAGACCCGGGCCGGCGCCGCCAAGCCAGGCGGCGAGCAGGATGGCGCAAAGGAACATTAAGACGTACGGTGCGGCTTGCAGAATGTGGTCGATCAGCAAACCGGCGACCACAGCGACGGCGACCGCCAGGACCGCGACTGCGTAATACAGGACCATCCCCAGCCCGAAAGACAGTCGTGGGCTGGATCGCGACATGTTCCTGCTCGCAGCACGTAGACGATTGAGGCGCGTTACGGGACTCCGATATCAGCGCGGGGGTACCGTATTTGGTGCGAGTCCATGGATCAAGCAGTCTGGGGGCGGGAGCAAGCCGCCAGCCAAAGGTAATGCTCCCAATGGGTGCGTGCCCACAGAGTTGGGAGGGGTGCCGGCACTTGCGCCAAGTGCGAAAACCGGCGGTAATCAGTGCGCTTGCATCAGGTCTGCTTTGCCCCAGTCATCCGACATTAGCAGCGAGCGTTGGCGCCGTCGCAGCTCCGCGAGAATCGACCAGGCGCTCAGGCGAGATGGCTACCGTTATTTAGGGCCCACCAGCTTCGACCTTCACGCGCAGGAACTGCGGGAATGCAGCGCCACGCTCGAACGCGCTTTTTCGCAGATAGAGCGTACCGATCTTGGCCCAAGCCTGCTCGATGAGCTCGCCTTTCTCATCGACCTCTTGGTAGCGCAGAGCACCCTTGGTCTCCTTCTCCAGCTTGAACCGAGCTTCGATGACAGGCATGAGCCTAAATCCTTCCGGGTGTCCGATCGCGTCGTTCACGACCCCTCTCCTCGTGAACTACCAGCGGATGTCGCGCCATCGGCGAGCAGCATCCAATGAAAGACGGGTACCGCAACAGGCGCTAGGTGCCAACAGAACCTACCGGTCGCCGAGGAAATGCAGCAGCGCCGCGTTGAAGAAGGCAGGGTCCTGCAGGAAGGCGAAGTGGCTGGTGTTGGGCAGGATCAGCAGTCCGGCGCCCGGGATGGTGGCGGCAATGTATTCGGTGTGTGGCCGCTTGATCGCCTCGTCGTGATCGCCATCCACCACCAGCACCGGCGCGTTGATCGACTGCAGTTGGGCGTCAGTCCAGCTCGGCTCGGTCTCCCACATCTTGGTGATCTGCGCGACGAAGGCGTCGTAATCCTTCGGCGTCGCGGACAACTTGGCGTATTCATGCCCGGCGCGCGCGATGAAGGCGGCGAAGGTGGGGTTCTTCTCCACGCCCTCCTGCACGCCGGACGTGACCGTGTTTGCTGCGAAGGCGAACACCTTGCCGACGCGGTCCGGATGGCGAATGGCGAGGTCAAGGCCAAGGATGGCGCCGTCGCTCCAGCCCACCACGTCGGCCTTGGCGATGTGCAGCGTGTCGAGCAAGGCGACGACGTCGTCGGCCATGAGGTCGTAGCCGTAGGGGCGGGCGTCGCGCGTGCTGCGGCCGTGGCCGCGGCTGTCCACGACGATGACGGTGTGGCGGGGAGCGAGAGCCTTGATCTGATTGCCCCAATAGTCCGAGTTGGCGAGACCACCGTGCAGAAGGACGACCGGCGAGCCGTGGCCGATGGTCGCGTAATAGAGGCTGATGCCGTTGACCTTGGCGTGACCGGTGTGCTCGCCGGGGACAGGGGCAGGAGTCGGCGGCAGGCTCTGCCACAGCGGCTCACCACGTGCGGCATGGAGCGGGAGAAGCAGCAGAAAGGCGAGCAGGGCGCGGCGCATGGGCTTAATCCTGACCCTCCCTACGCGGCTTTCTCGCTTTTTTCACTTTTGCCGGCGATCCACGCGCGAGCTCAGTCCACGCGTCCCGGTCGTTCGGGTCCTTGTCGATCCGGTCAAGCAGTTGCTCGCTGCGTGGCTTCTTGGGCTTGGCCAGTGGCGCTTTCTTTTTGCTGATCATTCCTCTTTCGCTTCGCGGGCGGCCGGCCATCGAGCCTTGCTCGGAGCGCTCCTGCAAGACCAGGGCGGGAGTTTTGCAGTTACTCGACGGCTGTTGCAAGCAGATCGAGCGCGGCGGCGCTGAATGCATACATGTTGGACAGCCGATCAGCACTGCCGGTTTCGAGCGTGATCGCGCGCTCGCTCGCGCCGACAACGGCAACACAGGTGTGGCCGGGCGGGTCGCCATAGCGGTTTCCGGTCGGGCCGGTCGCGCCGCTCTCCGCCAGCGCCCAGGTAGCGGCGAAGCGCTGCCGCGCGCTGCGCGCCAGGAGCAGGGCGTAGGCCTCGGTCGCCGCCCGCATGCCGGTCATGGCCGAGTCGGGGATGTCCAGAAGGCTTGCCCGCGCCAATCGTGTGTACACCACCGCGCCGCCGAGGAAATAGGACGACGCCCCCGGCACTGCCAGCAGCGCTGCCGATATGAGCCCGCCCGTCGAGGACTCGGCAACAACCACGGTCGCACGCCGTTCCTGCAATATTGCTGCTGCTCGCTCCGCTTTTCTGACAAGATCCTGCATGGTCAATCGGCTCCGGCTGTTATAGCGACGTCGGGGGGCGGGCACGGCCCGCGGAGGTGAAAAAAACACGTACGTGCGGTATTCCTCTCATCAATGCACAACAGCGAACCCAACTGTGATCCTCACGCGCAATGTGTCTTCCCCGGGCGCGATCGGAACCGAAGTCGCCATTGCCGCCGGTGCCGCCAGTCCACGCATCGCAACCGGAGGCGCAAAGCCCGAGTCCTCGGTCACCCAGGCAACGTCGCCTAGTCTTAACTGCGAAGCCTGTGCGTAGATCTCAGCTTTACGCCGAGCGTCGGCGATAGCTGCCGCGCGGCCCTGATCGAGCGCCTTCGATTGATCCGATACGAGAAAAGATATGCTTCCCACGCTCGTCACCCCGGCTGAGATCAGGCGGTCAAGAATGTCGCCGACCTTGTTGAGATCACGAATGGCGATGGTGACCTGGTTGGAAACGCTGTAGCCGGTAAGCTTTGGCTCAGTGGGAGGCTCCTGGGGCGCATAAACCGGCTGGACTGAGAATCGCGAGGTCTGGACATCGCGTTGCGCAATGCCGGATTGAAGCAGCGTAGAACTGGCCGCGGCCATGATTCTCGAATTCGTGTCGGACGCCTCCTTGACGGTCTTTGCTCGCGTGGTGACGCCAGCAACGATCCGAGCATAGTCGGGCGTCACCCTGACAGTGCCTTCCCCGATCACGACCAGGCGTGCTTCGGGCGTCTGGGGCTGCTGCGAATGAGCAGTGGGGACGCAAAAAGCCGCTGCTGCCACGAAAGCACCTGCGAGTGCTGGGACGCCCTTCGATCTCATTATGACCTCCGTGGTTGGGTGCCTCCGAAGAGGAGGAAGACAGTCGATGGTGCTTTGCTCCCCAACCGCAAATGGTTGCGGAACTCGGGTGTTTCGACAAGAGTAGAGGACACCGGCGCGCGCGGTTGGCAGGCGCAACCTCGGCGTGTGCCCGGAGGATCCAGTCAGCTCCGCGTGGATAAGCCGAGATAACTCAGCGCGGCTAGCTTAGCCGCCTTCTCGCATCACACGTGGTTAGGCCGCCACCTCGGGAGAGGGCGCTGGCGACAGCAGATCCAGCCTTGCCGGCCGCCGCCTCAAAAACCTCCAGGACCGAACTTGAGGTTGATGCCTGCCTTCACGACGTTGACGTTGTTGGTGATGCCGATGCTGTTGGTTACAAAGCCGCACGGCGCCCCGGTCGCGCACACCAGACCGCCGGGAGAGGCGGAGCTGAAGCCACAGTAGTCATATTCGACGAAGCCGGTGAGCCAATTCAAAAAGGCATATTCGGCGCCAACCCCGACTGTCCAGCCGGTTTGCGTCGCACTGTCGGAGGCGACGTTGATTCCGTTAACCTGGAAAGCGTAGCTGCTGTTCAGCCAAGCAGCCGTCCTAAAATAGGTCCACGAGCAAAGAGTGAAATGAGCCAGCAGCGTCTCTCGCGACAAGAGGGTCTGATGAAGCGCCTGCGAAAAAAGCTTGCCTCGATATTGCTTATTTGCGGCGCCATCGCGCCGGCTGCCGCGCAGAATGCCCCCGAAGCCGATCCTCTGGTTTCATCGGCGCAGCTATGGGATCTGGACCACAACGGCATCTATACTTGCGATGAGTGGAAGCAGTACGCCAACCGGATCTTCAACCTGGCCGACCGTAATCATGACGGCTACGTCGATGCTTCGGAATTCAAGACGATCCAGCAGGCGACTCCCGTTTTCAAAAGAAGCAGAGCTCGCCTATTTCGACGACAACCGAGACGGGCGTATCAGCCGTGAAGAGTTTGTGAGCAAGCCCAATCCGTTGTTCGCGCGTTATGACAGGAATGGCGATTGCAAGGTGACGCCGGCAGAGCTCAAAGGATCGGCCGACGCGACACAGTCTTCACCCAAACTACGAGCGGGCCGGGCCGCACGATAGTCTGCTGTTTTGCGCTCTGGATGATGCCCGATGTTCACCATGGTCCACCGGCCCGTCACGCGCTCTCGGCGTTCAAAGTCATGCTCGGTGCCACAACAGATATCGAGCTCGCTCCGCAATGACGGCAAAACCGGTCTGAGGCGCCGATTTCCTGGCGACAGGATGAGCAAAGCTGCGTTGTCGCAGCCGGATGCTTGGGGGCGACCGATGCCCCGCAATGCAGGCAGAATTTGTCGTCAACGGAGATTTCGCGATTGCAGTGCAGGCAGGAGGTCACGCTCGCCGAAGCTGGTTGCGCACCCTCATTGTTTTTATCGATTACCGCGGCTAATTTTTGCTCCGGCACGGCTTGGCGTGCCGGCTGTGTCTCGGACTTGGCCTGAGCTTTTGTTGCGTTTGCTGTTTTGCGCCATGCCAGCAGCAGGGAAGCCGCAATCACGAGGAGAACAATCAGCCCACCGACTGCCCCATAGGCCAGCTTTTGCATCGTGCGACTGTTAGCTTCGGCCGTCCCTAGATCCGTTTCAGGCCGAGTGGGCAAGGGGGCGATCTTGTCTCCTTCCGGCGCTGCCGCGTCTGCGATTTCATTTTTAGCAACCCCGGCATCAACGCTCGTGCTCTCAGGCTCCACCGGAGGAGGTTCGACAACACCGTTTGGCTTCTCGGCTGCTGCGGTTTCGATCTTCGCAACCTCGCCCGGCGGAGCCTCTGCGGCCGGTGCCGGGGATGGAGCTGCTGCGGGCGATAAGGCGGAGGGGTCAACCGTCAAGACTCGGATATGACCGACATTGTTGCGGCCAACGCTGGCCGACCAGATATAGCCTGCCCCCCCGCTGAGGCTGTAGATCGGAAGCCCTTGCTGCGCCGACCGCCTGAGGTTGCCCAGATAGTCGATCAGCAGCCCTTTGCGCGGGCTTTCTCCCGAGGCGAGGATCGAGATCGCATCAGCATCCAGCTCCGTCAACTGTATTTTGCCCCACACGGCAATCATCGCAGCCTGGACCCCTTCACGCGAGGGCAGTCGCATCTCGCGAGCGCTCTCACCGAACCTGCCCGAAAGCTGCTTGATCTCATCTTGAAACGCGTTGCGATCAAAGCTCCAGGGGGCGATATAGCGATTGATGTAAACCGCCTTCCCGTCCCGACCATGGAGAGTCGAGCTGGTTGTCTCGAAAACGCGGCGCATTAACCCCTCTTGCTGTCTTTGCGTGCGCTGGCACCGCGTGAAGTCGGGGAACAGCTCGCTCGGGCTGCATTGATACCCCCGATATGCCGGACCCCCGGCGTCGACCCGAGCGCCCAGCGCAAGGCCGTCAACAACGTATGGTGATGCCGCTCCCGAATGAGGGGCCGGCGTCCTGGCGTTTTGAGCGAACGCACCCCCGGCGGCCGTGAGCTGAACCATGCAAATGAAAAAACATCCCCAGGGCGTCGTGACTCGCTCCACATAGCTGCGACGCCAGCTCGGTCGTGCTTTGCGCATGATGGTCTCCCCAGGCTCCAGTTCATGGAGTTTGGTAAAATACGGGGGGCAACACAAGTGCCATGTCCCGCAAAAATGGGAACCGCGGAAAGCACATGCTCAGCCGGGCGGGATGAGTCTCCATCATCCCAAGCGCATAAGGGTAGACGCGGACCCTACATTAGCGCGCCATGCCGAGCAACGCGGCGAGATCCTGGATCGAGACCAGGCGGTAGGTATAGATGAGGTACCAGAGCATGAACACGATCGCGGAGACGACCGTGTTCCACAGAAGCTTGCGCTTGAGATGAGGAACCGCAGGGGCGCCGGGGTCGGTGCCTTTCGTCGTGGTGCCGCTTTCCTCCTGACTGCGCACGCCCCACGGCAGCACCGCAAACAGGACGGTCCACCAGATGATGAAATAGGTCGCAATGGCGGTCGTAAGAGACATCAATTCGTTACCACACCAGGGAGAAGACCGACAATTAAGATAAAGAGCAATTTGTGGCTATGGCTATGGTTACGATGCTCTCTACGCGGCATATGCTGCCGAGGTCGTTGCTCCGCGGTACTATCGACCGTACCGAGGATGCTGGGGCCATCGCTGGTGCTGAAGCCGCTCTGAGCACCGGCTGCGCCAACTAAAGGTTCCAGTCTCGAGCAAGGAATTCGGCTTGCTGCCCCGGCAGCAAGCCGAGCTCGTTCATGAGGCTGGCGCGTAACAGCCTCCTCAATTTCACGCCTCTTCGATCTCTATCAGAGTTCCGCAGAAATCCTTGGGGTGCAGAAACAGCACCGGCCTGCCGTGCGCCCCAATCTTCGGCTCCCCGTCGCCGAGGACCCGCGCCCCTTGCTGCTTGAGCTTGTCGCGCGCGGCGCGCACGTCATCGACCTCATAGCAGACGTGGTGAATTCCGCCATCCGGATTGCGCTCGAGGAACCTGGCAATGGGCGATTGGTCGCCAAGCGGCGCGATCAGCTCGATCTTGGTGTTAGGCAGGGTGATGAATACCGTCGTAACCCCGTGAGCGGGCTGCCCTGCCGGCTGCGAAACTTCGGCTCCGAGCACCCGTCGGTATACCTCTGCGGCCTTGGCGATGTCGCTAACCGCAATGGCCACGTGGTTGAGACGTCCGATCATGCTTGCTCCAACCAAGATCGCCGGCCGACATCGCAGGCTTAATCCCGGCGCTGTGTCCAGACGCTTAAACTTCGATCACATGCACATGGCAAGTAGGCTTTTTGTTCCAGGTGGCGCTCAGGGCCGCGCGAATGGCACGCCGGATCGCCTCCGCCACGGCTTCGGGATCACGCCGATGCGATCGCGGCAAGCTGTCGAACGCCTCCATGGCTGCATCGAGAGCCATATCCGCTGTGCTGCGTCCCTGCATATCCGTGGCCGGGATGCCGGTAAGCGTGACCGTGGGATCGCCAAGCAGCTCGCCCCGGTTGGAGAGTACGAGCGCCATGGAGACGATGCCGGCGAAGCCCAGACGGCGTCGATCTGCGACGGTGCGCTCTTCGGCGCTGACGAGGAGCGAGCCGTCCCGATAGACGCGCCCGGCCGGCACCTCGTCGATCTTGTCCGGGCGCCCCGGAGCAAGCCGGATGAGCTCGCCGTCCCGGCAGACAAGCACTGTCCCGACGCCAACGGAGCGGGCAAGCCGGGCGTGCTCCGCCATGTGCAACGGCTCGCCGTGGACGGGAAGGAGCATCTGCGGGCGCACCCAGGAGATCATGTCTCTGAGCTCGTCCATGCGGGGATGGCCGGAAGCATGCACGAGATGGGTGCGATCGGTGATGACCTCCACCCCCTGCGCGATCAGGCCGTTGATCACCCGCATGACCGCCTTTTCGTTGCCGGGAATGGCGCGCGAGGAAAAGATGACGCGATCGCCGCGCGAAAATGCCACGTCGGGATGCTCGTCCTGAGCAATGCGCGACAGCGCCGCGCGCGGCTCGCCCTGGCTGCCGGTGCACAGCGCCACCACCTTGTCCGGCGGCAGATGGCCGTAGACATCGACGGAACGAAACTCTTTGATGCCTTCAAGGTACCCGGTCTCGCGGGCAACCTGGGCGATACGGTCCATGGCACGCCCGACCAGGACCACTTCGCGCCCGCATAATGCCGCAGCCTCCGCCACCGCGCGCATGCGAGCGACATTGGAGGCGAAGGTCGTAACCGCGACCCGACGCGGCGCAGCGCGGATGAGCTCGGCAAGGCATTTTGCCACATCCGCCTCCGAGGGAGAGCGGCCCTCCCGGATTGCATTGGTAGAATCGCCAATCAGCGCAAGGCAGCCTTCGTCACCGAGCGCCCGCAGCTTTGCTTCGTCGGTTTGAGGCGAGATGACAGGGCTGAGATCGATCTTCCAGTCACCGGTATGCAATACCGTGCCGAGAGGCGTGCGGATGATAAGCCCGTTCGATTCCGGTATCGAATGCGCCATGGAGACGAGCTCGATGTCGAACGGGCCCAGGGCAAAGCGAGCGCCGAGCGGAATGATATTGACCGGAATGTCGGGCGCACCCGGCTCCCCTGCCCTCTTGGCGGCGAGCAGCGCGGCTGTGAAAGGCGTTGCATGGACCGGGATCTTCAGCTGCGGCCACAGATCAAGGAGCGCGCCAACATGGTCCTCGTGCGCATGGGTGAGCACGACGCCCAGGAGATTGCGCCGCTCCTCCACGAGATAACGGATGTCGGGAAGAATGACTTCGATACCGGGCAGCTCATCCCCGGCGAAAGCGACCCCCATATCGACCACAATCCAGCTGCGGTGCTGCTCCGGGCCGAAGCCATAAAGGGCGAGATTCATTCCGATCTCGCCCACTCCGCCGAGCGGCGCAAACACGAGCACGTAGGGGGGCCCAGGCATGATCGTCATCCGATCAGCTGCACCGGGTTCCGGTGAGTTGCGAACAGCGCGCGGTCACGCATCCACTTCACCGGAATGGAGTCCGATGCGTTCGCGTACAGAGAACATATCTGCGCATAGCGTGTCGCCGGCGGTGACGGTGGCAGCGCGGCCATCCGGCAGGCGCAAGATCATGTTGCCATCGGCGTCAAGGGTCTCGAAACGGCCCGACAATTCACGATCGGCGAGACGTACGCATATGTCCTCGCCGAGACTGGCTGCGCGGGCAATCCAGTCGGCGCGCAAAGTCGAAAATCCCTCTCCGGCAGCCCATTGCGCCAGCCGTTGCATCATCTTGACCGAGAGCTCGCCGAACAGCGCGGCAGGGGTAACCGCCGTGCCGGCGGCGGCAAGGTCGGTCGCGGGATAGTCCGTGTCCATGGGATGCGAGACGCAGTTCACTCCGACGCCGATCGCCAGGGCGGGAGCATCGCCGGTTTCCCCTTCGATCAGAATGCCGGCGAGCTTGGCGCGCCCAAGCAAAACATCGTTCGGCCACTTGATGACGAGCGCCGGCTCTAGTGCTCTCGCGCATTCCCTGATCGCATCATGCACCGCGAGCGCCGCGACGAGCGAAAGCTGAGGCCAGACGGCCGGCGGCGCCGGCGCGGTGAGCAGGAGGCTCACATACAGATTTCCGGGTGGCGACACCCAGCGCCGGCCGCGCCGGCCGCGGCCCGCATTCTGCCGCGCCGCAGTCACCCAGAGCGGCCCGTGCTCTCCGCGCCGCGCAAGATGCAACGCTTCCGCGTTGGTCGAGCCAAGCTCCGCATGCGCGAGAAGGCGTACGCCTGCCGCGGCCACCCTGGGATGAAGCTTCATCGCAGCTAGAACAATGAGCGCGCGGCAGTGTTCGCGGCTTCCACCAAAGGCGCAGGATAGATGAAGAACAACAAGTTGAACAACCCGGTGATCGCGAGCACGGCCCCGAGCTCGCGCGGCATCGGCTCGAACCGCGGGGCAGGCTCGTCGAAATACATGATCTTGACGATGGAGAGATAGTAGTACGCCCCTACCACGCTGGTGACGACGCCGATGACGGCGAGAGCGAAAAGGCCGGCTTTGATAGCGGCGAGAAACACATAGAACTTGGCGAAGAAGCCTGCGAGCGGGGGAACCCCCGCCAATGAGAACAGGAGCATGGCGAGAAAGAACGCCATGGTGGGCTGGGTGCGGGCAAGCCCGGAGAGATCCCGGATGTCCTCCACCATCCCCCCTTCGCGGCGCATGGCGAGAATGCAGGCAAATGTTCCAAGCGTCATGGCGAGATAAATTGCGACATAGACAAGAACTCCCTGCACGCCTTCAGGCGTACCGGCGGCGAGCCCGATGAGCGCAAACCCCATATGGCCGATCGAGGAATACGCCATCAGCCGCTTGAAGTTCCGCTGCCCGATGGCGGCAAAGGATCCAAGCGCCATCGATGCGATCGAGACGAACGCCACGATCTGCTGCCACTGCTCCAGCACACCGGGAAATGCCACGATAGTCGGGCGCACGAACATGGCGATGCCCGCTATCTTGGGGGCGGCGGCAAAGAAGGCCGTCACCGGCGTGGGCGCGCCCTCGTACACGTCGGGCGTCCACATGTGGAATGGCACGGCGGAGATCTTGAAGCAGAACCCGGCGAGCAGGAATACCAGGCCGAAAACGAGCCCGAGACCCGGCTCCCGCACAGCCTTGGCGATGCCGGCAAACGACACAGTGCCGGTAAAGCCATAGACCAGGGACGCGCCGTAAAGCAGCATCCCGGAGGAGAGCGCTCCAAGCACGAAATATTTGAGCCCCGCTTCGGTCGAGCGGACGGAATCGCGATTGATTGCCGCCACCACATAGAGCGCGAGACTCATGAGCTCGAGCCCAAGATAGAGAGCGATCAGATCGCCGGCGGAGATCAGGATCATCATGCCTGCGGTTGAGAGCAGGATCAGAACCGGAAATTCGAACCGCTGCTGATTCTCGCGGATCAGGTAATCGAACGACATGAGGATCGCCGTAGCCGAGCCCGTCAGCGCCAGCAGCTTGAGGAAGCGGGCAAAGTCATCGAGCACGAAGCTGCCGCCGAAGGTCACAAGCGTTCCCGATGGAAGCCACACCACAAGGGCTCCGGTGACGATCAGCAACAGGATTGCTGCGCTCTCGATGCCGCCCGACGTCTCGCGTCCGCGGAAAACTCCGGCGAGCAGCAACACCATCGCGCCGAGCAGAAGCACGAGCTCGGGCAATGCCGGCAGCAGGTCAGGGAGCGCGCCGGTCTGCATCATGGCTGCCCCCGCAAAGCTGCCGTGCTGGTTGCTCCGAGCGCATGGTTGTAGGTGTCCAGCAGCTGCGCCACCGAGGCTGCGGACATGTCGAGCACCGGCTTGGGATAGATCCCGAACAGGAGCGTCAGCGCCACCAGCGGTCCAAGCGTAATCATCTCGCGGTAGTCGAGATCCTTGATGGCGGCAAGACTCTGCTTGGTCAGCGGCCCGAAGATGACCTTGCGGTAGAGCCACAATGCGTAGGCTGCCGAAAGAATGGTGCCGACCGTCGCCAAGGTTGCGACCAGAGTATTCACTCGGAACGTGCCGATGAGGCTGAGAAACTCACCAATGAAACCCGTCGTGCCAGGCAGCCCGATATTCGCGAGCGTGAACACCATGAAAGCTGCTGCATAAAGCGGCATGCGATCGATCAGGCCGCCATAGGCCGCGATCTCGCGCGTGTGCATGCGGTCGTAGACCACCCCTACGCTCAAGAATAATGCCGCCGAGATCAGACCGTGGGAGATCATCTGAAAAATGCCCCCGGCAACGCCCTGCGTAGTCGCCGCGAAGATTCCCATCGTGACGAAACCCATATGCGCCACGGAGGAATAGGCAATCAGCTTCTTCATGTCCTCCTGTGCCAGCGCCACGAGCGAGGTATAGATCACCGCCACCACCGACAGCGCGAAGATGAGCGGGGCCAGATCGTGGGAAGCCGCTGGAAACATCGGCAACGAGAAGCGAAGAAAACCATAGCCACCCATCTTCAGGAGAATGGCGGCGAGGATCACCGATCCCGCGGTCGGCGCTTCAACATGGGCGTCAGGCAGCCAGGTGTGCACCGGCCACATCGGCAGCTTCACGGCGAAGGAAGCGAGGAAGGCAAGCCATGCCCAGGTCTGCAGGCCGCGTGGGAAGCCGTGGTGCAGCAGCACGGCAATGTCGGTCGTGCCCGCGTCCCAGTACATGGCCATGATGGCAAGCAGCATCAGCACCGAGCCGAGGAAGGTATAGAGGAAGAATTTGAAGCTCGCATAGACGCGGCGGGGACCGCCCCAGACGCCGATGATAAGGAACATCGGAATGAGCCCGCCCTCGAAGAACAGATAGAACAGCACGAGATCGAGCGCGGCGAAAGTGCCGACCATCAAGGTCTCCAGCACCAGAAAAGCCACCATGTATTCTTTGACGCGCCGCTGGATGGGATTCCAGCTCGCAATGATGCAGACCGGCATCAGCCCGGTGGTAAGGACGACGAAAGGCAGCGAGATGCCATCGACGCCCATATGGTAGGTGATGGCTCCGCCGAGCCAGGGCTGCTTCTCGACGAACTGAAACTCGGATGAGGTCGGATCGAAGTGGTAGAGCAGAATCAGGGAGATGGCGAACGTGACCAGCGTGGTCCATAGCGCGATCCAGCGCGCGTTGCGCTGCTCCGCTTTCCCCTCGCTCGGCAGGACCGTGATGAGGAGCGCGCCAAGGAGCGGGAGAAACGTGGTAACGGACAGGATGGGCCAACTCATCTCAGCCGACCCGACCGCCGAACATGAACCAGGTGATGAAAGCCGCCACCCCGACCAACATGGCAAAGGCGTAGTGATAGAGGTATCCGGTCTGTAGCCGAATGGCCCCTCGCGTGAACACGAGGACAAGGGCGGAGACCCCGTCCGGCCCGAAGCCGTCGATCAGCCAGCCATCGCCGCCCTTCCACAACACGCGCGCGAGCCAGAGGGTCGGGCGGACAATGATGGCGTCATAGATCTCGTCGAAGTACCATTTGTTGAGCAGGAAACGATAGAGTGCCTCGTGCTGGCGCGCGAGCTCGGCCGGCAGCTGCGGCCGGCGCATGTAGAATTGCCACGCGATCAGGAAGCCAACCGCCATCATCACCGTCGGGAGCACCGTGACCAGGTAGGGCGCATGGTCCATGGTTTCGAGAACCCCATTGTCGTGGGTAAATTTCAACGAGTCCCGGAAGAACTCCGTCACCCCCTGTCCGACGAACACCTCCCTGAAGGGAAAGCCGGAGAAGATCGATCCGACCGCGAGCACCCCGAGCGGGATGGTCATGACCAACGGGCTTTCACGCGCCTGATCGTAGTGGTGATAATCGTGCGGGCTGCCGTGAAAGGTAAGAAGGATGAGACGCCAGGAATAAAAAGCGGTAAGTGCCGCCGCGATCACGGTCGCCCAGAAAGCATACAGCGCCATCGGATTATGGGCCGCATAGGCGGCCTCGATTATCGCATCCTTGGAGAAGTATCCGGCCGTAAGCGGAAACCCGGTAAGCGCAAGCGTGCCGACCACCATGGTCCAGTAGGTGAATGGAAGCCGGTCCTTGAGGCCGCCCATATGCCTGATGTCCTGCTCATGATGCATCGCGATGATCACCGAGCCGGAACCCAGGAACAGAAGCGCCTTGAAAAAGGCATGGGTGAAAAGGTGGAACATGCCTATCGAATAGGCGCCGGTGCCCATGGCGACGAACATGTAGCCGAGCTGGGAGCAGGTCGAATAGGCGATGATCCGCTTGATGTCGTTCTGAACGAGGGCAATCGTGCCAGCAAAGAACGCGGTGGTCGCTCCGATGAACGTAACAAAGGTCTGCGCCGCGGGGGCAAGATCGAACAGCGGCGAGAGTCGCGCCACCATGAACACGCCGGCTGTCACCATGGTCGCGGCATGGATGAGCGCCGATACGGGGGTGGGCCCTTCCATCGCGTCCGGCAACCAGGTGTGCAACAGGAACTGCGCCGACTTGCCCATCGCGCCCATGAACAGAAGCAGGCAGATCAGGGTGAGGGCATCGACATGCGCGCCGAGGAAGTAAATGGTCTTGCCCGTCAGCGCCGGCGCCTGCGCGAATATGGTATCGAAGTCGATCGCTCCGGTGAGCGCGAACACCGCAAAAATACCGAGGGAAAAGCCAAAATCCCCGATGCGGTTGACAATGAACGCCTTGATCGCGGCCGCATTCGCTTCCGGTTTGTGATACCAGAACCCGATGAGCAGATAGCTCATCAGCCCCACGCCCTCCCAGCCGAAGAACAACTGAACCAGGTTGTCCGCGGTCACCAGCATCAGCATCGCGAAGGTGAACAGGGAAAGATACGCGAAAAAACGCGGGCGGTGCGCATCTTCCTCCATGTACCCGATGGAGTAGAGGTGCACGAAAGCCGAGATCGTTCCGACCACGACCAGCATGACTGCGGTGAGGCTATCGATGCGCAAGGCCCAATCGAGCTTGAGATCGCCCGAGGCGATCCAGGGAAACAGCGTCACCCGTGCATCGTGGTGAGCAAAGCCGACATCCGCGAAGGCCACCCACGACAGCAGCATGGAGGCGAACAGCAGTACGGTGGTCACCAGCTCCGCGGATCGAGAGCCACCGGCTGCGGGTTGCTGCGCGGCCGGTTCGACCCACCTATGCGGCAGGCCAGCAGCATGCGCCCCCTGCGGCGATGGGGCGCCATGAGGGTGACTTTCGTCGACCGGCCCATGCGCGTGATCCTCCGTGCCGGAGGCAGGGGTGCCGCCGGGATGACGGGCATGGGCTCCCGCAAGAGTAATCAGGGCTGCAATGACCGCCCCCAGGAGCGGCAGGAAAACGATGGCCTGATACATGCCTCTCGAACCTTCAGCCCTTCATCAGATTGATGTCCTCGACGGCAATCGAGCCGCGATTGCGGTAATACGCCACGAGAATGGCAAGCCCGATGGCCGACTCCGCGGCGGCAACGGTGAGCACCAGCAGCGCATAGACCTGCCCGATGAGGTCGCCGAGAAAGCTCGAGAACGCTACCAGATTGATATTCACCGCCAGCAGGATCAGCTCGATCGACATGAGAATGATGATCACGTTCTTGCGGTTGATGAAGATGCCAACTACCCCGATGGTGAAGATGATGGCAGCGACCGTGAGGTAGTGACCAAGTCCAATCGTCATATCGCAAAAGTCCTAAAGTCCCTGGCCCGAGCGGACCTTCACGACCTCGATCGAGGTCGCTTTTGTGCGGGTGACCTGTGCGGCGATACTCTGTCGCTTGACCCTGGGCTTATGGTGCAGCGTGAGCACAATGGCGCCGATCATGGCCACGAGCAGCACCACGCCGGCCGCCTGAAAGAAATAGATGTAGTTGGTGTAGAGCACGTGCCCGAGCGCTTGCGTGTTCGGAACACTTGCCAGAGGGGGAATGGGCGTCGTAATTGCCTGGCGCACATTCGCCCCGATCGACCATGTGAACAGAACCAGCAGAAGCTCGATCAGCAGGATAATCCCCACCAGTGCCCCGACCGGAAGGTATTGCAGGAAGCCCTGACGCAAGCGGGAAAAGTCGACATCGAGCATCATCACCACGAACAGGAAGAGGACCAGCACCGCGCCGACATAGACGATGATGAGGATCATCGCCAGGAACTCGGCGCCCAGGAGCACGAACAATCCGGCGGCGTTGACGAAGGCGAGAATCAGAAACAGGACGGAGTGAACGGGATTGCGCGACGCTATCACCATGAAGGCCGAAGCAACGCACATCGCGCCGAACAGATAAAAGAAGATTGCGGGAATCAGCACTGGCCGTCACCGATAAGGGGCATCCAGCGCGATGTTCTTGGCGATCTCGCGCTCCCACCGGTCACCGTTGGCGATCAGCCGCTCCTTGTCGAATAGGAGCTCCTCGCGTGTCTCCGTCGCAAACTCGAAATTAGGCCCCTCGACGATGGCATCGACCGGGCATGCTTCCTGACAAAGCCCGCAATAAATGCACTTGACCATGTCGATGTCATAACGGGTCGCGCGGCGGGTGCCGTCGTTACGGCGCGGACCAGCCTCTATGGTGATCGCCTGGGCCGGGCAAATTGCCTCGCACAGCTTGCAGGCAATGCAGCGCTCCTCCCCGTTGGGGTAACGGCGCAACGCATGCTCTCCGCGAAAGCGTGGGGAGACCGGTCCCTTCTCGAACGGATAGTTCAAGGTCGCTTTCGGCTTGAAGAAATACCGAATCGCCAGGACGAATGCCACAATGAACTCCCCCAAGAACACCGAGCGTGCAGCGCGATCGAGCCTCATGGCCTTATGTCCCTGTCAGTGTCGCGCAATGGCCTGCCGTTCTCATCAGTTTGCCAACCTCGCAGCAAGCCAGTAGCCGAGCCCTGCGAACACAATGATATCAGCCGCAAACACCCCCCTGCGCAGAAGCGAAATCTCCTGCCGCAAGATGCCGTTATCAACGGTATTCTCCGCCGTGCCTGCCCCGGCGGCGCGCGCGCGCAGGTGACGTTCGATTGACGAGACCAGGGGAGCGTAGGCCAATGCGGCAATTACCGTGCCGATGAAGGCTCCAATGAGGCCGGCGAAGGAGATGTCAATCATGCCGCTCCAGCCTCATTGAGTGCCCAGGCCCGCATAGTCCCAGACCTGCGCGACCCCGGCAACGATCGCCACCATCGCAAGCGAGAGCGGCAGAAACACCTTCCATCCCAACCGCATCAACTGATCGTAGCGATAACGCGGAACTATCGCCTTTGCCATGGCGAACAGAAAGAACATGAACGAGCATTTGAGAACGAACCAGATCACCCCGGGTATCCAGGTGAACGGAGCGGTCGGAAACGGCGGCAACCAGCCCCCGAGGAAGAGGACGGTCGCCATGGCGCAGATCGTAAGGATCGCAATGTACTCGCCAAGAAAGAACAGCATGAAAGGCGTGGACGAATATTCCACCGCATAACCGGCGACCAGCTCGGATTCCGCTTCCATCAGATCGAACGGCGGCCGGTTCGTCTCTGCCAGCCCGGAAACGAAGAATACGACGAACATGGGCAGCAGTCTGAGCCAATACCATCCGAGCAATCCCCACGGGCTCGCCTGGGCTTCGACGATTGCGGACAGATTGAGCGAACCGGCGCAGATGAGCACCGTGATCAGCACAAAGCCGATCGAGACTTCGTAGGAGACCATCTGCGCCGCCGAGCGCAAGGCGGAAAGGAATGGGTATTTCGAGTTGGACGACCAACCGGCCATGATCACGCCGTAGACCATCAGCGAAGAGATCGCGAAGATGTAGAGAATGCCGACATTGATATCGGCAACCTCCCACTCGGCGCTGACCGGGATCACCGCCCAGGCGGAAAGAGCAAGTGCCGCCGTGACAAGGGGAGCGAGCAGAAACACGCCTTTGTTGGCGCCGGACGGAATAACCGGCTCCTTGAACACGAACTTGAGCAGATCGGCAAAGGACTGCAACAAGCCCCAGGGGCCGACCACATTGGGACCTCTGCGGATCTGCACGGCGGCCCAGATCTTGCGGTCGGCGTAGAGGACGTAGGCGGTGACAATCAGCAAGAGCACTAGCAGCAGCACGCTCTGTGCCACGATGACGACCACCGGCCAGATGTAATCGGTCCAGAGCTCAGCCATTTCTGTTGATCTACTCCGCCGCGCGCAGCGCGCCGCGGCTCGCAGCGAGCGCGGAGCACTCCGCCATGATGGGCGAGGATCGAGCGATCGCATTGGTCAGATAGAAATCCTCTATCGCCGAGACGAACGGGGCCTTGTCCGGCGTCCCGCCACGCGCCGCCAGAGCCGCCACATCTGCGCGCAGCCCGGGGACGATTTGATCCATGCGTTGGAGGTGCGGGTGCACCTTGAACATGGCTTGACGCAATGCAGGTAAGGAATCGTATGGCAACCTTCGTCCTAGCACGTCCGAGAGCGCGCGAATGATCGCCCAGTCCTCACGCGCCTCGCCGGGCGGGAACGCGGCGCGCCCGGCCGTCTGCACGCGGCCTTCGGTGTTGACAAAGATGCCCGATTTCTCCGGATAGGCAGCCCCCGGCAGAATGACATCGGCGCGATGGGCACCCTGGTCGCCCTGGGTGCCGATGTAGATGACAAACGCTCCCGGGGCGATCTCGATCTCGTCGGCTCCGAGCAGAAAGATTGCGTCGAGCGCACCCGGTTCTGCCATCTCCCGCGCTGTCCGCCCGTCGGGACCCGGAGTGAAATCCACATCGAGCGCCCCTACGCGCGAGGCCGCGGTGTGCAGCACGCAGTAGCCGTTCCAGCTTTCGGCACCGAAACCGATCGCAACCTGAGCGGCAACCGAGGCGACCGCTGGTCCATCCGGCCGCGCCAGCGCCCCCATGCCGACAATCACCAGCGGGTGCTGCGCCTTTCTGAGCACCTGTGCAAACTCGTGCTGCCCCGCTGCAACATCGGCAAGCGTTTGCGCTCCCGCGCCGAGATATTGGTAGGGGTAGGTGAGATCCGCCTTTTGCCCGATCAGCCCGATGGGAAAATTTCCCCTGAGCCATCGCTTGCGCAGCCGAGCGTTGAGAACGGCGGCTTCGCGCCGCGGGTTCGAGCCGACAAGGAGAAGCGCATCCGCCTGCTCGATTCCAGCTATCCCGGCGTTGAACAGGTAGGTTGCCCGCCCCTGCCTCGGATCAAGCGCAGCGCCGTCCTGACGGCAATCGCGATTGTTGACGTCGAGCCTGATGAGCAGGTCGCGAAGGGCGTATACCTCCTCGACCGCCGCAAGATCGCCGACGATTGCTCCTAGTCTTTGCGGCGAAGCAGAGGCGATCCGGGCGGCAATGGCATCAAAAGCATCCCGCCAGGATGCCGGGCGCAAGCGACCCCCCTCGCGAATGTACGGCTGATCCAGCCGCTGGGAGCGCAAGCCATCGACCACGTGACGGGTCTTGTCGGAAATCCACTCCTCGTTCACCTCATCGTTCACGCGCGGGAGAATGCGCATGACCTCACGGCCGCGCGTGTCGATGCGGATGGCGGAGCCCACGGCATCCATGACGTCGATGGATTCGGTTTTGCCCAGCTCCCACGGCCGTGCCGCAAAAGCGTAGGGCTTGGAGGTCAAAGCGCCGACCGGACAGAGATCGACTACGTTGCCTTGCAGCTCCGAGGTCATTGCCTGCTCGAGGTAGGTTGTGATCTCCATGTCCTCGCCGCGCCCGATGGCGCCGAGCTCGGGCACGCCGGCAACCTCGGTCATGAACCGCACGCACCGGGTGCAATGGATGCACCGGTTCATGATGGTCTTGACCAGGAGGCCGACATATTTGTCCTCGACCGCCCGTTTATTCTCGCGGTAGCGGCTGGCATCGACCCCATAGGCCATTGCCTGGTCCTGGAGGTCGCATTCGCCGCCTTGATCGCAGATCGGGCAGTCGAGCGGGTGATTGATCAGCAGGAACTCCATCACCCCCTCGCGCGCCTTGCGCACCATCGGTGACCTCGTGCTCACCTCCGGCAATTCGCCTTTCGGACCGGGTCGGCAATCCCGCACCGCCCAGGCGCAGGAGGCCACCGGCTTGGGCGAGCCCTTGAGCTCGACCAGGCACATGCGGCAGTTCCCGGCTATCGTGAGCCGCTCGTGGTAGCAGAAACGGGGAATCTCGGCGCCCGCGGCCTCGCACGCCTGGAGCAGCGTGTACTCCGGCGGAACCTCGATCTCCTTGTGGTCGACGATCAGCTTGGTCATGCAGAGCTACTCCGCCGCCACCCGCACCGGCTCCGGATGGGGGTTCGCGGTATAGGCATCGATGCGGCGCTCGATCTCGGGCCGGAAATGGCGGAGGAGGCCCTGCACCGGCCACGCCGCGCCATCGCCGAAGGCGCAGATGGTGTGGCCCTCGATCTGGGTCGTCACTTCCATCAGCATGTCGATCTCGCGCTTGTGGGCACGCCCTTCGGCCATGCGCATCAGCACGCGCCACATCCAGCCCATGCCCTCGCGGCAAGGGGTGCATTGGCCGCAGCTCTCATGCTTGTAGAAATAGGAGATCCGGGCCATGGCCGCGATGATATCGGTCGACTTGTCCATGACGATGACCCCTGCCGTGCCGAACGCCGATTTGAGCTCACGGCATCCGTCGAAATCCATGAGCAGCCGATCACATTCATGCGCAGGAATGAGTGGCATGGATGAACCGCCCGGAATGACGGCGAGCAGGTTGTCCCATCCGCCCCGCACCCCGCCGGCATGAGTATCCAGTAATTCTCGCAGGGGGATCCCCATCGCTTCTTCCACGTTGCAGGGCTTCTCCACGTGGCCTGAAATGCAAAAGAGCTTCGTGCCGGTATTGTTAGGCCTCCCAATGCTTCCAAACCACGCAGCGCCGCGCCTGACGATATCCGGAACCGCCGCAATCGATTCCACGTTGTTGACCGTGGTCGGGCAGCCGTAGAGGCCCATGTTGGCCGGGAACGGCGGCTTCAGGCGCGGCATCCCTTTTTTGCCTTCGAGGCTCTCCAGCAGCGCCGTCTCCTCGCCGCAGATGTAGGCGCCGGCGCCGTGATGCACATAAAGATCGAAGGGAAAGCCGTGGATGTTGTCCTTGCCGATGAGCCTTGCCTCGTAGGCCTGATCCACGGCGGCTTGCAAACGCTCCCGCTCGCGCACGAACTCACCGCGAATATAGATGTAACAGGTATTCGCCTGCATCGCGAAGGATGCGATCAGGCAGCCCTCGACCAAAAGATGCGGGTCGTGGCGCATGATCTCGCGATCCTTGCAGGTGCCGGGCTCGGATTCGTCGGCATTGACCACGAGATAATGGGGGCGGCCATCGAATTGCTTGGGCATGAAGGACCACTTCAGGCCGGTCGGGAACCCGGCGCCTCCGCGTCCGCGCAGGCCAGAAGCCTTGACTTCATTGATGATCCAGTCTGTGCCCTTGTCGAGAATGGCCTTGGTGCCGTCCCAGGCTCCGCGTGCGCGCGCGCCCGCTAGCCCCCAATCGTGCAGCCCGTACAGGTTCTTGAAGATGCGGTCCTTATCGCTGAGCATCGCATTTATCCGGGCGCGGATGAGTCCGCGATGGGAGGTGTGGGGACTGCCGCGTCCCGCACAATCGCGGCACTCCCAGGTTTGTTGGCGTCGGCATCGCTGACGCCATCCTTCTGCTGTTTCCCTCCATCACGGCCGGAGAAGAGAGCCGGGTCGGTGAGCGTGGTCGGCCCACCGACGGGTGCCGAGAACTGGCGCTCGACCTGCGGGCCCGGCTTGACGGTGCGGCCGGCCGCGAGATCGTCAAGGAGCCGACTGAGACTCGCCGTGGTCAGGTCCTCGTAATAGTCATAGTTGATCTGCGCCACCGGCGCATTCACGCAGGCGCCAAGGCATTCGACCTCGATCCACGAAAGCTTGCCGTCGGCGGTCACGTGCTGCTGTTCGCCGATCCGCTCCTGGCAAAGCTTTATGAGCTTGTCCGCTCCCCTCAGAACGCAGGGCGTTGTGCCACACAGCTGAACGTGAAATCTCCCGACCGGCGTCAGATTGAACATCGTGTAGAAGGTTGCAACTTCAAGCGCTCGAATCTTCGGCATGTCGAGAAGATGCGCGACATGCTCGATCGCCTTCTGCGGCAGCCATCCTCCGGCCTGCTCCTGGGCACGCCACAGGAGCGGGAGGATGGCAGAGTGCTGCCGTCCAGGCGGATATTTGGTCATTTCCCGCTCGGCCCAGACGCGATTCTCCTCGGTGAAGGCAAAGCTTTCGGGCTGGATTGCCGGATCGGCAAGGCGGCGTACGGCCATCAGCGAAGCCCAACGATCATCGATCCACCTCCCCGAACACGATGTCCATGGAGCCCAGGATTGCCGCCACGTCGGCAAGCATGTAGCCGCGAGACAGAAAATCCATGGCTTGCAGATGGGCAAAGCCCGGGGCGCGAATCTTGCATCTGTACGGTTTGTTGCTGCCGTCCGCGACGAGGTAGACGCCGAACTCCCCCTTGGGCGCTTCGACTGCCGCGTAAACCTCGCCGGCGGGCACGTGGAACCCTTCCGTGTACAGCTTGAAGTGATGGATGAGCGCCTCCATGGAGCGCTTCATCTCGCGCCGCTTGGGAGGCACGATCTTGTTGTCCATGATCGCTACCGGCCCCTGCCCCTCGGCCGAGCACAGCCGCTCCAGACATTGCTTCATGATGCGCACGGACTGGCGCATCTCTTCCATGCGAATGCAGTAGCGGTCGTAATTGTCGCCGTTCTTGCCGACCGGAATGTCGAACTCGAGCTCGGAGTAGCATTCATAGGGCTGCGCCTTGCGCAAATCCCAGGCGGCGCCCGAACCGCGCACCATGACGCCGGAGAACCCCCACGCCCAGGCATCCGTCAGCCTCACCACACCGATATCGACATTGCGTTGCTTGAAGATGCGGTTCCCGGTCAGGAGATCCTCGAGATCGTCGCACACCTTGAGGAACGGATCGCAAAAGGCCCCGATGTCGTCGATGAGCTTTCCCGGCAAGTCCCCGTGCACGCCGCCGACCCGAAAATAGTTGGCATGCATCCGGCTCCCTGAGGCGCGTTCATAGAAGACCATCAGCTTCTCGCGTTCCTCGAAGCCCCAGAGCGGCGGCGTGAGCGCGCCGACATCCAAGGCTTGGGTCGTGACATTGAGGAGATGCGAGAGCAGCCGCCCGATCTCACAATACAGCACGCGGATGAGCTGGGCGCGTCTGGGGATCGTGACCTGGAGAAGCTTCTCGGCCGCAAGGCAGAACGCATGCTCCTGGTTTATCAGCGCGACGTAATCGAGCCGGTCGAAATAGGGTATGGCCTGCAGGTAGGTCTTGGCTTCGATCAGCTTCTCGGTGCCGCGATGCAGGAGCCCGATATGAGGATCGACGCGCTCGACCACTTCGCCGTCGAGGTCAAGCACAAGCCGCAGCACACCGTGGGCCGCCGGATGCTGCGGCCCGAAGTTCATGGTGAAAGTGCGCAGCTCCGGCTCCGCCATCGGCTTACCTGTTGGCCACCGCTATTCGCGCCCGCTTATCATCGAGAGGCACGTTGAACTTGTCCGACGCCACTACGAAACGCTGGTGACGCCCTTCGCCGATTGCGTCCATTCCGTCGTGTGCCTTGACGGCAAAGGTGATGCGCGGCCCCTCCACGGCGACGCACTCGGCATCCACCGTCACAGTGAGCCCCGGCGGAGACCCGCGCTGGAGCGTGCCCTTCATTGCGAAGGCTCCTTCGCGCCGGTTGCCTTCTCGTCGCCCGGCAACGGATATCCGGGGCCCTCCCACGGAGAGAGAAAGTCGAAGCTGCGGAACTCCTGCGTGAGCCGCACAGGCTCATAGATCACACGCTTCTGCTCGTCGTCGTAGCGGACCTCGACAAACCCGGTCAGGGGAAAGTCCTTGCGCAAGGGATGGCCTTCGAAACCGTAATCGGTGAGCAGGCGCCGCATATCCGGATGGCCGGTAAATACAATTCCGTAGAGATCGTAGGTTTCGCGCTCAAACCAGTTGGCTCCCGGAAAGACTTCGATGATCGAAGGCACGGGGGTTCCCTCGTCCACTTCGACCTTTACCCGAATGCGCTGGTTCTGCTTGGGCGAGAGGAAATGATACACCACGTCGAATCGGCGCTCGCGCTCCGGCCAATCGACTGCGGTGATGTCGATAACGCACCAGAATTGGCAGCGCTCGTCATCGCGCAAGAATTTCACGACCTTGACGATGTCGCCAGCAGTGGCTGCCACGGTAAGCTCTCCGTGGGAGATGTGATGCCCCTGCACGCAACCCGCCAGCGCGTCCGCAATCATCCCGCCGAGCGTGTCGAGGCTGTTATCCATCAGGTAAATCCGTCAGCGCTCGATGGTGCCGACCCGGCGGATCTTCTTCTGCAGCAACAGCACGCCGTAAAGCAGCGCTTCGGCCGTCGGAGGACAGCCCGGTACATAGATGTCGACCGGCACGATGCGGTCGCAACCGCGCACCACCGAGTAGGAATAATGATAGTAGCCGCCGCCGTTGGCGCAGGAGCCCATTGAGATCACGTAGCGCGGCTCCGGCATCTGATCGTAGACCTTGCGCAGCGCTGGCGCCATTTTGTTGGTGAGCGTTCCGGCGACGATCATGACGTCGGACTGGCGCGGGGATGCACGCGGGGCAAAGCCGAAGCGCTCGCAGTCGTAGCGCGGCATCGACATCTGCATCATTTCAATGGCGCAGCAGGCAAGCCCGAACGTCATCCACATCAGCGAGCCCGTGCGCGCCCAGATGATGAGATCGTCCGCGCTGGTGACCAGGAAGCCCTTGTCCGCGAGCTGATCGTTCACCCGCGTGAAAAAGGGGTCCTCGGCGCGGGCAAGCCTACCCGTACCGGGCACCAGAGGCGTGTTGCCGGCGGAGGCGGCAGCCGTCGTGCCTAATCCCATTCCAGCGCTCCTTTTCGCCATTCATATATGAACCCGACGGTCAGAACGCCAAGAAATATCATCATCGAGCAATAGCCGTAGAAGCCGAGGTCGGCCAATACGATCGCCCAGGGAAACAGAAAGCTCACTTCCAGATCGAAGATGATGAACAGAATTGCGACAAGATAGTAACGCACGTCGAACTTCATGCGCGCGTCATCGAATGCATTGAACCCGCACTCATAGGCGGAGAGCTTCTCCGGGTCCGGCTGTTTGTAGGCGATGAGGAATGGAACTATGAGAAGTCCCAGGCTGATGACGAGCGCAACGCCGATGAAAATGACGAGCGGCAGGTAATCCTGCAGAAGCTCATTCATGGCCGTCTCCGAAACCGTTTGCCCTATCGACAGGTTCGCGGGTCGCGACTTGCCGACGGACGGCAGGCGCTCGGAAACGCCCTATCAGGACGGAATGTCCCACGGCAAGGACGGGAGTAGGCCTGCCTTACCCCAGGCCACGAGGAGTAGCAAGGTTCGGCGCAACCGTTTACGGCCCTCGCACCGATGACGAGCGACGCGCGGTTGGCTACTCTCGAACCGTCTGGCTGGAGGGACTCATGCAGCGCAAGGTCATGATCTCGTGTGCGGTGACTGGCTCGGCGGATACGCCCGGCCGAAATCCCGCAGTGCCCGTGGCCCCGCCACAAATCGCCCAGTCGGCGATCGACGCCGCCAAGGCCGGGGCCGCCATTGTTCACATCCACGTGCGCGACACCCAGACCACCCGCCCCAGCATGGAGCTTGCGCTCTATCGGGAGGTCGTGGAGCGGATTCGGGACAGCGGGACCGACGTCCTGATCAATCTCACCACGGGTCCGGGAGCGCGCTTCGTTCCCGGCAAAGAGGATCCGGAGAAACCGGGACCAGGGACCACGCTCAAGCCGCCGGGCGAGCGCGTGCGGCATGTGGTCGAGCTCAAGCCCGACATCTGCAGCCTGGACATGGGCAGCCTCAACATGGGCCCCCACGTCTTCATCAATACGCCCTCGCATCTCGAAGCGATGGCAGTGGCAATCCGGGATGCGGGCGTGCTGCCGGAGCTGGAAGTGTTCGAGACCGGGCACCTCCTCCTGGCCAAGCGCATGATCGAGAGCGGGCATATCAAGCCGCCAGGCATGTTCCAGATCTGTCTCGGCATTGCGTGGGGCCAGCCGGCAACCCCCGAGGCCATGAGCTACATGCGAGCTCTCCTGCCAGCGAGCTCGCCCTGGTTCGCCTTCGGCATCTCGCTGCATCAATTTCCGATGGCGGCGCAGGCTGTGCTGCTTGGGGGGCATCCCCGCGTCGGGCTTGAGGACAACCTTTATCTCGAGAAGGGCAAGCTCGCTCCCAGCAATGCGGCGCTGGTCGAGAAGGCTGGCAAGATCATTGAGGTTCTGGGCGACAGCATCGCTACCCCCTCCGACGCCCGTCAGATGCTTGGGCTCAAGGCGGCATAGCCAGCGCGATGGCGAAAGAAACGGAGATCCTGGCGGACTATGCGGCAACTCTGCGCTACGAGGACATCCCGCCTGACGTGATCGAGCGCGCCAAGCAGTGCATCTCCGATACGATCGCCACCATCATCTTCGGATCCGAACTGCCCTGGAGCCGGATGATCGCGCGGTTTGCGCAAGCGAATGCGCCCGGCGGCAACAGCCGCATCCTCGCGCCCGGCGGTGAGCGCGTGCATGCGCCCGCGGCGGCGCTCGCCAACGGCGCGTTCGCCCATGCCTTCGAGATGGATAATCTCACCTGGCCCAATACCGGGGTGCATCCCGGGGCGACGTTGCTCGCGCCGGGCCTGGCGGTCGCGCAGGAGCGGGGCAACAGCGGGCGCGAGCTTCTTGCGGCGGTGGTGGCCGGTGCCGAGGTGATGATCCGCATCGGCCGTGCGACCCGGCACAAGAACGAGAGCCGCGGCTTTCACGCGCCGGGCACTACCGGGCCTTTCGGCGCCGCGACTGCATCCGGGCGCCTCCTGAAACTTGATGGCTCCCGCATGCGCAATGCGCTCGGCATCGCCGGCTCCTTGGCATGCGGGCTTATGGAGTTCGCACGCTCCGGCACCGGAGCCATGGTGAAGCGTCTCCATCTCGGGCGTGCCGCTGAAAGCGGCGTGCTCGCGGCGAGCCTGGCGGCCGATGGGTTCACGGGCCCTGCAAGCGTGCTCGAAGGCGAGCTTGGGTTCCTGCGGGTGTATTGCGGCGGCGAATCTGATGCCGCGGAGCTCACTCGCGAGCTTGGCCAAAGCTACGCGACCCGCGTCATAACGCTCAAGCGGTTCCCCTGCCATATCACCGCACACACCTCGGTGCAGGCGATCCTGGATCTTCGCGCCGAGCATGGCTATGGCGCGGCTGAGGTGAGCTCGATCCACATCGCCGGCAACGAGAAAATGGCCGGGGTCAACAACATCCCCTCGCCCGCCGACATCATGATGGCGCAATACAGCATTCCATTCTGCGTCGCGCTCGCGCATGTGCGCGACCCTCGCGATCCGCGCTCATTCGATGAGACGGCGTTGCACGATCCGCAGATCAGAGCAATCGCTTCACGTGTAAAGATCACGGTGGCGGATAATCCGCCCACTCCCCTTGCCGCAGCGGTCACCGTGACCCTGCATAACGGACGCGTGCTCACGCGCTCGGTCGCCGATTTCAAAGGCACACCGCAGCGCCCGCTCGAGGAAGCGGAAATGCGGGACAAGTTCCTGCTGCTGACCCGCCAGTGCACAGCAGACGACATGGGTCAGATGTTCGATCGTCTGCAAGATCTCGAGCGGGAACCTACGCTTGACTGGATTGCCGTACGTTCCCGTTGAATGTCGTCCGGTTCATCGATTCGCCTGCAAACCGGACAACCCGTGTGCTACCTAACCCGGACAACTCATGTGCTACCGACACAACCACAACTTTTGGTATCACAACTTTTGGTATCACAACTTTTGGTATCTTGACGTTGTAACGAAAGTCTGCTATGAGTCGCTAACCTTGGAAAGCTGTGAGAGAAGCCCGGCCGGGACTACCGCGCCGGGCTTTTTGCTTGGCCAATCGTCAGCGAG
>Ga0073928_10000306_pt1 | contig 117537 bp, 110 predicted proteins | sample PaiPotPPA55metaG_FD_76969 | JGI IMG/M metagenome (GOLD analysis project Ga0073928, IMG submission 76969) | Iron sulfur acid spring bacterial and archeal communities from Banff, Canada, to study Microbial Dark Matter (Phase II) - Paint Pots PPA... ... | reverse complement strand
CGAACGAAACCCCTTGGCCACCAACATATTATCCCAGAAGCATCCCCGCCTGTCACCACGACAGCAAAATTGGGTGGGCGACGCTACGCGTCGCCCACCCAATTTTGCAACAGCCCGAAATCGCCCCGGTTTTCGCGAAAAGTGCACGGATAGGCCGGGCTCCGGGCGCACTACTTCGAAACAGATTGTCTCCCAAGTGGCAGGAGAGGCTTGTTACCGCGGTCCGCCTCACATGATTGCGGTTGCTGCCGCCAGGACCTCCGACAGCAGTGGCAGTGATTCGTCGCGCTGCGGGGTAACCAGCGTTCGCCGGGCCTGGCGGCGCACCAGGCAGTTTTCGACGGTGCACGTCAGATGGAGCTGCATGCATCGTTGTGCTTGATCCACGGTCAGCTCGCCGGGATCGGCGGCGCAGTTCAGCAGCGCGGTGAACTTCATGCCGCGGCCTTGTGAATGTGACGCTCTCCATCTATGTGTGCAGCGGAACCTGTTGTGTCCCTGTCAATCACGGGCACGCGCTGGCGCTCACGTGCCGCCCGTGACTGAGAGTGTCGAAATCGCTGTGGGAGCCCTGACTGAGCAACCCGTTTCGCCTCTGAGCAGCCACTGCAGGGGCCTGTAGCTGGTGCTCAGCGCCGAAGAGGGTTGCTCAGACCCCATCGAGGCACTGACGCAGCCAGCTCGTTTGCGAGCTCGTCCAGTCCCAGGGAACCCTGCGAGATCGCCGCCGTGTGCCATGCCTTCAAATCGAAGGCTTGGCCGTGGGCTTTGCGTGCCGCGTCCCTGCCCGCGAGCCAGACCCGCTGGCCGAGCTTGTAGGTGATGGCCTGTCCGGGCAGGCTCAGGTAGCGGATGATCTCGGCGTCGAGCTGGTCGCCGGGAAGCCCGCAGTAGGCGCCGAAGAATGCCCGGGCGTTCTCCGGGGTCACCGGCTGGCCGACCAGCATCGGCGCCGCCACGGTCCGTACGTGAGTCTCGACTACCCGCACACTCGAAAGCGGCCAGATGGCGGATGTTCGAAAGCGGCGATGCTGCATATACTCTCGGCCATGCGAAACCGAAAATTATTGTATAAACGAGCACTCGCAACCCTTGCTTTCGGCGCCGCGCTGGGCGCATTGAGCTGCACCACCGCCACCGCACAGCAGATCTCGCTGGAACCGGCCACTTCTGATCCCGCACCGATCGCGACCACCTCCGGCACCGACACCGGCAGCTTCAGCGGATCGGCGCGTCTTCTCTGCGAGTTGACCAACCCGTCGGGCACCCCGACCGTCGTTTGCCCTTTTTAAGCCCACGCCTGGACCCCGCTCCGATCGGCCTGCTCACCGGAAACTGGGGATTCGGATACGGCAATCCGACATCGGAATATGGCACCGGAGATCAGTGAGGAACAATACGAACTCGTGACCGATTACCCGCGCGAGGGCCAGGTTCGTTGCAACTAGTCAGGACGGAAGGTGGTCGGCGACAACAGCATCGCCGAGTGCAAGAACGATATAGAGATCGTCACCCGATGCCCCCGGGGCAGCCGCGCGGTCTACGTGGACGGCGACGCCATCTGTGTCCCGGTCGACTCGTTGAGCTGATTGCCGACACGCCCTCGTAGCCGCATATCGCGCTGACCGAACCGGCCAGCGCGATGCGGCGGAAGATCAACTGGCGGTGGCCATCCACCGAAGCGGACGAGGCCGAGGACCGTCCGATGAACGGCACCTCGGTCGACATTCCGGAGCCGATCCTCGTGCGGGAGTGGAAATAATCCAACACACGAACCAGCCCCTCGATACCGGTCAACGACCATCCTCCATCAACCACCGCCGCGGCATCGGCACCGACCACGACACCTACACCCGCGCAGCGAAATACCCCGACGCCATCGCCCTCGTCCCGAGGGTCCTCAATGCTGGCGAAAACTAGCAATCCGTACGGTGAGTATCCATGCACCTCGGACTGGCCAATCTGATCGACCCTCGCCTCCCGCTTCTCGTTGACGACTTACGCGCCTTCTATGAAAAGCGCGCGGCCGGAAGAGGTCCGAGCAACGTGGAGGAGCTTCGCACAGTCCGAGCCAGTGCCGCCAAGCCTGCCCCAGCAAGTCCGCCAGCTGTCGAAGAACTCGTCGCCGCCGACGGACGCAGCGTCCCACTGCGGATCCACACTCCCGTCGACGCGGCGGTGAAAGGGGTCTTTTTGGAGATCCACGGGGGAGGTTTCTACATGGGGTCGGCCGCCGGCAGCGACATCCGCAACCGCCAGCTCGCCGACGCACTCGGCGTCGCAGTTGCAAGCGTGGACTATCGACTCGCGCCTGAGCATCCGTGGCCAGCCGCTCCGGACGATTGCGAAACCGCCGCGCTCTGGCTCGTCGAGCACGCCCAGCACCGCTTCGGCACAACGAAGCTCACTGTCGGCGGCTTCTCGGCCGGCGCAACACTAGCGATGACGACGCTGCTGCGCCTGCGTGATCGGGGAGTCACCGCATTCACCGGTGCCGTGCTGCAGTTCGGAACCTACGACCTGAGCGCACAGACACCGGCTGGACGTCTGATCGCCGACGAGTACTTCCTCGAGGCCTACTCCGGGGCAGCACCGGACCGCACGGACCCGGACCTCTCTCCGATCTACGCCGAACTCTCCAACCTGCCTCCGATCCTCATGATCGTCGGAGACGCCGACATCTTGCTCCAGGACAACCTGGCCATGGCCGCTCGACTGTCAGCCTCCGGGGCAGACGTCGATCTCCGCGTCTACCCTGACTCACCCCACGGGTTCACGGGCCACCCGACCCGGATGGCACAGGCAGCGCTCGAGGACATCCATACGTGGCTCGGCGGTCACCTCAGCCCCATACTCTGACCCCCCAAAAATCGACGCCATCGCCCTCGTTCCGAGGATCCCCAGCGCTCGCGAACGAGCAAGATCCAATGGCAAACTCACCCAACCCCACAGCGTTACGGCCCCACCGACCACCACCCGATCTGCCATTCAAAATTCCTCACCGAGGTAGCGCAAGGTTGCGAATTCGGACTCAACCCAGTTCAACCAGGTCGAACAGGTTGGCTATCGTCGCGCCCCGGCCCGGCAGCAACATCCTGGAACCTCCAGCCCGGCTTGGCCTTTGCCGCGATGCATGCCGCACCGGGCGTCTAACTCCGGGTAGCATGTGGTGACACGATTCTGGAAGGGGGACATCATGTCGTCGAACAGTCACCGCGAGCAGGTCGATGATCCACGCGCCCGATGGCGCCGCCTGCCGGCCGAACCCGCCCACTACGTCGAGGAAGTCGACGGCGGAGGGAGTTCGTCGAGCTACACGGTGCCCGCCGTCGACCCGACCCAGGACTTCATTCGCCTCTACGGCGGCTAGTGCTGCGTTAAGCAGCCAGAGTTCGCGGCGGCATGAGTGCCCGCTTCAGAGAACCATCGTGGAACTGGACGACAGATGGCGATTGCCGCTGCATGGAAGTCGGGTAGCTGTCATCGACTGGCACGACCGCGATTTTGTCCTGTCGTTCGATTGCGGGATGGAGTTGGCGGCAGCGTATTCCACGCAACTGTCCCCGGTTTTCCGGGGCACCGGCGACTACGGTCGTCGGCCGATCGCGCACTGGTCTCGATCGGAGGCCGAACAGCGGCTCCAATCGTCTGATGTCGTGTCGTCGGTGGCGTTCCGAGTCGGACAGTTGAGGATCGTCTTTCGGAGCGGTTTGACTCTCCGGGCGCTCTGCACTGATCCCGTATGCCCGGCACGCATTCGTGTTGGCGGACAGGTTCTCTGGGACGGCAGCGGCGTTAAGGCTGTTGATGGCCTCGAGATTGAGAGGGTCGTTCTTCCGCCACCGCCACCGCCACCGCCAGCGACGGATGACGCTGGAAGGCCACGGTTGGTAGAAGATGCTGCACGGCAGCCGATTAGGGCTGTCTGCGACTCGTGGCCTGCCTTCTCCGGGTGGGCGATCGGCCGTGCCGCGCTGACCTATTCGCTTGGCGAGTGGGCCATCTTCGCCGAACACCGCCAGGAACTTCGTCGGTCCGCTGGTAATGGATTGGACCGCAACCGGAGTGACCTCGATGCCGCTGGGCTTTACAGTCGAGTCTTGTGAAGATCGAGCGTAATCCGCAGGAAGTTCATGCGCCGGTGGCGGCGTACACGCACCAGATCGAGGTTGGGCCCGGAGGGCGGTGGCTGGTGCTGTCGGGGCAGATCGGGATGCGGGTCGACGGTTCGGTGCCCGAGTCTCCGGTCGAGCAGATCGCGGTGGCACTCGAGAACGTGCGGCTCAATCTGTCTGCGGCGGGGATGGGCGTCTCGGATCTGGTCAAGGTGACTGCGTACCTTGTCGGTGAGATCGACGGCGCGGCCCGGCGTGCGGCTTTCGCTGAGTTCTTCGGTTCGTATTCGCCGTGTATGACGTTGATGTACGTCAGTGGCCTGGCGTCTCCGGCGCTTCGGGTGGAGATCGATGCCATGGCGTGGTCGGATGAGCAGGCGGGAGCTTCTGGCGTTGGTGGCTAGCAGTTGACGCTCCAGAACCCTTAAGGGCGAGAGTCGCGGTTCCCTGGGGGCGTGAATGTCGTTGTCCGATGGCATAGTTGATCGGGGCGCGAGCAGGGACTCCGCCAAGCTCGACAAAGCTCATACCACCTGGAATACCTTCGCCAACCATCCCACTCTTACCGGAGCCTCCGCCCGTATCTCGGCGATATCGGGACAGTTCGACGGCATGGACGACGCAACCAACCGGGAATCGATACAAGACTATTTCACCAGCCTGAAAACAGGTTCCGATACCGTCGTCTCAGCCGCTCAGAACATGGCCGCACCGGTCGGCAACTACCGCGACGCTACGGTCGCCTTGGGCAATGAAACCTCGAGCCAGATCAACACCCTCGAACTGACTATCAGTATCACCGCCATCGCCGGTGGCCTGTTGGCATTGTTCAGCCTCGGCACCTCTGCGGCGGCAGCGACCGTCGCGATCGACGCCGACGTAGTCGCCACCACAGACGCAATCCAAACCGCTTACCAGGGCAGTCAAATGGCCAAAGTTCTCGGTCTGGCCAGTCTCGCTGCCGGCGCGGTCGGAGCCATCGACGCGTTCCATGCCCTACCGTCCATCGACCTCGACAAGTCCATCACCAGACTGGCCGCCATTATCGCGATGAAGGTGATGATTGACGAGGATGGGCATCCGGGTGAATCGGCGGAGCCAGACTTCCGCCACGGTGAGTACACTCAAGAAGAGATCGAACAATTTATCAATGGCCATACCGGTGATGGAAATCCGACGATGGACAGGCCGACTCAAGCGGAGGTACACGACGCCTTGACGAAGGGGACACCGGAACCGATGGGGGATGGGCGTTCACCTGAGGAGGCTGAGCAGTTTGTTTATAATGGGATCAAAGTCGTCGTGAACTACGCGATGCCTTGGAAGTCAACCGCCTGGAGGCTGTGAGAACTATGTCGGATCTCGATGAGCGTGTGCGATCCAATTTTTCCGATGATGATATATCCGCTATCAAGGACTGCGCAATAACCTTGGCTTCGGGTGCGGAGCGCGACGCGCTCCAACTAGCAGGGTCATGGGAGGCGCACGTCGAGAAAATCGATAGTGATCGGTCATTGCCGTGGTCGGATCGTACGGTGTGGAACGAATTTGATCTTTCTGCCACGATGATTGTGCGCGATCATCTGGAACGTGCGATAAGTGCGCTCCCTGCAGCGCTTAGCACACGAATGGCGGATTTCGTTGCCGATACGGACAGTAGGTTTATGTCCATTACTGTTCGAGACTCGGGCAAACGGATGGCTGCGGTTTCAAATACTGACATTGAGGGCCGCGGTTGGTGGTGGTTCCGGATACCCGACTCCGGCCCAATACTCGAAGATCTAGCTCGGTGGAGCAGGGTCGAGAACGAGTAGCGTCGGCGCCTATCCGGTCGGCCACATATGGGGCGTCCACTCGGAACACCAGGCCCGCACTTGATTCCGGGTCGGCGGCAACCGGCCCGACGACGGTGTCAGGGCACGATGAGGGCCTTGACGACCTCCTGCCGGGCCACATCCTCCAGCGCAGTCTGCGCCTCGGTCAGGGAGTACTCCCTGCTGATCAGCTCGGCCCAGGGGAACAGGCCGCGGTAGCGGGCCATCACCCGGACCGCGCGCCACACATGACCTGCATCGCTGCCCCAGCACCCCCGCACGTCCAGGTGTTTGCGATTCAGGTCCAGGTGCGGATTGAACGACGTGGGCCCAGCGTCGGTGTACTGCCCGACGACGACGTACCGCCCCGCGTCCCGGGTCAGCCGCATCCCCTCGGGCACGGCTCCGGGGACGCCGGTGGCCTCGATCGTCACGTCAGCACCGCGGCCGCCGGTCAGGGCGCGCACGCGCTCGACCCGCTCTGATTCGGTGGTTCCGGCGATATCGATGACCGTGTCCGCACCGAACCGGCGGGCCGCATCGAGCCGGACCGGTGGCCCGCCCACCACGATCACCGAGCCGGCGCCGCGCAGCTGGGCGAGCACCGCGGCGCACAGCCCCACGGGACCGGCGCCCTGGACCACCACGGTGTCCCCGAACGCGATGTCCGCGAGGGTGACCGCGTGCAGGGCCGTGGGCATGCCGCAGCCGCCAGCGAGGAACTCCCGCCAGTCCAGCTCGTCGGGCAGGGGCACGATGTGCACTCCGGGCCGCAGCGAGATGTATTCCGCCCAGCCGCCGTACAGGCCGTCGTCGGCCGACATCGTCACCCCGTAGACCTTGCGCTCCGGGCAGCGGGTCGTCGCCTGCGCGACGGTGCAGTACCAGCACCGTCCACAGGTGCCGTAGACGTCCAGGAAGGTCACGACCTGCCCGACGCGCACCGCCGCACCGGAAACGTCCCGCGGCGGATCTCCCGCACCCAGCGCGGCGATGCGCCCGACACTTACGTGCCCGGGGATGATCGGATACGGCACCCCGGCCAGCTGGCCGTGCCACAGATGCACGTCTGTCCCGCAGACCTCGCTACCCAGCGTCTGCAGCAGGACGCCCCCGGGCTCGACCTCCGGCAGGGCGACGCGGCGTAGCTGCAGCGGCGCTTCCGGTTCGGGCATGACGACCACAGAGATCACCGGATCAGGCTACCCCGACGAGTGTCGGTCAAGACTGCGTCGATGAAGGTATTCCTCACTTGATCGCGGTTGCTGCCGCCAAGACCTCCGACAGCAGCGGCAGTGATTCGTCGCGCTGCGGTGCTCGGGCCCACCAGCGACCTTCCTGCGTGTGCCGCCCGAAACCGGTGGGAAGGATGACGTTGCTGCGATGCGGGCCGATGTCCACGCCGTTGCGTTCCAGGCGTGCAAGGCATTCCGGGCTGGGATGGCCGTCGAATACGGCCAGGAAGGTTCGGCGGGGTGGGCGTTCGCGGACCAGTACCGGGCCGGGGATGCCGGATACGGTGAGTTCGCCGAGTATCAACGCGCCCAATGGTTCCGGGGTGTTCAGTGCGGCGATCGAGTCGACCAGCGGGAGTATTACGAACCCGGGGGCGGTGACGTGTACGTGTGGCAAGCCGAATAATTGGCGGTAGGCTTCGGCCCAATCTTCAGGTGTTGCAAGCTTTTCCAGCTGCACAGTCGGCCCCCATCAGGTTGGTGAGTGGCACCGGAATCGGTGTCGGATTACGGGATTCGTATTCAGCGATCCAAGCGGGTGTGGGCGTCGAGCACGACGACACCAGCGATGGCCAGCGTTCGCCGGGCGCGTCGACGGACCAGGCAGTTATCGACTGTGCACGTTATATGTAGTTGCATGCATCGGTGGGCTTGATCCACGGTTAGCTCGCCTGGATCGGCTTCGCAGTTCAGCAGTGCGGTGAACTTCATGCCGCAGCCCTGTGAATGTGATGCTCTCCATCCACCTGCACAGCGGAACCCTTTGTGCTCCTGCGGATCACAGACTTGCGCTGGAGCTCGCGCACGACCCATGTGCAGATTGCAGGAGTGCGCCAGCGGTCGTGCCTGGGCGGGCCGTATGCGGGGTTGAGGATGTGCCAGCCCCACTTCTTGAGGCCGTTGCACACCCAGCAGATCAGGAGGCTAGCGATGACATTGAGAATTGAAAGAATCACGACTATCACCCATTCCAGGAGGTCTCAGGTACTGCTGCTTGCGTGAATGACGTTCCAGGAGAGGTAAATATGTGGTCCCGGAAGCGTGAGCCGAGGTCGCTTGCTCGGTGGCGGCCACCAGGTGCTGAACGTCAGGCCACTCGACCTGGCGGTGTCAGGGGCACAAACTCATGTCTGCCTACTGCGTAGCGTTGCGAAAGAACAACGGCCACAGAACATGGCCGATGGCTTCGAGCGGGGTAAGCCCGAGTATCGGTGTCAGCCGCTCCAAATCGCTTGCTACCTCAGCGATCTGCATCGCCACAACAGCCTGCTCGGTCGATAGCGTTCGTCCCGGTAGGTAGGAGACGGCCCAGCTCTCGTCGCCCACTGACCTCGCGTGGTGCGATGTCCGATCGGCGGACATCACGGACCCGTGTACTACCTGCACCGCCATCGCAACCTGCTTCCCCATGCTGGACATATACGCCTAAGTATCGGCTAGCCGTGCCCATGTTAGTCTGTATATATACGGAGTGCAATGGATTCGTGAAGTCGATGTCTGATGCAATCCGCGTACGATGCATCTGTCGTCTGATCGCGCTGAACCATTGGAGGTCGAAGGTGCCGGATCGCCGTTCCGATCCTGCTGCTCTGCGGTTCTTGATCGGTCACGACCTGCGGATCTCGCGGGAGAAGGCCGGCATGAAGCAAGCGGAGGCGGCGAAGGTTCTCGGCTGTAACCAGCCGAAGATCAACTACCTGGAGACCGGGAAGACGCAACAGAAGCCGGACGAGACGACGGCACTACTCCGGGCGTATGGCGCAGACGTAGAGCACGTCGACCGCATCGCGTCTCTGGCCGGTCAAGCGGATCGAACGACCTGGTGGGCGCCCTTCTCCGATGTGTTGCCGGACTGGTTCCGAACCTTCATCGGGCTGGAAGGGCTTGCGAACAAGCAGTTCGTCTACCGCACCAGGACCATCCCCGGGCAGATGCAAACCGAGAATTATGCGACCGCGGTGCTAGAGGGCGGTTTGCAGATTGCACTGATGGATGTACCCCAGGTCGTGGCCAGCCGCATGGCACGTCAACGTCTGGTCGACGATGACCATCCGCTCGAGATCGTTGCGGTGATCGAGGAAGCGGTGCTGGACCGTCCGGTGGGCGGTCCTGTAGTGATGCGCGAACAGCTTCAGCATCTGCTGGATCTCACCCGCTTGGGCAATGTCGAGCTGCATGTCATGCCCACCCGCATGGCGATCCACGCCGGAATCAACGACGAGTTCATGCTCCTGGACTTCGAGACCGCCCAGAGTATCGGCTACCTGGAGTTCGCGGCGGGCGCCCTGTACGTCCAGGACCACGACCAAGTTCGGCTGTACGAAATGATGGCCGACCGCATGATCGCCGCCGCGCTCTCGACCGCAGAGTCCATAGACCTCATCGCGGCCCATATCACTAGTCTGGAAGCATGAGCTCGGAGCAACCTGAAGTGACCACTCTTGTATGGCGGAAATCCAGCTATAGCGGGTCCAACGGCGGGGAATGTGTCGAAGTCGCCTTCGACGGCGACCGGGTGCTCATCCGTGACAGTAAGTACCTGCGCGACCCGTCGAACGACCCGGCCAAGCAGCCGATCATCGCGCAGCCCGCCGACTCGTGGCCTGCCTTCCTCCGCCTCGCGGCTGTCGGTACTGCCGTCCAGGTTCCTGGTCTCCGCTCGGTCGAGCACCACGCCTCCGGTGGTTTGACGATCACCGCGACGGATGGCACCGCGCTGACCTACACGCAGAGCGAGTGGGCCGCCTTCACCGCTGGCATCAAGGCGGGCGAGTTCGCGGCAGCCTGAGTTCGGAATAGGCAAACCGCTCCATCGTCACTGTCTGGAGGCGTAACGGACAGGCGGCGCCGACACTCTTGGGGCACAGTCGGTACCTATCCGATTGCCCGGTGCGACAGGCCCGGCGGGGCTCCGAGCCCACATCCCTTCGGTACGTTAGTATCTCGTCGTCAGGTTGCGGCCCGACGGGCTTCCACGAGAGTAGATATGCCCCCACCGCACGAGAATTCGTGCTGCCGGGGGTATTGCTATGTCGAGCCAGGTGTTTCGGTCGTCTGTGCAGGAGGTTCTGAGCCTCGCCGACGAGAAGCAGCTGTGGGTGATGATTGCTGCTCACTTGGGCCGCGCGCCGAAGCAAAAACCGTCCCCCGAGGAGCGCTCGTGGGATGCGAGTCTGCCCGTGCTCGCGCGCGATCTAGTTGAGGCGGGGCTCGAGCAGGTCGAGATGCTCATCGAGTATCGGCTGCCGGAGTCAAGCCTCCGCGCCGACGTGATCCTCTGCGGTGTCCATCCTGAGACCGGTGCTGACAATTACCTGGTCGTTGAATTGAAGCAGTGGAGCAGTGCGGAACTCGCATTCAACAGTGATCGCATCGTCTCGGCCTCCGGTCTACCTGACGAGCAGCTGCATCCTATCGACCAGGTGAGTGCCTACTGCGGCTACCTGACTCGGTATGTCGAGGTGCTACACGATCGACCGGAGGCGGTCCACGGAGCTGCCTACTTACACAACGCAACCGAAAACTCCGTGAGCACACTGCGTACCCGCCTGCCTGAACAGACGGGTCGGATGTTCACCGGCGGACAAGACAAAGAAGCCGGTGAAGGTAGTGAAGAAGTCGGTGAAGTCGGAAAAGAATTTATCTCGTACTTGAAGGAGCATTTCTATCCGGCTTCTGGCGCGGGCGCGGCGGACCGGTTGCTACAGAGCGGAATTTACCCGAAGGATAATCTGTTCAGTTTCACCGGTGCTGAACTCCGCGCGACTACACAATATTCTCTTCTCGATCACCAGAAGCTCGCGTACGAGATGGTGATGAACACTGTGCGGTTATCCAAGCGAGCTGACCAGAAGAGCATTGTCATCGTGTCTGGTGGGCCTGGCAGTGGGAAGAGTATTATCGCCGCCGCCCTATTGGCTGAGTTGCATCGCAAAAAACTTAACGTGCGGCATGCGACAGGCTCGTCTGCGTTTACGGAATCGCTCCGGAAGTTTCCGGCCAAGGGATCGACGGAACTGCAGGGGCTATTCAAATACTTTCGGAACTTCTCCACTATGGAAAAAAATGAGCTGGATGTTTTGATTTGCGACGAGGCGCATCGGATTAGAGAGGTGTCTACAAACCGTTTTACCCCAGCGGCGCAGCGTACGAAACGCCCTCAGATCGACGAGTTGATGGCCGTAGCGCGAGTTCCGGTCTTCCTCCTCGATGAAGATCAGGTCGTCCGCCCCGACGAAATCGGGACGATCAAGGCGATCCGTCAACACGCGGCACGCTCTGGATACTTGGTGCATGAAGTTGAGCTTGACGGTCAGTTTCGATGTGGCGGCAGCGCCGAATATGATGAATGGGTGCGCCGACTGCTTGGCTTACGGGCCGGAGGTCCTACTCAGTGGCTCGGCGATCCGAACTTCGATGTACAGGTCGCGTCTTCTCCGCGTGAGATGGAAGAATTTCTGTACAGGAAGAATTCCGACACAGTTACTGCCCGGATGGCGGCCGGTTACTGCTGGCCCTGGAGTTCACCGGATGACGACGGCATTTTGGTCAACGACATCGTTATCGACGATTGGTCTCGCCCATGGAATCTCCGGGGCGATCGATCCATTGGCGGCGCTCCGCCGAGGTCGCTGTGGGCAACCGATCCACGGGGATTCGGCCAAGTCGGATGCATCTACACGGCCCAGGGATTCGAATACGATTGGGCTGGAGTCATCATCGGACCCGATCTCGTTGCTCGGAACGGTCGGTTGAGTACAGTGCGAAAGGGCACCGCGGATAAAACAATCAAAGGAACGAAGAAAGACCCCGTCTCCGACGAAAAGTTCAGCGTCTTGGTGCGACATATTTACAAGGTACTACTGACACGTGGAATGCGAGGTGTCGTCATATATTCCGTCGACCCTGAGACGCGCGAATTTCTGGCCGACCTGGTGAAGTGAGTGTTCCGAATCGCCTCCTTCGTAGGGGCCAGTAGCCCATCCCTTCTATGGAGTGCTGAGAAAACGGTTTCGCTCCTTCAGGACCTTCTGCGCATTGGGCAAATCCGCAAGCCGGGCAGCGACGGTGGCCGCCGCGAGCTGCTCAGGCAGAAGGGTTGCGAACTTTAGTCCGCTTACGGCCCGCGGATCCACCTTCGGCATTACGAGCCGGGCATTGGCCGTAGCCGCCTGCCAGATCTGCGGTGTCAGATCGGTACGGAGCCGGATGGCAAGATCCGTTGGGCGCTGGCCAGGTTCGGTAATCGCCGCAAGCGTATGAGCCAGGGTCGCGTTGGCGCGATAGCCTGCCCAAGTCCACCAACGGACCGTAGTGCCTCTGCGGTTGATGACCATGGCGTCCGATGCGACGGTGGCGGAACGTTCGTCGCGTTGCTGATTGAGAGCTGCGATTGCGCGGCGAGTGAGGGAAACTGGTGGGTCCGCGCCGAGTACGACATCACGCATGGCGCGGGTCAGTGCATGAGAGAGACAATGCAGGCCGGGAGTAGACCACTTGGCGACGCCGCCGCCGTCGGCCTGCTCTACGAAGAGGCGGTGGCGTCTCCAATCGATGTAGGTCACCCGCCAACTTCGTCCGGCGAGCAGTAGCAGCCGCGGACCGTGTGGGTCCTCGGTCAGGAGAGAGGCGTCGGTAAGGCCGATTTCATTTCGCCCGGCAAGCACAGTGAACTGAGGCGGCGCGGTAAAGGCCGCAGTGAGCTCGAGAAAGTTCCTGCGGCCGAATCGCTTGTCGGCCTCCGGGCCTATGAACAGCAATCCCTGGTCGTCGTCGAGAAAGCCGGCTTTCACCAGGTGGTGAAGGATCGGCTCGGCGGACTTGTCGAAGGGCGACAGCCCGTTCCACTCCTGCGCCCAGATACGATCGCCGATCGTTCCGTTCTGCAGGGCGACAGCCAGGATCTGCTGAGCGACGAGGTGGCGTGGTTCCGGAGGGGCCGTGACCGGTTCTACCCATCCGCGTCCCCATAGCAGCAGTAGTCCTGCAGCCTTTAATACCGCATCGTCACTGGTCGTGAGGAACAGGCAGTTGCGGGTGCTGTTGGCACGACGACCGGTTCGGCCGATGCGTTGCAAGAAGGACGCCACAGTGCCTGGGGCGTCGATCTGGATGACTCGGTCCAGATCGCCGACGTCGATGCCAAGCTCGAGCGTGGAGGTGGCGACGATGACCGTGTCCCGGGCTTCTGTGAAGGCGAGTTCCGCGCGACGGCGCTCGTCGGCGGACAGTGAGGCGTGTGAGAGGAATACTGTGACTCCGCGCGCCCGTAGCGCTACGCCGAGTTCTTCGACCTGACGCCGCGAATCGCAGAATACGAGTCGTTTTTCGCCGCGGTGGAGAGACGCGATCACCTTGGCTGCGTTGTCGAGCGAACCGACGTAATCCAGTTCCACCTCTCCCGGCGGCGGGGAAGTCGAAACAGCCTGCGGTGCAGTCGTTGTACTCGTCATATCGAGATCTGGGGCAACGACATGACCGACGCGGTCTCTGGCGCCCGACCCTTGCAACCACGTCAGCAGTTCGCGCGGATTCCCCACGGTGGCAGACAATCCCACCCGTTGAATCGGCTGACCGGTCACGCGCTGCAAGCGCTCCAGTACTGCCAGCAAGTGCCAGCCACGGTCGTCGCCGGCGAAAGCGTGTACTTCATCGACCACCACTACGCGGACTCCGCCAAGCAGATCACCGTGATCGGTCTTCACTCCGATCAACATGGCTTCCAGCGATTCCGGTGTGGTGAGCAGGATATCGGGAGGTTCCCGGCGGATCTGATTGCGCTGAGATTCACCGATGTCGCCGTGCCACAGTGCCGCGCGGCGGCCCAGCCATTGGGCATAGCCGTCAACGCGGGTGACAAGGTTGTTGAGCAGCGCCTTGAGCGGGCATAGGTACAGCACCGAAACTCCGTGCCAGTCGTGCTGAACCATGGCGCTGAGCAAGGGGAAGCAGGCGGCCTCGGTCTTACCGCTGGCGGTAGGAGCGAGCAACACCGCGTCGTCGCCGTTGAGCAGTGGTTCAATGGCCGACTTCTGAAGTGGCCGCAGATCGGGCCAGCCCAATGTATTGACGATGTGGTGCACTATGACCGTGTCCAGCCGGTCGATCGGATCGACAGTCTGGGACGGGCCACTGCTGGTCACAGCTCGAGATCGATCTCGTCGGCGCTGGTGAGGTTGCGTTCGGCAGTGGTGAGTTCGGTAGCTGATACCGTCAGCCGGTAGTGCTGTCGTGGATCGAATTCGGGGTATTGATCGATGCGGTCGAGTACATCGCCCACCAATTTCTTGAGGTAAAGGCGTGGCGCCACACCGACTTTGCCACCCAGCGCTCCGCCCACAGCCTTCGCCAGGTCTGCGACATACGTGTCGTTTGCGACGGCTCGGATGCGGTCGCCATGGTCGGAGCTGTCTGCATAAAGGTCGCGGATGGTGATCCCGAGCTGGGTCAAGGACTCGAGGGTGAAACCGGGCAGCCGCAGCTGCACTGCGCGAGGGTTGTCGAAGCGGGGATCTGTGGTGAAATCGGTGGCCAGTCGCTGGGCCAAAGGTGCCAGTCGTTGCACGCCCTGTTGGCCGTCGTAGAAGGCAGGTGTACCGGTGATCAGGAGATAGAGGCCGGGGAAGCGTCCGGAGTACACCTCGTCGATGAGCTGGCGCAGTGCGTTGAGGGCCTTGTCGCGGGCGTCGGACCGCACTCGCTGCAGCGTCTCGACCTCGTCGAGTACAACCAGCAACCCGCGGTGCCCGCTATCGCGGAGCACGACCAGCAGCCCCTGCAGGAAGCCGAGCGCGCCGAAATGGTCCAGGTCGCCGCGCACTCCGGCGGCCCGTCGCGCTGCGGCGGCGACATTCGGCTGTCCGCCCAACCATGCCAGCACTGCAGCGGCGGTCGATTCGTCACCGTCCAGGGTGGCCCTACGATAGCCGCGCAGGGCGGCTGCGAAAGATGGTGCGTGCCTGGATACCTCGGTGAGGCGTGCCGTCATGAGCTGCTCCACCGCTGCGGTCAGATCGGTATCGGAGGCGCCGTCCGCCAGCGCGTCCTCCTCCAATGTGTAGAACCAGGCGTCGATCACCTGGCGCAGGGCACTGGGTGGGAAGCTGGAGGTGGTGAGCCGTTCGGTAAGCCGCCGGTACACCGTCTCCAGCTTGTGCAGCGGAGTTTCGGTCTCGGAAACCTGGATCTCGGAGACCGCGAAGTTGCGACGTTTCGCGCCTTCGGCCAACCACCGTGCAAAGAACGTCTTGCCGGAGCCATACTCACCGCGCACAGCCTTGAACACCGACCCGCCGGAAACCACCGTGTCGAGTTCGGCGTCGATCGCCGCTTCGAATCGGTCGAGTCCGGTGGCGAGTAAGTCGAGCCCTGCCTCGGGTACGGCTCCGCGGCGGAGTGCGTCGATCACCAGGCGGCGGCGGACCGCGCTCACGGGCAGGGGCTGCACGCTACTCACATGCCCAGTCTCGCATGTCATCCGCTCGACCAGACCCCGTGCGGCGCACCGAGCCGCTGGATTCTGGTTCCTGAAATCGACCCCTCATGGTGACAACTCGAATTGGGTACGCAGATGTGCAGCGTCCAGTTTCAGCGTGCGACCGTCGCCCAGGGTCTCCAACACGGTGATGCCGTCGAAGTTGAGCAGCTGACTGAGAATGGCGGCGAAGCCGGTGGCTCTGACAGCTGGGTAACCTACGCGCTGCGCCAGTGCTGTGATGGGGAGCGGCCCCTGGAGTAGGGCCCGGACGGCTTTGTCCACCGTCACTGGCTGCGGAGGCCGGGCAAGCAACGCGCGCTGGCCCTCGAATATCTCTGACCCGAGCAGCTGGGTGACCAGGTCGTCGTCGACAACGTTCGGTGTGAACGGGGCTGTAGTCGCAGGGGTTTCGGGTAGATCGAACATCGGCTCGAGGCCCTGCAGCCGTTCCTTTGCCACGCGATCGATAGTGCGGCGTCGTGCGGTGGTCTCCACGGATACCTGCACGGCCGGAGGCGTAGGACGATCCGACGACCACCAGTGTGGTGACTGAGGACCGAGCTGCCGCCAGACTGGTTGCCGCGAGGAGATGGGCGGTTCTACGCCGAACGGCAGGAACGCCAGGATCGGAATGGTGACCTCGGCGAGCGAAGCGCCGCCGTGGTAGCCCGCCTTACGGGTTGAGTAGCGGGAGTCGTTGTCCCACAACGCGACGATAGCTGCGTCGGATTCGCCTGGCTGTGGCGACAGGACCCGCGGTCCGGACAGGGCAATTTCGGTGTCGGCCAGCGGATGTGCCGGGTCCGGATTGCGGTGCCGAGCCGATTGCCATTCGGCCACTTCGACTTTTGCGTCGTGCCGGTCGATGATATGGCCGTGGTCGCTGGTGATCAGTACCGCCATGCCCTGATCGGCGCCGGCTCGTAGCAGCGCGCGCAGATCGCCGATCTCGCGCAGTTCCCAGTCCGGGTCGCCGAGTTTCAGACCTTTGTCGAGTGCGTTGTCGATGGTGTTCAGCACGACCGCGATGTGCTGGTCCGGATTGAGCAGAGCGGCGGTCAGGTCGTCGCCGTAGGGTTGCCCGTTCTCGCCGCGCAGGTCGTCCAGGTGAAAGACAGCGGCCGTCTTTTTCGAACCCCAGAACCTGTGCCGCGGGAATTCGCGCTTCTCGTCGTTTTGATCGCCTCGCATCAGTTTTCCGGCGAACAGGGAGGTGCGCGACACTGCGGTAAGTGTCGGTAGTGCCGCTGCCATCGCCCGGCGACAGGGATCCCCACCGTCCGGATATGGGTCGTATTCGTCCCACCCGTTGAGCAATTGGTCGGCCAACTCCGTGGCGATTGCGGCACTCATTCCGTCCAATACGAGCAGTAGCACGCGGCGGTGCCCGGCGATGGGCGCTACCACTCGAGCGAGGAAGGATTCGACGGTGAGCATCCGGCCGGGGTCGGTGCCCGCCGCCGTCCATACCGCGAGGCTTGTCACGAATTCGCGATCCAGATCACGCCGGCGCTGACGGACGTTGCTCACGAGCGTGCGATAGGGAATCTTCAACGCCGGATCGGTGTCGCCACCAGCCTCCAGATAGTCCAGGGCCCTGTCTACCCAGCAAGTTTCGCGCATATGCCGATCGAGCGCGTCGGCGACCGTGTCTACAGTGGTATCGGGGTCTTCGGCGAGCCAGCGGGCGAGTCGCTGTGCCATCTCGACCCGGCTGATGCGCACCTCGAGTTCCGGATCACCGGCGAGACGGTGCTCGAACAGCTTCTTGGTTGCATTGGCCAATGCCGTGGAATCGTTGCGACCCAGGGCATTTCCAACGGCGGTGAAACAGGCATCGAGTCCGGCCCGCAGGACAGAGCTGGTCTGAGCTGCGGCGTCCGCACCCAGTTCGCGTACCAACTCGCCCGCGCGCCGCAGGATCGGGTCGACGACCTGACGGGCTGCCAGGGCAGACTCGGACCAGGGGGTGTCGCTGCCGGGCCCGGACACGTGGGAGTTTGCGCGGCGGGCGCGGGGATCGTGAGCGCGGGCGACCTGAACATCGAAGTATTCGAGGCAGGCACGGCCGAAAATCATCATCCAGCGGTCGAGTTCGTCCGCGCTGACCGCCGGGCGGTCGCCCAAGCGGCGTTCTGCGCGGCCGCGCGCCTGATAGGTGGCACTGTCGGGGTCTGGATGTAGCCACAAAGCGGCCGCCACCAGTCCGAAGGCCACCGCATCGCCACCGTGGCCGGCGCGGACCAGATCGATCAGGATGGATCCGGCCGCACCGGCCTGCTCGCCATCGGTGAGAAACGTTGTCAGCCCGTCACGTTCCGCGTCGCGGAGATCCAGCAGCAATTCGGGACTGCCCGAGGTATGCGACCAGTGCAGCAACGTGGCCGGGTCGATACGGTCGGCGTTCGAGGACGGCAGCTGCAGCCGCCGAGAAGCCAAGGCGGACAATGCTTCCCCCTTGGAGAGCACGCCCGGTACGCAGGGCCAGCCGTTGGGCCCGGCGGCGTCCAGGAGTGCTTCGGCGGCCCAAGGTTCGCGTTTGATCCATTCATCGATTCCGGTGGACCCGAAGGCATTCCGGACGATATCCCAGCGATCTACCAGGTTGATTCGTTTCCGATGGGTGCGGGCCAGGATGGCCGGATCGAGGTCTTCGTGCTCGCGATCGGTGAGTATCACCAGCACCTGCGGAGCATCATCTGGCTCCAGGTGGTGCAGCACGAGTTCGTGGACCGCCAAGGCGGAGGGTGCGGGCGCGACACGGGCGCGACGGTCTCCGATTATCAGTTCGGCCGGACCCACCCAGACGGGGTCGGCCCGCAACAGCACGACGGTCCGCTCGCCGCGGCCTGCCAGCGCGTCGGCGAGGCCGTGGCCGGCCGAAAGATATTGGGCGACATCCGCAGTCTTCAGCCGAGGAAGCGTCGTCGGAGTGTGCGTGGCTGTATCACTCACTCGATCACCTCCCAGGTCACTACGATGCGGGCATTGGGCTCGCGGCGCGCGAAGTCCGCCACCTCATGCTCCAGTTCACTGATGGCGTCGCGGACGTTGAGGGCGGTGAAGCGTCGCGCCCCTGAACGCGCGGGAGGTCCGGGTGCCGGAAGGGCGGCTACCGGAGGGCGGTTCGACTTTTCGATCAGGTCGATATCTTCCGAGCGCTGCACCGTCTCTCTACGTGGAGGGGGCGTTGGCTCCTCCGTGTCGAGCGCGGTCGTGATGGCGTCGGCGGTATCGGTGAGCTTGGCGACCAGGTCATCGGTGAACTGGTTGGCGCGGGCGGTTGTCCGCAGCGATTCCAGCAGCCGCTCGCCGGATGTACCCAATCGCTTGTACAGCCGCAGTGTTCCCCAAGGGGCTGTGTCAAGGGAGTCGGCGACAGCGCGTGCCTGTTTGAGAGACGCACCGAGGTGTTGCGGTGTTGCCTCACCGAGATCGAATCCGGCGAGGGCTTCCACTGTTTTCTTGGCAGTGGCCGAACCGCCATCGTGCGCAGCCGACACCGTCGTCAGCAGGGCGGCGGCGCGGTGTGCCAGCGCTAGACGATCGGAACCGTCTAGGTCCAGGAAAGTGGTGTGGCTCTCCAACTGCCGCACGAGCGCCGAGGCAGGTTCGGTGAAGTCACGTGCGAAGGCGGTGAGCTGGCGTGCCAGTTGCTGCACCAACGGGCCGCGTAACAGTGCCGGCGCCCTACTGCCAGCGATCGCCTCGAAGCGGTGCCGCGCGGTGTCCCAGACCGATTCAGCCGGAAGCGGCTGTTTGCCCAGCGCATCAACGGATTTCAGCTGACCCGGCTCCGGGAGGGTGTCCTGCGGTACACCGGCACGTACCCACACTCGATCGTCCATGGCCGCGAAGGCGGCGATCACCAGGTTCTTCAAAAAGTCGTCCAGGCCGCGCGGCGGCCGGTCGGTCCATTTGGCCAGTGTTGTCACCGGGAGGTCACCGGTCACGCCGTCGGTGGCTGCGAAGCGCCGGAAGTCGTCGGCCCAGCGGCGTGACAGCTCGAAATACGCCTCCTTCTGTTCACCCAGCCCCAGTGGGACCGCGATGCGCTGCATGATTCTGCGGTCCTTGGGCGGCACCTCGACGCGGCCATCCCGGGATTCTGCGGCCGAACGGACATGGGTGAAAACGGTTTTCGCGTCTGTGGATCGCACCGGGCTACCGATTTCATCGGAGAAATCCGGGTGCTCAGGATATTGGTGAGCCAGCATGATGCCCGCGAGGTGGCGGATCCCGTCGTGCATCGTCGAACCGAATGGAAGCCGCAGATCGGCGATCTCGGGCAGCGGTTGCAGATGGTCGTCGAAGACATTCTGTACATCGGTCTCGACCTTGGCGTCGAGCCCGTACGCCTTCTTGAATGCCGCTCGCATCTGGTTCATCAGCGTGTCGCGCTGGGTGCTCAGGAGATTCCAGGCGGTGGCACGGTTGTCGGCATTGAGATGACTGGCGTACTGGGTGTCGAACCGGCCCCTGTCGGCTATGGCCTTGTCGATGATGACCAGCTTCTGAAATCCGTCCCAGCGGGCCTTGGACAGGTGGTCCGGTAACCAGGCGACGGTCTGGGTGGGGTGGTCCTGCTGTTTGGCGCGCAGCTCACGGACGCGGGTGGCATCCTCTCGGGCCGTGTGGTCATCCTCGTCGAAGGGCAGATCGACCACGAGTCGCCACAGACTGCTGTCATAGGGCTGTAATTGGTTGTCGGGCAGCTCATCCTCGTCACGGACATTCCCGAACACCACTTCGACGGACCGGCTCGAGCCGCGCCATACGAACCGCAGCGGATGAGAGTTGGATACATCGGTATCAGGATCGATGCCGAATTCCCCGATCAGCAATCGCTTCGCCAGGGCGGCCCGGTTGGCGCGGGTGTTGTTGACGCTGGCGTTGGCGAGCACCATGTCGACGTTGACGCCGGTAAGCTCCAGGTGCACACCTGGATTGGCGTCCGGCTCACTGTATTTGATCTCGGCGAACTGCCCCGCCCACTCACGAACCTTGTTCGCGATGACACCTACCTCTGCGCCCGGTATCGGGGTGGCGATGGATCCGTGGTTGAGTGCGCCCAGGCTGCGTGCGTTCAAGTCGTGCAACGCCGGCGCGCTGGGCGCGAGCGCAGACAGCAGCAGCGTGCACAACAGTTGGTTGTCGGCAGTGAACTGCTTGCAGCCGTTGACGACCTTTGCCTCCGCGATCTCGGCGGGCCTGTGCAGGTAGGCGCCGATATCATCCTCGCTGACCTCGTACAGGCGCCGTAGGTACGGGCGAAGATCGTTGCGGTAGAGCCGATCCGCGGCCTCGAACATGACACGCTTGTCCGCGACGAACGGGCGGTCGCCGTGTGCGGTGAGTACCTCGTACAGATCTCCCAGCGGGACCAGCTGACCGAGGAATAAGTTGTCGCGGCGCTGCGACAGCAACTCGCCCATGAGCTTGAGGCCGGTGCGATTGCGCTGCAGATCAGCAGACATGTGTACCAGCGTCGACAGGAACGACGGCGAGAACGGGTACGCGAGTTTGAACGAAGCCTCATCCGCGCCGGTGGACTGGTCGGAGCCGAGCAGTGCGTCCCACACCTGGGGGCCGACCCGCTTGGTGGCGGCGAACGCGGCGTCGATTTGTGCCTCGGCGTCTTTGGTCAGCGGCTTGAGTAGTCGCTCGTGCGCGATCTCCGGAAGGTTGCGGTCCTCGAGTTCGATCACGTCGAACCGGCCGGAGGCGAGCTCGAGATTATCGTGGATGGCGGCCGCGTACGCGCCGGATGCCTCGCCGCCCAGCAGTTCTCGCGGATCACGCTGGCGGGCGATGAACGACACGATCGGGATGGCGCGGCGGGTATCGCCGCCCTCCCGGAAGTTGGTCATCTTCCCCGTCTCGCGGGCCACGAACTTGTGGTCGTGCATCTGGGTGTGCAACCACAGCACCAGCTCGTCCAGGAATAGGATGAGCCCGTCGTAGCCAATGGATTTCGCGTGCTCCGCGATCACCGAGAGGCCGGCATCGAGGGAGATGAACCCGTGCTCGTCCTCGGCTGCATCGCGGGTGAACCCGGTGATGAGGGTCGTGCTGGCATCGCTGACCAGTTTGGCGCGCAACTCCTGCGGGGACTTCGGCTCAACCAGATTGAGTGGGTCGCCCGGTTCGTGCGATTCAGCCGCGCCCATGGCGGTGTCGAGCTTGTCCGCCGTCCAGAATGAGGTGTCACCCCAGTCGTCGCCTTCGTCGCCCTCGCCGGTTCCGTAGATCGAGTTGAGCGCTTGCAGGACGAAGTCATCACCGCCTGGTCGGGCGCGCATTCCTGCGAGACTGTCGAACAGCGCGTCGGTCCGATACACCTGCGGCAGAGGCACATTCGGATCCATCGCGCGAACGCGCTCCACGTACCCGCCGAGCACCCGCTGTTCGAGGGACTTCGCGCCCAGCATGTGGTAAGGCACAAGCAAGAATCGACGTCCATCGGCTTGCAGCCAGTCATGTTTGGCCAGCACCGGCGCGAACTCCATGCGCGCTCGCGCTGCGGAATTGATCGCAGAATCGTTGGATAGCAACGCATACAGCACCGCCATGAAATGCGACTTACCGGAACCGAACGAACCGTGCAGATAGGCCGGTTTGGAGGTGCGACCGTCGAGCGCCGACTTGATCAGGGCGAGCGCCTGGTCGTAGTTGGCCAGCAGTTGCTCGGTGATCACGTATTCGCGCACCGCCTGCACGAAGGTATCCGGATCGGCCACCGACTCGACCAGGGCGAGCACGTAGTCGGACGTGGAGATGTGCTCCTTGATGTGGATCAGGTCCCGCAGCAACGGTTTCGGCGTGCCAGGTTTCGGTGCCACTGTCACTCCTTTGTTGTGCGTGCTCGGGTGGTTTTCCTGGCGCCCACGGCTCGGCCGCGGGTGGCGGCGGGCGGACGCCAGGCGCGCAGGTCGTCGTCGGTCAATCCGTGCTCACTTTGAACCTGACGGCGGTACCCGGCGAAGAATTCGGACGGGGGGCCGCTGTAGGCGTCATCGAACTCGTTGTGCCACTGGTGCAGCCATGGCTGGATCTCCAGGAGTCCGGCCAGCAGCGGGGTGATCTGCTCGGTGTCCAGGGCATGTGTCGTGAAATATGTTGCGAGGGCCTGGGCTTGCTCTCGGTGATCCCAGCCTGCCCAGCCATAGCGTTGCGGGGTAGGGGTGTTGGTGTCGCCGTAGGAGATGAAGCGTTCCTTCGGGACGTCCAGTTTGCCGCGGGCCTGCCAGAATGAGGTGCGTAGGAAATCCGTGCTGGTGTACTTGGGTGGCACCGGGATCGAATCGCGAATCTTGAGCTGTTGCTCCAGGTTTGACGCGTTGTCCTCCTGACGCTGGAGGTCCCAGACGTGTTCCCAGTCGGCGCGCTTGCGCAGGCCTGATGGCTTGTAGCGCAAGGCGGCCAGGAAGGGGACGTGCTCCTTGGTGAGTAGATCCGCCACCACCTTCGCCAGATCATGGCGGGGTGCGTAGATCGCGGCGACCGAGGTGAAATCTTCGTCCTGTGACAGCAGGTCCGTCAGGCGGGGCAGGGTGCGGACGATGGGCTGGTCGTTCTCGTCGTGCCACAGGTCGCTGTGCTCCATGCGGTCGAGGAGCCAGGAGCGGAGAGCCTGGTGCTGTAGGCTGTCCCAGCTCTCGGTGGCCCAGCGGCGCTTGTATTCAGGGCGCTCGATCATGTTGATCGCGCGGTTATTTCCGATTGCCTTGATACGCCTTTCGACTATGCGCTTGTAGGAATCTGGCCAGTCGGAGGGGATTTCAGTGGTAGGGGTGAACTTATGGTTGTGGTGTTCGAACCAGGTTGTGGAAACCTCTCCCCGCGTCCGCTTGTCTGCGAGAACGATTGCGAACGCACGTTGGCTTGATTCGAGCTCGGGAAGTTCGCTGAATTCCTCTCCCTCGACGGTTATCGATTCATCAAGCAGGCGATAGGTGGCGTAGACTTGCCAATCTATCTCCTCTTGAAGAGCGATCATCTTGCCACGCAGTGATTCCCAGCGTAAGCGCGCCGACTTTAGTACGTCGTTGGTAATCGGTGTTGAGGCCGCTGCGATCCCATCAGGACTGATTTCGGTGAGTTGTCGTGACAGTTCGTCTAGTTCGAACGCCAGAGAAGAATCGACTCTGCTGGGTAGAGGGAACTCCTCCAGCTTTGTGCCGGTGAATTCGAAGCGGTGTTCCCAGGGCTCGTCGGCCCCCGCCGAGTCGGCTCCGGGCCGTCCTTTGTCATGGCTTACCATCTTGAGCCAGAAGCAGGCGGCGGCGCTGTTGAGCAGCCCGAGCAGCCGCAGATGCTCTTCCTCGCTCGCCCCCTCCGGCAGCTTGATCACCGGAGCGGAACGATTGAATACCTTCCCACCCCGGTCCAGCACGAAATGGTTGTGCGTTGCCACGAACGCGAAGGTGATTGACCACCGGCTTGCGCCTCGGTCTTTGGGAATCTGATGCCACTCGTACCAAGGACGGCCATCGCTGAAATATGTTCCACGTGAGAACGTAGCTCGGCTGCCCAGCTCCGTGCGCATGGGCCATATGTAACGCTCGAGAGTGGGGAGGTCACTCAATTCGTGTAGCTCTCGATGCACGTCATAGGGGTGAAAGGCGTAGTCGCCGTCTTTGAACGAGTAGTCTCTCACTTCGTCGCCGACGATCAGTCGTCTGACGAACTGGTCTTCGGCGCGGAAGCGGCTGAAAACACGATGGTGAGCGGTCATAGCATCGTCGGAACCCATCACGCCGTAGAAGCCGATTCGTGAGATATCTTGCTGGACAATGGAGTCAGATGAATGATGGATCATTTCCATCATCTCCAGCCCGCCGTCGGCCAGAACCCACGGGTGTTTGCCGAAGTACCGCTTCCGATCCAGGTCATCCACCGAAACCCACTGCCCCACAAAGCCAGGATTGTCAATCTGCTCGACGATCTCTCGCCACACGAGGCCATTCTCGGGTTCAGCGGGCGCTTTGGGTTCGCCTTGCACACTTCGCACCGTGCGGATGGTTGGCATCCGGACTGTGCCGGATCGCGGTGTGCCGACGAGGATCACCGTCGGTGTGCCATGCCCTGGAATGTACGCCCCGGACGTGTCGATTACCTCGGTGAGTGCCACCTTCTCGGCGAAATACTTCTCGATGAGCTTGACCCCGAACTCGCGCTTCATGAACGAGTTCGCGGTGATCTGTCCGACTCGCCCGAACCCTCGCCCATCGGAGTCCCCGCCCTTGGCGAGTTCGAAGAAGCGTGCGGCGAACGGGACCGACAGCGCGTACTTCCCGGAGCAGACGTCGGAGTAGATCTTCCGGTACCCCTCGCTGAGCTTCTTGTCTTTGACGGTGATGTACGGCGGATTGCCGACCACCACGTGGTAGCGCCCGTTCTCCAGAATGCGCGAGTGCTCGGGCAAATCCTCAGTGGCGTAGGAGAAGTCGGTGAGTGAATCGCCGCCCCCGACGTAGCTGTAGTCGAGTTCGAGCTGCCGGTTCTGGATGAGCGAGTCACCGACCGCCAGGTGGATCGGCCACTCGTAGTTAGCCGCCTTGGCGAGCGTTTCGACTCTGGCCGCCGCCATGGCCGCCACCAGCAGCCGGAAGCGGGCTATGGCGACGGCAAAGGGATTGAGGTCCACACCGTGTACCGAATCCAGTGCCGCCCGCACCTGCCGATGCAGGTCCTTTCCGTGCGGTTGCACTTCCCATGCCTTGACCAGCCGACGGAACGCCCCGAGCACGAAATGTCCTGAGCCGCAGGTAGGGTCGATGACCTTTAGCTCCTCGTGCCCGAATTCCCCGAGCGCTGGCTTCATAGTGCGATCGAGGATGAACTCCTCCACGAACACCGGGGTTTGCAGCAGCGCGTACGCCTTGCGTGCGTTCTCCGACAGATCCTGGTACAGGTCGCCGAGGAAGCGGGTGCTCCAGCCTTCCTTACCGCCGTCCCGCAGCGGGTCGGTGAAATCATGCACCAGCTTCCCGAGTTCTTCTCGGGCACGCCAGAATTCGACCAGCGCGCCCGCACCCTCATGGGACAGCGGTATCTGGTAGAGCGCGTTATGAGTCGGGTCGAACAGCAGCTTGCCGGCCTGACCGGAGCCGACTTCGGCGAAGGCGCGCAGTAGCCAGCCGCGGTAGGTGGGGTCGGGATCGGATTCGACATATGCGTCGTAGCGGACCTGCGCCAGATCACGGCGGTCGTTACTGGGCCCTGTCAGGTATGGCTCGGTGATGAGCTGATTGTCTTCGCAGAATCGCACGAATACGGTGCCCAGCACCCAGGCGGCGGCCACCTGGGGGATGCGGCCCGGGAACTTGTCGTCTCCCACAAGCCACGTCGACCATGTGGCGGCAGTGCGGCCGACCTTCTTGGCCTCTTGGTATTCATCGAGCAATTTATCGCGCGCTGCACGGGCGAGTTCGGTGACGGGGTGCTCGACCTGCTCGGTCAGGTCCTTTTCGGCCGCCACTACCTGCTTGCGAAGGTCTGCCAATAATACGACGCGGTCGATCATCTCGACACTCCTGCGTTGTCGCCGTTGATGTTTCGGATACCGGCCCGATGGATGTTGCGAATCCAGTCGTCGGTCAGCACGATCCACTCGCTGAATCCGGCTTGGAAAGGAACAGCGACCGTGCCCAGGCGCGGCTTGCGAACGGGGTCGTCCTGGGGACAGAGCATCCACAGTCCTCGACCTCCGTGCCGGGCCTGCTCCGCGAGCCGGTTCAGTACGCCCATGGCGTCGTAGCGGGCGAGGGCAAAGGTGTCGGTCATGAGGACCGGGCCCGCCGCCGCAGCCAGGCGCGTAAGCACCTGCGGTTCGATGCGGCCCCATGCGGTGCGCGCATACTCCGCGAAGCGAACCGCATCCGTGCTGCCTGGTTCGGCAGCATCGGCCTTGAGAATCGTCGCCCAGGTCGGCTTGCCATTGGCTGGAACCAGATCGTGCATGGCGGCCAGGAAGAGCCCTGTCAATGAGATCGGCTCGGCCGCAAATCGATTCGCGATCTCGATGGCGGCCAGATTGGCGATCGAGGGACGCACCGTCAGCACTCGGAAGCCATCGCGGGCCGCGGCGGCGGTGAGCTGTTCCTCAGTGCGGGCCGCCGCGGCCACCGCGGGGTCGTCGGCCCAGCGGCCGTCCCGGACAGTGGTGGCCGTGGACCGGCGGCCCGACCACGCCGACATCGAGCTGAACGCGTCTACCCCGTGGGTCGGCAGGTAGCGGGTGATGCCCCCGGCACTGGTCTCCAGCACCAGATCGAAACCGGCATTACGCAGTGCGGCTGTGAGCTCCGAGCCTTCCGGAAGTCCCTGTCCTGCACCGAGTTCCGGGAAGCGGCCGCGAATTCGCTCGTGGACCTCCGCGACCCGGACGCCGGGTTGACGTTGGCGTTCCAGGCCCGGGGTCAGGCGGACCAGGCCGGCCTGAGTGAGTCGGGCCGCCCTCACCAGCGGCAGAGTCAGTGGGTAGATCTCCAATCGCGGTGTGGCCGCGGCATTCCGCGATGCGCCCACCGCCATCTGAACCAGCCGCCGCTCATCCCAGCCCAGATCGGACCACTCGACGACGCCCGGCGGCACATCGATGGCACTCAAACGTTCCAGCACGGTGGCGGGTGTAGGGAGGGTCTCCGAATCCGCCAGCCGATCCGCGGCCGCACCCAACCGTGCCGCATAGCCCAACAAGGCTTTCACCGAGGGTGTTTCGGGCGGATCGGTCTCTTCGGCTACCTCGAGAGCCAGCACCACCGGCAGTGCGCCGTCGCGGGGACCGTTGCACTCGAAGGCCGCTTCGTCCGGTGTCAGCTGTTCGGCCTCCGCGACGGCGCGCACCACCGCCACCGCCAGTGCCCGCCGCTGTGTACGGCCGTCGAGCCGGGTGCCGCGGCGCAGGATCAAGGCGTCGGCGATCTCGATGATGGAGGCGACTCGGCCGAATTCCCTTAACAGTTCCAGGATTTCACTGCGAAGTGTGGACACTGCATCGGATTTGCGCCACTTTTGACGCATCTGCTTGAGCGACTGTGAGATGACCGGCGAGCTGACGCCCAACGATGCTGCTACCGCGGATTTTGTCGGCCACACACCCAGGTCGGGCAGGTCGTCCACACCGGGGACCTGAAGCAGCCGGGTCACCATGTCGACTTTCTTGGCGTTGGAGCCATTATTGTTCAGCTCCGGTACCAGCTGCGAGACCAGGGTGTCCAGGCTCAGTGCCCGCAGCACGGCCTCGCCCAGATCCGCCGGGGCGGACTGCGCTTCGTTCAACTCCTCCTTGGCGGCGCGGCGGCCTTCGGTAGTGAGTGGCGTGGGTGTGGTGCGGCCCAGTAGCCTGCCCCACTGCTTCTGGCGCCCCTGGATCTCGATGCGGGTGCGCGCACCCAGGCCTGGGGCGTTGATTAGGTTGCGCTGGCTGTAGTCGAGCAGATCACCGACCGTGTTGATGCCGAGCCCGTACAGGAACTGTTCGGCCGCCGCAGTCAAACCGGCCGTCGCCAGGGGGGTTTCGCGAGTCGCCTGCTCGGCGATCCGGTCGCGCTCCTGGTCGGATGTCTCCGCATCCGCATCCGCATCCGCGAGGTCCCCGGCTTGGGTGTCGGAGCCGGGAACACCCTCGGTCACGTCCACGCCCGGCTGCCTGGTCCGTGGCCGGGAGGGAACCGCTCGTGCCATCTCCAGAAAGATCCGCCGCCACTCGTCCCGCATAGGCTTGAGATCGTCGAACCGCTGTGCGGCATCCCGGTGCAATGCCTTGCGGAAGAACCCGATCAACCCGTCCCGAATCGCCGGATCGAATGCGTCCGCGGCGATCTCCGGACAGGGGAGATCGGTCTGCCGTGCCGCGGCCGATCCGTCACCCCAGCGTGGCATTTCCCCGGACGCCATCTCGTGCAGCGTGACCGCCAGCGCGTAACGCTCTGCGTGCGCGTCGTAATTGGTGCGGCTGACGGTGCCGATGAACGGATCCAGGTAGCCGTCGGTCCCCGCCTCGGTATCCTTGGCCGGATAGCCGGCAAGCGAGAAGTCGATCAGCACCAGCTGCCGAGTTCTGTTGGGACGTACGCGGATCGCGATATTGTCCGGTTTGAGGTCCCGGTGCCAAATGCCCTCACCCTCGAGGAATTCGACCGCGCCGAACAGATACTCGCTGTAAGCCTCCAGCTCGTCCACGGTGAGACGGCCGTTCTCGCGGAGGTGTCGCGCCACCGTCTCCTCGGTGCGGCGGCGCTTACTCCCTGTGTCCGGTGGTGCGGCCAATTCCCGTTCGTCGCCGACATATTCGAGCAGCAGGCCGGTTCGCTCGCCGATGTGGACGATCCCGGGCTCCACCGTTTGAATGATGCGGGCGTCCTTGCGTAGCCGCCGCATCACCTCCGCTTCGCGGGTCAGCACAGCGCCGCGGCCGTCCGACAGTGCCACCTTCAGCACTGCGAAGGCTCGCGCATCCTTGGTCTGTGGGTCCGCGGTGAGGTCACGCACCAGGAACGCGCGGCTGGTCGAGCCGGTGCCGAGCCGCCGGCGCACCTCCCAGCGTCGGTCCAGGACATCGCCAGCGACCGCCTCGAGCGGATCGACCTCCGGCGCAACCGGTTCCGGTTCCGTGGGTGTACGTAATTCGGTCTCGATGAGTTCCAGCCACTCCAGGAACTCGTCTACGGTGGAGATCCGCCGCTCTGGCTGATAGGCGGTGGCGGCCTCGACCAGCTCGTCGATGTCGGGATGTAAGCCGTCCACCACCGCGCCGGGCCGCAACCCCTCACCAGCGTCGAACCTGGCAAGCAACTCCGCCTGGGTCGTGGCCGGAGGACGGCCCGCCACCAGCAGGTAAGTGAGCATACCCAGGCCGTACACGTCCATCTCGATGGGCTTGGGCTTGGGGGCGCCGAGCTCCGGCGCTAGGTACACCTCGGTGCCGGGTGCCAGATGTGCCGCCGTGAGATTTGTCGACGTCTGGCTGGTCAGCCCCGGTCGGCTGGCGGTGCTGCGCTGGGTGGCGATCTGCCAGTCCGCGATCTGCAGATACGGCGTGCGCCAACGGTCTTGTTCCCCCAGCTGGCGGCCACTCCGGTCGTGCAGGCGTGGGATCACATGTACCGAGTGCGCGGCCAGGCCACGATGGTAGATGCGTCCCGAGTGTGCCGCCCGCATCGTCTCCGCAAGTTGCCGCACCAGCCGCAGCCTGTCGGCGAGGTCGAGAGTGTCGGCATGACGTGCCACGAATTCGTCCAAACGGACGGTGGCCGAGTCATATTCGAAGATCAGCGCCGGGCCTGCCGGATGCGCGCCGGAGTCGATATCGACGAACCGCACCACGCCGGGGTGCCGGAACCTGCGCAGTACCGCCGCCTCTCGCTTCGCCGAGTCGTATACCGACTTGCGTGCCTCGGCATCCGCGCCGCGCTCGGAGATATAGATTCGGACGCGCGCCAGTGTGTCGAGGTCGGCGTGTTTGGCCTGGTAGTCGCTCCAGGTCTGGCCAGTGTCGAACGGCTTGTGGTCGAGCCGGTACGCGCCCACCGTGAAATCTGCTTCGCTGCGGCCGATTCCTACCTTTTGTAGAGCCCGAGCGACGGATTTCGCCCGCGAGGAGGTCATCCGGCGGCGCTCGTCGAGCACCGGCCCAGCCAATACTCGCGCCAGCTCCGAGATGGTATGTGTGTTCGCGCGGTCGCCCGGCGGCAAATCGAACGTCAGATCCTTGTTGGTGAGGCAGACATGGCTGGTTACGAACACCCGCTCGGCCCCGAGATGTGGTGCGAGCAGGCCAGCCAGTTCCTTGGCCTTCTGCTCGTTCAGATGCAGCGGGCTGCGGTGATGCCGCCGACCTCTACCGTCCAGCTTCAGTACCCAGTCGCCGCTTTCAACGGTGAGCCGGCCGCGCCAGTCCTTCAGCTCGATCATGTGCACCCCGTTGGGTGCGATCACCAGCAGGTCCACTTCCCGCACGTGCCCGAATTGTTCGGTAAAGGTGAAGTTCGACCACGCACGCCAGGGCTCGGCATCGGGTAGCGCGACGCGGATGGCCTCCAGACCGCGGTGTTCGTGCTCGAAACTTGATTCGGTGACAGGCGTCCACCGATCCACTTCCATGCGTCGAACCCCGTTCTTTGTTGCCATCATGTTCTATCGGCCCCCGGCAACGACCGTGCGAATGCCCCGGTGTCCCACCCGCTACATGCCCTCCGAGTGCAATCGGCGAGCGCGGGTCGACGTTACCTGCCGATTCGCCGGTGATCGACTAGGAGAGGTTGCTTTGAGTCTTGAAAAACGTTGCAGCACTGTTGGTGTGAGGTCACCGTGCCCCCTCGGGCGGTGAACGGTGACATGTACATCAAACCGCGATGACCGGCTGAACGTGTGCCACAGCAAACAATTCGAGTGTGCTGATATAGCCCTCCCCTCGGAACTCGATCTCCCCGAAACCTGTGCTAATTGTCCACCGGAATGGGCTGGTAGACAGCAAAAGATGCAAGATTGGCCCAAGATATTTGCTGATGCACGGTCATGGAAGCGTGGTTCGGCGCTCTTTGCCAGCTACAGCAGAGTTGATTGTGGTGCGGTTGTGTAGTTGGCGACGGTTCGCGAGGGCCGCTGACTATTTGCTGTTCGGGTGAAAGTTTTGGCGTGTCGCGGCGCGACACGCCAAAGTCTCGTGAATTTATGTCGTCAAGGTCGACAGATCGATCTAGTTTTGTAAAACCGACCAGTCGCCCTGATATGGGCCACATTCGACGCAGTCGGATTATGCACCTCGGTTATCCGGTGGAGGTTTCGAGGATGAAGTCGATCTGCTCTACTGACGATCTGCCGGGTGTATAGCCTGCGATCCGCCGACTCCGCAGCCACCCGTCGCGACAGTCGATCTGTGTCCCTGCCGCCCCGGCATTCGTCCCCGGGAGGCTTGCGGTAGAGGATGGTTGGTCGAATCCACATCCTGAGTACATGGTGCTCAGGTCGATCAGCATGCTGTCCCTGGACTTGCGCAGATTCTCATCGAACCCAGCCTCCCGCCGTTCCCATGACGTCACCGGCACGGGGGTGCGGTGAGGTGTCGTTTCCCGACATCGACTCTGAGCCGCCGCCGATGGCAGGCCGGTACTGTCGGACGGATGGAGTGGAGTTTCCGATCGGCCGAAGAGCTCACCACCGCACTGCGCGCCGGTGAAGTCACCTCGGTAGAACTGACCGACGAGGCCATCGCCCGCATCGAACGCGACGACAAGGCAATCAACGCGATCTGCGTCCCGGACTTCGACCGTGCCCGGGCCGCCGCGCGCGATGCCGATCAGGCGCGCGCCCGCGGCGAGGACCGTCCGTTGCTCGGTATCCCGGTGACGGTCAAGGAGTCCTACAACATCGCCGGGCTGCCCACGACCTGGGGTGTTCCGGCGTTCAAGGACTTTGTCCCGGACGAGGATGCGGTCCAGGTGCAACGCCTCAAGGCTGCAGGTGCGGTGGTGCTCGGCAAGACCAACGTGCCGATCATGCTGGGAGACCTGCAGAGCTTCAACGATATCTACGGCACCACCAACAACCCGTGGGATCACGCTCGCACGCCGGGCGGATCTTCTGGCGGGTCGGCGGCCGCGCTGGCGGCCGGATTCGGCGCGCTGTCCATCGGCTCCGACATCGGCGGTTCGCTGCGCACCCCTGCGCATTACTGCGGTGTCTACGCGCATAAGCCCACATTCGGGCTGGTGGCGAACCGCGGTCATATCCCGCCGCCCGCGCCGGCGCTGCCGTCGGACCGCGACCTGTCCGTGGTCGGTCCGATGGCGCGCACCGCCCGCGACCTCGCGCTGCTGCTGGACGTGATGGCCGGCCCGGATCCCCTGACTCTCGGCGTCGCCTACGATCTGGCGCTGCCGGCCGCACGCCACGAGCGGCTCTCGGACTTCCGTGTCCTGGTCCTGGACGAGCATCCGCTCGTTCCGACGGGATCCGCGGTGCGGGCCGCGGTGAACCGGGTCGCCGACGCGCTCGTCAAGGGCGGCGCCCGCGTCGAACGGCACAGCCCGCTGCTGCCCGATCTGGCCGACGTCGCGACGCTCTACCTCCAAATGCTGCTGTCGACCCTCGCCGCGGGCTATCCGGTGGAGGTCTACGAGCAGATGCGAACTCAGGCAGCCGAATTGGCCGCGGACGACCGGAGTGTGAACGCGGCGTCGTTGCGCGGATCGGTGCTCAGTCACCGTGACTGGCTCGAGGCGAGCAGTCGCCGCGAACTACACCGCCACAGCTGGCGGCAGCTGTTCGCCGAATTCGATGCGGTGGTGTGCCCGGTCACCCCGACTCCCGCGTTCCCGCACGACCGCAATCCGAACATGGGGGAACGGCAGATCGACATCGACGGCGTCGAGTACCCGTTCGGCACTCAGCTCGTCTGGGCCGGTGTGGCAACGATGCCGGGCCTGCCCGCCACCGCCATTCCCGCGGGCCAATCTCCCGAGGGCCTGCCGGTGGGCGTGCAGCTCATCGGTCCGATGTTCGAGGACCGCACCCCGCTGCGGCTGGCCGAACTGCTCGAGCAGGAGATCGGCGGGTTCCAGGCGCCGCAATAGGGCGGATATCGCGACGATGCCCTGCGGCCGGAATCGTTGACACCGGCGCAGCGGCTTCGTCACCGCGTCCGGCGTTCTACGCGAGCAGTGTGCAACCGATGACCTTGCCAGGGGCGGAGCGGCCTAGCTGCGGTACAAGCCTTCGCTGAGAACGGATTTGGCGAGCCTGCTGTACCCGCACACGCAGTTGATGGTGCGGTGGCGGGTGGCATGCCGCCGATCTGGCGTTCCTGCTCGGGTTGGTCGGCACGCTGGTGCGTGGCGATTACGTTGAGCGCGTTCCTGCTCCGGCGATGTGTGCGCCCAACGGATCTGATCTGCCACCGGGGGCCGGGCCGCCTTGCGTGCCGCCGCCTCGGCCGTCGAGGACGCGTAGCGAGATCTGTTCGGCGAGCAATGTATGGCTGCTTTCGGGGATGCCATCACCACCGCGGTGAATACCGGACGGTGACCGCCGCCGCCTGCCGCAAATTAACTGGAATCAGTCATGCCGCAAATTATCCGGGCAGTCGGTATTTTCGTTCGAGGTAGGGAGTCGGTCGGCGGTGACCAAAGTTAGTAGACGCATGGCCGCGGGGCGGAAATAATTGAGAGGCTCACCGGATCGCCTGGTGGGTGTCACGTATTCCGCTTGGAAGAATTTCGGCGCCGGGTCGGGGGATATGAGTGAGATCATGAATGATTCGGATGGCAATGGTTCGTTGTGGAAGTTTGCGTTGACAACCTTGGCCGGCGGTGTCGAGGTGCAGGTTCCGTACTATCCCGGGTTGGTTGCCGCGATCCTCAAGGCTGAAATCGTCGATCCGCTCACGTTACTGTTCCAGAAGGTGTTGTATACCTCCGCATTCCTTCAAGGTGTACAGCCTGTGGGCGGTAGGGCAGGTCGTGTCCGCGATTCCAAGGAGTTGACCGTCGACACCTTGCGTGCACAGCTCCGGCGCGCCGGCAAGCCCGAGGGGCAACCGGTACCGGTGCGGGTCACGGGGGTCTTCTCGCCCGCAGTGCTGTTGGGCTCCGGATGGTGGGAGCGCGCCCGGGCGGGTGTCGACCCGGTCGGGAAGAACGATGTCCAGCGGTGGACCTACGCGGGGTTCGACCTGTGGGGTCCGTCCTGGGACTTCACGAGCAACGGCGATATCGGACAAGACGGATACTTTCTCGGGCAGCTCGGCGAGACCGACGAACTCAACTCGATACTGGTGGTCGCCGTCGGGAGACGCGGACGTGAAGTCAAAGCGGGTGTGGCCGACAGGATGCATAAGAGCCAGACGGGAGCCTATGCCGCCATGGTGAGTGGCTTGCTCTGTCACCGCAGTCACCTGAAAGGGCAGCTGAGCGAGGTCGCGACGCAATGGCAGGGCGACTTCAACTACTGCCTGTTGCTGGAATTGCCCGAACACCGGATCACGCCCCTGGACGAGGTGCCGGATTACTACTCGGCTTATCTCTGGCAGTGCTGGTGGGCCAAAGACCAGGTGCCCGCGGGCGCAACCCCGAAGCTGAATGATTGCTACATTCTCTGGGAACATACCGACCTCACCAAACCGGATGCGATCAAATACAATCTGGACAGTCTCGCGCACAAGGGAGACTTCATTCGCAAGGAGTACGGAAACATCGAACTGCTGCAGAAGTCCGGACCGCTCGTGCCCGGTGCTCCGGGGCTGCCTTCCGAGGAATTCCAGCGGCTCCTCGGTGCGGTGGGCCGAGTGTGAAACAGGTCGACTTCAAGGAGTTGGCCTATGAGCCGACCGATCTAGCGGCGCTGCGGGCGTTCTACGCTGCGTTATATGTCGCGAGCTTCCCGGACGCCGACGAACGCGAGTCGCTGGACAATATGGGCGATTACCTGCGTCGCAAAGCATCCGGCTGGTACGGCTCCAACAACTACCACATCGTGCTGGGGTTATCCGATGGTGCGGTGGTCGCAGCATCGATCTGTGACTATTTGGCCGAGCCGAACGTCGGGGTAATCGAGTTCCTGCTCGTCTCGCCCGCCGCTCGGGGTGGGGGGATGGGGCGGCGGTTATTGGACCACACCGAGGCGCTGCTCGACCAGGACGCCCGGCGCGGCCGTGGCAGACCGCTGGACTGTGTGCTGGCCGAAATGAACGATCCGCTCGCAGAGTCGGCGTCAGCGGATAATTTCGACCCGGTCGCGCGGGCGCTGATCTGGCACGGGTGGGGGTTCCGGAGACTCGCCTTTCCCTATGTGCAACCAGCTCTGTCCGTCCGCCAATCAGCGGTCACCAATCTCCTCCTGATCTGCAGGCCGCTGCGGGAAGGCTGGTCGGCGGGTGTCCCATCGCAGGTCGTCGTCGGCGCGGTGCATGAGTACATGCGCTGGGCCATGCGCATCGAATTACCCGACCACAACGTGGAATTCCGGGAAATGGTCCAGGTGCTGACGCAGACCGACTCGATCGACCTGCAGTCGCTGGATGGCTACGCCGGGTCTATCGGGGTGAACGGTCCCTAACCGGAATACATAGTGCTCAGGTCGAGCAGCAGGCTCTCCCCGGACTCGCGCAGGTTCTCATCGAACCCTGCACCGCTATAGCAGGCGAGCACGGTCTCGGATGTGTCATACCCCTTGGCTGCCAACAGATCCCGGGCGCGGCTGAGGCGATTCACGTGCCCGAGAGTCATGACTCGATCCCATTTGGCTTCGCCTAGGGACAGGATGCGCCGGGGATGGCCCGGTTCCTCCGGGGCCAGGACGGCGACATCTATTCGAATCTGGGACTTTTCGCGTGGGTCGTTGACCGTGGCTGCGGCCACCTGTCCCGGTAGGCCGCCGAATATCTCGGCCCCCACCGACATTGCCCATTCCCGGCAGATGCCTTCGAAGTGCGGCCCGACCACTTGGGAAAGGAAGCTGGCCTGGGAGTTGCGCCAGGCGGCCTCGGGGTTGCCGCGCTCGAGCAGGGTCCACTGGCGGCGCATGATGGCCTCGTAGAAGACAATCAGCGGCTCGGCGATTCGGTAGACGGATTTGCCCTTGCTGAAGGGGTCGGTCTCGCGGACGATCAGCTGGGAGTCTTCCAAAACCGACAGGGGGTGGCCGATGTCGGCTGCGTTGCGGCCGATGGTGTTTGCGATTCCGCCGCGGGTGGTGTGGCCGCCCGCGATGGCGCCCAGGACGGCGTGATACAAAGCCGCGTCACGGATTTCGGTCTCCTCGGCCAGGAGGTAGTGGGCTTCTCGGAAGAGGGGGATTTGTGGGTTGAGTACGGTGCGGAGCACCCACGAGTCGAAGTCGGCTAGCGAATCGGGCGCATCGCCCGCGACGAATTCGCGGCGGTAGGCGGGGGTGCCTCCGACGATCGAATGGACCAGCACTGCCAGCCGCGGATCGTCGATTCCCCAGAAGGTGGCGGCGTCTCTGTAGGCGAGTGGCTTGACGATCAGCTCCATGCTGGCGCGCCCGCGCAGTGGTGCGCTGCCGGACAGGAGTTTCCCCATGACGGACATGGCGGATCCGCACAGCAGGATCCGAGATCCGGCTTGGCGGGCATAGCCGCGGGGGTCGAGGGCGCGCTGCAGCACCGACGGCAGCGAGGGGGTGGCCTTGCTCAGGTAGGGGAACTCGTCGATGACGATCAGGCCGTCGCCGACCACGGCGAACAGGCGTTCCAGCGCCTCGTCCCAGTCCTGGAAGGCGTATCGCCCGCCGCCGGCATAGGCCGCGACGGCTCGGCCGAACCGCTCCAGTGACTCGGTCTGCGTCGCTTCGGTCGCGGTAAAGAAGAAGCCGTTGACCACCTCGGCGAGCGCGTCGAGCAGGAACGTTTTACCTTGCCGCCGACGTCCGCTGACGATCCCGAGGCGCACGTCGGGGCTCGACGCTGTCGCGAAGCGCGTAAGTCCGTCCCACTCACGGTCGCGGTTGAAGACGCGATCGGGTTTGCCCAGTGCCTGCATTCATAGAACTATACATCTAAGAAGTATAGTTCTATCTTTTCGACGCGCTCAGGAGCTCGCCCCTAGTGGTGAACCGTGGGCATATCCCGCCGCCGTAGACGACGGTTCGGCGCACGCGGTGGGCATCATCCCGTGGGCGGAGGCGATATCCTCTCGCGGCACGACGCGCGCCGGGCTATCCGGCCGATAGCGTTCTCGTCGTGACCAACGACGATCCAGGACGCTGCTGATGGCCGGAACCATGCCTGCTCTTGCGACTACCGACCATTGGGTCGACGGCGTGCGATGCGCTGTCCATGACAGCGGTCCCGCCGATCGCGGAGAGGCCGTGGTGTTCGTGCACGGCAATCCGGGCCCCATGGACGACTGGGCGGAGCTGGCGCCGGCCGTGGCGGGGTTCGCGCGCGTGATCGCCATGGACATGCCGGGTTTCGGGCGGGCGGAGCGACCGCGATCGTTCGATCACAGCGTCGTCGGCCACGCGCGGTTCCTCGGCTTGCTGCTCGACCAACTCGGTGTCGAGCACGCACATCTGGTGCTGCACGACTTCGGCGGGCCGTGGGGACTGCGGTGGGCGCTGGATCACCCGGACCGGCTGGCCAGCCTCACGTTCATCAATACCGGTGCGCTCGAAGGCTATTCCTGGCACCGGTACGCCAGGATCTGGCAGACACCGATACTCGGCGAACTGTTCCAGCTGGTGAGCACGCCGCGCACCCTGCACGCCGCGCTCAATCACGACAATCCCGTGCCGCTGCCACGCGCCTATGCCGACCGGGTCGGCGGCTTTGCGGACTGGGGGCACAAGCGGGCAGTGCTGCGGCTCTACCGCAACTCGCGCGACCCCGCCGGTGCCTTCCCGGAGAAGCCCGAGGCGAATTCCACACCGACATGCGTGATCTGGGGCGACGGCGACCCGTATATTCCTGCTCGGTTCGCGCCGCAGCAGCGAAACATCTTCCCCGAAGCCGAGATCCACATCCTCGAGGGGCTGGGACACTGGCCGTTCATCGATGACCCGCAGGCCGTCCTGGTGCCGCTGACTGCCTTTCTGCGCAGACACATTCGATCGTGACCGCGCCGTCCGGCGGGGCAGCATGGGTGACCGGACTTCTGCCGTCACTGAGATTCGCAACGCATGCTGGAGAGTGTCGGACGGGTGATGGGTTCCGGATGCCGTAGACCCGGCCTCGCGCTACATCCTGGCGGCTCAACAGTCCGGTTTCCGACGAATCCATCGACAGGATGTAGCGGGAGGCCGGGTTTCCTAAGACGGGAAAGACCCCGGTGTCACCACCGACTGCTCCGTCATCCCGGCATTCGTACGGCCGGAATCTACGGGAGCTCCAGGTGCACAGCGGATCCCGCCCAGGAGCATGCCGAGACGACGGGGAAAATTCATTCCGTCAGTTCATATTTCCCGACGAAGTCCTCGTCGAGTTCGATCCCGAGCCCGGGGCGTGACGGCACGAACACCTGATTCCCCCCATACTCCAACCGGCTCTCCGGCGTGAGCAGCTGCTCGAAGTTGTAGATCCCCTTCTCCCCGGCGAAGTACTCCACGACGAGCGTGTTCGATACCGCCCCACACAGGTGCACGTGCAGGTTGTGGTGCCAGTGCGGGGCCATCTGCAGGCCGAACGAGTCGGCGGTGTGGGCGATTCGGAGCCACTCGGTGACACCGCCGCAGACGCCGGCGTCGGTCTGCAGGATCGGCGTCGCGCCTGCCTCGATGAGTTGGCGGAATTCCCAGCGGGTTTGGTGGATTTCGCCCGTGGTCACGGGGGTTCGGATCTGGCGGGAGAGTTCGGCGTGGCCCGAGATCGCCTCGGGGGAGAGGGGTTCCTCGAACCACCACAGGGGGGTGTCGCCGGCGGCGCGCTCGAAGGCTTCGATGGCGACTCGGGCCTCGCGGACAGAGTGGTAGGCGTTGTTGGCGTCCAGGGACAGGCGGCCGCCCTCGCCGATCGCCCCGATGGCCGCGGCGACGCGGCGGGCATCCTCGGCGACCGGTAGGCCGCCCACCTTGATCTTGTGGTCGGTAAAGCCCTGGGACGCATTGAATTCGATCTCGCGGATCACCGCGGCGGTCCACTCGCCCTCGTCGGGGCGGTAGTACCCGCCCGATGCGTACGCGGGCAGGGGAGCGAGGGAGCCGCCGAGCAGGCTGGCCAGGGGCAGCCCGGCTCGCTTGGCGCGCAGGTCCCACAGGGCGATATCGATCGCCGACAGTGCCCGCACCACCGTGCCCCGGCGGCCCTCCAGCAGGGTCTCCTGGTAGGCCCGGCTCCAGAGTCCGACGACGTCGTTGTGGTCTGCGTTCAGATAGACCGGCGCAAGCAATTCGTCGACCGCGTATTTGGCAAGCAGCCCGCCGCGGGTGCCCGCGTAGCTGTAGCCGATGCCCGTCAGGCCGGCCTCGTCGGTGATCTCGACCAGCAGGTAGTTCCGGAAGTTCAAGTCGCGGTTCGACATCCGGGTCGGCCTGTCGACGGGGAGGCCGACGACGCGGGCGTGGATGCGGGTGATGGTCACGGAACGCTCCTGGGGGTGGGGGCGGTGCGGACCGCCTGGATGTTGGCGAATTCGACGGCGCCGTAGGCGCCCAGCTCCCGGCCGTGGCCGCTGGCCTTGACGCCACCGACGGGCAGTCGTGGATCGGATTCGGAGATCCGGTTGACGAAAATCGAACCGGCCGCGATTCGGTCGGCGACATAGTTGACGCGCTCGGTGTCGCGGCCCCATATCGAGCAGCTCAGGCCGTAGACGGAGGAATTGGCCGCGGCCACGGCGGCTTCCGCGGAGGGCACGGGCAGGATCGCGCCCAGCGGGCCGAAGGTCTCCTCCCGGAAGGCAATACAGGAGGTGTCGGGCACCTGGATCAGCGTCGGCGGGAACCATGCGCCGGGACGCTCGTCGATCCCGCCGCCGAAAAGCACGCTCGCCCCGGCGTTCAGCGCAGCATCCAGTTGTCGCCGCAGCTCGTCCCGCAGGTCGATGCGGGCCATGGGGCCGACGCCGGTATCGGGTTCGCCAGGATCACCGAACGTCAGCTTCTCGAGCTCGGTGACCATGGCCGCGGTGAAGTCGTCGAAGATGCTCTGCTCCACGATGATTCGCTTGGCCGCGATGCAACTCTGCCCGTTGTTGAGGAACCGTGACCGCACCGCTGCCGCGGCCGCCGCCGGCACGTCGGCATCGGACAGCACGATGAAGGGATCCGAACCTCCGAGCTCGAGCACGGTCTTCTTGACCGCCTGCCCCGCTCGTGCCGCCACGATCGCGCCGACCCGATTGCTGCCGGTGAAGGCGACACCGGCGACGGCTGGATCGTCGATCAATGGCCCGATCCGGTCGGGCCCCAGCAGCACCGTGCTCAGTACGCCGGGCCCCATGGCCCGGTCGAACAACTCCTGCACCACGAGCGCGCAGCCGGTGACATTGTCGGCGTGCTTGAGCAGCACGGTGTTACCGACCGCGATGGCCGGGGCCATCGCCCGAATCACCTGCCAGAAGGGGTAATTCCACGGCATGATCGCCACGATCACGCCCAGCGGCCGCAATCGGACCAGGCCGGTGTCGGGGGCGAGGTCGACCTGTTGCGGCGCAAGTAGTTCCGGCAGCAGATCGGCGTAATAGTCACAGGTGGTGGCGCACTTGTCGATCTCGGCGCGCGCCTGCCCCAGCGGCTTGCCCATCTCCGCGGTGATCAGCTGCGCCAACTCTTCCCGCTGCGTACCGAAGAGATCGGCGAGCAGCCGGAATCGACTGGCCCGCCCTGCGGGCGGTTCACCCGCCTGATCGTGCACGGTCGCCGCGGCGCGATGCAGCAACGCCGTGAGCTCGTGCTCAGTGGTGAAAGGATAGGTGGCGAGCGGCTTTCCCGTGGCCGGATCGATGGTGGTAATCATCACCGCACCGCCCCCACCGGAGCCGTGATCCGCGCGGCGAGCCAATCCTGGAACCGCCGCCCCAGCACGACCGGATCCTCCAGCAGCTTCGGCACATCCACCGCGTTACCGACCTCGATCCGCACATGCAGCAGCACGGGACCGTCCAGGCTCAGCACGGTCTCGAGCTCCCCCCGCAGCCCGTCCGGGTCGGCCGTGCGGTGCACGGTCCATCCGGAGGCTTCCGCCAGCGCACCGAGGTCGATGCTGGAGGCGTAGGTCGGCAGGTTGGCGGTCGCGCCGTAGACGCCGTTGTCCAGCAGCACCATCACCAGCTTCTCGGGCCGCAGAAATCCAGCGGTGGGAAGCACATTCGGGTTCATCAGCAGTGACCCGTCACCCTCGATCGTCACCACCTTGCGCATCGACGTGTCCGCGATGGCCAGTGCGATCCCGGTGGCAACCGATCCGGCCAGGCCCATCGCGTCGAGCAGATACAGGTGGTTGGGGCCGTCGGCGACCGCGGCGAGTTCCCGGCTGGACGCCGCGCAGGTCACCACGACCGGCAGCTCGCCGGTGTGTTCGGCGATGATCTGCAGCGCCTCGATGCGTTTCACGGGTCAGGCCGCCTTTCCGTCGGTGTTCCAGAAGTGCGTGAGCACGACCGCGGGGCGGAAGGTCATCTGCGCGTGCACGCCGGCCTCGGTCACCACCGCCTCCCAGTCGGAAGCCGCACTGCGCCGGTCGATTTCGAAGACCGGGATGTCCACCCGGTCCAGCAGTGCGGGCGCGTGCCGGCTGAAGGTGTGGATCATGGAGTTGTATTCGCCCAGCCCGCCACGGGTGTTGGCCACGATCAGCAGCGGCAGGTGATAGGCGAGGTTGAAGGTCGTCAATGCGGTGAGTGCATTGCCGAAACCGTTGTCCTGCATGACGATCGCGCCGAACTTCCCGGCCAGCGGCAGCGCGCCGAGCACGCCCGCGGCCTCCTCCTCACGCGAGAGCGGGAAGACTGTCCGCGATCGTCCCGACGTGCCTCCGCTGGTCTCGACGAGCGCGGAGATGACCGGCGCGACGCTGACCGAGGGCACATAGCCGACCAGATCCACCTGCGCCGCCCAGATGCCCCGGGCGACCGATGCCGCATACGAATTGGGTTGCACCGAATGTCCCTTCACTGGACCTACTGCCGATCGGCAGTTCACTTACGTGAAGAAACATACTACTTAGCTTGAGTAGCATGCAACTGATTCGTGCAGGGAAGGATCGAAACGGGTGGAAGGCCCGTCAGTAGGTGATGTGCTCGCCCTCGGGCACCGAGGCCGCCACCCACCGGCGCCACTCGCCGACCAGGCCGCGATCATCGCCGCTGCTGTGCGCCACCAGCAGGTCGCCGGAGCGGACCAGATGCTTGCGCATCGCACGCTCGGCGGCGGTCCCGTCGCGCTTGCGCAGGGCGTCGATGATGGCGCGGTGATCCTGCAGCGCCGTCTCCACCGGCTGGTAGCGGGGCACGCTGTGGCGGCCGTCCAGGGTCAGCGTCTGGCGCAGTTCGCGCACGAACTTGGTCAGGCGCTGGTTGCCGCCGGCCTGCAGGATGAGGTCGTGCAGGCGCTCGTCGGCGGCGAAGTATTCGGCGCCGCCGTCGGCGTAGCGCTCCATGGTCTGGTATTCGGTCAGCATGAGATCGTCGTCGCGGCTCGTCATCACGGTGGCGGCGCTGCGACACGCGGGCGGTTCCAGCAGGACTCGCAGGCTGCACAGCTCGACGACGCCGCGGCCGTCCTGGCCGAGCACCCGGGCCCCGCGATTGCGTTCGATGCGCACCAGGCCCAGGTCGGCCAGCCGCAGCAGGGCCTCGCGGACGGGAGTGCGTGAGGCGCCGAACATCTCGCCGAGCTCGCGGGAGGAATAGAGCGTGTCGCGTTCGAGCCGTCCCTGCCGGATCGCGTCGCGAATCTCCTCGGCGATCAGCTCGGACTTGCTGTCTGCTGGCACATCCTGCGACACGAGACCTCTTCGTGGAAACCCGACGGCGACTCGCCCGCGACGGGGTGTCGCGGGCGATTGTCGAGCCTAGTCGCTCGGCCGATGATCGACTATGTGCCCACGCCGGGGGCGCGTGCGGCCCCGGTGACCGGCATCGCGAGCCGTCGGCTGCGCATCGCCAGGCCCGCGATCACGGCGAATGCCGCGACATTCGCGAAGATCATGACCCCCATCGAGAGGCCGGTGTTGCCGCCGGACGCCTGCTGGACCCAGCCGAACGCATACGGGCTGACGAACCCCGCGGCATTGCCCAGGGAGTTGATCAGTGCGATCCCGGTCGCCGCGCCGGCACCGGCCAGATATCCGGTCGGCACGCTCCAGAACAGCGGCTTCGCGGTCTGGGCCGCCATGGTGGCGACCGTGATGGCCGCGAACGCCAGACCGGGAGTGCCCAGTTCGGCCGCGGTGACGACGAAGGCCACCACCGAAATGCCCAGGGCGATAAGCACCGGCCGGGACGAGCGTTCGTTGCGGATCATCCGGCCGGTGACGTACATGCCGATCGCGGCCAGCAGGAACGGCACCGCCGACAGCCATCCGACCTGAAGGTCGCTCATCCCCTTGCCGACCTGCTTGATGACCGTGGGCATCCAGTAGGTCAGCGGATATGCCCCGCACAGCAGCAGGAAGTAGGCCGCGCACAGCGCGATCACTCGCTTGTCGCGCAGCGCGGCGAAGTGCCCGACCGGGGCCGCGGCGGCCCGCTCGGCGTGCTCGGCCGCCAAAGTTGCGGTGAGCCAGCTCTTTTCGGAGTCGGTCAGCCAGCGGGCCTGCGCCGGAGACTCGGTGAGCAGCAGGAAGAATGCCACCCCGAGCACCACGGCCGGCACACCGCCGACGATGAAGATCCAGCGCCATCCCGACAGCCCCAGCGCGCCGTCGAAGGAGTCGAGAATCCAGCCGTTGAGCGGCCCGCCGATCACGCTGGCCACCGGAATCGCCACCATGACCGTCGAAATGATCCGGGTGCGTTCGGCATTGGGGTACCAGCGGGTCAGGTAGACGATGATGCCGGGAAAGAATCCGGCCTCGGCGATGCCGAGCACGAAACGCAGTATCGACACCGCCGTAAAGTTCGGCGCAAAGGCGGTGGCCGCCTCGACGATGCCCCACGTCACCAGGATTCGGCTCAGCCAGACCCGGGCGCCGACCTTGGTCATGATGATGTTGCTCGGTACCTCGGCCAGGATGTAGCCGACGAAGAAGATTCCGGCGATGAACCCGTACTGGGTGGCGGTCATGCCGAACGTCTTGTCCATGCCGAACTTGGCGAATCCGACGTTGATCCGGTCGATGTAGCTCACGACGTAGCCGACCGTCAGTATCGGGACGACCCGCAGGGTCACCTTGCGCAACGTCCGTGCGCGCAGCCGTGCCCCGTCGGACCGGGGGACCACACTCTCCATCTTTCCTCCACATCGAGGCACTCATGATATGCCACCAAGACGACTGGCATACTCTACTTATAGAGTGGCATGCTACTCGTGGTGTGACCATGCCCACAAGGGGTTAGGGGCGATCCAGGGAGGTGGTGGAGGGGGGTGGTGCCGGGCGCCGTCATGGGGCCACCCGGGCCGGGCAACTGAAACGAGTGAGGGCGGGCCGCCAGGCCCGCCCTCAGCGTCTTCGAGAGGCTCTAGTTCGCGTTGACCGTCGCCTTGTCATCGGCGAACGAGTAGCTGACCGAGCCGTGTTCGAACTGGCTGATCTTGCCGCCGTCGGTGTCCTGCTCGTCGGACGTCGGGTAACCCAGCCGACCGCCCGCGCCGCCCTCGGCCTCCCATGCCTGGCGGATGGCGCCGTACACGGTGTGGGTGCCGGTCGGGAGACTGAAATAGATGACGCCGCCGGTGAATTCCTGGTACTTGCCGCCGTTGGCGGCGTCCAGCTCGTCCGAGGTCGGCTCGCCCAGGGGGCTCGTCGCGCCGCCGGCCTCGTTGTAGTGGTCGCCGATAGTTCCCTTGACCTCGAACGCCATCAGACAGTCCTTTCATTCAGTTACAGCTCGGCAAATATAGATGTCACGCTATCGCAGGTTTGTCGATTGCACGAGAGGAACTGTGTAGCTATTCAGTATCTGTATGTGCTTCGTTCACTGTGTAAGGGATTGTGGTCGGCGGCTGGCAGGGATGCTTCCTGAAGCTACTGGCCAGCATACCGGCCGGTCCGAACCCTGAGCGTCCCGGAACTGATGTGCCGCTGGCTGTTTCGCAACCCGGGAGCTAGCCGACCCCGCAGTGCCGCTAGCTGTGCCCCAGCATCCACGGATCGTTGGAATTCAGTGCGACCAGCAGCAGCCGGATCGCCGTCACCCGCCGCTCCTTGTCCGGCAACAGATCCAGCGCGCACTCCGGATCCGCGGGCGGCCCCAAATGTGTACACCCGCGCGGACAATCCTCGATGGCGTCCGCCAGATCCGGGAAGGCCTCGATGACATCGTCGGGGGTGATGTGGGCCAGGCCGAACGAGCGAATGCCGGGAGTGTCGATGACCCAGCCGCCGTCAACCAAGGGCAGGGCGATGGATTGAGTGGAGGTGTGACGGCCCTTGCCGACCCCGGAGACGTCACCCACAGCTCGATCGGCTTGGGGGACAAGCCGATTCACCAGTGTAGATTTGCCGACCCCGGAGTGGCCCAGCAGGCAGGACAACTTCTCGTGCAGCAGGTCACGCACCTGCTCCAGCGGGTCCTCCCGGCCCGCGTGCACGATAGTGAGGCCCAGATCCGCGAATTCCGAGGCGAATTCGGAGTCGGCGGCCAGGTCGTGTTTGGTCAGGCACAGGATCGGTTCCAGGCCACCGACAAACGCGGCCACCATCGCGCGCTCCACGAAACCGGTCCGCGGCGGCGGGTCGGCCAGGGCCACGACAATGACCAGCTGCTGGGCATTGGCGACGACGATCCGCTCGAACGGGTCGGTGTCATCGGCGGTGCGACGCAACACCGTTGAACGGTCGGTCACCCGGACGATGCGGGCCAAACTGTCGGGTTTGCCCGTCAGGTCGCCGACCACATCGACCTGATCGCCGACCACGATCGGTGTCCGGCCGAGCTCGCGGGCGCGCATCGCCGTCAGGGGGCGGGCAGGATCGTCGTCCAAAACGCAGGTCCAACGCCCCCGGTCGACGCCGATCACCATGGCCGCCTGCGCGTCCCGATGCTCGGGCCGGGTCTTGGTGCGAGGACGCGAGCTCTTGCCCGGGCGCACCCGGACATCGGACTCGTCGTACTCGCGGCGCCTCAGGGTGCCACTCCCTCGCCCGAAAGCATTGTCTCCCAGAGGGAGACAAAGTCGGGCAGGGTCTTGGCGGTGGTGCCGATGTCCTCGATCGCAATGCCGGGCACCCGCAGGCCGAGAATCGCTCCGGCGGTGGCCATGCGGTGGTCGGCGTAGGAGTGCCACGGGCCGCCCTGTAGCGGTGTCGGCACGATGTAGAGGCCGTCCTCGGTCTCGTCGACCTTGCCGCCGAGACGGTTGATTTCGGTGGACAGGGCCGCGAGCCGGTCCGTTTCGTGGCCGCGCAGGTGGGCGATGCCGCGCAGGCGCGAGGGCGAATCGGCAAGGGCGGCAAGGGCGGCCACGGTGGGGGTGAGTTCGCCGACGTCGTGTAGGTCGATATCGATACCGGCCAGCTGGCGGGGCCCGTGAACCATCAGTTGCCCGTGGGCGCGGCGCACCTCGGCGCCCATGCGCACCAGGATTTCCCGGATCACATCGCCCGGCTGGGTGGTCAGCTGCGGCCAGTGCGGGATGGTGACCTCGCCGCCGGTGACCGCGGCCGCGGCCAGGAACGGTGTCGCATTGGACAGGTCCGGCTCCACCTCCCAGTCCACGGCGTGGATCGGGCCGGGCGCCACCGTCCACACCTGCTCGCTGCGCGGGTTGGCGGGCGCGGTGACCTCGACCCCGGCCTGCCGCAGCATCTGCACGGTCATCTCGATATGCGGCATCGAGGGCAGCGGCGCGCCGTTGTGGTGCACGGTCACACCCTCGGCGAAGCGGGCCGCGGACAGCAGCAGTCCGGAGACGAACTGCGAGGAACCCGACGCATCGATGGTCACCGCGCCGCCCCGCAGCGCCCCGGTGCCGTGCACCGTGAACGGCAGCGTATCCCCGTCGATCGCGGCGCCGAGCGAGCGCAGCGCGTCCAAGATGGTGCCCAGCGGGCGCGCGCCGGCCTGCTCGTCGCCGGAGAACGCGACATCGCCCTGGGCCAGCGCCGCCGCCGGCGGCAGGAAGCGCATGATCGTGCCCGCCAGTCCGCAATCGACGGATGCGCCGGTCAGCGTGTCGGGGGTGATGGCGAGAGTGTCTGCGTCGCCGCTGATCTCGGCGCCCATGGCCTGCAGCGCCGCGATCATGAGGTTGGTGTCGCGGCTGCGTAGTGCCCCGGTGATGGTCGAGGGCCGGTCGGCCAGGGCGGCCAGGATCAGGGCACGATTGGTGATGGATTTAGAGCCGGGCAGGGTGACGGTCGCGTGGACGGGTCGGTCGGTATGGGGCGCTGGCCAAAGACTCACCCCTCTATCTTCGCTTATCGACCGATTCGCCATACGGACGGTCACGAACTCGCAGTAAATGCACATGCCCGCACCGCCAGCCATTGTGCAATGAAAGGTTGCGTCTGCGGACTGTGTCGGATACGCTCATATGCAACCATCGGTTGCGTAGAGAGTGGGCCACATGGAATACGGAAGCATCGAGCGGGAGCTCCACATCGACGCCACCCCCGAGGTGGTGTACCAGGTGATCAGCTCTCCCGAACACCTGCGAGAGTGGTGGCCCGACGACGCCGAGCTCACCCCGGTCTCCGGCGCCACCGGCGCGATCACCTTCGGCGATCCGGCCTCCGCGGACGCGAAGATCGAGCGGCTCACCGTCGTGGAGGCCGACCCGCCCCGCCGGTTCGCGTTCCGCTGGGTATACGACGAGGGCGATCCGGCGGCGCCGGACAACTCCCTTCTCGTCACCTTCACCCTCACTGCATCCGCTGACGGCACGCTGCTGCGTTTCACAGAGACCGGGTTCCGTGAGCGCGGTTGGGCGGAAGCCGTACTGCAGGAGGCCTACCTCGACCACGCCGGCGGCTGGGATGTCTTCCTCCCGCGTCTCGTCGCCTACGCCGACAAGCTGGTTGCGCGGCCATGAGCACTGCGATCGATGACGACCTATGGTCCGCGGTCGGCGATCCGACCCGCCGACGGATGCTCGACCTGCTCCTTGCCGACGGGGGCGGTACGGCGACCACGCTCAGCGACCGCCTGCCGGTCACCCGGCAGGCGGTCGCCAAGCACCTCGGTGTGCTGGACCGTGTCGGCCTGGTGCACATGAGACCGGCGGGGCGCGAGCGCCGCTACGAGGTAGACGAGGCCCAGCTCGCCCGTGCGGTCGCCCAGTTGTCCACGGTCGGCGCCACCTGGGATGCCCGGCTGCGGCGGATCAAGCGGATTGCCGAGCAAATCCAACGCAGCAAGCAGGGTTGACCGCGCCTGCCGCAGCGACCCGATCAATGGACACGAAGAGACTAAGGATTCGATCACTCATGACAACGCAATCAGCAAGCCTGGCCCACACCGAGCGCGGCTACTCGACGTCGTACACGGTCGAGCAGTCACCGGCGGCGGTCTTCGCCGCCATCCTGGACGTCGGCGCCTGGTGGACGGGCCAAGTCGAGGGGAGTGCCGACGAGCTGGGTGCCGAGTTCACCTACCGGCACCCTCCCCAGCACTACAGCCTCCAGCGGGTGGTCGAACTCGATCCGGACCGCCGCGTGGTCTGGCGGGTCACCGACAGTCACCTGGCGTTCGTCTCGGAGCCGGGTGAGTGGACCGGCAGTGACATCGTGTTCGATATCGTCCCCACGGCCGGCGGCGCGGAGCTGCGATTCACCCACGTCGGCCTGGTGCCGGACGTCGAGTGCTTCGGCGCGTGCTCCGCGGCCTGGCAGCACTACATCAACGGCAGCCTTCGCAGCCTGGTCACCACAGGAAAGGGCCTGCCCGATCCGTGGTGACCGCCCCCGAGCCCGGCAGCCGACCGACCACATCGGTGATCAGTCGGCTCGGCGTATACCGTGCAGACGGGAAGGTCTGTGCGGCAATTAGATTCGGCCCCGGGGGGATCCTGTGGGATCAGAGAGCCGAGCCGGTCCCCGGTTTCATTGGCGGCAGATTGGCGACCGTCGCTGACTCGTAGTCCGCATCGACCCCTATGCCTCCGTTGCAACTCCAACTCGAATCCATGGTCCTGTTCTCGTGCGGGCTTACGAGGTCATGGTCCTCGAAGACTCCCTTCGGTTTGTGGGTCTTGGGATCGACGCAGAATGCGGTGTAGTTGACCTCGTAGGTGTTGTCGGTGTTGTTGTTGCAGTGCAACCTCTCGCAGTCGAGACCCGACGGGAGATTGTCGGCTCGATCGGCAGCGGCTGGGGGGATGAACAGTCCCATGGCCGCGATGCTGAGAGCGGCGACACCCAGGGCTGTGGTCAGTCGCTTATGCATTACTTGTCAACTCCGATCCGAACGAACGATATGGATTCCGCACCGCGTGAGACTACGCCGGCGGTTTTGTGCAGCAGGCCCTGTGTGTGTACGAAGCCGTTGGGTCAGTGGGGTTTCCGACTGCTCGGGGGATGTGTTGTGCTGGTTTGCTGGGACTGGGCGACGATGTGTTGCAGGGCTTCGATGTGGGTGTGGTTGCCACTGTGGGCCACGGCATTCATGCCGGTCTGCAGCCTGCGGCCGAACAGGATCAGCGCAAGCCCCAGGATGGCGCCCAGGATCGTGTGCCAGTAGGGCAGGGCACACCCGCCAGCGGATGCAGCCCCAGCAGGGGAACCACGATCCCGATCAGCATCACCACGATCAGTACTGTTATCGCGGGGATGCTGAACCGGCGCGAAATCGCTTGCCGCCGTATCCGGGTGGGCTGACCGAGCATGGCCGCGTGCCACATCAGGCGGTGCGGGCGTCGTACGTCGCGCGGTTGTCGAGCACATCGTCCATGTGCATCTCGGCCCAGCTCTTCACGCCGCGCATCATGTGGTGCAGTGAGAGACCGAGGTCGGTCAGCTCGTAGGAGACCGTGACCGGCACGGTCGCCGTCGCGGTGCGGGTGATGAGACCGTCCCGCTCCAAGGAGCGCAGCGTCTGGGTGAGCATCTTCTGGCTGACGCCGGCCAGGCACCGGGCCAGCTCCGAGTAGCGCATCGCCCGGGGCTCACCGGTGCCGTCGCCGACCGGCCGGTACGAGCCGTCGCTGCCCAGCGCGCACAGGATCAGCGTGACCCATTTGTCGGAGATCCGGTCGAGCAGCTTCCGGCTGGGACACGCCGCCACAAAGGCGTCATACTCCGCCTTCGCCTGTGCCCGCTGCTGCGCCGCCGTCATCGTCGCCATCGACCACTCCTCTCACCCGCGGGTACCTTGCGCACCTCGAAGTGCCTACTTCCCATCAGGAAGCTACATATCCATGATGAAGCAAGGAGCCGTGAGGCACCAGCCACCATCCGACACGAAAGGCAGAGAATTGAGCACGCTCTCCGCATCGCTTCCCGGCGGCACCTGGATCCTGGGCGACCTGACCGCCACCCGGTTCGGCTACGGCGCTATGCAGCTCGCCGGCCCCGGGGTGATGGGTCCGCCCGCCGATCACGACAACGCACTCGCCGTCCTGCGCGAGGTCATCGATCTCGGAATCACCCACATCGACACCGCCGATGCCTACGGGCCGCGCGTCACCAACCAGCTGATCCGTGAAGCGCTGCACCCGTACCCCGAATCGCTGCACATCGTGACCAAGGTCGGCGCGACCCGCGACCAGCAGGGTGGCTGGCCCCCGGCCCGGCGGCCGGACGATCTGCGCCGGGCCGTCCACGAGAACCTGGAAACCCTCGGCCTCGAGGTGCTCGACTTGGTCAACCTCCGGCTCGGCAGCGCCCAGGGACCCCAACCCGAGTCGGTCACCGAGGCGTTCGAGACGCTTGTCGAACTCCAGCAGCAGGGCCTGATCCGGCATCTCGGGGTGAGCAACGCGACGACGGAACAGGTCGCCGAGGCACAGGCGATCGCGCCGATCGTGTGCGTGCAGAACATGTACAACCTCGCGTACCGCCACGACGACGAGCTGATCGACAGGCTCACCGAAGAGGGCGTCGCCTACGTGCCCTTCTTCCCGCTCGGCGGCTTCAGCCCGCTGCAGTCCTCAGTGCTGTCGGCCGTGGCCGCCCGGTTGGACGCGACGCCGATGTCGGTCGCCCTGGCCTGGCTGCTGCAGCGGTCGCCGAACATCCTGCTGATTCCCGGCACTTCGTCGACGGCGCACCTGCGCGAGAACGTCGCAGGCGCGGGAGTCTCGCTCTCCGACGAGGAGCTCACCGAGCTGGACAAGATCGGACACCGGGTGTGATGTCCTGATTCCGGGATGACAAGCAGGCTATCGGCGCTCGCGGATGCGCGGACCGCAAGCGCGCTCATCGGAAATACCGTGCATTGCCGGGATGCGGAAGGCATTGTCGGGCTGGCGATCAGGGGCAGCTCTTGTTCACCGATAGAGCGGACCAGACAGGTCGTAGACCGGAACCCGTCGCGGATCCTCCTCTTTCCAGATGGAGAAGGTCCATTCACCGTAGGGGAAGTCGCTGATTACCTCGATGGCCCGCTGGTCGTCGAGGATTGCTCGTAGGTCGACGTACTCGTCGTGTTGCCACAGCTCGAGATCCACGACGCGTCTGTTGCTGACCGCGGATCGCACAGAATCGGGCGGTCCCTGGGCCGCGGAGGCCGGCGTCGTCTCCGATACCCCGGGCTTGGCGGTGATTCGCCAGTCGGTGTTGATGCGGAACCGCCAGTTCGGGCCGCCGATGCTCATCCCGTCATCATCGAGCTCGACTGAACTGGCGGTCAGCGGGAGGAACCCGCGAGCCTCCTCGATCAGGGATTCCACCGTACGGCTCCAAATTGGTGTGTGCGTGTCCCCGAACGGGCGTACTGCATGGGATCAGCCTAGCGAAGTGGAGACCGGGTTTCGGTCATGGTGGCCCGACGCCGCGTGAAGCCGCGCGCTCAGCGGCATGTGCGGACGGCGTGCTTGTTACACCTCGACAGGGTGGTCGCTATCGTGGACGACAAGGTCACCATTCAGTCGCAGCTAGACCGACGTGGCCCAACTCGCGGGTCGGAAAGAGTGGCGTCGGATCATGGCAGAGGACCTGACCGTGACTCGGGTGCTGGTGATACCGGCGTCCGAGTTGCGCGAACGGTTCTCGCGGTCGTCCGGTCCCGGAGGGCAGCACGTCAACACCACCGACAGCAGGGTGGAGCTGTCGTTCGACCTCGCCAATTCGCCGTCGGTGCCGGAGCGGCTGCGCACCCGGATGCTCGACCGCCTGGCCACCCGCCTGGTCAACGGGGTGCTCACGATCGCCGCATCGGAGCAACGCGCACAGCTGCAGAACCGCACGGCCGCCCGTGAACGCCTGGCCTCGTTACTGCGTGACGCCGCTGCCGCCCCGCCAGCCGATCGCCGCGCCACCAAGCCCTCGCGCGGAGCAAAGGAACGTCGCATCGCCGCGAAGAAGCGGCGCGGGGTCATCAAACGCAACCGCCGCGCCTCTCCCGACGACTAGCCGACGGGCAGCGCCGCAAGTTGGGATATCGGCGGCACAATCGTTGTCGAACGGGCACGGACAGCGCGGCATTATGGTGCGTCGCCGGCGGGCAAGCTGACGCGAGAAAGCCTCGGTCAGTTGGTCTTTCGCTGGCCCAGCGCTGGCCGCATTGAACCGCACCCGCAGCTGAAGAGTGTTGTCGGGCAGCGCCGCTTCGATCCGGGCTCAGGCGGGCCGGAGGCCGTCCATCAGGACGTTCAGCAGGCGACTGGCCTTGGCTTCATGCTCGGGTCGGGGGCCACGGTGAAGAGATCGCCCGCCTGGCCGCGACGGGCCGGCTTCGAGTGCCGATCGCGGCGAGCTTCCCGATTGAGCAGATCCGCAGCGCGACCGAGCTCCAGGCCGGCCGGCGCGTGCACGGCAAGATCGTCATCGACCTCTAGATCAAGTCTCGTCGTGACGATGAACGCGATGGCGTCGGCACTGATCCGGCGGGGACGGTCTCCCGCCCACTGAGGAACGCAGCGCGACCGAACACACACTCTGGCGAGGTACGCATCGCCGGTCACGACCGATTAACCCGCATCGTGAGAGCGTTGGACGGAGAGGAGCTATCTCTGGACGGTGCGGGCGAGTATGCCGAGGGTGGCTCGCAGTGCCGACTCGGGAATGATCGGGAAGATGGCCGCCTCGCGGTAGCGGGGCGCGATCTTGCTCCAGTCGTAGTACGAGGTGACCAGTGTGCCGGTGTCGTCGGCCTCCAGGCGATAGCCGTACAGGTGCTCGATCGGCGGTTTGATGGTGCCCGAGATCGTCCATTCGAGCTGCGTGTCCTGCTCGAATTCGGTGATGATCACTGTCACGTCGTATTTGCCCATCGGTAGGTCGTTGAGCGACTCACGGTCCATGTGCACGATGAACTCGTCGCCGACGCCGGTGACCGGCTTTCCCTCCGCCGATTGCAGCATGCCCGAACTGTCGATGGCTACGTGTCCTTCGGGGGAGCACAGCAGCGTGAAGATTTCCGAGGGTGACGCGGTGACATGCCGCTGGACCTCGAACCGTTCTACCGTCATGCCCTCTACCCTCGCATACTCGGCGTCGACGCAGACTGGGTGCTGAGCCGCCCGCCGTGACCGGGTGAACCGGTTCACGGCGGGCAGTGATTGTCAGGTCAGAAGCCGAAGGATATGCCGGGAGCAGCGCTGCCGTTGTTGGCTCCGCTGCTGATGTAGTAGCAGGTGGTGAGGTTCTGGTTGTCGTTCGCCTCGACGACGATGTTGTGCTGCCCGGAAGACAATCCGCCCAGCGCGAAGTCGGTCGTGATGCTGCCTTTCATGTCGGGAGTGAACACCGTCCCGGTCGGTACCGGGGCCTTGCCGTCGAGCTTGTAGCACATCTGCAGCGACTTACCAGCCAGACTGGACGCCTCGAGGTGCATGACGACGTGAGCCGTCGGGCCGGCGGCCCACACGAAGGCGTAGCTGTTGGCGCTATCGATGGTCTGGGCGGGGGAATTGCCGACCCAGGGTTGCATCTGCTGGGCGGCGGGTGCGAGAGGAGCCATCTTGTTTCTCTTTTCCAGTTCCCGCGTCGCGGCGGCAGCACCTAACGGGCGCCTGTTCCGTTCACTGTGCGGGCAATGACAGATGCACAGACCCGCGCTGGAGGCTACCGCCTCGTTTCGACCGGGGACGCAGGTCACGTGATCGCTCATCGTTGAATCGGAGTCCGTGCCTGGCTCTGTGTCATCCGTTCTTCATCCTCCACCCCCGGCGATCCAACAGCAAGGGGCGAAATGCCTTCGTGGACAAAACCAATGGGTTCGAAGTCGCGCCGCAGCCGAATCTCGAACCGGACGCCGATGCCCGTGGCGACGCGCGGCATCCGGAATGGGCAGATATGTTGACCCACAACATGTTTCTTCGGCAGATGAGCCCAAGCGGGCGATACTGTCACCAGAGTATGGTGATCATCGGTTCAATAGCGCAATGGCGTTTCGGAGCTGTTGTGTCGCACGGTAATCGGCATGACAGGACATTCAAGGCCAGGCAGCCGGTGGTAGGCCTGCCTGTCGTCAGCCGTTCGGTGAAAAGCGGTAGATCTGCGATTCCCGTGGTTCGATGGCTCTGCGCTGGTTGATGCCATACCCTCGGATCATGATCGACTCGACTGCATTGGTGACCGGTGGCAACCAGGGGTTGGGGCTGGCTCTGGTGCGAGGGCTGTGCGCAGCGCACCCGGACTGGACGGTGTACCTCGCCGCTCGCGACGAGGCGCGCGGCAAGGCCGCCATCGAAGGCCTGCGTGCCAAGGGATATTCGCCCGAGCTGCTGATCCTCGACGTGTCTGACAGTGAGTCGGTGCAGACCGCAGCGGAGCTGATCCGGGCCCGGCACGGCGGAGTGGACGTGGTGATCTCCAATGCGGCGGCCCGGCGTGCTGCTGATCGCACCGAGGCGCAGACCGTGCGGCCCTTCGTGAACACCAACAACCACGGCGCAGTGAGGATGATCCGAGCCTTCGGCCCGTTGCTTCGCAAGCATGCGCGATTTCTGGTGGTAGCCAGCACTTTCGGATCGCTACGCTATCTTCCGGAACCGCTGCATGCCAGGTTCGACACCGAGCACCTGAGCCTCGATGAACTGGGTGGTGTGATGGACGATTACGTCCGATTGGTCGAGACGGACCAGGCTCGCCCGGCGGGCTGGCCGGAATCCATCAACATCGCCTCGAAGATCGGGCAAGTCGCCGCCGTGCGCGTCATGGCTCGCGACTATGCCGAACAGGCTCGAACACAGGGCATTCTGATCAATGCCGCCTGTCCCGGGCTGGTCGACACCGACGCCTCTCGTCCGTGGTTCGCCGATATGTCCCAAGCCCAGTCGCCGGACGAGGCGGCGCGGGATGTGCTGTGGCTGGCCAGTCTTCCGGTCGGCACCACCGAACCATACGGTGAGTTGGTACAGCATCGTGTGGTCCTGCCCTGGACCGGCACGCCGCTCACCGTCGCCAATCGCACCGACGGATAGTGCATCGGGCCGAACGCACGGGCAGCGGCAGATGAGGACGTTTCTCGAGCCTGGGTCACAACTCGGCACGCAGCCGGTCGAAGGCGCGAAGGTCTGCAGGTGCATCGACGCCATTCGTTCATGATGCCGGGTGCAGACGGAACACGTCACGTCCATCCGTGGCTGTTGTTCCCGCGCAAACCATTTCGAATCGGATCGACGCCGGTCAGTGCCGAGCTGGCTGCCCACAGCCCGGCGGCGGTGTCGGGGTCGGTCATGTGCCGGCGTGGTGTTTCCGGTGCGGTCGCCCGCGCAAGCCGAAAATCCTTGGGCCCCATAGTTGGCCGCTGGTGATATCGGCATCGAGGACTGCTCGGACGATGGGCTCGGCCCCGGCGTGTTTGCCGTGTAGCAGCAGACCTGCTGGAATCCCCTGCGCCCGCTGGGTGGAGGTTCGGACGACCAGCGGTGGCCTCGACGGGGTCAGCGAGTCCAGTGCCCCGCCGGGGTGAACGACGATGCTGGCGGTGGTGGCGCTGTGTGCGCGCAGCCGGCGATCCAGTTCGAAACCGAACAGCATCTGGGCCAGCTTCGATCGCCCGTAGCTGCGCTTGGACCGATAGTCGTGCTCGGACTGCAGATCGGCAAGATCGAGCCGCTCCGACCGCGCGGCGGAGCTGCCTACGGTGATCACCCGGCTGTTCGCGGCGGCGGTCAGCATCGGCGCCAGGTGAGCGACCAGCGCGAAGTGTCTGCGTTGCCGGAACGTACGCTCGCCGGCAAGTGGGCGCATGTCGGGTGGTGGTCAGGCGAGGTTTGTTTCCCACCCGAACCCGTCCGGGTCCGTGACGGGTTCGGAACCGCCGCCGATGACGAGCCGATGTGAGCCGGTGCCGTCCGGGGTGACGCCCGCGTCCTTGGCGGCGGCGCGGCGGCCGTAGAGGGCCAGCTTGATCGAGCCTGCCGGGGCATCGAACTCGACGTACTTGCTGCCGAAGCTCTTGGCTACGGTCAGGCCTCGATCGACGTAGAACTGCTTGGTCGCCTTGACGTTGTCGGCACCTAGGAGCAGCACCACATCGTCGATGTCCCGGGTGGCCGGGCCGGTGTCCTTCTTCGACGAGGTCGCAACCTTCCAGATCGTCCCGTCCGGTGCCTGGACGACGCCGCCGTAGCCCCAGAAGCTCTTCTTGACCTCCTTCAGTGTCGTCGCACCAGCGTCGAGGGCCGTGCCGATGAGGCTGTCGACGGTGCTCGGCTGGGATACGACGAGCGACAAGACGAAGCCGCGAAACCCGGTCGTCGGTGCCTGCGATGCACGCACGCGCACCGTGTCCCCGAGCCCGAACGCGGCGGTGTAGAAGGCCGCAGCCGCCTCCGGATCGGGCGACTCGAGGACGACGGACTCGATTGTGGTCTGGTTTGTGGTGATGTTCATGCCAACAACGCTAAGTGGCGGTCGGTGACCAGCGCTTCTCGATTCCTGACCGGATTCCACGGGGTGCGACCGCCCCTATGTGAGCCGGTGCGGTTTCAATCCACCGCACCGGCTCGCGTTATGAGGCTACTTATGCCGCCCGTGGATCAGCGGCACGATCCGCTTGAGCAGCTTCATGGTGCTCTCGGTGCGCTTATAGCTCAGCAGTGCCATGCCGGGAATCGCGAAGCGCTGCACCGCAATCGAGTGCGGGTCGGCGAATTCCAGCAGGCCGGGTGCGCCGTGGATGCGGCCGATGCCCGATTCGCGGCGGCCGCCGAAGGGTAGCGCCGAGATGGCCGCGAAGCCCAGGACCGAGTTGACCGAGGTGGCGCCGGCGCTGAGGCGGCGGGCGATCTCGACGCCGTGCTTGCGGGAGAACACCGCCGAGCCCAGGAAGTACCGGGAGTTGTTGGCCAGTTCGACCGCCTCGTCGATGCCGTCCACGGTGCGGATGGTGACCGTCGGGCCGAAGGTTTCGTCGGTGACGGCCTCGGAGTTCTCGTCGACGTCCAGCAGCACGACAGGCTCGATGTAGGGGCCCTTGATCGAGTCCAGGCCGCCGAGTACCGCGGTGCCGCCGTTCTTCAGCGCGCTGTCGATGTGGCGGCGCACGATGTCGATCTGGCTGGGCATGGTCATCGGGCCGTAGGAGGCCTTGGCATCCGAGCCGGGGTGCACGCTGGACAGGACCTTCTTGACCTCGGCGATGAACGGGTCGCGGATCGACTTGTCCACGTACACCCGCTCCACGCCGGCGCAGGTCTGGCCGCTGTTCATGGTGGCGCCGTAGGCGACCGCGTCGGCGGCGGCCTTGATATCGGCGTCGGCGGCGACGATCACCGCGTCCTTGCCGCCGCATTCGAGCAGGACCGGGGTCAGGGAGTCGGCCGCGGCGGCCATGATCCGCTTGCCGGTGCCGGGGGAGCCGGTGAAGGCGACCTTGTCCACGCCGGAGGTGACCAGCGCGGCGCCGGTGGCGCCGTAGCCGTTGATCGTGATGAACACGCCCGCGGGCAGTTCCGGGTTGGCCTCGGCGAACGCCTTGGCCATGAAATTGCCGATGCTGGTGGAGAATTCGCTCGGCTTGTACACCACGGTGTTGCCCGCGGCCAGCGCGTAGGCGATCGAGCCGTTGGGGGTGTAGATGGGGTAGTTCCACGGGCCGATCACGCCGACGACGCCCAGGGGCCGGTATTCGATGCTGGCGCCGAAGTTCGCCATCGTCGCGCCGGGGGCGACCTTGCGGGTCTTGAGCACCTTCTCGGCGTTCTTGGCCGCCCACGCGATGTGCTCGAGGACCAGCATCAGCTCGAGGAATGCGTCGTCGCGGGTCTTGCCGTTCTCGGTGTGGATCAGGTCGCAGAGCTCGTCGGAGACCGCGACCAGGCGGCTGCTCCAGCGCAGCAGGTAGCGCTTGCGCTCGGCGTGACTCAGCGCGCCCCAGGTGGCGGCGGCGGTGCGCGCCGTGGCGACGGCCGCGGCCACCGCGTCCGCGTCGGCGATCGGGTGCGTGGCGATGGTCTCGCCGGTGGCCGGGTTGACCGAGGTCAGCACGGTCTCACTGGCGGTCGTTGACTCGGTGGTGGACATGGTTTCGGCGACCCCTACTGAGAAGGTGATGGTGTGAAGTTCTCATAGCTTAGATATGAAGTCTACTGCCGTCAGTTTGCATTTTCGGCCAACATATAGCTATTGCAGTGATTATGCATTATAGCGAACGTCGAGTTGACGGTGGGCATGTCCGATGATTTCGGCGGCGATGTGTCGGTGGCTGGTGGCAGCATGGGCACCATGTGCGGCAGATACGCGACCACGGTGGATCCGGGCCGGTTGGCGGCCGAACTCGATGCGCTCGACGAGACCGGCGATGCGCCGGCCGGGCCCCATCGACACAGCCCGGCCGGTCCCAACTACAACGTCGCACCGACCAATAGGGTGCTGACCGTGGTCGAGCGGCACGACCGCGATCATCCCGAGGACGATCCGCGCCTGCGCATCCGGCGCATGCGCTGGGGCCTGATCCCGGTCTGGACCAAGGCATCCGAGCCCGGCGTGCCGGCCAAGGGCAAACCGCTGTTCAACGCCCGCGCCGATCGCGCCGCGGAGGCCCCCTCGTTCCGGGATGCGGTGAAGAAGCGGCGCTGCCTGGTGCCGATGGACGGCTGGTACGAATGGGTCGTCGATCCGGATACGAACGTCAAGGGCAAGGCGGTCAAGCGGCCTTACTTCATGTCCAATGCCGATGGCTCGCCGCTGTATATGGCCGGGCTGTGGTCGATCTGGCGCGATCCGGCTCAGCGGGAGATGGATCCGCTGCTCTCGTGCACGATCCTGACCACCGATGCGATCGGCGACCTGACGAAGATTCACGATCGCATGCCGCTGATGATGCCGCGCGAACAGTGGGACGCCTGGCTCGATCCCGATCACCCCGCCCCGCACGAGCTACTGGAAACCCCGGGGCTGGAACGGATCTCGGATATCGCGGTGCGTGAGGTGCCCCCGTTGGTGAACAGCGTGCGCAACAACGGCCCCGAGTTGCTGGGCCCGGCGGGGGAGCAGGCCGGTCAGATCAGCCTGCTCTGAGCCCGCACCTCCACCCGGCATGCTCTTGGCCGGGATCTAGCGACGTCCGCTGCCGAACTGTGGATCCCGGCCAAAAGCGTGCCGGGATGACGAGGTCGTGCCGGGATGACGAGGTGTCGGCGTTAATCGCACTTCACGGTCGGCGCAACGACATTCAGTCCGCACTTGACCAGTCCCGCACCCAGATCGATGATCTTGGTCGTGAGCCCGCCGCCCAGTTTCTCCGCCTTCTCGGCCATCTTGTCCGGCTCGGACTTCTCCGGCTGCGGGTGGCTGGGCGACTCGGACTGGGGGCTGAGTGGGAAATTGGGGTTGACGCCCGGACCTGCGGTGGCGGTCGCGGCGCCGAACGCTAGAAGTACACCGCCCGACACGGCGACGATCATGGTGCGTACGGGCTGTCGATAGGTCATTTCGCATCACATCCTCGGGGGGCCGAGACGACAAAACGGGCCTGTCAAGTAACGCATCACCGGGGCGTACTTCGCGTGATTTGCGCGATTGGTCCCTGTGGTTCTGCGTGTTCTCGACAGGCCCGTAGGCGAGGTCGAACGACCAGTTTGCCTGGTCAGACGACTAGTTCAGGCTCCGCTGTCTCCTCGGTGCGATCCTCGGAACTGGCGGCGATGCCGCCCGCGGTCCGCAGCGGCACCTCCTTCCAGAAGACCACCAGCACCAGGGCCAGCGCCGCCATCCCGGCCACCGACAGGAAGACCGTATCCATCGAATCGGCGAAGCCGACCTTGAACGGATGGGCCAGCGTCGGATTCAGCTGCTGGATCATCGAGCTGTCGTTCAGCACGTTGGCCGCGGCCGAGGAGTCGTGTGCGACAAGCCCCTTGGACAGCGCCACATCGGCGGGGTTGCTCGAGTGCAGCCCCTGCTCGACCGCCTGCTGATACGCGGGCTGGGTCGCCGCGGCCTGCATCTGATGCCCGATATTCGGGGTCATCTGAGAGAACAGAATGGACAGGAACACCGCCACGCCCAGCGTGCCGCCGATCTGCCGGAAGAAGGTGGCCGAGGAGGTCGACACGCCCATATCCTTCGGCGGCAGCGCATTCTGCAGGGCCAGCGTCAGCGGCTGCATCAGGTTGCCCAGGCCGAATCCGACGATCGCCATGAAGATCATCACCAGCCACAGGTGGCTGTCGGCGGTGATGTAGTGCAGCAGGAACAATCCCACGGTCAGCATCGAGGCGCCGATCAGCGGGAAGATCCGGTATCGCCCGGTGCGGGAGATGGTCTGGCCCGCGATGATCGAGCCGGTCATCATGCCGATCACCATCGGCAGCGTCTGCAGCCCGGCGACGGTCGGGGTCGAGCCGTGCACCACCTGCAGGTACTGCGGCAGCAGGCTGATGCCGCCGAACATGGCCGCGCCGACCACGAACGAGATGACCACGCCGAGCGCGAAGGTGCTGTTCTTGAACATCCGCAGCGGAATCAGCGCGGCATCACCGAGTTTCGCCTCCACGGCGATGAAGCCGAGGATGCCCAGCACGCCGATCGCGTAGCAGGCCAGCGCATTTGTACTGCCCCAACCCCAGTCCCGGCCCTGCTCGGCCACCACCAGCAGCGGCACCAGGCCGACGACCAGCGCCAGCACGCCCCACCAGTCGATCCGCACATCGGTGCGCGGTCGCCGGGGCAGGTGCAGGACCTTGGTCACCACGGCGAGGGCGAGGATGCCGATCGGCACGTTGACCAGGAACACCCAGCGCCAGCCGGTGATGCCCAGGATGTGCGACTGTCCGGCGAGCAGGCCGCCGACCACCGGTCCGATGACGCTGGAGGTGCCGAACACGGCCAGGAAGTAGCCCTGGTAACGGGCGCGTTCACGGGGGCCGACGATATCGCCCATGATGGTCAGCGCCAGCGACATCAGGCCGCCCGCGCCCAGGCCCTGCAGCGCGCGGAACGCGGCGAGCTCGTACATCGAGCCGGCGAACGAGCACAGCAGCGAGCCGACCACGAAGATGATGATGGCGGCCAGGTAGAAAGGCTTGCGGCCGAACATATCCGAGAGCTTGCCGTACAGCGGCGTGCTCAGGGTGGAGGTGATCAGGTAGGCGGTGGTCACCCACGCCTGCAGCGAATAGCCGTGCAGGTCATCGGCGATGGTGCGGATCGAGGTCGAGACGATGGTCTGATCGAGGGCGGCCAGGAGCATGCCCAGCATCAGGCCGGACAGGATCACCAGCACCTGACGGTGGGTGAAGCCGCCTGCTGATCTCGGCTCGCTGGCCGGCTTCTGTGCCGACGCGGTTGCGGATGTCATTGTTTCTCCGTCGCAGAGTCTTTCGGATGAAGGGTGTGGATGGCCGGGCGCGCCTGCTCGTAGTCGTCGACGAAACGGCGCATGACCGTGGCGAGTTGTTCGCGTTCGTCGTCGGTCCAGTGCGACAGCACACCGGTGAGCATTTCGTTGCGCCGGCGGCGCAGGTCCGCGGCCAGTTCCCGGCCGGCGTCGGTGACGGCCAGGACACTGGCCCGGCCGTCGGCTGGATCGGCGCGGCGCTCGATGAGCCCGCGCTTGACCAGTGCGGCGGCCTGGCGGCTAATGGTGGAGGCATCGGAGTAGAGCAGCTCGGCCAGCGCGCCCGAGCGCATCGGGCCGTCGATGAGCAGGCGGAAGATGATCCCGTAGGATGCAGCCTCAATCTCTCCTCCGGAGGCGGCCGCGATCTGAGCGGCCGTGCGTTCGCGGATACGCCCCAGGCGGATCAGCTGCAGGGCGAGCAGATCGATCACCTCATCGTGGTCCATCGGCGGCCTGCCTCCTTGAATCTTTCAACTGCTTAACACAGCCAAGTGCTTGCTTGTTCCAACTAGTTGTACTGAGCAAGTATGTGCTTATTGCGGCAGATATGCAAGGAGGCCCACCCGTCGCCCGACCACCGCCCCTCACGGAATCGCTCCGCGATGCTTGCTGGCTACGCAGCAACCGGCGCCGTCACGGCCCCGGTGAGGCGGATCAGATCCGCGGGAGTCAGCTCGATCTCCAGGCCCCGCCGGCCCGCGCTGCACAGCAGCCGATCCCACTCGAGGGCGGAGGCGTCGACCACCGTCGGCAGCGGGCGCTTCTGACCGAGCGGGGAGATCCCGCCCAGCACATAGCCGGTGGTGCGCTCGGCCTTGGCCTTATCGGCCATGACCGCCTTCGGCGCGCCCAGCGCCGCGGCCGCGGCCTTGAGGGAGAGCGTCGTGGGCACCGGCAGCACCGCGACGGCCAGCCGCGCCGGAGCCGATCCGCCAGACAGCTCGATCACCAGCGTCTTGAAGATCTGCCCGGCCTGCACGCCCAACTGCTCTGCCAGCGCGGATACCGCCTCCGCGCCGAAGGAATCGCTGCGCGGATCGTGCTGATAGGCGTGCACCAGGTGTGCGACCTTCCCCCGGGTCAAGGTGCGGATCGCAGGGGTAGAAGCGGCGGGCCCACCCGTCCGACCCCCACCCCTCACCGAATCGCTGCGCGATGCTGACATAACCGGCCACCCTAAGGGGAGGCGACCAGTGTGGCCAGTTGTTCCGCGCAACTTGCGGGAACACAGCGGCGGCGCGGCATGTTGCATGCCATACGCGTCCCATTCCGTGAGAATCGAAGGAGTTTGCCGGTGACGGTTCTGATCGATGAACGTCCGGTGCGTATCGGAACTTCGCCGCTGTTCAGCCAGCTTGCCGAGGTGCCTGCGGTTACCGGGTTCACCCTGCCCACCCTGTTCGCGGTAGATTCTGTGACTACGGCGATCGAAGGGATGGGCGTGACGAGCGACGAGAATTTGGCGGCCGATCGCCGGGATGGTGAGGTCGCGGCCGGCGACACGGCGGAGGCCGGCGCGCCGCCGGCCCCGGCCGATCCGGCCGAACTGGCGCAGCGGTTCGAGCGCGACGCGCTCCCGCTGCTGGATCAGCTCTACGGTGCGGCGCTGCGGATGACCCGCAACCCCGCCGACGCCGAGGACCTGGTGCAGGAGACCTTTGCCAAGGCGTATCAGGGTTTCAAATCCTTCCGCGAGGGCACCAACCTGCGTGCCTGGCTGTACCGGATCCTGACCAACACCTACATCAACTCCTATCGCAAGAAGCAGCGCCAGCCCGCCCAGTACCCGACCGAGGAGATCACCGACTGGCAGCTGGCAGCCACCGCCGAGCACACCTCCACGGGGCTGCGTTCAGCGGAGATGGACGCGCTCGACGCGCTGCCCGACGACGACATCAAGGCCGCGCTGCAGGAACTTCCGGAGGAATTTCGGATGGCGGTGTATTACGCCGATGTGGAGGGCTTCCCCTACAAGGAGATCGCCGAGATCATGGGCACGCCGATCGGTACGGTCATGTCCCGGTTGCACCGCGGCCGCAAGCAGCTCAAGGGCCTGCTCGCCGGTGTGGCGCACGAGCGCGGGTTCGATCGCGACGGGGCAGATAACGGGGCGCGTCAGGAGGTAGTCCGATGAGCGAGCGCAGCGAGCGAACAGTTGGCGCAGGTAACCATGGCCACGACAGCGAGCCGGGTGTCGAGTCGGATATGAAACTGGACTGCACGGCGATGCTGGCCGATGTCTGGCTCATGCTCGACGGCGAATGCGATCACGCGACGCGCGAGCGACTGCAGCATCATCTGGAGACCTGCTCGCCCTGCATCGACGCGTATGGCCTCGAGGAGAAGCTCAAGCGGCTGCTCAACCGTAAGTGCGGCGGCGACCGGGCCCCCGATGGGCTGCGCGAGCGGCTGACGGTGGATATCCGGCGCTCGATCACCATCACCGAAACCAGGGTCGATCCCTAACCTCGGTGCACAAACACAGCGGCACGTCATCCTCGAGATGACGTGCCGCTCATTGCATTACGAACAATTCAGCTGTTCGGACGCTTGCCATGATTGGCGGCATTGCCCTTGCGGCTGCGCTTCTTACGACCACGCTTACCCATATCGGTGTCTCCTTCCTGTTCGCTGCCATTGTTCCATGTCACTCCGTCCCGTCGTCGGCCGGTCGAGCGCGGTGCCGCCCCGTCGTGTGCGGGTCCATCGGCTACAGGTGGGTATACCCCTACTGATCGGGTGTTGCGGGTCCCGGTGTGATTGGCTATAGCGCGTCAGCTGGTCAACCACAGTGACTTTTCGACCGGAAGGGTGTCATGGCTGAGGAAGTGCTCGCGGAAATGGTGTCGACCGTTTTTCAGCTGGTCGCGCAGGCGGGCGACACTGTGCAGGAGGGCGACACCCTGGTGCTGCTGGAGTCGATGAAGATGGAGATTCCGGTCGTGGCCGAGGGCCCCGGCACGGTGACCTCCATCAATGTCAAGCTGGGCGACGTGCTCCAGAAGGGCGATCTGATCGCCGTCATCTCGTAGGCGTCCGCTGAAGGCGTGGGGAGGAGGGGGGAGCGCGGCGCGTAAAGGAGTCAAAGTATGTCGACGCTGAGTGAATTGCTGGCCGAACACACCGACCTACCGGGTGCGGCCGTGGATCACCTGCAGCGGGTGGTGGGCGATTGGCAACTGCTGTCGGACCTGTCGTTTGCGGATCTGCAGCTGTGGGTGGGTGCGGGACCGGTCAAACAGGGCGCCGAGGTGGTCTGTGTGGCGCAGTGCAGGCCCACCACCGCGGCCACCGTCCATCAGGAGGATATGGTCGGATCGCTCGCCCTGGCGGGCGATCACGCGCAGATCTTCGAGGCCCTGTCGACCGGCAGGATCGTGCGGGTCGACACCGACCGGGTCTCGACCGAGGTCTACCACCCGAATCCGGCGCACGTCATCCGCGAGGCGATTCCGGTGCGAGTCGGCGACGACATCATCGCGGTGCTCGGCCGCGACACCGAGGTGCAGCGGTCCAAGATCCGCGGCAGCCTCGAGACCGCCTATATGGCCTGTGCCGACGATCTGTGCCAGATGATCGCCGACGGCACCTTCCCGACCCTCGAGGACCGCACCGGCTCGCATTCGAGCCCGCGCGCCGGTGACGGGTTCATCCGCCTGGACACCGAGGGCATCGTCGAATACGCCAGCCCCAATGCGCTCTCGGCCTATCACCGCATGGGCCTGCAGAGCGAGCTGGCCGGGCAGGATCTGGCGCAGACCACCCGCTCGCTGATCACCGACCCGTTCGATGCGCAGGAGGTCGTCAGCGATATCCAGGCCGCGCTCGCGGGCAAATCGGGCCGCCGCATGGAGGTGGAGGCGCGCGGGGCCACGGTGCTGCTGCGCACCCTGGTGCTGCGCCCGCACGGCGAGCTGGCGGGCGTGGCGGTGCTGGTGCGCGATGTCACCGAGGTCAAGCGCCGCGATCGCGCGCTGCTGTCCAAGGATGCGACGATCCGTGAGATCCATCACCGGGTGAAGAACAACCTGCAAACCGTGGCCGCGCTGCTGCGGCTGCAGGCGCGCCGCACCGAGAACGAGGAGGCGCAGCTGGCGCTCACCGAATCGGTGCGCCGGGTCACCTCGATCGCCTCGGTGCACGAAATGCTGTCGATGTCGGTTGACGAGGAGGTCGATCTCGACGAGGTCGTGGACCGGCTGCTGCCGATCATGGCCGACGTCGCGACGGTGAACACCGCACGGATCAAGGTCCGCAGGGAGGGCTCACTGGGCGTGTTCTCCGCGGAGCGCGCGACGCCGCTGGTGATGGTGCTGACCGAGCTGGTGCAGAACGCCATCGAGCACGCCTTCGATTCCGGCGAGAACGGCACGGTCACGATCCGTTCGGAACGTTCGGCGCGCTGGCTGGACGTCATCATCGGCGACGATGGGCGCGGGCTGCCGGACGGGTTCAGCCTCGAGGGCTCCGATCGGCTCGGCCTGCAGATCGTGCGCACACTGGTGACCGCGGAACTCGGCGGATCCATCGGGCTGCATCCGGGTGCGGATGTGGGCACCGACGCGGTCCTGCGGGTCCCGCTGGGGCGCCGCTCGCGGTAATTCCGTCAGCCCCGTCAGTCCGGGTGCCGGGATGACATCGGGGTGTCTGCGCACAATAAAGCCCGGCACACAAGGTGCCGGGCTGGAAGCGTTACGTGCCGGGTGATGCGGTTGTTTCGCGTGGTCGTAACGCCGACCGTCGTGCTAGACGACGGCCCGAGTGCGTGTGCGCGCGTTCCGACGCTTGAGAGCGCGCCGCTCGTCTTCGCTCATACCGCCCCATACGCCGGCATCCTGCCCGGACCCCAGGGCCCAGGTCAGGCAGTCGGCGGTGACGGGGCAGCGGGCGCAGACCAGCTTGGCATCGGCAATCTGCGCGAGCGCAGGACCGCTGTTACCCACCGGGAAGAACAGCTCGGGGTCCTCGTCGCGACAGATGGCCTTGTGGCGCCAGTCCATTCCTCTGCTCCTTTGCTGGGCGCCGCAACGGGCGCCGTGAGTTTGTGGTTCGTTCACTTGTGCGACTCAAATGTTTCCGCACGGTTGCTTGTGAATGCTTTCACGAACACCGTAGATGTCAATAGCTTTGTGGTGCACCGTGGGGAAGCTCACGCCTAAGGCACCTGCACTGGGGGCCTGCGGAGTCCTTTCTACTCGCTCGAACCGGTTTTCGCAGCACAAACGGCATGTTCCTCAGTTGTGTCGGCCCGATTCGGGCTGCGGAGCGAGCACATCGAGGATCTTCGGCACGGCTGTGAAATCCACCATGTTGCGCTTCCCGATGAAATCGCCATCGATTTGCAATCCGATCGGCGTGGCGGCCTCGATCCGCACAGAAGGGACATCATCGGTTCGAAAAAGGCTGCGGGCCTTGGGGTTTCCGTTGGCGGCCAAAATTTGCCGGGTGACCAGCAGGGTCCGCACTACCCCCGCGGTCTGCATCGCAAACACTCCGAGGCCGGTCTCGAACGCGGTGCCGGGATTCGTGTGTACCGGGGTGTTGTCCAGGTACGTCCACGGGGTGGTGTTCGTGACGAACACGTAATAAACCCCCATTACCGGATCATGGCCCGGAATGTGCAGCGTCACCGACGGTTCGCGGCGGCGGGTGCGGAAGAACTGCCGCACCGTGGTGCGCACATAGCGCGCGGGGGTGGCCGGGTTGCCATTGGCGCGGCTGCGGTCGATGGCCTCGCAGACGTCGGCATCCAGACCGACCCCGGCGCTGAAGGTGAACCAGCGGTCATCGGCGATGCCCAGGCCGATCCGGCGATCCCGCTCCACCGGCATCAGGTCGATCAGCTGATTGGTCGCCGCCACCGGATCGGGCTTGATGCCCAGCGACCGCGCGAAGACATTGGCCGAACCGCCCGGAATGACGCCGAGGCGGGGCTTCCACGCCTGCCCGTCGTCGACCTGCGGCAGCGGGAGGAATCCGTTGATCGTCTCGTTGACCGTGCCGTCGCCGCCGTGCACGACGATCAGGTCCATCTCGTTGGTCGCGGCCCATTTGGCCAGCTCTGCCGCGTGGCCGCGGTGCTGGGTGTGCGCGACGGTCAGCTGGGTGCGGCTCTCCAGCGCGTGGGCCAGCAGATCGCGGGTGGCCGGCGTGGTGGAGGTGGCATTCGGATTCACGATCAGCAACGTCCGCACGCGTCGAGCCTACTGACAGCGGTGTTCGGGCCTGGCGCGGCCGGGCCCGGGCGAGTGGTCGTAATCTGGGCGCGTGGCGAAGCAGAATGGTCCTGTGGCGAAACAGAGTGACTCCGAGGCCGGTGAGAACCCCGAGGAGGGTCCCGGTGCCGGCATCGATTCCGCGGGCGTCCCGGCGACGGTGCGCGCGGCCGGCGCGCTCGCGGCGCTGGAGGGCCTGATCGGCCTGGGCATCGCGATCGCGCTGGTGGTGCATCGCAACGGCGCGAGCGAGAGCATCCGCGGCCCCCATGCCAGTGCGCAGCCCTACGGCACCGCCGCCTGGTTCGTGGTCATGGCCCTTGCGGTGCTGGTCGCCGGGGTGAGCCTGATCCGCGGCCGCCGCTGGGCGCGCGCCATCGTGGTGGTCGCCGAGCTCCTGCTGCTGCTGGTCACCTGGAATCTGTTCAGCGCGCATCGCCTCGACCTGGCCATTCCGGTCGGCCTGGCCTCGCTGGTGACCCTCGGACTCACCTTCGCCCCGGCCTCGGCGCAGTGGATGGCCCGCGGTTACGGGGCCGATCCGGAGGACTGAACGGGCGTGCGCCACATCGGCCACAGGGGCGGGCCGCCGTCGGTCACGTCCAGCTCGTCGGTGGTCCGGTAGCCGAAGCGCTCGTAGTACGGCACGTTTTCGGCCTTGCTGGACTCCAGGTAGGAGGGGGCGGCGTGCTCGTCGCAGTGTTCTAACCGGGGAGCGAGCAGGGCATGGCCGAAGCCGCGCCCGCGGGCGGTGGGCAGGGTGCCGACGAAGGCCAGGTACCAGGCCGGATCGGCCGGATGGTGGCGGGCCATCCGCTCGGCCACCTGTGCGGCCACTCGCAGCCTGCTCCGGAACGCGCGCACCAGCCCCGGTATTGCACGCAGCTGAGCGAGCCCGGAGGGGGCCCAGGCGCGCGGCGGCGCCCACCCCGCGGCGCCGACGATGGCTCCGGTGTCGTCCAGGACGACGTCCACACCGTCGAAGGCCAGGAATTGGTGGCGGGCCATCGCTGCGAACATGTGCGCCGTGCGCTGCGCGCGGGTGGCGGGGTCCGGTAGCAGCCAGCTGAAGACGGGATCGTCGGCGAAGGCCAGGCCCAGCACACGGGCCAGTTCGGGGACGTCGTGGCGGGTAGCCCGGCGGACGGTGATCTCCATCGCTCCACGATAGGTCGGGGATCGGGGCGATCCCGGCGAATCGGGCGTACCGCCCGCTGCCCACCTCCACCCCATCGCACGGCGATACCTGTTGCCGTCTCCAGCTGCCGGCCGGTATTACTCACTCACCTGCTTCCGCCAGCCGGGTCGCGAGAAATGCGCGTTCCGTGGCGTTCTCCGTGAGCAGGATCGCCTCCTCATAGGCGGTGCGGGCCTCGGGGATGCGGCCGAGCTCGTTCAGAAAGTGGGCGCGGGCGGCCGCCAGGTAGCCGTATCCGGCCAGCTGGGGTTCGGCGGCCAGCTCCTCCAGTGCCGCCAGGCCTGTTGCCGGGCCCTCGGCCATCCCGATCGCGACCGCCCGGTTCAGCGCCACCACGGGTGAGGGCCAGACCTTGATCAGCACGTCGTAGAGCCCGGCGATCTCATGCCAATCGGTCTCGTCGTAACTGGACGCCTCGGCGTGCACGGCAGCGATCGCGGCCTGCAGGGCGTATCGACCCGGGGTGCGAGACAACGCCGTTCGGACCAGGCCGATGCCCTCGCGGATCTGTTCGTGATTCCACCGGTTGCGGTCCTGTTCCGCCAGGCGCAGCATCGCACCGTCGGCGGCGAGGCGGGCCTCGCGGCGCGCGTCGGTCAGCAGGATGAGCGCGAGAAGCCCTGTGACGTCGGGGTTTTCGGGTAGCAGGGTGTGCAGCATGCGGGCCAGGTCGGTAGCGCGCTCGGTCAGATCGCGGCGGATCAGGTCCTCGCCCGAGGGTGCGGTATGCCCGGTGGTGAACAGCAGGTGGACGACCGCGAGCACGGCGTCGATGCGCTCGGGCAGCTCGCGCGGACCGGGCACGCGATAGGGGATGCGCGCGGTGGCGATCTTCTTCTTGGCGCGGGTGATGCGCGCGGCCATGGTCGGCTCGGCGACCAGGAAGGCGTGCGCCACCTCGGCGGTGGTGAGGCCGCAGACCAGCCGCAGCGTGAGGGCCACCTGGGCCTCGGGCGACAGGGCGGGGTGGCAGCACGTGCAGATCAGGCGCAGCCGGTCGTCGGGGATCTCCTCGAGCGCGGTGATCGCGGCGTGCGCTGCATCCTGCGCCGGTTCGTCGTCGATCAGCAGCGGCAGCGCGCGATGCAGCGTCGACTGGCGGCGCAGCAGATCCAGCGCGCGGTTGCGCGAGGCCGTCGTCAGCCAGGCGGCCGGGCGTGCGGGCACGCCGTGCTTGGTCCAGTGGGTCAGGGCTTGCGCGTAGGCGTCCTGCACGCACTCTTGCGCCAGGTCCAGATCTCGGGTGACACGCACGGTGGTGGCGAGCACGAAGGCCCACTCTCGTCGGTGCGCATCGGCCACCGCTGCCGCGACTTCGGGGTGAATCATGCTGCGGCCCTCGGGAACTGTGTGGGAGTAGGTGCGAAAGTTGCTGGTGTGCAGTCGATGCCGTTGTCGCGGTCTCGGCGACGGGAGCCGGTCCCGCGGCTGCGTGTGTCGCATTCGCGGGACCGGTCGCCGACCGCTCTGTGAATCATATTGCGCTATAGTATGATTCGGACGATCAGTTGAAGACCCGGATCGGGCGTACCTCGACCCCGCCGTCGGTCATCGGCACCTGCCGGGCGATCGCGAGCGCGGCGTCCAGATCGGCCGCCTCGATCAGGTAGTAGCCGCCGAGCTGTTCCTTCGTCTCGGCGAACGGGCCGTCGGTGACGACGAATCCGCCGGCGCCGTCGGGCCGGATGCTGGTGGCGCTGTGGCTGTGTTGCAGGGCGTTGCCGCCGGCCAGGGCGGACTCGTTGACCTGCATGAAGTCCACATGACTCTGCATAACCGGGGCATCGGGAGCCGGCTCGGTGAAGATGCGCTCATCCTGGTAGATCAGAACCAGATACTGCGACATGGGAGGTTCCTTCGAATCGATGGCCCGCTTTTCGGACCATTCAACTCTTCGACGAACACCCGGCGGGGAAATCGACACCCGGCGGGGAAATCGACACCCGGCGGGGAAATCGACACCCGGCGGGAAAAATTTTCGCCGGGTGCGCCCGGGGCCGCTCAGTCGGCCGCGAGCTGGGTGAGCGCGTCGCCGGTGAGGCGGTAGCCGGTCCACTCGTCCTGGGGGAATGCGCCCAGGGCCTTGTAGAAGTCGATCGACGGGGTGTTCCAGTCCAGCACCGACCAGTCCACCCGGCGGTAGCCGTTGGCGACGGCCTCGCGGGCCAGCTCGGTGAGCAGGGCCTTGCCCAGGCCGAGGCCGCGGGCCTCCGGCTTGACGAACAGGTCCTCGAGGAAGATCCCGTGCGTGCCGGTCCAGGTGCTGTAGTTCAGGAACCAGATCGCCGTGCCGAGCACCTCCCCGCCCGAATCACGCTGTGCCACATGGGCGAACAGCTTCGGCTCGGGGCCGAACAGCGCCGCGTGCAGTTGCTCGTCGGTGAGGGCGCACTCGTGCCGGGCCTTCTCGTACTCGGCCAGGTCGTACACGAGCCCGACCATCGCGGGCACATCGGCGGGGGTGGCGCGGCGGATCATCGGCCTGCTCCTTCGCTGTTCGGGACGAGGTTGTGCGCCAGAATCGTCCGGGTCCGGTGCTCGTGGCCAAGCACGCTGATCGCGGCGGTGGACAGGAAGAACCGCCGCCCCTCCCGCACGTCCAGCTCGGCCCAGCGGGCGATCAGCGCCCGGGAGAAATGCCCGTGCCCGACCAGCACCACATCGCGGTTCTGCAGCTCCGGCTCCACCTTCGCCAGCACGCGATCCGCCCGCTGCTGCACCTGTGCGGCCGATTCGCCACCCGGCACCGGATCGGTGAAGACCGTCCACCCCGGCACGGACTGCTCGATCTCCGGCGTGGTCAGGCCCTCGTAATCCCCGTAATCCCATTCGACCAGGTCATCGTCGATCTGCACCTCGGTCAGCCCCGCCAGCTCGGCGGTGTGCCTGGCCCGCTGCCGCGGGCTGCACAGCACCAGCGGGTTCGACAGCCCCAGCCCGGCGAGCACGCCGCGTGCCGCCCGCGCCTGCTCCTCCCCGGCCGCGGTGAGCGGAATATCGGTCCGCCCGGTGTGCTTATGCGCCTTCGACCACTCGGTCTCCCCGTGCCGCAGCACGACGACCCGGAACTCCGTCGCGGAACCACTCATACGGTCGATCATGCCGGATCCGGGGTTTTCGGCCGCATCCGGTGCACCGGCAACCGGAGGGCCACCGTCTCCATCGGATTGTGTGACGCGATATGGGCCGACGTGGTTGCCGGGGCGGTGTTGAACGAGGCGGAATCGATCACCGAGGTTGGCAGCGGTGTCGTTTGGTTGCGTGTAAGGTCAAATGTTGACACAAGTAGCCTGTTATCGACATAATTGGTTGCGGGAGGAGGTCTATATGTTGTTGCGATTCCGGATCGAGAATCACGCCTCGCTCCGCGACGAGCAGGAGCTGTCGTTGGTGACGTCGGAACAGCACGCCGGCCGCGCTGGGGCGCCGGTAGCGGGGACCGACAAGATGTGGACGACACCAGCGACGGCCATCTATGGTCCCAACGCCTCTGGTAAGTCGAACGTTATCGACGCCATCATGTGGGTTCGGTACGCAGTTCTCACGTCCTATCGCTCCTGGGATCCGACTGGTGGTGTCCCCCGACGGCCGTACCTCTTCCGGAAAGATGCCGGCGGCACGCCGACCGAGGCCCAAATTGACTTCGTCGTCGACGGCGTTCGATACGACTTTGGCTTTACGGTTAACGATGACAAGATCCTGAGCGAGTGGCTATATCATTTCCCGGAAGGGCGGCCGAGTCGGCTGTACGACCGAGACGAAAACGGTGAAGTAGTATTTGGTCGCTCACTCAAGGGGCGTCGTAAGACTATTGCGGATTCACTGCGGCCGAACAGTTTGTTCTTGTCTGTTGCGGCCGCTCAGGGGCATCCGCAGCTGAGTCCAATATTCCGTTGGTTCCAATTCGGCCTTAGGGGGGCGGGAGACACCGACACCGATGCACGCTTGGATCACACACTTCATTTGATCCTGCGGTCGGACGTACACGCCGCCGAGGCGCAGGCGGCGACTTTACTGCTGTCCTACGCTGATTTAGGTGCATCGGCTCTTCGTGCGAATGACGTAGACGACGCCGACGACGAGGAGTTTCAGCGATTGCGGCAGGCGGTGAGAGAAGCGGCGGGGAGTCGCGTCAACCTGATGCCTAGGAGTAAATTCAAGGACGTATCGGTCGTCCACCGCACCACTGACGGGGAATATACTCTGCCGCTGGTTCAAGAATCCAGTGGAACCCGTACGTGGATCGAGCTGTTGGGTGTGGCAATTTCGACGTTGGTTCGTGGCGGTACATTGTGTGTCGACGAACTGGATGCGCATCTGCATCCCCAGCTCGTCGACGCGTTTGTCGGCATCTTCCAGTCTGCGGAGACCAACCAGCGCGGAGCCCAACTCGTCTTCAGTACTCATGACGTCACCCTTCTCGGCCGCCACGCCACTACCGAACTGTTCCGCGATCAGGTGTGGATGACTGAGAAGGAGCCTGGGGCCCTGGCCACACGCTTGTTCCCGATCACCGACTTCCGAGTGCGGGACAACATCGACAACATCGAACATAAATATCTGCTCGGTCGCTATGGGGGGATCCCGTATCTGGACGAGGACCTCCCGAGTCGCATTGCTGACATTCTCTTGCGTGAGGAACCCGATGAAAGCAAAGAAACCGCTCACGCAAAATCCAAAGCAGATACGGTCCGAGCATCATCGGTTTCTGATCTACTGTGAGGATCAAAACGCTGGAGTCGACTATTTAAAAGGGTTGCGTGCCGATATCAGGGCGCAGATGAAAATTGGCCAGCAGCATGGTGAACCGCTCGGTCTGGTCAAGGCCGCGATAGATCACCAGGCCCGGGCGCACCGGTGCCGTGAGGATAAATTCACTCCATACGACGAGGTCTGGTGCATTATGGACGTGGAAGCGCCCGAGCCTCATGCCAGGCTGCGTGATGCACTCCTGCTGGCAAAAGAGCATGAGGTGCATGTCGCGCTGGCGAATCCGTGTTTCGAACTGTGGCTCATGCTGCATTTTGAGGCAGTTACCGCCTATCATGACTCGCGGCAGATGCAGTCGGCTCTGGAATGTAGCAACCACTGCAAGTACTCGGGGCGTCAGAAATCGATCGAATATTCCGTATTTCGCGACAAGTATCCGGCCGCCCGAGTAAATGCCCAGAATCTCCGGCGTGATCCTGGTCGAACATATCAGTCGAATCCGTGGACGGATATCGATGAACTCGCGGAGCGGATTAGGTACGGATCATCAGCCTGACGTGAATAGTCACCGTCTTGATCCGGCGGTTCACAACGATCTGGTCAGCACCTCGAACCCCGCATCGGCCGTATCGAACATGGCCTGGATTTCCGCGGTGGCGCGAGTTCGTTCGCTCCGCAGGGCGCAGCCGTTGGCGAAGATGGCGACACCGTAGCCGAGGTCCGCGGCGCGCAGCATGGGTGCGGTCGAAATGCCGTGCCCGGCAACAAGGTCCAGTCCAACGCCGAGGAAGTAGAAGAGCCACAGCGGGTTCAGGTCGGTGCCGTACACCTCTTCGGTCCTGCTCAGGATGGCGGGTCCGGTGATGGCCGCGGCAATGACGATCCTGTGGAAATCGTCCGCATTGGACTCCGTGCTGCTCACTGCCGCAACGGAATACGCGAGATCGACGGTCATGTGGGCGTTGTATCCGGCCATGGCGACCCGTGCCGGGGAGATATCGTCCCGGCGAGCCAGGTGGAAGTATCGCGCCCAGTGTGATTCGACGGCGCCGCCGGTGAATTCGGCATGCAGGTTATCCATGAAGCGCCGCAGCAGGTCCAGGCTTATCCCGCTCGCATAATCGGGGTCGGCGAAAACGTCCGGATCGCGCTGCATCGGCATCACCGCCAACTGCTGGACCACGTCGAGCCCGACCGAAAACAACCCGAGCCGATCCCGATGCGCCACCAGGATTTCCGCGATCCGCCGATGCCGCTCGACCCCCGTCTCCAGCCGCTGCAGCACGGATCCGGCCAGCGTCGTCGTATCCGAGAGCGCGGCAATGCTGTCCAGTTCACGATCGGACAGTAAGGCCATACCGGCCACCCTACTGCCAGGAGTGCCCAGCTCAGCTGAAGTAGACCAGGATGCGGCCGGGGTTGGTTGGGTCGGTTTCCCGGCGGGTGTAGAGCTTTTTGATGTGTTTCTGGTCCAGGAAGCGCAGGACTCGGGTGTGGAGTTTGCCGGAGCCCTTGCCGGGGATCAGGGCGGCTACGGGGGCGCCGGAGGCGGCCGCGGACAGCAGGAACTGGCGCATGGCGAGGTCGATGTCGCGGTTGTTCCGGAAGATCGGGTGGAGATCCAGGCTGAGCACGCTCACACCCTAGGCGGTCACCGTTGCGCGGCCGGGGAAGTCCGGGCTGCCCACCGCGGCAAGGAGGCGCCGGAATTCGGTTCCGTCCCGTTCGGTGAGGTTGGCCAGGACGCGGCGCTCGGCCTCGGCCATGCGGGGGTCGATGCGCTCGAGGAGGGCCTTGCCCTCGCGGGTCAACTCGGCGGGCAGCGATCGTCCCGAGGAGGCGGTGGCGGGGCGGGTTACCAGGCCGCGGCTCTGCAACTCGCGGATCACCTTGTTCATCGCCTGGGGCGAGACGACGGCGACGCGGGCCAGCTGCGCATTGGACTGCCCGGGTAGCTGGGACAGCATGCGCAGGCAGAGGTATTCGGGAAAGGCCAGGCGCAGCGGTTCCAGCACGGTCGCGGTCACCTCGGCGCGCAGGGCCGCCGTCGCTCGGTACAGAAGGTAACCGAGGGGCATGTCCTCGAAACCGTTCATGTCAACTATCTTGACATATATCAACCTGGTTGACATACCATTGGTGGATGACGACTTCTTCGAGTGAAGAGATGTTCGAATCCGCCTATCGTGGCCAGTCTCCCGAGATGGGGGAGGGGAACCGGCCGCCCTGGAGTATCGGGGAGACCCAACCCGAGATCGCCGCGCTCATCGACGAGGGGAAATTCCACGGCGAGGTCCTCGATGCCGGGTGCGGTGAGGCCGCGGTGTCGCTCTACCTGGCCGAACGGGGTTTCACGACCGTCGGCCTCGACCAGTCACCGACCGCGATCGAGCTCGCGCGCGCCGAGGCCGCCCGGCTCGGCCGCTCGGCCGCCAGCTTCGAGGTCGCCGATATCAGCTCGTTCACCGGCTACGACGGCCGGTTCGGCACCATCGTCGACAGCACCCTGTTCCACTCGATGCCCGTCGAGCTGCGCAAGGGCTACCAGGAATCGATCGTGCGCGCCGCCGCCCCCGGCGCGTCCTACTACGTGCTGGTCTTCGACCGTAGGAGCATGCCCGACGAGAGCCCGATCAACGCGGTCTCCGAGGACGAGTTGCGGGAGGCGGTGGGCGCGTACTGGGCGATCGATGAGATCCGCCCGGCGCGCATCCATGCCGCGGTCGCGGGGACCTTCGAGCAGATGTTCCGGGAGTTCGCCGGCGACGTACTTCGCGACGAGGGCCCCGGCCGCAAGTCGCTGCCCGCCTGGCTGCTCTCCGCACACCTGGCCTGATCGGGAGAACCCGCAACACCCTCGCCCACCCGGCCGCCCGCCGGGTGGGCGATTTCCGTACCGGCTATTGGCCCAGGGCGTACAGCTGCCCGTCGCGGCGCTCCAGGATGGTATTCCCGACGACCGCCAGGGAGATGGGCCCGTTGTGGTAATTGCTGCGCTGCACCGGAATTCGCATCGTCTCCGCGCCGGTGGCGGGATTGAGGGCGGCGATGCCCCCCGCCACCGGGATCAGGATCTGGTCGGCCATCAGGGCGGGGGAGCCGAGCGCCTCCGGAATGGCCCAGATCGGGTCGAAGGTGTCGGCGCTCAGGGCGATCAGGCTGGCGCCGGTATAGACCAGATAGGCGGAGCCGATGCGGGTGGTCGACATATCGGGCGAGAGTGGAGCCGTAAGCTGGTGTTCGGCAATGGAATTCGCCGACGCGTCGTAGACCTCGAATTCCGGTGCGCTGGTCGAGGTTCCGGGTAGGTACAGGGTGACTCGGTTGTCCGACACCGCGATTACGTGGGCGCCGTCCACGCTGGCGCCCGGCTCGGTCAGCACGTGGGAGCCGTACTCCTCGGGCACCGTACTGTCCTTGGGCGCCGGATTCATCACGCTGAGCCTGTCGGCGCCGTCGCCGGGGCAGCGCTCGAGCACCGCCAGGCGGGTGCTGCTGGAGGACGCCGAGAGCAGGGTGCAGCCCGAGCGGGGCTGGGTCTTGGTGTTCACCGGTGCGTCGACATAACCGAACTCCAGGGTGCGCACCAGATCCGAGCGCCACACCTCGAGCCGATCCGAACCCTGGGCCACGAAGTAGGTGCCGTCCGAACTCAGCGTGATCGCGCGATCCATATAGCTGCTGCGGGCGGTGCGGCGAGCGCCGCTGTCGGCCGCGAGCATCGTGGTCTGGCTGCAGCCGCGCCGGTCGCGGTAGGTGGCGACGACCGTCCCGTACTGCGCCTCCATCCCGCACAGCGGCATATCACGCCGATACCGCCATACCTGTTTGCCGGTCACCGGGTCGTATCCGGTCGCCGTGCCGTCGTCACCGGCGATGGCGACCCCGCCGGATGTCAGCGCCCGCCCGGCCGCGCCGTCGGGTGCGTGCCAGAGCTCGTGCAGGGCCTGCGGCAGCTGAGCGGCTGACGCGGGCTGGGCCACCGGATGGGTGGCGGGCTCGGAGTCGGTACCGCGCGCATCGCTGATCGACCACACGACGACTATCGCGATCACCACGAAGACGGCGATCACGACTGCGGCTATGAGATCGGCGCGCGTCCGCCGCTCCGGTGCGAGCACGTCAGCGACCTTAGTCGATCGGGCCGCCGCGGCTGCTGGCGACATCGCGGGCGGGTGGCCGGTCGGAGTGTGGAACGAATCGACCGAGGAAGCCCCGCGCAGGTCGGGCGGGACTTCCTCGGTCGAATGGGATTGCTACGGAGCTATCAGACGGAAGCGGAGACCGGCGCCTGGGCTTCGACATCGACCTCGGCCGAGCCCTCGGTGCTCGCGGGCTTGCGCCGGCGGCGACGACGGCGGGCCGGCTTGTCGCCCTGCTCGCTCGCATCGACTTCGGCCGCAGCACCTTCGGCCGCAGCATCATCCGCGGCCACGCTCGACTCCGCGGCCGCGCCCTCGCCGTTCGCATCGGGGGCCTCGGCATCCGCGGAACGCCGGCGCCGCCGACGACGAGCCGGTTTCACGGCGTCGTCTCCACCCGTCGAATCTGCCTCGGCCGCAGACGAATCCGCGGCACCGTTGCTCACATCGGTTGTGGCCTCGGCATTTTCCGTGCCCTCGCCCGACTGGCCGGCACGGGTACGTCGACGATTACGTGCGCGCGGCGTGCGCGGCTCGCGCTCCACCACGACCGCATCCTCGTCGCGTTCGGGCTTGCGGCGCAGCGTGCCCGTCACGCCCTCGGGGATGCCTAGCTCCGAATACAGGTGCGGGGAGCGCGAATACGTCTCCACCGCCTCCGGAATGCCGAGCCCGAGCGCGGCATTGATCGAGGACCAGCGGTTCAGCTCGTCCCAGTCGACCAGGGTGATCGCGACGCCGGTGCGGCCCGCGCGGCCGGTGCGGCCGATGCGGTGCACGTAGGTCTTCTCGTCCTCCGGGCACTGATAGTTGACGACGTGGGTGACATCGTCGATATCGATGCCGCGCGCGGCCACGTCGGTGGCGACCAGCACATCGATCTTGCCCTTGCGGAACCTGTCGAGGGCCTTCTCGCGCTGGACCTGGCCGAGATCGCCGTGTACGGCGCCGACGGCGAAGCCGCGCTCGGCCAGATCGTCGGCCACCTTCTGCGCGGTGCGCTTGGTGCGGGTGAAGACCATCGTGGCGCCGCGCTCGGAGGCCTGCAGGATGCGCGCGACCAGCTCGCTCTTGTCCAGCGCGTGGGCGCGGTAGACGAACTGCGCGGTGCGATCGTGCACGGCCGAATCGTGCGGCTCCTCGGCCCGGATGTGCGTGGGCTTGTGCAGGAACGTGCGCGCCAGGGTGATGATCGGGCCCGGCATGGTCGCCGAGAACAGCATCGTCTGACGCTTCTCCGGCACCATGTTCAGAATCCGCTCGATATCGGGCAGGAAGCCCAGGTCGAGCATCTCATCGGCCTCGTCGAGGACCAGCACGCCGACCTTGCCCAGGATCAGGTGGTGCTGCTGGGCCAGATCCAGCAGGCGGCCCGGGGTGCCGACGACCACGTCGACCCCGGCGCGCAGCGCCTCGATCTGGCTCTCGTAGGGGCGCCCGCCGTAAATGGAGGCGACCTGGAGTTTGCCCTGATGATTGGTCAGGTATTTGCCCGCATTCTCCAGATCCTTGGTGACCTGGACGCACAATTCGCGGGTCGGCACGATGATCAGCGCCCGTGGCGTGCCGTCCAGCGGCGTGGTGCCCGAATCGGTGGTGGCAATGCGGTGCAGCAGCGGCACGCCGAATCCGAAGGTCTTACCCATGCCGGTGCGCGCCTGGCCGATCAGATCCTCACCGGCCAGCGCGAGTGGCAGGGTGAGTTCCTGAATGGCGAAAGTACGTTCGATTCCGATCTCGCCGAGCGAGCGCACGATTTCCGGGCGCACTCCCAATTCGGTGAATGTCGGAGCGGTGTGTGTGGGGTCGAGTTCCGCCGTCAGCAGCGTGTCGGTCAACCCGGGTTCTTGTTCTACGGTGATCTTGCTCAGGTTCTTGCCTTCCTCGTGGTATCGCATCTCGCGCGCACGAGGTGTGGGGCGGACCAGGTGGTCCGCTCTCGGCCACAATCCGGCGGTGTTCACCAACCTCAGCCGCTGCGGGATACCGGTGACGGCATCAACCTGACGCGGCGGATTGGTGTTGCGGATCTGTGCGCGCACATTTTCCATTAGGGCGGCGGCGCCTCTGCTCGGCACGAACCGGCTCTGTCACGAACCGGCGCACGAGCGGAAATTTCCGTTGCCCATGCAGATTGTAGCGTGATATCTTCGCACGCCCGATTTCTGCCACCGGAAACGGGATACGGGGGTTCGGCGGATTTCTTGTCTCGTCCGGTGGTGTGCGGTGCGCCGACCCCTACTAGTGTGGAGGGTATGGGAGCAAACCCGCCTGCCGCGCTGGATATTTCATCCGATTCCGCCGTTCGCATCCCCGCCGATCATCCCGGGGTCACCGACCTGTTCGCCGTGCTTGCCTACGGTGAGATCTCCGCGTTCTACCGCCTGGCCGAGGAGGCGAAGCTCTCGCCGACGCTGCGGGGCAAGGTGTCGGTCGCCTCGATGGCCGCGGCCGAGATGGGCCACTTCCAGACGCTCGAGGGCGCCCTCGCCCAGCGCGGGGTCGAGGTATTCGACGCGATGGCGCCGTTCGTGCGCGCGCTGGATGCCTACCACGACTCGACCGACCCCTCGACCTGGCTCGAGTCGATGGTGAAGTTCTACGTGGGCGACGGCATCGCCGCGGACTTCTACACCGTGCTGGCCAGCTCGCTGGCGCCCGAGGTGGCCGCGGTCGTACGCGATGTGCTCGCCGAGACCGACCATTCGCAGTTCGTCGTCGAGGAGGTGCGCCGGGCGGTTGCCACCAGTCGTTCCGAGCGCGACCGGCTGACCCTGTGGGGGCGGCGGCTGCTGGGCGAGGCGATCACCCAGGCGCAGTGGGTCATGGCCCAGCGCGACGAGCTGACCGAACTGGTGCTCGTCGCCACCGGGGATCTCAACGGCGTGGCGGCCCTGTTCGAACACATGCAGAACAGCCATGCCGAGCGCATGCGCGCGCTGGGCCTCGGGTAGTTCTCGGGGTGGGCCGTCATCCGCCGGCCCGACGAGCAAGCCGCCCAAGCTCCGAACGGCACGCTGAAGTCGCGGGGTGGCGGGGGAGCGTTCGCTCAAAGCGCACGGTGCTGCACACCGTGGCTCGAATGTCCTGCACTAGCCTTGTGCGGGGGAGCACAGCACTTGGACACTAGGAGGATGGCCGTGGAGGTCAAGATCGGTATCTCGGATAGCCCGCGCGAGCTGGTGATTACCAGCTCGCAGACCCCGGAAGAGGTCGAGGCGCTGGTGTCCGATGCGCTGGCCGGTAAAGAGGGCGTGGTGGCGCTGACCGATGAGAAGGGGCGCAAGTACCTGATCCAGGCGGCCAAGGTCGCGTACGTGGAGATCGGCACCTCCGCCGCGGGCCGCGTGGGTTTCGCCGCGGTCTAATAGCTTCTTCACACGAATCCGGGCCCTGGCGATCGTTGCCAGGGCCCGGATTCTCTGTTGGAACGACGTCAGTGCGCGGATAGGCGCGTGGGCACGTGCTTGAGGCCGCCCCAGCACAGCGAGACGGTGGTGTCGACCGCCTCCTCCTTCGGGATGGGGCGGTCGGCCTCGAGCCAGTAGCGCGCGGTGATCTGGCTGGCGCCGACCAGGCCGACGGCGAGGATCCGGGCGCGGTAGGGGTCCAGGCCGGAGTCGTGGGCGACCAGATCGTAGACCGCGTCCACACAGGCCTCGGTGGCCTGCTCGACGCGGCGCTGCACCTGCGGCTCGCTGGTGAGGTCGGATTCGAAGACCAGCCGGAAGCCCTGGGTGTCGTGGTCCACGAAGTCGAAGTACGCGGCCACCGCGGCGCGCACGCGCTGCTTGTTGTCGGTGGTGGAGCGCAGCGCCTGGCGCACGCTCGACACCAGGGCCTCGATGTAGTTCTGCAGGACCGCCAGATACAGCTCGAGCTTACTGGAAAAGTGCTGGTAGAGTACGGGTTTGGAGACGCCGGCGCATTGTGAGATCTCGTCCATGCCAGCCGCGTGATAGCCGCGAAGTACGAACACCTCACTGGCCGCAGTAAGCAGCTGCGCCCGGCGGGCGTCGCGGGGCAGGCGGGTGCCACGCTTAGTCGGCGCCATGGTCTCGGAAGACAGTCTGGACGACGTCATCCGGTCCACGAGGTCTGTCATTTCGGCTCTCCCAATCGATTCCCGGCGGAAAAGGTGTGCACGGGTATCCCACGAACGATACTCGTCCGCGCCCCGTGATGCTGATCCCGGCCGTTATTGGCAACATGTCAGTAACTGCCCGTCGTAGTCAATCTCGCACAGCGGTGTGAATAACCGCAACCGTTTCCGCTAAGTCAGCTAAGGGAGATGGGCGGCACGGGCGCGCCGGGTATGAGAGTCTGATCTTCGTGACCGACCACCAGCCGTTGCGTGCGGTCTGGAATCCCACCGCCGCGGACGACGGCCCCACCCCGCCGGAACCCCGCCGGGCGCGCGCGCTCGGGCGGTTGCGATCCGCCTACGGCTGGCGGGCCTATGCGCTGCCCGTGATGTTTCTCATGACGGCGCTGGTGATCGTGGATGCCGTCAAGGGGGGTGGCGATTCCCGCGTCGCCGGGGTGCCGGGGCTCGGACGCCTGAGCGCCCACGCCGGCAAGGGCGGCATCATCGGCGCACCACCGGCCGGGGACGGCAAGTTCGGCGCCGGGCTGCCGACCGGGGCGCTGCCGGACGGCGGTCTGTTCACCGCGGCCGGTACGGGCGCCTGGCATGTGGTCCCCGGAACCTCGGCACCCGTCGGTGCGGCGCAGGAACACCTGTTCACCTATACCGTCGAGATAGAGGACGGGGTGGACACCTCCGGATTCGGCGGCGACGATTCGGTGGCCCACATGGTCGAGGCCACCCTCGCCAATCCCAAGAGCTGGACCCACGATCCCACCTTCGGCTTCCGCCGCATCGATTCCGGCGAACCGGATTTCCGGATCTCGCTGACCTCGCGCCAGGGCACCGAATCCGCCTGCGGTTTCGAGATCCCGATCGACTCCTCCTGCTACAACTCCGATCTGGGCCGCGTGGTGCTCTCGGAGGTGCGGTGGGTGCGCGGGGCACTGTCCTTCGACGGCGATATCGGCTCGTATCGGCAGTACCAGATCAATCACGAGGTCGGGCACGCCATCGGCTATCACGAGCATCAGCCGTGCGAGTCCGACGGTGGGCTGGCGCCGGTGATGATGCAGCAGACGTTCGGAACCCGCAACGACGATATCGCCGCCCTGGACCCCCAGGGCGTGGTCCCCAAGGACGGCAAGACGTGCCGCTTCAACCCCTGGCCCTATCCCCGGGGTTAGGGGTGCGGCACGATGGGGAGGGAAGAACGATTCGATTCGTTGTGTTACACGGGCTAGCACTGCGAATCCAATGAAGGAGTTCAGGACGTGTCATCACCGAAGCCCCTGCCGCCGTTGGTCGAACCGGCCGGCGAGCTGAGCCGGGACGAGGTTGCTCGCTACAGCCGCCACCTGATCATTCCCGATCTGGGCGTGGACGGGCAGAAACGGCTGCGCAATGCCAAGGTGCTGGTGATCGGTGCGGGCGGGCTGGGCTCGCCGGCGCTGCTGTATCTGGCCGCGGCCGGTGTCGGCACGCTGGGCATCGTGGAATTCGACGAGGTGGACTCGTCCAATCTGCAGCGGCAGATCATCCACGGCGAATCCGATATCGGTCGCAGCAAGGCCGACAGCGCGCGCGATTCGGTGCTGGAGATCAACTCCGGAATCAATGTGGTGCTGCACAAGATTCGGCTCGAGCCCGAGAATGCGATCGACCTCTTCGCCGGCTATGACCTGATCGTCGACGGCACCGACAACTTCGCCACCCGCTATCTGGTCAACGATGCCGCGGTGCTGGCCGGCAAGCCGTATGTGTGGGGCTCGATCTACCGGTTCGAGGGCCAGGTATCGGTGTTCTGGGAGGACGCGCCCGACGGCCGCGGCATCAACTACCGCGACCTGTACCCGGAGGCGCCGCCGCCGGGCATGGTTCCCTCCTGCGCCGAGGGCGGCGTGCTGGGTGTGCTCTGCGCGTCGATCGGTTCGATCATGGTGACCGAGGCCATCAAGCTGATCACCGGCATCGGCGATCCGCTGCTGGGCCGGCTGATGGTGTACGACGCACTGGATATGAGCTACCGCACCATCAAGCTGCGCCGCGATCCGGAGCGCGTGGCGATCACCGAGCTGATCGATTACGACGCATTCTGCGGCGTGGTGTCCGAGGAGGGGCAGGCCGCGGCGGCCGGATCCACGATCACCGCGCGCGAGCTCAAGGACATGCTCGACGCCGGTAAGGATGTCGCGATCGTGGACGTGCGCGAGCCCGTCGAGTGGGACATCGTCCGCATCGAGGGCGCGCAGCTGATCCCCAAGGACCGCATCCTGTCCGGCGCCGCGCTGGCCGAACTCCCGCAGAACCGCCCGATCGTGTTGCACTGCAAGACCGGCATCCGCTCGGCCGAGGCCCTGGCGGCCCTGAAACAGGCCGGCTTCTCCGACGCCACCCACCTCCAAGGCGGAATCATCGCCTGGGCCAAACAGATAGACCCCTCCCTCCCCGTCTACTAACCCCCCGGCACCCGTCATCCCGGCATGCTTTCGGCCGGGATCCAGCTCGACGGGTACCGGGGATTCCGGCCAAAAACACGCCGGAATGACGGTAGTGCCGTCAGGACGTTCCGTAGCGCCCGGGTATGCGAATCGTGACGTGGCTCCGGGCGCGGCGCGGGCGCGATGTCGCAGGTCGGGAGTAGCGTACGGCCGTGACTTCTGTGGAACCTCCCGAGCATGTCCGGGCCACATTCGGTCTTCGCGAAGTGACGCCGATCTCGCTCGGAGATTGGGACGGCGGCTGGCGATGCGGGGATGTGGTGCTGTCCCCGGTCGCCGATCACGCGCGGGCCGCGTGGTCGGCGAAGATACGCGAGACGCTGAAGGTCGACGGGCTGCGGCTGGCGCGGCCGGTGCGGGCCACCGACGGACGGTATGTCGTCTCCGGCTGGCGCGGCGACACCTTCCTGGAGGGCACGCCCGAGCCCCGGCACGACGAGGTGGTGTCGGTGTCGCTGCGGCTGCACGAGGCGACCGCAAACCTCGAGCGGCCGCGGTTCCTGGTGCAGCAGCCCATCGCGCCGTGGATGGATGTGGATGTCTTCGTCGCCGCGGATCGCGCCGCCTGGGAACCGGTGCCGCTGCGCAGCCTGAAGAACGGCGGCATGCTGCCGGTCACCTCGCCCGATGGGCAGCGCAGCATCGAACTGCTCACCCAGCTGGCGACTCTGCGCAAACCCGTGCAGTCACCGCCGCAGCTGGTCCACGGCGATCTGTTCGGAACCGTGCTGTTCGCAGGCACATTCACCCCCGGCCTCACCGATATCACCCCGTATTGGCGGCCCGCGCCGTGGGCGGCCGGGGTGATCGTGGTCGACGCGCTGTCCTGGGGCGGCGCCGACGAGGGGCTGCTGCACCGCTGGTCGGATCTGCCGGAGTGGCCGCAGATGATGTTGCGGGCGGTCATGTTCCGGCTCGCGGTCCATGCGCTGCATCCGCGTTCGACGCCGGAAGCGTTTCCCGGGCTTGCGCATACGGCCGATATGGTCCGGCTGCTGGTGTGAGAGACGACGGGTGCGACCGTCGCCGCATCTCGGTCGGCGACGACCGCACCCGCTAGCAGTCCGGCAGGGTCAGGGCCGAATTACCGTGCGGCAAACCCGCACATACATTATGGCCGTTCGGCCCTGTTTCTAAACGTCCGCGCGAGCTAGCGACGGGATCCGGCTCACGGCGAAGGCCGTCCGCAGGTAGAACCACCAGGTGACCCCGCCCAGGGCCAGGAACGCCGCGGCATACAACCACATCGCCGGCGCCATGCCGCCGAAGTGAATGCTGGACTCGCGCAACACCTGCTGCAGCAACCACCCACCGGCCGCGCCCACCGCGCCGACCACGCCCATCGCCGCACCGGCCTGCCGCTTGGCCGCGATCGTCGCGGTGGCCGGGTCCTGACCCGCCTCCGCGGCGCGCCGCGCCGCCTCGGCGCCGAAGATGGACGGGATCATGCGGTAGGTCGAGCCGTTGCCGATGCCGGTGAGCACGAACAGCAGCAGGAAGGCGATCAGGTAGAGCGGGAAATTCTTGGCGGACAGTCCGATCACGGTCAGCACCGTCGCGGCGGCCATGCCGACGAAGACGTAGGCGGTGATGCGGGCGCCGGTCATCCGATCGGCGATCCACCCGCCGAACGGGCGGCTCAGCGAGCCCACGAACGCACCCAGGAATGCCAGATTTCCGATGGTGCTCATCCAGCCGATCTTGGCCAATTCCGGGAAATTGGATTTGATGAGCGTCGGGAAGGCGAAGGAATATCCGATGAATGATCCGAAGGTTCCCACATAGAGCAGCGCCATGATCCAGGTGTGCCGGTTGCCCAGCGCCAGTCGATACGAGCTGCCGTCGGCCTTGGCATTGGTGATCGAATCCATATACCGCAGCGCGCCGAACATCGCGATCAGAATGAACGGGATCCAGACCAGCACCGACAGGGTGATGCCGAACCGGTAGCCGCCGGGATTCTTCGCCATGATGTGCGTGCCCAGGGTGATGATCAGCGGGACGAACAGCTGGGTCTGCGCCACGCCCATATTGCCGCCCGCGGCGTTGATGCCCAGGGCCGTACCCTTTTTCCCCTCGGGGTAGAAGAAATTGATGTTGGCCATCGAGGAGGAGAAATTGCCGCCGCCGACGCCGGCCAGCATGGCCAGCAGCATGAACACCCAGAACGGGGTGCTCGGCTGATTGATGAAATATGCCAGGCCCAGCGTCGGGATCAGCAGTATGCCCGCGCTGAATACGGTGAAGGCGCGGCCGCCGAATTTCGGGATGGCGAAGGTGTAGGGAATACGCAGGGCCGCGCCGACCAGGGTCGGTGTGGAGGTCAGCAGCAGCGAATTGCCCACGGCCGCAGCACCGGTCATGTAATGGAAGCCGGCCGACCCCATGGCGGTGACCACGCTCGCCCACAGCACCCAGATGCTGAAGCCGAGATTCTCGGAGAACACCGACATGGTCAGGTTCTTGCGCGCGGTCCGCTGACCGCCGGTCTCCCAGAAGGTTTCGTTGTCGGGCTCCCAGTGGGGGAGCCAGCGTCCCAGGCGTTGATAGCGGATTGACGGTGTTTCCGTGTCGGTGTGCGCAGCAGCTGCGGTCGTCATCGGCGCGGTCCTCTCGGGAATCGGTGCGACCGCCCTCGTCGGGTACTCCGGCCTATGGATATCGGCCGGAATCGTGCCCTGCGGTCGCGTCTACCGTACGAACAAGCGGTTACGCGCGCATGGCAAGTGGTGACATCGCCGGCAAATCCGGCTCACCGCAGCCGCAACACGACGGTGACATCTCGTTTACCGATCCGGGTACTCGGCGATGAGTGAGCGCAGGAAGCAGTTGGCCGCGCGTGCCGCGCGCTCGGGGTCGCCGTCGATCACCGCGTGCACCAGCTCCGCGTGCTCGGCGTCGTATCCGCCACCGGATTGGGCGGTGCGGTTACGGATGCCCTGCTCCATCACCGGTAGCAGGGAGTCGTAGAACTCCAGGTATACCGCGTTGTGGCTGGCGACCACGATGGAGCGATGCAGCTCGACATCGGCGTGGATGGCGCCGGGATCGTCCTCGTTCCAGGCCTTGCGGCGCTCCTCGAGCAGCCGCAGCATGGTGGCGATATCAGTATCGTCGCGGCGCTGGGCGGCTAGGCGCGCGGCCTGGGTGTCCAGCGCCTGACGCAGCTCGAGGATGTCGCGTTCGACGGCGTCGGCGAAGTATTTCGCGAGGGTGCCGCCCAGGTCGGAGATCGCGATGACATAGGTGCCCGAACCCTGACGGCGTTCGAGCATGCCGGCGTGGACCAGGGCCTGCACCGCCTCCCGGACGGTGTTGCGGCCGGTGCCGGTGAGCTCGGTCAGCTCGGGTTCGGTCGGGATGCGGGAGCCCACGGGCCAGCGGCCGGAGCGGATTTCGGCACGCAGTTGCTCAGTGACCTGTGCGATGAGGCTGGTGCGCCGGACTTGTTGCACGGACAACAGCGTACCCCGACGAAATCACGTTGCCTCCCATCATCCGGTCATCCTATGATTTGTGGGTGACAATGACCGCTCCCGCTGAATCTGTGGCCCCCGAGAAGGCCTTCACCCCGCGTGCCCTGCTCGAGGGGCGGCTGCTCGTCTTCGCCGCCATCATCACCTCGGCGTTCACCCTGCGGCTCGCGGTCACGGCCTTCACCCCGCTCGCCGAGCGGATCGGGACGCAGATCGGCTATTCGACCGCGGTCGTCGGCGTCTTCGGGATGATTCCGACGGCGATGTTCGCCGCCGGGGGCATCCTCACCCCGATCCTGGTGCGGCGGATAGGGCTGGAACGCACCGCGCTGGTGGCGATGCTGGTGGCCGCTGCCGGGCAGGCGGTGCGCGCGCTGGTCCCGCAGACCTGGGAGCTGCTGCTGTTCTCCGCGCTGGCGCTCGCGGGCATGGGCATCGGGAACGTGGTGATACCGCCGCTGGTGAAGCGGTATTTCTCGGATCGTCTCGCGATGCTCAGCGCGCTGTACATCACTATGGTGCAGGCGGGCACGGTGCTGCCGGCGCTGATCGCGGTGCCGCTCGCCGATGCGCACGGCTGGCGGGTGTCCATCGGGCTGTGGGCGGTGGTGCCGCTGGTCGCCGCGCTACCGTGGCTGGGGGTGCTGCGCGATCGCCGCGGCCGGGATTTGATCGATCGGACCGCGCTGCCGGTGCGGGACGAGACGCCCGCGGGGCGGGCGTGGCGGTCGCCGGTGGCATGGGGGATGGCCGGCATGTTCGGCATGACCTCGCTGACCACGTATTCGATGTTCACCTGGCTGCCCAAGATCTTCTCCGATGCCGGGGCCAGCCCCGCCTTCGGCGGCACCATGGTCGGCATCTTCTCGCTGATCGGGCTGGTCGCCGCGCTGGCCGCGCCGAGCGTCACCGCGCGGGTGCGCAATCCGTTCCCGATCGTGATCGGCTGTGCGGTCTGCTATTTCGCCGCCTACGCCGGACTGCTGCTGGCGCCGATGGGCGCGCCGCTGCTGTGGGTGCTGCTGCTGGGCCTGGGGCCGAGCACCTTCCCGATGGCGCTGACGCTGATCAACCTGCGCACCCGCACCCAGGCCGGTTCGGCCACGCTGTCCGGATTCACCCAGGGCGTCGGATATCTGGCCGCCTGTGCGGGTCCGGTGCTGTTCGGGGTGCTGCACACCAGTACCGGCGGCTGGGGTGCGCCGTTCGCGCTGCTGAGTGTGGCGGTGGTGGTGTTGCTCGCGGGCGCCTGGCTGGCGTGCAAGCCGCGCATGCTCGAGGACACCTGGAGCTGAATCTTCCCATCACACGGGAGGGGCGATCTCACGGGCGAATCGCGCCACCGGTGAGCAACCGTTGATTCGCCGGACATTTCGCGCAGCATCGGCGCAATACCCGTTTCCTACGGTGGGGCCATCCGGAGTTCAGGAGGCCCCCCTGTGAGTACGCCGACCAATCCCGCGCAGCGCACCGTGGTTGTTATCGGTCACGGCATGGTCGGCCACCGATTTGTCGAGGCGCTGCGGGCGCGCGATGCCGAGAACCGCTGGCAGGTCGTGGTGCTGAGCGAGGAGGCACAGGCCGCCTACGACCGGGTCGGGCTGTCCTCCTATGTGGGCGAGTGGGATGCGGCCGCGCTGGCGCTGCCCGGTAACGACTATCCGGGCGACGAGCTGGTGGATGTGCTCCTGGGCGTGCGCGCGGAATCGATCGATCGCGCGGCCCGCAGGGTCACCACGTCCGGCGGAGAGGCCATCGGGTACGACGCGCTGGTGCTGGCCACCGGATCGTATCCGTTCGTGCCGCCGGTGCCCGGCCACGACCGGGGAGAATGTTTCGTCTATCGAACGCTCGAGGATCTCGACGGCATCCGCGCCGCGGCGGAGGCGGCCGGGCCCGGCGCGACCGGCGTCGTCGTCGGCGGCGGGCTGCTCGGCCTCGAGGCTGCCAATGCGCTGCGGCTGCTGGGGATGAATCCCCATGTGGTGGAGTACAACTCCCGCCTGATGCCCACGCAGGTAGACGAGGGCGGCGGCGCCATCCTGGAGCGGCTGGTCACCGATCTGGGCCTGCGGGTTCATACGGGGGTCGGCACCGCCTCGATCGAGGCGGGTGCGGACACCGGTGTGCGGGTTACGCTCTCGGACGAGAGCGTCATCGACGCCGCGCTGGTCGTCTTCTCCGCCGGGGTGCGCCCGCGCGATCGGATCGCCCGCGACGCCGGACTCGAGGTCGGGCCGCGCGGCGGGGTGGTCACCGATCTCGGACTGGGTACCAGCGATCCGAACATCTACGCGATCGGTGAGGTCGCCGCGATCGAGGGCGTCTGCTACGGCCTGGTCGCTCCCGGCTACACCGCCGCGGAGATCGTCGCGGACCGGATGCTCGGCGGCGCAGGCGAATTCCCGGGCGCGGACTCCTCGACCAAGCTCAAACTGCTCGGCGTCGACGTGGCCAGCTTCGGAGACGCACACGGCACCTCCGAGGGTGCGCTTTGCGTCGTACTGCACGACGCCGCGAGGGGCACCTACGCCAAACTCGTTGTCTCCGATGATGCCAAGACGCTGCTGGGCGGCATCCTGGTGGGCGACGCCTCGCAGTACGCGGCGCTGCGCCCGCTGGTAGGCCGCGAGCTCCCGGCCGAGCCCGCGGCGCTGATCTCGCCCGCCGGAGCGGGATTGGGTGCCGACGCCCTGCCGGACGACGCCCAGATCTGTTCCTGCAACAACGTGAGCAAGGGAGCCATTCGCAATGCTATTGCGGACGGCGCCTGCGACGTGCCCGCCATCAAGAGCTGCACCGCGGCCGGAACCTCCTGCGGCGGTTGCGTTCCCATGCTCAAGAGGCTGCTCGAGCAGTCCGGGGTGCAGATGTCCAAGGCGCTGTGCGAGCATTTCGAGCACTCGCGCGCCGAGCTGTTCCAGATCATCCAGGTCACCGGGATTCGGACCTTCTCGGGCCTGATCGCCAGGTACGGCAGGGGATCCGGCTGCGATATCTGCAAGCCCACGGTGGCCTCCATATTGGCGTCCACCGCGAGCGATCACATCCTGGACGGCGAGCAGGCCGCGCTGCAGGACACCAACGACCATTTCCTGGCGAATCTGCAGAAGAACGGCACCTACTCGGTGGTGCCGCGGATGCCCGGCGGCGAGGTCACCGCCGACCAGCTGATCACCATCGGGCAGATCGCCAAGGACTTCGATCTGTATGTGAAGGTGACCGGCGGCCAGCGCATCGACCTGTTCGGCGCGCGGGTGGAGCAGCTGCCGCGGATCTGGCAGCGGCTGGTCGATGCCGGCATGGAATCCGGCCACGCCTACGGCAAGTCGCTGCGCACGGTGAAGAGCTGCGTGGGATCGACCTGGTGCCGGTACGGGCAGCAGGATTCGGTGGGGATGGCGGTGCTGCTGGAGAAGCGCTATCGCGGGCTGCGCTCGCCGCACAAGCTCAAGCTGGCCGTATCGGGCTGCGCGCGCGAATGTGCCGAGGCCCGGGGCAAGGACGTCGGCGTCATCGCGACCGAGCACGGCTGGAACCTGTATGTCGGCGGCAACGGCGGCCTGACGCCCAAGCACGCGGTGCTGCTGGCCGGTGATCTCGACGACCGGACGCTCGTCAGGTACATCGACCGGTACCTGATGTTCTACATCCGCACCGCGGACCGGTTGCAGCGCACCGCGCCCTGGCAGGAGTCGCTCGAGGGTGGCATCGGATACGTCAGGCAGGTCGTCTGCGAGGACTCCCTCGGCATCGCCGCCGAACTGGAGGCGGCGATGGCGCGCCACGTCGAGGGCTACCGGGACGAGTGGGCCGCGGTGCTCGAGGATCCGCAGAAGCTGTCGCGGTTCGTCTCGTTCGTCAACGCGCCCGCCGAGCCCGATCCGACCATCGCCTTCGACGACGCGGGGGAGCGCAAGACGCCCGTGTTGCTCGGCCTGCCCGGCCATCCCCGGGAAATGGACGCGTAATCCCATGGAAACAGTGCGCCTGTACCAATAGGTCAGGCGTTCGGAGGAGAATTACCGATGACCGTGATCGATGCCCCCGCAGTGGCCCCCGTCGTCACCGCCGGCTGGACGCAAGCCTGCCGCCTCGACTATCTGATTCCCGGCCGCGGCGTCGCGGTATTACTCCAGGGCGGGCGGCAGGCCGCGCTGTTCCTGCTGCCGGACGGCGCCCTGTACGCGGTGGACAATATCGACCCCTTCGGGCGGGCGGCGGTGATGTCGCGCGGCATCGTCGGCGACCGTGCCGGGGTGCCCGTGGTCGCCTCGCCGCTGCTCAAGCAGGCCTTCTCGCTACTGGACGGGCGGTGCCTGGATGACGAGGCGGCGACGCTGCCCGTCTATGCGGTCAGCCTGCACGACGGCGTAGTGTCGGTGTCGAACCGGCCCGTGGATTGTCCATGACCGATCGAGCGCTACACCCGGGGGAGCCGATGGACACCGTCGAACAGCGAGTGCTCGACGGGTTCACTGTCGGCATCACCGCCGCCCGCCGGGCGGATGAGCTCGCCACCATTCTGACCCGCCGGGGCGCGAATATCCTTGCCGCCCCGGCCATCCGGATCATTCCCCTGGCCGACGACACCGAATTGCAGCGGGTGACAAGGCAACTGGTCGCCGAGCCCCCGCAAATCACCGTCGCCACCACCGGAATCGGCTTCCGCGGCTGGATGGAGGCCGCGGAGGGGTGGGACCTGGCCGAAGATCTGCGTGCGACGCTGGGCTCCACCCGGCTGCTCGCCCGCGGCCCGAAGGCCAAGGGCGCCATCCGCGCCGCCGAACTGCGCGAGGAATGGTCACCGGTGTCGGAGTCCTCGGCGGAGGTGCTGGACCACCTGCTGGCCGAGGGCATGGAGGGTGTGCGCGTGGCGGTGCAGCTGCACGGCGCCACCACCGAATGGGAGCCGGTGCCCGATTTCTGTGAGGTATTGCGGTGCGCGGGAGCCGATGTCGTGCCGGTGCCGGTATATCGCTGGGTCCAGCCGGAGGATCCGGCCCCGATGGACCGGATGATCGAGGCGATCGTCACCGGCGGGCTTGATTGCGTGACCTTCACCAGCGCGCCCGCGGTGGCCTCGATGTTGATGCGCGCCAAGGAAACCGGACTGCTCGAGGGCGTCCTGCACGCCCTGCGGACCCGGGTGCTGCCCGCCTGCGTCGGGCCGATCACCGCCGCGCCGCTCGAGGAGCTCGGCGTGCGCACCACGATGCCCGCCCGCGCGCGGCTCGGCGCGCTGGCCCGGCACGTCGCGGAGGAACTTCCGCGGCGCGCCAACCGGATTCACGCCGCCGGGCACGAACTCAGCGTGCGCGGGGGATGCGTGGTCGTGGACGGCGCGGTGCGCCAGCTGGCGCCCGCACCGATGGCGTTGATGCGGGCGCTGGCCCGCCAGCCCGGCCGGGTCGTCTCGCGGGGCGACCTGCTGGCCGCGCTGCCCGGCGGCGGTAATGACACCCATGCCGTGGAGACAGGGATCGCGCGGCTGCGGGCCGGGCTGGGCACGCCCAAGGCGATTCAGACCGTGGTGAAGCGGGGATATCGGCTGGCCATGGATCCGGCCGAATGTGTGGACAACAATCCGCGCGAGACTCCTACCTCTACCGGATTCGGCTTCCCGCCGCGCCCTACGGCCATAGCGCGGTAAGCACCGGACCTTGTCGGGCTTCTCGAGGTATACGTCCGGAGCCGCGTCGCCCTCAGGGACCTGCGTTGTAGCCGGATCCGAGGTACTGATCCAGCGGCTGGCTCAGGAGTGTCGGTGCGCACGCCAACAGGGCCTGTGTGCACCAATAATTTCACTCAGGGTGCAATTATCGACGCACTTGGTGGGAAACCGGTTACCCGAGGAGGCCCGTTCCAGCTCGCTGTCACCCGCGCTGCATCGCCTCGCGCCCGCCTGGCCACCCTCTCTCAATGCCTGAATCCACTGCTCGACCAGTCGATAACCGATGGCACCTGGAACTCCGCCGCCAGTCGATGGAGCGCGACCGGCCAACCTTCGGCCATGCCCTGACCGACTCCCTCTGCGGGGTGGTCAGGGCATGATGAACGTGTGGGTCACCCGGCGAGCTGCCCGGATCGCGTCGTGTGGAATGGTGGCGGCGGATCGCGAACCGTCGGCCGGACTGGGCACGTCCAAGGCCATGCGATCCGGTCCGCAAAGTAGTCGATGTCAACTGAGCACCCTCTGTCGGCACGGTGACCCGCGACACGCAGAGGGCGCGCCGTGCGCGGTGCGGTAAAGGGTGCTCAGTGCCTATGGCACGACGGTGCGGGCTTGGGGCGGCGCGGCGGGTGTGCACGATGACCGAGTCCGAGTTCGGACCGGAGCTGTCAGGGCGGGAGAGCTGTGGGGCTATGCGCTGCCGAGGTTGCCGTCAGTCATGGTGGTGGTGAAGGCGTCCCACTCGGTGGGGTGAAGACCAGGGCTGGGCCGGTGGAGTTCTTCGAGTCGCGTACGCCGACTCTGCCTTCCATCATCACCATCGACAGCCGCCGACGGTCACGTCGATGACTACCTGAGTGCCGTTACGGACATTATCGAGCTGTTCAGTAGTGATGTTGTAGAGCGATGGTATTGGATCCGAATCGAACAGCACAGTTGCCCCACACCCATCCGAGCGTTGCCCTATCGCGGCAGTGACGGAAGTTGGTTGTGAATCCGACCATGGCTGGGGTAGCGGCGGAGGGACCGCCTTCAAATGGATCGTCGGCACCGAAACAGCCGCCAATGGATCCGGTCTCGGTGCAGGACCGATGAAATACACATAGGTATAAGACGAGCCGCTTCCATCTGGTGCATCGGTAATCGCCGTACGAACAAACCCGGCGACTGATACTGCTTCAGCAAGATGCCTGCCCACATTCGGGCGGTCACGCCACACGACGAAACGGTGATAACCAACCGTCAGCAGTCCCGCGATAGCCAGCAGCACCAGGGCGATGACTAGCGGCCATCGATACCATCTCCTCAGGCCTCGCACCCAAGTCCTCATCGATATGCACCGCTGCCGCATAGGATCTGATTCGCGAGTTTGACGACGCTCACTGTGCTCTGGCCATGCTCCACTTCGGTAGACTTAAATGTGGCGATTGTTTCGCCGCCCTTGCCGTCGGGAACCGGTTGTTGCTCGCCGACCGACAGTGAACGATCCACCATTCCACCGGCGTTGTAGCCGGACCCGAGGAATTGATCCGGCGGCTGGCTCAGCTTCATGCCCACTGTGGCGTGGGATGCCGCCTGATCATTGAGCATTTTCAGATTGTAGGCGGCCGCTTTGATCCCCAGGTCGTCGTTCCCGACGAGATCGGACCATTGCTGCCCCTGGAACTGGTCCGGGTAGGCGGCCTTGACCTTGTTGAACGGCCCTTCCTTCTGGTTGGTCAGGCCGAGGGAGTTCCCGACGCCGTTCTTGGAGATGCCTTGCTGGGAAGCCTGCAGTCGGGCTTTGTCCCACGCGTACGCGGCCTGCTCTCCGTCGGTTGTTCTCGGGTCATAGGTCGAGGGATCTTGGAGGTCTTTGTAGAGGTTGTTTTCGAGGCCGCTGTGCAGGGGGCCGCCCTCCTGCAGCACCATGGCGAGCACCATGCGTGGGTCAACCCCGGCCTCGTTGCCGTACTTAACCGACATCTCGGCCCAGGACTTCATTTGCGGGCCATATTGGTCAAGCGCGCTGGGATTGACGGTGGTCAGGGCGGACGTCGGGGTATCCCAGGCGGCGATCTTGTCCAATTCTCCGACCAGAGCGGTATTGGCGTTCTGGTTTCCGGATGCGACGATTAGAGGTAACTCTGTCAGCGCATTCAGCTTCGGTGTATTGCTCAGTGCAGTTGGTCCCACGAAATCGTCGGTTGCACCGCTGGTCGCCGCGAAGTCGGTGAACAGCGCGGTGGTCTGGGCCGTGGTGTTGAAGATGTTCTCGGCGTTGTAGACGTCGACCTCGCTGAGGTTCGCGGCCACGGAGACCTGGACTGACGTGTTGTCCCGCTTGGCCGTCACCTGGGCGCCCGGATGACTCGGGAAGGCTCCGGCGGCCGTGGTGGACAGCAGATTGCGTGCGTCGATGAGATTGTTGTAATGGTTCCGCGTCTGGGAGCCGAGAGCCGCCGCGACCGCGGCGATCTGATCTGTCCCGCCGCGCAGCGCGTCCAATGCCTCTTGGATGTCGGGGACCTCGGGCGCCTGCACCCCGTCGAAGGTTTCGTGTACCGCCTGCAGTGTCGCTGGCGCCGTGGTCAATTCGCTGCTGTTTGCGAAGGTGCTCCAGCCGGTCGCCGCGGTATCGAGTGCGTCGGCGCGGCCGTTCGGAGCACCCGTCCACGAACTCGGGCTCTGCCCCTCGGAGGCGATCACCACGCCGGCGCCGTTATCGCCTTGGGGATCCGGGGTCTCAGGAAAGCTGTTGGCGCCCAGCGGACTCGATCCCGCAGGTGCGGGCGGAGGTGGCGGCTGTCCCTTGGTCTGGCTGGCGTTGGCGTTGTACTCGGCGGCCTCCCAGTTGTAGCCGCTGATGTTCAGAATATTGCCGTAGTGCTGCAGCGCTGCGACGCAGTCGAGCATCGCTGTGCGAACATCACCGGAGTGGGTGCGGTAAGCGGTATTCCAGCCTGCTACTGCCGGATAGTTTCCGCCCATACCTGCGGTGGCGGTCAGCCGGGGAGTCAGGTCTCGTGTGACGGCGGTGGTGATTTCGGCGGCCAGCGTGATCAGTTTCTGGGCCGCCTCGTAGTACACGCTCGGCTGGATGGACAGGTTGACCATCCTGGTCACCTCCGCCCGTGCATACGGGTGTTCGCGGATTGTGCGGCGGTGTACTGGGTGTGTGCGTTACGGGCCGCGGTGCTCATCTCGTTGATGCCCTGGACGAATTCCTTTGCCGAGGAAGCCCATTCGCGATGCGCGGTCTCGTGTGCGGTGGCGGCTGCACCGGTCCAGGAGCCGGAGTGTGCGGCGGCGGACTTCTGGTCCAGGGTGCTCAGATGGTCGGTCAGGAATTCGGCCAGGCTCGACAGGCGGCTGACGATATTGTCGAGTTGATCCAGATCGACGCTGTATTCGCCGGTCATGGCAGGTCCAGGCTCGACACCTCGGCAGCGAACTGATTGTCCTGGGAGTGGTAGGAGTCGGCGGTGACACCGAGCGAGGAGGCCATCGTGGTGAGTGCGTCGATGATTTTCATCCCGCCGTCCCGGCACTCGTCCCAGCCGTCGCCGAAGCTGGCCGCGGCCGAGCCGGTCCAGCCGCCCTTGGTCAGCGCCGCCACCTCTCGCCCGGCGTCACTCAATGCCGACCGCATCACTTCGGCGAGATCGTAGGCGTACTTACCCAGGGCGGCAACATCATCCGGGACGACCGAAAGGTCCGAGCTTCCCCCACTCTCACTCATGGATCGACGGTAGCACGAGCCCAACCGTACGATCCGGTCCGAAGCCATTGCTGTGGGTGGGTTTCGAGGCTGCAATGCCTCGCCGCCGAACCTGCAGAAGGGGTGTTGGGGGTTAGGAGTTGCCCAAATCGCTGGTTGTCATGTTGGCGGTGAACGCATCCCATTCGGCGGGGGAGAATACCAAGGCCGGGCCCGTCGGGTTTTTCGAGTCGCGTACGCCCACTCTGCCGCTGTCGAGCCATGCCACCTCGACGCACTTCGCGCCGCCAGCGCTGCGTGTGCTCTTGAACCACTTCGCTCCGGACAGCTCACCGTTCACCACGCTCGTACTCCTTCGCTATCTGCCGCAACATGTTTCTGCTTTCCACCGCATCCAGACAGGTATCCCGGATAGCAGCAATGAACTCACGATACCTCCGGACCTCATCGTGCTTCTCGAGGTACATATCCGGAGCGGCGCCTCCCTCGAGGAAGACCACCGGGGGCTCGACAGGTTGCCCCTTGGCGTTGCGGTCGAAGTCCATGAGGATGATCGGGCCATGAGGTATCCCCCAGGTCAGGCCCGCATTGAACGGTTGGATCCGGATCGCTATGTTCGGGCGCTTCGACAGTTCGGCGAGCTGGCGTAATGCCTTGGCCATGATGGCGGGTCCGCCGATCACACGGTAGAGCACCGAGATATGCAGCACGGCGTCCAGCTCAATCGGGTTCGTTTTACGGGTTACCAGTGCTTGGCGTTTCATTCGGTGCTCGACGCGCCGTTCGATGTCCTCGCGGCTGGTGAATTGGGGGAACGCGCCGATGATCGCCCGGGCGTAGTCCGCGGTTTGCAGTATCCCTGGGATGTACTGGTCATCGCAGCTGGTCAACCGACGTGCCGCCGACTCGAGCCCGACGTACATGTTGAATGCGCTGTCGAACAGGCCGCCGTATACGTGGTGCCAGCTCTTGACGCGCCCCTGTGTCGCGAGATCGACTGCCGCGGTGGTCTCTTCGGCGGTGATGTCGTAGAGCGAGCACAGCGCCTGGACGACCGGCCTGCTGACCTTCTGAATCTGTCCGGTTTCGATGCGTTGCAGTACGGCTCTGGACAGATCGACCTGTTTGGCCGCCTGCGCGATGGTGAATCCGACGGCCTCGCGACTGTCCCGCAGAAACCGTCCGAGCTGGCGACGAGGCAGAGTCGACGAAGGCCCGTCGTCTTCGAAGTCGGTCACAGGGTCCTCCTTGAAAATCAAGTCACACCGGATGGGTAATAGAGACGAATCGAAACTCGGAAGCGAGCACGGCCCTGGCGATTTAGAGCAATAGTACGCCGAGTTCCCGGTTGCACTGGCCGTGATCGAAAACCGGTGATGTGCTGTCGGCAGCGCCCGGTCAGCAATGCAAGTGACCAATCACCTTGCAACGCATAGAACTCGGTGAACGGACTCGCCAGGTTCGCCGGGCGCGTTCATCTACAACGTGACGTGAGTCGAGGTTTGCGATGGATCATACGACATTCGCCGATACCGTGGTGTCGCGCTGCGCCTATTACCGCCGAATCTGTGGGCTACCGGCAGGAATTCAGTCGTCGCGCAGCCGTATCGTCGTGCGGGCCGGGATGATCGGGGCGATCACCATGCCCGGCAGCCTCGGCCGGCGGGTACGCGATGACCTGCTGCATCGCCGGATGATTCTGGGGCCCGTCATCTGTCATGTGCGGTCCGGGCGGCTGACGTATCTGTGCCGCCCGGATCTGCCCGATGACGTGCGCTTATTCTCGAAGCTGTTCGCGCTCAACGTATCCATCGTGCCACCGGGCGGGGAGATCGCGCTGCCGTCACCGGCGGACTCGCGGTCGGAATACCGGTGCTGGATTGTGCTGCCGCGAGACACGTTCCGTCCGTCCGGGCTCGTCCTCGTCGACGCCATCGCGAAGGTGGCCAAATGACCGCTACGCGATGGCCTTCCAAGGAGCTGTTGCTCCAGGCGTGCGCGGGGACGGTGGCGCAGAATCATCCGGTGTTATCGGCCGGATTGGAATTATCCACACTGCACGTTGCCAGAATGAATTCTTCCGTACTGGATATTCCAGTAATTGACTGTGCGCGAGCGAATGTGATCCACTGCGTGGACCGCTGGGTATCCGCGCACGGGCCCGAGACGGCGGGGGCGGCATTTCTCCACACCGAAACGCTGGGGATGGTGATAGACCGAATGGCCGAGTATTCCGTCGCGGCGCATGCCGCGTTGGAACAGGGAGTGGGCGAGCCGCACCGGCACTATCTGTGGCGGCGGGTGTCGGAGATCGCGCTCGCGTACGCGGATTTGGTATCCGAGATCGGCGCCGGGCGGCGCCGGTTCCCGGATTTCACCGATCCGTGGGGCCCGCCGCGACGGATTCTTCCTCGGCCAGTGGGTCATAGCCCGCCGTAGGCAATATCTGGCCGGAACTCTCGACGATGAGCGGGCGGCCCAGCTGAAGGCACTCGGTATGGACCTGGATCGGTAACCCGTGCCGCCGCTATGAACACCGTGACATGCATAGATTCGCACCCGCTGCGGGGTGCGAATCTATGCAATGAGTGCGGCCGATTCGCGGCCAGTGCTGGTGGTCAGGCGCGGGGCTGGATTTTCAGGTCGCCGCTGATCACGCTGCGGGTCATGTCGCGGGCGAGCATATCGTGCGGGAAGCCCAGGTCGATGGCGCTGGCCTGGTCGAGGCGGGCCAGGTGGGTGGCGTCGAATTCGACCTCCAGCGCGCCCAGGTTGTCCTCCAGCTGGGCGGGGGTGCGGGCGCCGATGATCGGCGCGGTCACCGCGGGGTTGCGCAGCGTCCAGGCCAGCGCGACCTGTGCGGGGGTCTTGCCCAGATCGGCGGCGACCTGCTTGACGACCTCGGCGATCTCGATCCCGCGTGCACTGAGCTGGCCCTGGGCCAGAGCGACATTCCGGCGGTCACCCGCTGCGGAGGCTGCCGACTGTTCCTGCAGGTCCGCGGCGGTGTACTTGCCCGTGAGCACGCCGCTGGCCAGCGGGGACCACGGGATAACGCCGAGGCCCAATTCCTTGGCCATCGGGATCAGATCGCGCTCGACGGTCCGCTCGATCAGGTTGTATTCCACCTGCAGTGCTACCAGCGGCGACCAGCCGCGCAGGTCGGCGATGGCCTGCATACGCGAGACCTGCCAGGCCGGAGCGTCGGAGATCGCGACATACAGCACCTTGCCCTGGCGGACCAGATCGTCCAGGCCGCGCAGGACCTCCTCGACCGGGGTCGTGAAATCCCAGGCGTGCAAGTAGAGCAGGTCGATGTAGTCGGTGTTCAGATTCCGCAGGCTGGCCTCCACCGAGGCGAACATGCTCTTGCGGCTGTTACCGCCGGAATTCGGGTCGCCGGGGCGGCGCAGCATCGTGTATTTGGTTGCCAGGACCAGGCTTTCGCGGTTGTCGCGGGTGAATTCGCCCAGCAGTCGCTCGGAGCTGCCGTTGGTGTACACGCTGGCGGTGTCGATGAAGTTGCCGCCACGCTCGACGTAGGTGTCGAACAGCTTGCGGGCATCGTCGGTATCGGCGCCCCAGCCCCAGTCGGTGCCGAAGGTCATGGTGCCCAGCGCCAGCGGCGAGACGCGCAGTCCGGAGCGTCCCAGCAGCCGGTAGGTGTCCAGAGTGAGGGACATCGTGTTCTCCCGTGCTCGTTTGATCTGATGTTGGATCCCAGTCTGTTGCGGGCGGGGGCCGGGAGTAAGGGAAGGTTTTGCCTAGGAACGCCGGTCCTACGCTCGCCGTAGGATCGATGGCGATGACGCGAACCGTGGACACCACCCAGGAATTGGCGGCCTTTCTGCGTAGCCGGCGCGAGGGCCTGGACCCGCACGTACTCGGGCTGCCGCTGCGCCGGCAGTCCCGGCGCACCCCCGGCCTGCGGCGCGAGGAGGTGGCCGAGCTGGCCGGGGTCACGTTTCAGTTACGCACTCCGTGCGCGTCGAACTGGGGTTTTTTTGAATTTCGGTGGTCGTGACCAGCATGTTTGTGTGGCCAGCCATCTCGTTGAGCCCAGCCCATAGTACGGGCGCTCGGGGCGGCGCGAGTAGCGCGCCGCTCTTGATGCGGCCGATCATTCTCAGGGTACCGACGGGCACAGGAGCTGAATTTTCACCGTATTCGAGTTGTCTCGCCAGTTCTTCGACAATTGTGTCATCCACTGACCGGATTTTCGGTTCTGATACCACATTGACAAGTAGCAATTCTGAACGGTCGTATCGTTTTGCATTATCACAGGAAAGTTCTGCAATGGACTATCCGTGGGATAAGTTCGGTCGCCGAAGAAATGATACCCGGACTTGTCGGTAATCGCCTTGGTCTCGGTTTCCAGTCGATGCTCGGAGGTTGTCTGGTGGATTGTAGCCAAAGCGGGAACGATCAAGGCCGCTGCGATGCCAGCGCACGTTGCATAGATCAATCGATAAGTCAGTCTGTCATTCGACCTGACCACACGAAGCATCAAAGCGAATGCGGCGGCGAGTAGAATTCCGGCCGCCGCAACGTGCCACCAAGTGCCGGACGCGAACGTCCTACCCCCGAGATCTACGACAACCTCGTATTGCCTCATGCCGATAACCTCAGTTCAGTAAGTCGGCACGTAGAATCCGATCGATAACCGCATCGCTCGCAAGCTCGTGCCGAGACTCGGGGTGCTGCCAGTAGTAGTGCGTCAGATATAAGAACAAGGGAGGATCCATGCCAATTACCCACGCCGGAACCTGGATCGATTTTACCAGCGACCCTCGTTGCATACGATCGAGCCAACTTCCCAATTCGACATGGACCTCATGGCGTGGCGCGGGAACGATATCGATAACGTACACGTTATTCAACATCCCGGGACGCACTCCGGCCACCTCAGTCCACGGTAACCGCTTTACGGTACTTCCGAGTCTCTGAACAACGCCATCGACGGTGAATGCGATGAAGCCGCGACGGTTACGGTATGAATAAAGGTACCATCCGGGAACTGAAATCATTCCCAGCGCGGCCACGGCAATGACAATCCCCCCGATCGACAAACCGGATCGCACGGTATCGCCGCTGTCATCGGAAATCTGTTTGAAGAACAGCCATGTGCGGATAGTGAGTAAACCTACTCCTGCGATAAGCCAGAGGATTAGCGTCCTTCGCCACGAACGGAGATAGTATATTTTGACGCCAGAGGAATTGTCGACCGGCATGAAGGGTTCGATGTCACGCGGAAGGCGCTTGCGTCGAACGCGGAGGACAGGAACGGCAACTATCATTGATGATAGTGCTACTAGGAATATTGCAACACCGAAGACTGTCCTACCCGTATTTCCCTGGCTTGCGGCATCAGCGGAAAACGGAATTGATAGTATAAACAGTAAGGCCGCGAAAATGAAGGCAAATACAAGATTTCCGCGAGGCCGCTGTTTGCCCCACTCGGCCGCCCAAGGCAGTAGCGGCAGTTCTGACGCCTTAGGGCGTTTTCCGGGCAACGCACATCTCCTCTGGATGGATGTTCGGGTTAATGGAAAGGTTGTTCGGCACCCCACGATCCGATTGCGCCGCCACCCCATCCCAGCAGGGCGGCTCCTACACCTGCACAGAACGCCTGTCCTATCACTGGGAAGGGCGAGCACACTGCGGCCCCTAGCCCTGCACCTGCTTCGGCTCCGGCCCAGCCTCCGAGGGTGCCGCCTGCCGCGTTAGCGATAGCTTGGTCACCAGGTTTTCCGTGATGTGCCCAGTCATCCCAGTTGACGTACGAATTTACCGCAGCACCCAGCGGCAGGCCACCGAGCGTCTTGCCGTCTGATTTCAGCATCTGCCCGAGCTCCGCCTTCGTTGAGGCGTCGGTCGCGGAATCTAGTGCGCCACTGAATGCGTTCCCTGCACCCGGAGTTCCGGAGTCGAGCATCTGGAGAGCCTTCATCTGATTTATATGTGCGTCCGCCATCGCGGATCCGGCCTGGCCCGCCATCGATTCTCCCCCGGCTTTCGCCCATTCGGCACCGGCAGCGGTCGCGGTGGCAAACCCGGTCGCGTATGGGTGCTGTTGTGCTGAATCCATAGTGGAACCATAGAGGTTGTTCCATTCGGTTCCGGACCAAGATTTGACGTCGTCCCAAATCGTCTGCCTGGGTGTATTCGGCGGTGCCTGGCTCGGGTCGTACTGAAGCACCGAACCGTCCTGAAACTTCGTCACGATTCGACCATCTTGTAGTTGCGCCGTCTCTGCTGTCCTGCCGTCCGGGTAGGTGGTCTTCACGGTGCCGTCAGGCTGGGTCTGTGACTGCATACCGCCGGAATTCGCGGTGCCGACCAGATGGGATTGCCCGTCCGGCCCTTGCACGTACTGTTCGAAGGCCCGGAAACCGTCCGGCCGCTGCCACTGTCGATCGATGACACCGTTCGGACCGTACTTATCAGTTGTGGTGCCGCCGTTCTGCGGGTAGGCGTCCGAGATCTTCGTGCCACGCGACCCGTCCGGATTGATCGCGTACGTGGTCGTCTTGCCGCCTCCGTCCGGAACCTGTTGCAAGTGCTGCGATTTGCCGTCAGCACTGGTAACCGTCATGTCGAGGACCCCGTCGGCAGCGGGCTTGGTCACCGTGGTGATCGGCGGATTATTGCCGGTCGACTCCGTGGTCACGGTAGAGCCGTCCGGCTGCGTGTACGACGAGGCCACCGTGAGCGTGCCGTCCGGATTCGGGGTCACGGTCTTGGTCGAACCATCCGGGTTGGTGACCTTGAGCGGAATACCGTCCTCGAGCTTCATCGCGCCGTCCATCACCTGCCAGTTCGGCGGCAGCTCAGAGGGTTTCGCGGTGTCCGGGTGCAGCAAACCGGGGTACAGCGCGCGGATGGCCTGCGGCGGCACCTCCAGCAACGCCAACCGCGACAGATCGGTTTTCGCTTCGTCAAGGAGCGTTTTCGCGGCAGTGGCAGTGTTGTCCGCGAACTGGAGCGCGCTGACCATCTCGACCTGATGCTGAGCGGCCTCGTACTCCACGTCGATAAGCGCGACAGTGATCCGGCCGGGGTCGTGATCGTTGCTCGGGTTCCGTCCCCCCGCCGCCTTGATCATTGCCTGCTTCGCCACACTCGTGACAGTGCCGTCGTCGGCGACTTCGAATCCCATGCCCGCGATGATGTTTCGCTTCCCGACGACGAAGTTTTTGGCGTCGGCGAGTTCCTTCTGCTGGGCGGTGAACACGGTCTTGATGCTGTCGACCTTGGCCAGGATGTGACTACCGGCGGTCTTCTCGCTCGTCGTCCGCGCGGCAGCGGCATCCGCCCCGGCACCCTTCCAGGAATGCGACAGGTCATCGAGCTCGGTCTGCATCGAGTGCAGCAACTGATCGCCCTTGGTCACCACCGTGCCGAAGCTTGTCGCGTCGGTGCCCAGGGCATCGGGGTTCCACTTCTCGACCTGGGAAATCTGTAGTGTCGGCCGACCAGAGCCCGGGCTCATTTCACCCCACCCATCCCCTGGAGTTTCGCCGCGAAATCAGCGTCGGTGACCTCGTACTTGTCGCCCGCCCCCTTCGCGGTCTCGGACATCTCCGCCGGTCTGGCCGCGAAGAACATCAACGCCGACTTGATCTGATCGCGCACATCATTGACGCTGCCGCCCAGATCCGTGCCCGGAAAAGCTTCACTTCCATCGGTAGCGCTCACCCCATCCGCCAAGCTCTTGATGTCCCCGGACAACCCATCGAGCCACTTCGCCCACGCTCTGAGCCTGTCCGGATCAACCTTCAACTCCGGTGCCATGCGACCCCCTCCCTGATAGACACCGCCCGGGCCCCTCCTGGCCCGAAACTGGCCCGATGATACCAACCAGCTGTCATCCCGGCGGGCTCACGACCAGTCCTCCCACTCGACGGCAGCCAGATAGACGCACGCACAGGCCAGGAGTTACGACTGCTCGCTGTCCTCAGTGGTGCTGAATGTTTCACACTCGATGCTCGCAGGGTTCCGCTCGAGGACCTTCATACCCTGCACGATGATGAGATGAGCTTTCAGCCGGATCGACTGTTCGAGGCCGTCAACATGCTCGAGCGACGGCACGATCACAGCATCAGCGTGGGTGCGGCGTAGGGCAAGCCAGATGGCTGTGAACGGTCCCTCCCGGAGTGGGTCGATAACGACGAGCTCCTCATCGACTGCGTAGCCGAGCAGGACGCCGATGCGGGTCATCTCCCGTCCGTCGCGCTCGCAGTCGCCGCTCAGGTCGGGCCGCAGGCAACGAATCGCGAGACGGCCGCTACAGTTCGTGCTTTCTGGTGCGTAGTATTGCTGCGACATGAGCCCTCTCAGTATTTGTTGTAGAACTTCTTTGTCCGGGACAATCCACTCAGACTGAGGGAAGAAGTGCAATTCTGCGCCGGGGGCGCGTTCTGGCAATTCAGTAGGCACGGCCACTGTCCGATCTGATTTTCTGGTCTTTTACAACGGCTAGCTATGCTGCACGCATATGCGGCAACGGTGATGGAGGTCGACGGAAATCCCTCAGTAGCGGCGTCGATGCCGGGAATGAGAATGAGGCCGATGGCGGCGGCTGCGTACCGTGTTCATTAATGAGTATCCAGCTCCGATACCCATGCAACCGATAAAAATTGCCAGCAGTACTGCGAGGAGTTGAATTTCGATCATCGCGACTGTGTCCTATACGTCATCGTCGGGGATCGGCCAGACTTCTACCGTGTACGACACAATTTCCGAGATAGGGTTCGAATACACCACCTTGCAGTAATGATCGTTGCACAGGTGTTCGGGCCCGAACCGGCAGCCTCCTAGCACGAATTCATCTTTGTCGTTTACCGACATGACCGCGCTGATGTCTTCGGCCAGGGGTTCACGGTCGGCGTTGTCGATGGCGAAGTACACATCCTTGCCGACATCGATCCAATCCAGAATCATCGGCGTATCTCCTTGAATAGTGGTCTGGTTACTGTTCGGAGCGAGCGCTTCCGCGGGACAGCTATCATTTGCAAGCCCTGGACAACTCGGAGAGTCGAATTACTCTCTCGATCGTATTTCGGTCAGTATATCCGCGTACGCTCTGGCTTCTATCGAACGATGTCCCCGATTGGTTATTATCCATCCGTCACGATAGTCACGTGCGAAGCCGTCGTAATCAAGCCTCTTGAGTATGTTCCGAACCGCCCGCGAGGGTATGAGTGTCAGAGTGCATAATTCGTGGACTGTGCGGCTGGTGCGCGAAATAGAAAGCGCTGCAACCACCTTTGCCTCGGACTCGGAGAACGCCATTACCGGAACACCTGCCTTCAGTTATTTCGCGGTCGGAGACGCGCACAACATGCAATCGTTCGGATCGCCCCCGGGATGCAGGTGGCCCAGATTGATCAAGGTGTTCCAGCAATATCGCTTGAGATCGCAGTCGGCAATCGCGCAGTCGTGGTGACTGGCAAGCTCCATATGCATCTGCGGCATGCCGAGGGCGTGTGCCGGGTAGCCGTGCGCGCGAGGGTGAATCATGATTCCCGCCTTCGTCGATTCGCTTCGATCAGCCGATCCTTGGCCTGTTGCTTGCGGGCACACAGACCTGTCAGGCACCAAAAGTGTTCTTGCATAGTTTCTTTCGCGGTCTCGACGGTCATCACAGGCAACCGGCAATGGTCTGTTATCTGTAGGGCGTACATGGTGGCTGTTCCTCGGGTGGCTGTCGTTTGGTTTCCCCGGCGGTCGGGGGCCCTGTGCGAGACCCCTGCGTCGAAGGGCCCTGCTGGTGTCCGCTGGTTCCGTCCCGGCTACCGGGGGTAGCTCCAGGTCTACGCCGGTAGGACATGGTTCGGAAGATTCCACGGTAAGTTTCCGTGGAAAAACCTGCGAAATTCCACGGTGGGGTTCAAACTGATTCCAAAACGTCGGCGATCGATAGCGAGGTTAAGGACGTGCCCAGTTCAACAGTCGGCTCCACCCTTCCGCGCCGCATGCTCGGGCGAGCGCTGAAGCGGCTCCGTGACAACTCAGGTGTACCGCCGAAGGTGGCGGCTCACTCGATCCGTGTATCGCCCCAGACGCTTTGGCGTATTGAGACCGGACAGCAGGGGCCGCAGCTGAAAGAGCTGTACGTACAGGCGCTGTGTCAGCTGTACGGCGCGGCCGTAGATGAAACCAAGGTGCTGGTAGGGCTGGTCGAGCTGTGCGACCAGCAAAGCTGGATACACCTGTACGAGGATGTGATTCCTGAGGTCTTCGCGTCGTTCATCGCCCTGGAAGAGGAGGCTAGTCTTGTTGTGACGCATCAACTTTCGCTGATGCCCGGACTCCTTCAGACATCCGACTATCGGCAAAACGGCGTGTGGGCGTTGCAACCGCAGGCCAGTCCGACAGAAGTGCAGCGCAACGTCGAATTGACCATGCGACGGCAACGACGCATCCACGAGGATGCGGAGAACTTCACCCTGAATGCGCTGCTGTGCGAGTCTGCCCTACGCCGCCCGATCGGTGGCCCGGCGGTGATGGGGCAGCAGTGCCGTCACCTGCTTGAAGTGAGCGACCTGCCCAACGTGTCGATACAAGTGGTACCGATCAGCAAGGGCATGCACATCGGCCTTCAGGTCGGTCCGTTCTCGTTGCTGGATTTCCCCGAACATCCGGCCGCGTATCTGTCAGAGCCCCCGGTGGTATACATGGACGGGTACACAGGTGGCGTCTACCTGGAGCGTGCGACAGAGATCAGCCAGTATCGCGCGGCGATTGCGGGTATTGCCCGCGTCGCGTTGGATACGGCCGAGAGCCGAGATCTGATCGCGGAGATAGCAAGGGAGTATGAAGAGTGATCAACGACCTGACGGGGGCCGCGTGGTTCAAGTCGAGCCGTAGCCAGGATGCACAAGCTTGTGTGGAAGCTGCATTTCTGAGCAGCGGCACAGTCGGGGTACGTGACTCCAAGAACCCGACCGGCCCGGCCCTGGTCTTCGCGCCCGCCGAGTGGGACGCGTTCACAACAGGTGTCAAGAACGGCAAGTTCGACCGGTAGGCATCGCCGACACATCGAGGGCCGCTCCCGCTTCGGCGGGGGCGGCCCTTTTCGTTGCTAACGGGTTGCCGGGAACGGGCACCGCCCACATATAGCAAGGTCGGGGTGCGGTTCTTGCGCTGAATCAGGGCAGCCAAAAATGGGGGGTTGACATCTGCGTCGAGGGAGCCCAGACCACTGCCATGAGCCCGGCCAAGTCGTTGTGGCAGCGCCACAGGCCCGTGTGGCCCCGTCTGGGGGCCCGTCCGTAAGGGTGTCCGGCGACGTTTCTCGCAGTATTTGTCTGTCTCCGCTGAAACAGCATGTGACCTGGGCTTATGTGATGGCGTGAATGCATGGTGAATGCGTGCTGACAGCGTCTCGAGGTTGTGGTGACATCGTCTCGAGGTCATTTTGTGGCGGCCGGGGCGTTCGCTGATTCTCACTGCTTCGGCAGTCGCCCGTCCCGATCCTTCACAGCACGCACACGCTCGGTACGGGTCTGGGCAGCAACTCGATAGGCGGCCGTGAGACCAATCTGTGACCACTGATTTCTGGCCGTGCGTGTCCGAAACCGGGCCTCTGCGCGGGAGTACCTAATGCGAGGGAGAAAAAGGCGGCGAACCAATACCCGCTCGCAGCGACGATCGGATTCGAGGAAGGAGGGCGAAAAAAGGGGACTCCACGCGGCCAGGAGGTAGGTGCACGGGAAGAACAGCACGAGGCCGATACGGAATTCTCAGCAAAAACTTAGGTCCGCATGTGGCGAAAACAGCCCCGGAAACAGCCAGTTCTGAGGTGCACGAGGAAAACAGGCAGATAACACCATCTGAGAACGCCAGGAGCAGAACATGAGCATGAACGAGAACAACAGCTACGCCGGTCACGACCGCGAGAACGCCCGCTTCATCCCCGGCCGGGCCGGGTGGCAGAGGGGCATGGTCCCGAATCTGGACGCGCCGTGGCTGGACATAGCCGAGGACCGCGTGCGTGACCTCTTCGACTTCCAGCAGGACGCGCTACCGCCCGCGTTGGCCGAATTTGCTGGACCCGGCGAACCGGGACGCGTTGCGGCTGTGGTTGTGGGCACAGTTACGGGCCGAACACCTGGACTCGGCACCGGGCGATGCGGCGTGAATGTGGGTGGTATCCGCGCCCGTCGTTTCCGGTACCGCCCGGCGGGCCAGGAACCCGCCGGTCCGGCGGCGATTTTTCCCGGGCATGGCGAATTCGTGCCCTTGAAAGGGAGTTCTGGTATGTCCCCGGAATCCACACGGGGCATCGATCCCACCGAACAGGAGAACATCATGATCCCTCATCCCGCACACACCCACCCCGCCGCCGCCGAGTCGGTACCGCCCGTGTCGGCGAACTGGCCGGATGTGGTGGAGGACAACGTGAAAACGCTCTTACCCGATTGGGATTGGACGACACGCAGCCCGATGTGGCGGGCGGGGTTGTGGCTGTGGCGTCGGTTGCTGCGCAGGCATATCCGCGCGCAGCTGTCCCCCGAAGCGCTCGAGGCGGTGCCGGGGGGCTGCGCGATGCCGTGGGGCGGCTGCCCCGAGCACGGTGACCTGCTCGAGTATGCCGGATTCGCGAACGGCTGGGTGTGCCCGGACTGCGGCTACACCGTGCAGACGGTGTCGCGGCTAGCGCACTGCGCGCGCACCGCCGTGGCGGTACTGACCGACACCGACGGCGGGACGCCGTTGCCGGTCTGTGACGGCCACCTGCGAAGCGAGGTCGACGACGCCTCCTACGGCGGTGAACCCGTCACGGTGACCTACCTCGATCCCCGCCGGGCCGCCTGAGCCCGACCAGATTCCTAGGGTGCGCTGGGCGGTGCCCACGCTGCCGCCCGGCGCACCCGGGGAATTCCCGACACTGATTGGAGCGCACTATGGTTGCAAAGCTTCTGACCGGTCACCTGTTCGATATCGGTGGCCTTCCGCGTGTGCTGTTGTCGGCGGTGCTGGCGCGCTGGCAACTGCTCACCGTGCTCGCGGTAGCGGTCGTGCTCGTGTGCTGGGTGCTGGCGCGGTGGGTCCGGGGATGGCGGGCGGCGGAGGCCGCTCGCGCGGTGTGGCTGGGTATCGAGATCCCCGCACCGGTGATCGGGGACGCCGGCGTGTTCGCCCGCCGCGTGGCCGGCACTCTGCATCGCACCCGGGGCTGCGGTGTGCGTGCCCGGCATGTGGTGCTGGAGGTCCACGCCACCACTGCGGGGGCTCGGATGGGGGTGTGGGTGCCGCCCGGGGTCGACCCGACCGCGATCGATGCCGCGATCACCGATGCGTGGCCCGGCGCGGTCGTCACCACCACCCCGGTGCCGAAAGTGCCCGAACGCCGGGGGGTGGCCCTCGAGGTCACCGCCCGTAACGGGGTGTGGGCACCCTGGATCGCCCCCCGCCCCGCCACCCGGCAGACAGCGGCGGGGGGTGATCCACTGGGCGGTGTGCTGGACCGGTTATCCACCCGGGCGGGCGGTGAGTGCGGGTTCGTGCAGCTGGTACTGGGCACCTACTACCGCCGTCCGGCGGTGCGGGGCCTAGCCACGGTGGTGAACGCGGGCCTGTCGGAGGTGATGGCGCTGCTGCGGTTCGCGCTGTTCGACGTCCGCACTACCCCGGGCGCGCGTCCGGCCGCGCCCGCGTCACCGGTGGCCGCCGCACGTCTGGAAGCGTTATATGCGAAACAGGCTGCCGCACCACACTTTTCCGCGACGCTGCGTATCGGTGTCGCCAGTGCGGAACCGGTACCGCACGGGCGGGCGATAGTGGCGGGGATCGCGGGCGGGTTCGACGGCATCGCCGACAGCATCCATGGTGGCGGCCTGGTCACCCACCGCACCCGGCACCGGGCGTACCGAGTGTCCGCGCGACGGCCGGGGCGGGCATTCATCGCCACCACCGCCGAGGTAGCCGCGCTATGGCACTTGCCCGCCGACGCCGCCCGATACGGGCTGCCCGTGGTGCACGCCCGCACCCGCAACCCCCGCCCCGGCCTGCCCCGCTTCAACCCTGCCGACCCCGCACCGAACCGCCCTGCCCCCGACCGCGACACCCCGAACGGGGCACTCCCGCCCGCTCCCGGCCCGAAGGCGCGCCCGGCCGGTTTCGGGTCGGCTCCCGGACCGGGGGAACGCCCGGTATTGCGGCTCCCGCCTCCGGACTGGCCCCGGCGCGGCCGCACCGCCCGCCCGCACCCCCGCCACAACACAACCCCGCCCGGCACGCCGGAGCGGCCGCGTCGATCCGATATCGGTTGAAAGACAAGGAGTTACGTCATGTCACAACGCAACCCTCAATCCCCGACATGCGGCCCTGAATCCCCGCGGGAGGTCGCTGTCACCGGTGGCCGGTTGCGGCTGGCGGCACTGGATTCGCCGGGCCGGGCCGCACCCAAGCCGTTGGGTGCGGACACGGCCGGTGCCATCGTGGGTGTGTCGGTGGCTGCGGCCCGGCACCATATGCACGTGCTCGGGGTGACCGGGTCGGGCAAATCCACGTGGCTCGCGCATCTCGCGTTGGCCGAGGCAGTAGCCGGGCGCGGGGTGGTGCTGATCGACTGCCAGGGCGATCTGGCCGACAACGTGCTTGCCCGCCTCCCGGCGGAGGCGGCGGCACGGCTGGTGATCCTGGATCCGACCGAACGTACTGCGCCCCCGGCGTGGAACGTGCTGGCGTCGGTGTCTGGTCACGGCGATGATGTGGAGGGGCGGGAGTATGCGGCCCGGATGGTGATCGACACGTTCCGCAAGGTGTACACGCAGTGGTGGGGGCCGCGCATGGACGAAATGTTCTCCGCCGCCTGTTTGACCCTGGCACGGCGGCCCGGGTCCACCCTGGCCGATGTGGTGCCGATCCTGACCGACCCGCACTATCACCGACCGATCATCGCCCGCTACGGCGAACCGGGCGGGTTCGAGGGCTTCTGGAAGGGCTATAGCGAGCAGTCACCTGCGGCTCGGCAGCAGTTGTGCGGGCCGGTGATTTCCCGGCTGCGTGAAGTGCTCTCGCACCGGTTCGCCCGCAACCTGCTCGCCGCGCCCGCCGCGACATTCGACCTGTCGGAAATCCTGGACGGCGGCATTCTGATCGCCCGCCTACCGAAAGGAGAAATCGGCGAGGGCGGGGTGCAACTGATGGGGTCGCTGCTGCTGTCCGGGCTATGGCAGGCCACCACCCGCCGCGCGGCGATCGCACCGGAGAAGCGACCCGATGCCACGATCATCGTGGACGAATGCCACAACTTCCTGCACCTCCCGATCGGGATCGACCAAACATTGGCCGAAGCACGCGGCTACCGCGTATCCCTCGTGCTCGCACACCAGCACCTCGCACAACTACCGCCCGACATCCGGGGCGCGGTCGACGCCAACGCCCGCAACAAAATTGTGTTCGCCGTGTCCCCGGACGACGCAAAGAAACTCGCCGCACATTTCGAGCCGGTCTTCGACGACACCGATCTCCGGCACCGCGACGGATACGCCGCATCCGTGCGTATAATACATGAAGGGAAACTTGTCGAACCATTCAGTGTGACCACCCGGCCGTTGCCGTCCGCGATTCCCGGCCGAGCCGATATGTTACGGGCAGCAGCCCGGGAATTAGCGGGTTTATCGCACGAGCAGCGGGCCGATATGCAACACAGGGCCGACCTGAGCACGGCTCAGCAGCAGCCCCCAGAAGGTGGGGGCCATCGGGTGTCCCATTCGGTGTCCCACCCGGTATCCCATTCGCTGTCCCGCTTAGAGCGGGACACCCAACGGGACACCCCACCCGACCCGCCCGCCCAGGTCGAGGGGGTCGAGCCGTGGTGACCGGAAAACCCCGAATGGCTTCTATAGCCACCCCCCGCACACATACCCCCGCCGACGCGGTGGCAGCTCAACGCCAACTCACTACTCGTGACATGCAGTTACTCTCCCTGCTTTCCGCCCACCATATTCTCACCACAACCCAAATCGCGAACATTCTGTTCGTCAGCGAGAACGTAGCACGCAAAAGGCTCGCCAAGCTTGCCGCGCGCGGGATACTCACCCGGTTCCGCACGTGCCCGGGAACCGGGTCCGTGCCCTGGCGCTACACCCTCGGCCCGATCGGCGCAATGATCACCGCCGCCGACAACGGCCACCGCACCCTACCCGCCGCCAGCAAAACACACGAAAGAATGCTCCGCATATCCCGATCCCAAAAACTCGGCCACCTACTCGGCGTCAACGAATTCTTTTCCCGGCTCGCACTACACGCCCGCAACAATAGCGGCTGCGAACTACGGCAATGGCGGAGCGAGCGGCAAGCAACCAAATCGTACGCTGGAATTGTCCATCCGGACGGGTACGGCGAATGGCAAGAAAACGGGAGACGAATCGAATTCTTTCTCGAATTCGACAACGGAACCGAGAACATGGACGAGGTGATACACAAGCTCGAGGGTTACCGTGACCTGTCCCGAGCTGGCGAGAACATTCCGATTCTCTTCGTATTTACCGGACCGCGACGGAACAACAATTTCCATACCCGCCTCACCGCACAACCCGGCGTGAGCGCGGGCCTTGTCGTGGCCTCGGCCGCACTACCCGAACTCGAGGACTCGAGCCCCGCCGGACCGGTGTGGCAACCGGTCCGTGAACTCACCTATCGCCGATTGATCGACCTATCCACCCCACCAGCCGCACGCGCCGCCTGACACCGACCAAGGGAGATACCCATGCCTGCCGACCGCAACAACATCCCGAGCCTGGACAACGCCCGCGCGCGCCGGGCCCGCAGCGCCGCACCCGACCCCGGACAGCCGCCCGCCGATACCGACACAGTCGAACCCCAGCACACGACAGCCGAGGACAAGGGCCGCATGTGGGTGGGGCCGACCAGCGAGGAAACCCGCCGCCTGGTCGCCGAGAGTCGCCTACGGCAGGGGCTCCCGCCCCACATCGACAACCCGGCGGTGATCGAATCCCTCGCACTGTTCCTGCGCAACGCCCTGAAGACCCTCGACCGGGACCAGCAAGACAAACACCGCGACGCTGCATGAGGTGACCCGGCTACAGCTCGCGCCAGATGATCTCCACCGATTCCGGCTCCGCGTGGAACCGCCACGTCTTGCCATTCTGATCGATCCACTTCGCGGCGTAGACCTTCGCCGGTTTCACCACGACCTTTTCGACCAGACGCGCGGTCGCCTCATGCCGCCACCGCGAGCCCTTGCTGTCCCACGCCTTGCGCAGATCTCCCGGCGTAGAACCGATATCGGCCAGCACCGCCAACGCCTGCGAGCTACGCAACGAATCCTGTTCGGCACGAAGAGCTTTCAACGTGGCCTTGAGGCCGGTAATGGTGCGTTCGATCACCCGCAAATCGTCCTCATCCCGGCCACCCGACAACACCTCGGTCCGCCGATCGGCTTCCGCGTCCAGATTCCCGGCCGTGGTCTCGATCCGCTGCTGCAACTCCGCGATCCGCCCGGCATTATCGTTCCCCCGATCCAGACGCGCGAGGATCTCCGGGTTCTCGTAGGCGGCGATCACCTGCTCCGCCACCCACATCTCCAACGCATCCGCGTTCCGGAACACCTTCCCGCACCCACACGGCTGTTTCGCCGAATCCTTCGCCCGGCACCCATACCGGCGCTCGGTCACCACCTTGCCGCTCTTACGAGCACGCTTGATCGCCGAACCCACCATCCACCCCCCGCACCACTGTCCCGCCTTCTCCGTCCCCTCGGGCCACGTACCCCCGCATTCCACCAAACCCGTCAACAGATACTCCCCGTTACGCTGCCGGGGACGCTCGGGCTCAATAGCGCGGCGATGCGCGGTAATCGCCGCCCGCATCGCATCATGATCGGTGCGGGTGAAGATCGCAGGCCACTGCGCGCGATGCTTCGTACCGGTGCGCTCGTGCACCCGAATCCCGTTCCCCTCCGGGTTGTTCAAACACTCGCAGCGCTGCCCGGTCGCGTCGGTGTGCTCACCGGCGTCATAAGTCACATACGCCTCCAGCAACAACACATGAGACAGCTTGCCCACCCGCCACAACTTGCCCTCCGAGGTCGTGATACCTCGCGCGTTCCAATCGGTCACGATCGCGGTCTGAGTCTCCCCGTTGATGATCCGGTCCCGCCCTTCACGCAATACCGCAACCTCGTTCTCCCGGAACGCACACCGATCCAGAATGTCATCACCGGTAATCGGATGCGTGCCAACAACTTTCCCGTACCCGAACCGACGCGAACCACCCTGCATCACCCCCTTCGCTGCCTCCTCACTCATCCGATCAAGCAGGTTTTCGGTGTTGGTCTCCCGATACTCAGCCGCTTCGGCAACCTTCACCATGAAATTCTTCCGCCCCGCCCCACTGGTCAGGTCGTAATCGGTGTCCTTCATGAACACGAACCGCACGCCGCTGTCACGGCCGAGTTTCATCAACTCGCCACCCAAATCGTAATCACGAGTCAACCGGGCCACATCCCGGGCAAGAATGATCTTCGACGGGCCGGGTGTGACCAGCTTCAGCAACTCCCGCAGCGCGGGGCGGTCCACATCCGCACCGGACATATCGTTGTCGCAGAAGATCTTCGCCAACCTCAACCCCTTCCGCTGTGCGTAGGCGAGTTCGTGCTTGGCCTGCAACCGCACCCCCTCCGCCCCGTCCTTGTCGTCACGGGAGATACGCACGTACCCGTACACCCACTCAGCCGGGTCCGTCCCGACCAACCCCGCCGCCAAGGCTTCGTTGATCTCCACCAACCACGCCAGATCATCATCCGTTTTCCGTGTCATACCAACCACCCTACGCAAGGAGTGTATAGAAGCAACCTCGCTGGGGTCAGCACCGACTATGTGGTGCGCCTGGAGCAGGGGCGCGGCCTGCGGCCCTCCGTCGAGGTGCTCGAAGCGCTGGCGACGGCGCTGCGCCTGGCCCCCGATGAGCGCGCCTACCTGTTCGATCTGGCCCAGCAGCGCCAGCCCAACGCCGGGAAACCGGCCGAAACCGCGGCCCCGGCGCTGGTCCGGCTGGTCGCCGACCTGTCGCCGCTTCCGGCGATGCTGGTCAACCACCGCAATGACATTCTGAGCTGGAATCCCGAAATGGCAAGGCTGCTGGTGGATTTCGATACCCTGCCGCCGCGGCAGCGCAATACGATATGGCTGTGCCTGAAGCATCCCCTGATGCGCGAGAATTTCTACGCCGACCGCGAACGTCTCCTGCGCGAGGGCATCGCCGACCTGCGCGCAGCCTGGGCCGCCAATCCGGAGGATCAGGTGCTGGTCGATATGATCGCCGAATTCCGCACGGGTGACGCGGAATTCGAGCGGCTGTGGGCCAAGCGCGATGTCAAGGTGAATGCCCGCGGCACCAAGGTGATGCGGCATCCGGAAGTCGGCCCGGTCGCGGTGCAGTACGAGGTGCTGATGCCGCTGCAGGATCCGGATCAGCGGCTGGTGATCTACCGGGCATCCGATGCGGAGAGTCAGGCCGCGCTGGATCGGTTGTGTGCGCAGTAGCCACGTGTTGCTGGAAAGAAACTTCGGCGAATCGGCGACGATAGGTCGAATTGGTTGGGACGGCTCCGACCAGTGGATGACAGCAGGTTCACCCTCACCAAGGAGTCTCAATGAAGTTGTCAAGCCGCGAGCGCGACCGGCGGAGCGGGGGTGAATACCCGATCGTCGCGCAGCAACGCCCACAACACCGAGACCCGCCGCCGGGCCAACGCGATCACCGCCT
>Ga0073928_10000304_pt1 | contig 117881 bp, 97 predicted proteins | sample PaiPotPPA55metaG_FD_76969 | JGI IMG/M metagenome (GOLD analysis project Ga0073928, IMG submission 76969) | Iron sulfur acid spring bacterial and archeal communities from Banff, Canada, to study Microbial Dark Matter (Phase II) - Paint Pots PPA... ... | reverse complement strand
GATCTTGAAGACCCCGTTCTCCACATCCATCGACCCGGCATCGGTCTTGATGATCGTGGACGTCGGGGTGGTAGTGGCCTTGTAATCGACCGCTGCGGGAGCAGCAGCCGGAGCAGCATTGACGGTGCCCGCGGTCACGCCGAGAGCGGCGATCAACAGGGCCGACGTCGCGGCCAATTTCCTCATCATCATTATGGCGGAACCTCGGAGTTTTTTTGCACGTCGGGGGGACGGGGAAATCGAAATCGAGGCCAGCTAACGAGCGGTGAATTAACTGCGACCGTTCATTCAAACTCTGTTCACCGTGCTGTACTTGTGGTCTGTGATATCGCGGAAATACCCAGTCTGCGTGCGGTTTTCGACGACCTTCCAAACCGGTGGTTCGAGGTTCAATGTGGTGAACATCACAGGCAATGAAGGGATTGCGTGCCCAAATGTTGATCTGCATCGCGTAATGGGCGATGTCGATGGAGGAATTTCGCCCTGCCGGTAGGCTGGGCGACCGTGCGAGTGCTCGTAACCGGGGGCGCCGGGTTCATCGGCGCCAACTTCGTCCATCAGACCGTCGTCGAGCGGCCCGATATCGGGATCGTGGTGCTCGACGCGCTCACCTATGCGGGAAATCGGGCCTCGCTGGACCCGATCGCCGACCGGATCGAGTTCGTCCACGGCGATATCGCCGATCAGGAATTGGTCGATCGGCTGGTGGGCGGCGTGGATGCGGTGGTGCACTTCGCCGCCGAATCCCATAACGACAACTCCCTGGCCCGGCCGTGGCCGTTCGTGCAGACCAATATCGTGGGCACCTATGCGCTGCTCGAGGCGGTGCGCCGGCACGACGTGCGATACCACCACATCTCCACCGACGAGGTCTACGGCGACCTCGATGCGGATGAGCCGGCATTCACCGAGGCCACGCCCTACAACCCGTCGAGCCCCTATTCCGCGTCCAAGGCCTCGAGCGACATGCTGGTGCGGGCCTGGGTGCGCTCGTTCGGGGTGCGCGCGACGATCTCCAACTGCAGCAACAACTATGGCCCGTATCAGCATGTGGAGAAATTCATTCCGCGCCAGATCACCAATCTGATCGACGGCGTGCGGCCGCGCCTGTACGGCGCGGGTCATCAGGTGCGGGATTGGATTCATGTCCACGACCACAACCGAGCGGTCTGGATGATTCTGGAGCACGGCCGGATCGGTCAGACCTACCTGATCGGCGCCGAGGGGGAGCGGGACAATAAGTCGGTGGTCCAGCAGATTCTCGCCGAATTCGGCCGCGACGCCGACGATTTCGACCACGTCACCGATCGGCCCGGCCACGACCAGCGCTACGCGATCGATGCTGGCCTGCTGCGCACCGAACTAGGCTGGGAACCGCAGTATGCCGATTTCCGGGCGGGGCTTGCCGCGACCATCGCGTGGTACCGCGAGAACGAGGCGTGGTGGCGGCCGCGCAAGCAGGCCACCGAGCGCGCGTATCTCGCTGCGGGCGAGCAGGTTCTGTAACCCGCCGGGACGACGCACGAATGACGGTTGGGCTAACCCCAGACCATGTAGTGGTATTTCACGACTGCGGCCGCGAGCGCGAAGACGGTCGCGGCGACGACGGTGATCGCCGGGCCACGCCCCGGGGTCCGCCCCCGGGCGTTGGCCAGCCGCAACGGCATCCAGCGCAGCAGCACCGCAAACCCCACGATCGCCAGCGGCACGAAATAGCGGCCCTGCACGCCGTCGATGAGGTAGAAGCCGACCGGCGAGAACGACATGTACAGGGTCACGTAGATCATCGCGACACTCGCCGCGATCGCCAGCCCGATGACGGCGATGCGCAGATGCGCCCCCGAGAGCCGCTCCGCGATTCCGGCGCTCACCGCAAATGCCAGCAGGCAGGCCAGAATCGACAGCGCCGGCACATCGACGTAGGCGAAACCGAGCTGGCCGAAGAACTCGGTGAACCAGTTGTCGTCGCGCAACCAGATGCTGTGCTCGAAGATCTCGGCGAAATGCAGTGGATGCGCGAGGATCTGGTGGAGCTGATCACCGGTCCGCACCGAATGCCACTGTGCCGGTGCGCGCATCAGGCCCATGCCCTTGCCGGTCGGCGCGGCGATCTTCATCCACACCGCGAACAGGGCGGCACCGAGAACCGCACCGCACCACGGGATCCAGCGCAGCGGTCCGCGGAATCCGTACTGCCGGGCCGGGATCAGCGCCACCAACATCGCCAGCAGCACATAGGTCGGCTTGCTCAGCGGCAGCGCGATCGTCGCCGCCAGCGCCGCGACGACCTCGCCCCGGGACAGCCGCGCGTTCAGGAACGCCCCCTTGACCACCAGGCACGACACCAGGACCGCCAGGGCGTTGGTGACGGTGTCCGCGGTGACCGTCCCGGCCTGGAACAGTGCGATCGGCAGCACCGCCACCGTGAACGCGAGCCACTGCACCCGGTAACCGCGCAGCGCGCGCAGCCCGAATCCGACGATCGCCAGATAGGCGAGCAGTCCGGCCAGGCGGGTCAGCATGACGGTCTGCCCGACGGTCATGCCGGTCAGCTCGGCCACCCGGATACCAACGGCCGCAGGCACATAGGGGACCGGGGAATAGGCGGCGGTATTGGTGAACCACATCGGCTTGGTCGCGCGGGATACCGGCGCGGCGCCGAGCCGGTCATAGCCGGCGCGACCGGCCGACAGCGGCGCGGGCTCCTGCGGTTTGCGGTTGTAGTCCTTGAACGCGTAGCTCATCATCGCGTCGATGGACTGCGGAATCTGGCCGCCGTAGGACACGCCGCGATCGTCGGGGATGCGTTGCGGCAGGAATCCGCCGTGCGCGACCTGATAGGACCGGCCGAACTGGGTGATCTCGTCATGACCCCAGAACGGTGGGGTGACGACGCTGAACACGGCCCCGAAAACGACGGTGACCAGGATAAAGCTTGCCGCACCCAGGCCGAGGTGGCGCTGCACCCAGCACACCGCGGCGGCGCGGCGCCCGGGTCTCCGGGGCGGATCCAGCTGCACCTCATCATCTGGCGCGGGTGTCGCCGCGGGGATCAGATGGTCGGTGTCCGGCTCGGCCTGCGTCGTCATCTGACCTGCCCGGATTGCTCGACCGATATATCTGCGCCCACGGCCGAATAGCGCAGGTACATCAGCCGCGCCGCCTCGTGCCGGGACCGGCGAATGCCGTCCAGGATCAGGCCCGCGGTCCAGGCCAAACTGCCCAGCAGCAGCAGGGTGAAGGCCAGGAAGAGCGTCGGAAACCGCGGCACCTGATGAATTTGGTAGAACTGCACGATGATCGGCACGGTCAGGATGATCGAGATGAGCCAGGCCAGCGTGCCGAACAACCCGTAGAACGCGACCGGGCGCTCGTGCCGGGCCAGCCCGATGATCAGGGCCAGAATCTTGAACCCGTCGTGATACGTGCGCAGCTTGGATTCGCTGCCCGCCGGGCGATCCCGGAAACCGACCGGGACCTGAGTCTGCGGGACCCGGAGATGCAGGGTATGTACCGTCAGTTCGGTCTCGATCTCGAATTCGCGCGATACCGCCGGGAAACTCTTGACGAATCGGCGCGAGAACACCCGATAGCCCGAAAGCATGTCCTCGACATTATCGCCGAAGACCTTGCCGACCACACCGTTGAGCACTTTGTTGCCGGTTTCGTGACCTGCGCGGTAGGCCGTCTCCGATCGAACACCGGCACCCTGGTCGACTCTTCGCACGCCCAGCACGTGGTCGTAAGGCCCGGCCAGCAGGGTCTCGATCATCAGCGGTGCGGCGCCGGCGTCGTAGGTGTCGTCGCCGTCGATCATCAGGTAGACATCGGCCTCGATATCGGCGAAGGCGCGGCGCACCACATTGCCCTTGCCCTTGGTCGTCTCGGTGCGCACGACAGCGCCCGCCTGGCGCGCCCGCTCGGCGGTGTCATCGGTGCTCAGGTTGTCGTATACGTAGACGACGATGCCCGGCACGGCGGCCTGCAGGTCGCCGACGACCTTGGCTACCGCCGCCTCCTCGTTATGGCAAGGCACTACGGCGGCGATTCGAAGCTCGGTGGGGTCCACCCCGGCAGTCCCTCATTATTTGATCGGACGGTGAAATACGAACACCGGGAGGTTACAGGGAGCCCATACCGTCGCGCCCGGTAACCCTGAGGAACGCCTGTGTGGAGTACCGTCGCGGGGTGGCCAGCAGCGAGACCGTGACCGATCCGGCCGAGCGGGACGGTGCCCCGTTGCTCGCGCGATTCGTCGGTGCGTTCCGGACCGGTGGCGCCTTCCTGGTCGTCGGCGCCCTCGGATTTCTGGTCGACGCGGGCACGTACAACCTGCTGGTGTTCTGGGGCGGCGGCGGCTCGAAGTACGGGGTGCTGTACCACGATCCGCTGGTCGCCAAGGTCATCTCGATCGTGGTGGCGTCGGTGGTCACCTATTTCGGCAACAAATGGTGGACCTTCGCGCACAAGAAGGGCGGCAGCGCGGCCCGGGAGTACCTGCTCTACGCGGTGTTCAATGTGATCGCGATCGGCCTGCAGCTGGGATGCCTGGGGTTCTCCCGCTATGTGCTGCACCTGTCGACGCCGCTGTCGGACAACATCTCGGGGACCCTCATCGGCCAGATTGTCGCCGTGATTTTCCGCTATTGGGCCTACGACAAATTCGTGTTCACCGGTGCGCCGGCGGCCCGATCCGATTCCGAGGCGTGAGTCGGAGATAATGATCCACACCACATCGATCAGGACCGGCGCGCAGCGCGGTGATCATGGGTAATCCACGAACCGGACAGAGTGTGCAGACGGATATAAGTAGGGAACCCAGTATGGAGCAGTCGGCTGGCCAGGCCGTGACCGAGAACGACCGGCAGACCGCCGGCCCCGATACACAGGAGGCCGCGGACCGGCTGGTGCTGGCGCGCGGCGTATTCACCGGCCCGGCGCCCAAGATCAGCGACGAGCTGTACGCGGTGGCCAAGGGCAAGTCGCATCGCGAGCGGCTGACGATGCGGTTGGACAAGGGCGCCAGCGCGCACACCAACACCTACTTCGGCCGGTTCGCCGCCAGCTACTGGCAGCGCTGGACGACGGTGACCGAGATCGAGGTCGCCATGACGCTCGAGGTTGCCGGGCGGGCCCGTATTCGCCTGGCCGCCTCCGATATCGCCGGCCACCGCCGCATCATCGACTCCGCCGAGGTGCTGGCTGACGGCCCGGTGGTACTGCGGGCGCCGCTGGATCAGTACGTGGACGGCGGCGCGCTGTGGCTCGAATTCGATGCCGTCGGTGGTGAACTCGGGATCAGTGAGCTGGCCTGGACCGCGGCCGCGCCGGAGCGGATCCGGCCGGTGGCCATCGCGATCTGCACCTTCAACCGCGCGCAGGACTGCGCGAATACCGTTGCCGCGCTGGCCTCGGACCCGGTCGTGCTGGCCGCGGTCGATGCGCTGTACGTCGTGGACCAGGGCACCGATCTGGTCGAGAACCAGCCGCTGTACCGGGAGATCGCACCGCGCTTCGCCGACAAGCTGCGCTACATCCGTCAGCCGAATCTCGGTGGTGCGGGCGGTTTTACGCGCGGGCTGTACGAGGTGTCCGCGGGCGGAGACGGAGCGGGCGCGGGTTTTCGGTCCGAGCATGCCGACATCATCCTGATGGACGACGACATCCTGTGTGAGCCGGAAACGGTGCTGCGCCTGCGGGCCTTCGCGAATATGACGGTGGAGCCGACGCTGGTCGGCGCGCAGATGCTGTTCCTGCTCAACCCCGACTACCTCAACGTCGGCGCGGAGGAGGTGCACCTGGGCGTGCTCAAGCACGGCCAGAAGGTGTCCAAGGCGCTGCGCAACACCAGCATGCTCAAGCGCAACCAGGAGCGCCGTGTCGACGCCGGCTACAACGCCTGGTGGACCTGCCTGATCCCCGCCGAGGTGGTGGCCCGGATCGGGCTGCCGGTGCCGATCTTCTTCCAGTGGGACGATGTCGAATACGGCCTGCGGGCCCGCGAGGCCGGATTCGTGACGGTGACGCTGCCCAATGCCGCGGTCTGGCACGCCGACTTCTACTGGAAGGACTACGACGACTGGGCGCGCTACTTCAGCATGCGCAATTCGCTCATCGTCGGGTCGATGCATACCGATCTGGATGCGAAAGCCATTACCCGCCAGCTGTTCCGGGATATCTCCGAACATCTTGTCGCGATGCAGTACGGCCTGGTGCATACGACGCTGCAGGGCATCGAGGATTTCCTGCGGGGCCCGAAGGTGTTGCAGGACGGTGGAATTGCCGCCCTGGCCGCCGCGCGCGGCGGGCGGGCAGACTATCCGGAGACGATCAAGCATCCGGCCGCGGCGGCTCCCGTCCGGGCCGCCGACATCCAGGTGCGCCGCAACGTCGGCGATCCGAGCCGGCCGCTGCTGGTGCTGATCAAGCGCGCGATCCAGCAGTGGACCGGCCGCACCCAGCCCGGTCTCAAGGCCATCACCCGCGAGGATGCGCACTGGTGGCATGTGGCGCTGTTCGACCATGTGATGGTGACCGACGCCTCCCAGTCCGGCGTGCGAATCCGCCAGCGCGACAAGGCCAAGGCTCGCGCGCTACTGCTGCGTACCGTCCGGGTGCTGCGCCGCCTGCGGCGCGAACTGCCGGAGGTCAGCCGCCAGTACCGTGCCGCCATGCCGGAACTCACCGGTCGCGAAAACTGGGAGCGCCTCTACAAGCAGCAGTAGCATCAATCGTCAATCCGGCCGGCCCAACATTCGTCATTCCGGCATGCTTTTGGCCGGAATCCACAGGTGCACAGTGGATTCCGGCCAAAAGCCCGCCGGGATGACGGGTGTGTTGTTTGCCGGGACGACTGTGTACCTATGCGGTCAGAGGAACAGGTCGGTGCTCAGGGGGCCGTCGCCCGGGACCACGCGGTACTTGTCCAGGTCGGTGATGCCGTGCGTGGCCAGCACCTCGTCGTCGATGAAGAAGTTGCCGCTGGTGTCCTTCGCCGGGGAGGTCAGGACCAGGTAGGCGGCGTCGGCGTAGATGTCGGGGGTGCGCGAGGTGGAGACCATCTCGTCGCCGCCGAGCAGGTTGCGCACGGCCGCGGTGGCGATCGTGGTGCGCGGCCACAGCGAGTTGACCCCGATGCCGTACTTGCGCAGTTCCTCGGCCAAACCCAGTGTGGTGAGCGACATTCCATACTTGGCGATGGTGTAACCGAGCGAGCCGCCCGCCCATTTCGGGTCCAGGTTCAGCGGCGGCGACAGGGTCAGGATATGCGGATTGCGCCCGGATTCCGCGGAGGATCGCAGCGCCGGAATGCTCAGCTTGGACAGCAGGAAACTGCCGCGGCAGTTGATGTCCTGCATCAGGTCGTACTTCTTCATCGCCAGGGTTTCGGTAGGGGACAGATCGATCGCCGAGGCATTGTTCACCACGATGTCGATCCCGCCGAACCGCTCCACGGTCTCCTGCACTGCCCGCGCGACGCCCTCGTCGTCGCGCACGTCGCCGACGAATTTGTGCACCGTCCCACCGGCCTGCTCGAGCTCCGCCGCAGCGGTATGGATGGTGCCCGGCAACTTCGGATGCGGCTGATCGGTCTTGGCGATCAGCGTGATATTCGCCCCGTCGGCCGCCGCGCGCCGCGCGATCTCCAGCCCGATCCCGCGGCTCCCGCCCGACATGATCATGGTCCGGCCGTCGAGCGGCTTATCCACCTGAGTCATACCTACTCCAATCTGTGCGGTCGCCCCCACTCGATGATCATCCCGAGCACGGAGGCGCAGATGCCCGTAACTGCCCAACTCGAACAATAGGCGATGCCAACCCTGCTATGCAACCAGTTGCATAGCAAGTTGCAGCACAGCGTCAACTGGCAAGATGTGCGGAGCGATCGCGGCCGCGATCGTAGACAGCGTGAGCCATCTATGATGGCCTTGCCAGTTCATGAGGTGGCGGAAAGGAGCGTCCCGTTGAGTACCGCGATCCCGCAATGGATGTACCCGCCCCGCGACAGTGGCTGGGAAGCCGATGACCTCGATCTACTGCCTCCCGATGCCCCCCGGCATACCGAACTGCTTGATGGAGCGTTGATCTTCAATATGTCGCCGCAGCGGAGTTGGCACGATCGGGTAATCCGCAGGCTCACCGCCGCGTTGGATAAGACGGCACCGCAGGGCTGGACTGTCGAAGCTCAAATGACCATCAAATTAAACAATCGAAGCAGGCCGGAGCCCGATGTTATCGTCGCCTCCGTCCCATATGCTCCCGAACGCACCCGCTTCCTTCCCGAGGAAGTCGAACTGGTCATCGAGATCGTGTCGGCAGAGTCGCAGGATCGGGATCGGCGCTACAAACCCCGCCTCTATGCAGAGGCCGGCCTCCGCCATCTATGGCGCATCGAGGATGAAGCAGGACTGCCCGTAGTGCACACGTACGAACTCGACGACACAACCGGCGTCTACGTCGCGACAGGCGTATACCGCGACCGGATCGCTACCGCGACCCCACTCGCGCTGGACATCCAACTCGCCGATCTCACACGCTGAGTGTCCTATCCTCGGATACTGAAGGCCCCGGAACGGTCACTGACTTCGGTCATATCGCCGGGGCCTACGTCATGTCATGGCCCTGCTGCCAGCGGTGGCTCCCGGCGACGAGCGTAGACGTAGCGCCCGTACCCGGTACGCAGGCCGACGATGTTGGTATCCGTCCGCGGGCAGCGCGTGTGGGCGAGCACGGTCGGCGTCGCGGCATCACAATCGCTGCGGTCCATACGGAACGCGCGGGCCGGGACCCAGCCGGCATCGAACGGCCGTGCGTGCCCAGCGGAGGCGGCCGAATTTCGGCCGTGAGGGATTAAGGGGCGGGCCCGGTGGAGGGCTCAGCGCATCAGGGAGGATGGGGAGATCCGTGCGTGCGCGCGGCACGGGTAATCGGCCTGCGGCCCGGTCTCGACAATCTGGGTATTCATCTTCACGTTCTCCACCTCCTCAACCTTTTCGACGGCTCGGACTACCGAGCGATATGTTGCGAACTTTGTTGTCCCGCAGGACTGTTACTACTATGACAGCCCGGCGTCGTGGGGCGCAAACGGTTTTCGGCGCGATTACGGCGATCCGGCGACCAGGAGTGGCGGGATGATGACTGTGCTTGCGGCCCAACGTAACTCGGTGGGCCGTACGGACTCGGCTGGCCGCCGTGCCTTCGAGGAACGCTGATCTAACCGGGTTTGTGGAACTGCTCGCGCCGACCCAGGCGCCGCAGTCGATGCCATTCTCGCAGACCCGCCGGATCTCGTTGCTGTACAAGGAAGAACCAGGAGAATCGGGCCCACTCCTGTGGCAGCAGCTTGCGCATGCCCGGCTGCGACATCAGATAACCGCGATTCCGATAGGTGAAATACCTTTTGATCGGATCGTCCGGATATTGGGTGTGCATGCGGCCGCCCAGAATCGGCTTGAATTCGGCGGATCCGTTGGGGTGCAGGTACGCCGTGCGCAGGCAGGTCCCGAACGGCAGGCCCGAGCGCACCAGCCGCCGATGCACCTCCACCTCGTCACCGCGCACGAACAACCGCAGATCCGGCACGCCGATCACGTCGACCGCCCGGGCCGAGATCAGCGCGCCGTTGAACAGCGAGGCGATGCCGGGCAGGAAATCCTCGTCGGGGCTGTCGGAGTCGGCGTACAGCTCCGAGCGCTTACGCCGCCACACCACGCCGCGGCGCAGCGGGAAGGCCAGCTGATCCGGGTCCTCGATATCGCAGACCACCGGGGACACCTCGGCCAGGTTGTGCTTCTGCGCGCAATCCATCAGCGTGGCAAGCACATCGGGGCCCTCGGGGCGGCCGTCATCGTCGGCCAGCCACATCCAGTCCGCGCCGAGCGAGAGGGCGTGCAGCATTCCCAGCGCGAAACCGCCCGCGCCGCCGAGGTTGTGCTCGGATCCCAGATAGGTCGACTCGATCGGCTGGCTGCGCACCAGCTCGCCGACCTCGGGCTCGTTGGCATTGTCGATCACGATCAGGTGATCGACCGGGCGCGACTGCGCGGTCAGAACTTTCAACGACTCCGCGAGCAGTTCCCGGCGCTTATGCGTGACAACCACCGCGACAATTCGGGTCGCCGGGTCCGGAGCAGCGGCCCGATCGCCAGTGGCCTGATCAGTCACGCTATGCCCCCCTGTGCCGATGATCCGCTGGCAAGCTCATGAATGATTGTGCTCCAGTTCCCGTTCTCGTTCCAGCTCCCGAAGTGTCTGCGCGACGTGGTCGCCGGCCTCGGGGCCCTCGTAGGCGCGCACCACGTCCTCGATACTGCCGCGCATCCGCATATTTCCGTGGTCGATCCACATCGCGGTATCGCACAGCTGGGCCAGGAATTCGTTGGAATGGCTGCAGAACACCAGGATTCCCGAGCGGGCCACCAGGTCGCGCAGGCGGGTGCGGGCCTTCTTCATGAATTCCGCGTCCACCGCGCCGATGCCCTCGTCCAGCAGCAGGATCTCCGGATCGATCGAGGTCACCACGCCCATCGCCAGGCGCACCCGCATACCCGTGGAGTAGGTGCGCAGCGGCATATTCAGATATTCGCCGAGCTCGGTGAAATCGGCGATCTCGTCGACCTTGGCCAGCATCTGCTTGCGGGTCTGCCCCAGGAACAGGCCGCGGATGATGATGTTCTCGTAGCCGGAGATCTCCGGATCCATGCCGACGCCGAGATCGAACACCGGCGCCACCCGGCCGCGAATATGTGCGCTGCCCCGGGTGGGCTCGTAGATGCCCGCAAGCAGCCGCAGCAGCGTGGATTTGCCCGCGCCGTTGTGACCGACCAGGCCGACGCGATCACCCTCCTTGAAGGACAGGGTGATCTCGCGCAGCGCCTCGACCACGACGACATCGGAGGTGTTGCGCCCGATCGAACCGCCCGCCTTCCCCAGGAACGCCTTCTTCAGCGACCGGGATTTGGCGTCGAAGATCGGGAATTCGACCCAGGCATTGCGGGTCTCGATGCTCACATGGTCGGTCATACGGCCCTTTACACCCAGTACGGCACGCGGGAACGGAACTTCTTCATTGCCAGTATCGCCACCGCCCAGCCGATCACGGTAATACCCACGACCACCGCCCAGGACAGCAGGTTGATCGGCTGGCCCAGCAGCGGTGCGCGGATGATCTCCAGGTAGTGATAGGTGGGCACCAGCTCGATCAGGCGCGCCTTGCCGCTCATGCCGCCGACCCGTTCGGTCAGCGACTGGGCGTTCCACATGACGGGGGTGAGCACGAACAGCATCAGCGTCATGCTGTTCAGGATCTGCGCGATATCGCGATAGCGGGTGCTCAGAATGCCGAATGCGATCGACACCCACATGGCGTTGAGGAACAGCAGGGCGATGCCCGGAATCGCAAGCAGTACGGTCCAACTCAGATGCCGCCAGACCCCGAAGGCGACCAGCAGGATCACGTAGATGATCGCGTTGTGGGCGAAGAACAGGAACTGCCGCCATACGAGCCGATAGATATGCACGCTGAGCGCCGATGGGAGCTGTTTGATCAGGCCCTCGTTGGCGATGAAGACCTGCGAACCCTCGAGGATGCTGGCGTTGATGACATTCCAGACGATCAGGCCGATCGTCACGTATGGCAGCTGGAAGCTCATCGGGAGATGCAATAGCGCGGCGTAAAGGATGCCCATCGCCGCCGCCTGCACGCCGGTGGCGATGGTGATCCAGAACGGTCCGAGCACCGACCTGCGATACCGCTGCTTGATGTCCTGCCACCCCAGCGACAGCCACAGCTCACGCTGCGCGAATCCATCGCGCAGATCCCTGAACGCGCGCCGGAACGACTGCGAATCGGACACTAGAGGTACCGATGCGTCGGCCGGGCTCTGTTCGGCGGTCACCGAATCGGCTGGGGCAGCTGCGGGCACAGTGCTCGACTGTAGCGGAAGTCGCGGTGCCGCAATCCAGGCCCTACAGGTATTGCCCGCTGACCCCGCCCGTGCCCGCCTGCCCGCCCTCGCGCTGTCCGCCCATCCCCGGCGGCAGCGCGTGCCGCATCTGCTCGAGCTGGGCGCGGGCGGCCATCTGCTGGGCGAACAGGGCGGTCTGGATGCCGTGGAACAGGCCCTCGAGCCAGCCGACCAGCTGGGCCTGGGCGACGCGCAGTTCGGCATCGGACGGGATGGCGTCGTCGCTGAACGGCAGTGCCAGGCGCTCGAGTTCCTCGCGCAGTTCCGGGGCCAGACCCTGTTCGAGCTCGTGGATCGAGGTCTTGTGGATATCGCGCAACCGGGTGCGGCTGGCATCGTCGAGCGGCGCGTGCCGTACCTCCTCGAGCAGCTGTTTGATCATGGTGCCGATGCGCATGACCTTGGCCGGCTGCTCGACCATGTCCGCAAGTGACTCCGCCGAGTCCTCCAAGGCCTCGTCGTCGCCGACCACCTGGCCGCCCTGCGACGATTCACCCCCGGAGCCGGCCGGGATCACCAACGGCTGACCGTCCGGTCCGATTACCACGATGGACTCCGCTTCTCCGTCCGAGTGCGTCATGGTCACCATCATGTCGGGTTTGCGCGCGCTCCGCTGAGCGGGTGCCCGGTAGAGCCGCATTCGACGTGCGGCAACCAGTCGGTTGCCGGGAACACGGTTACGCCACCCGGCCCCCTGCCCTTAGAGTGGCCCACATGACTTACGACGTCGCACGGGTTCGGGGCCTCATACCGTCCCTGGGCGACGGCTGGATCCACCTCGACCCGCAGGCGGGCATGCTGGTGCCGGATTCGGTATCGCGTGCCGTATCAACGGGTTTCCGCACCTCGGCCTTCTCCCACGGTAATCGCCACGCCGCCGCCCGGCGCAGTGGCGCCATCCTGGACGCCGCCCGCGAGGCGGTGGCGGATCTGGTCGGCGGCGATCCGGCGGGCGTCGTGCTCGGCCCGGATCGGGCGGTGCTGCTGGCCTGGCTGGCCGAGTCGCTGAGCTCCCGGCTGGGGCTGGGCACCGGGATCGTGCTGTCGCGCCTGGATGACGAGGCGAATGTCGCGCCGTGGCTGCGGATCGCGAATCGGTACGGGGCCCACGTGCGCTGGGCCGAGGTCGAGATCGAGACCTGCGAGATGCCGGCCTGGCAGTTCGAGGAGCTCATCGGGCCCACCGCCCGTCTGGTGGCCTTGACGGCCGCCTCGCCGATCGTCGGCTCCGCGCCGTCGGTGCGGGTGGCCGCCGACCGGGTGCACGAGGTGGGCGGGTTGCTGGTCGCCGACTGCTTCGGTGCCGCACCCTATGCGCTGATCGATATCGACGAGCTCAATGCCGATGTGATCGCGTTATCGGCCCCGGCGTGGGGCGGCCCGCAGATCGGCGCGCTGGTCTTCCGGGATCCGGCGTTCCTGGACCGGATTCCGTCGATGTCGCTGAATCCGTACGCCAAGGGGGCCGAGCGACTGGAGGTCGGCGGGCATCAATATGCGCTGCTGGCCGGGCTCACCACCTCGATCGACTATCTGGCCGCGCTGGACGAGCAGGCCACCGGAACCCGCCGCGAGCGGCTCGAGATGTCGGTCACCTCGCTGCAGGACTATCACGACCACCTGTTCGAGCACCTCATGGAGGTGCTCGACCGGGTGCCGAACCTGACGGTGATCGGGCGCGCCTCGACCCGGATTCCGACGGTCAGCTTCACCATTGCCGGGATGCAGGCCGAGAAGGTGTCGGCCACCCTCGCCGACCACCGCATCGGCACGCTCTCGGGCGCGCACGGCGGCAGCCGGCTCCTCGATGCCCTTGGCGTCAACGACGAGGGCGGCGCGGTCACCATCGGATTGGCGCCGTACACAACCACATTCGAGATCGACCAGCTGGGCCGCGTGCTGGCCGCCCTGGACTGAGTTCAGGGCTCGCGGATCTGCAGGATCACCTTGCCGACGGTGTCCGATGAGTCCAGGAGCCGGTGCGCGACGGGGGCCTGCGCGGCGGGGACCTCGGCGGATACCACCGGGACGACGGTGCCGTCGGCGATCAGCGGCCACAGGTGGTGGCGCAGGTCCGCGATGATCTCGGCCTTGCTGGAGCGGCCGGTGGCGGGGCGGCGGCGCAGGTTGGTGGCGTGGATGGTGCCGCGCTTACCCAGCAGGGTGGCGAGGTTCAGTTCGCCGTTGACCCCGCCCTGCATGCCGATGATGCACAGCTGGCCGTCGTCGGCCAGGGCCTCGACGTTACGGCCCAGATATGCCGCGCCCATATTGTCGAAAATGACGTCCGCGCCGCCGAATTCGCCGAGTGTGGCGACGAAATCCTCCTCGCGGTAGTTGATCAGGATGCTCGCACCCAGCTCCTTGCAGCGATCCAGCTTGCCCGCCGAGCCGGCGGTGACCGCGACGCGCGCGCCGCGGCTGACCGCGACCTGAATGGCGTGCGTCCCGATGCCGCTGCCGCCGCCGTGGATCAGCAGCAACTGCCCGGCATGCAGTCCGGCCCGCATGACCAGATTCGACCAGACGGTCGCCGACACCTCCGGAAGTGCCGCCGCGGCAGCCAGATCCAGGCCGTCCGGCACCGGCAGCAGCGCCGTGGCGGGAGCCAGCACCTGCTCGGCGTAGCCGCCGCCGGACAGCAGCGCGCACGCCCGATCCCCCGGCCGCCAGTCCTGTACGCCCGCGCCGACCTGTGCGATCACGCCAGAACATTCCAGCCCGAGGATCTCGCTGGCGCCCGGCGGCGGCGGATAGAAGCCCTGTCGCTGCATCAGATCCGCCCGGTTCACCCCGGCGGCGGCGACGTCGATCAGGACCTCACCGGGACCGGGGGCGGGCAGATCGGGCACCTGCGCCCACCGCATCACGTCTGGTTCGCCGAAACCGTCGAGTGTCACCGCGTACATGCCCTGATTCTGGCCCCCGGGCCATGCGGGCACCCGCCCGGGGCGGACATCCGTCACGCTACGGCAGTGACACTGCAATAGATCGCCTGACTAATAGTTCCGGATAATAGAATGTCCGGCATGGACAACGAACCGAGCGTTCGAACGGCAACGGAGCCGCACTGGCTCGGTGCGGCCCAGCAGCGCGCCTGGCGTGCCTATATGGACGGCCACCAGCGCCTGCTGGCGGAGCTGAACCGGCAGCTGCAGCGGGACAGCGACCTGAGCCTGGCCGAGTACCGCATCCTGGTGCTGCTGTCGGAGGCACCCGCCCTCTCGCTACGAATGAGCGATCTCGCCGGCGGTGTGCTGTCCTCCAGAAGCCGCCTGACCCACCAGATCCGGCGCATGGAACTCCAGGGCATGGTGCGCCGCACCAGCTGTGAGGAGGACGGCCGCGGCGTGCGCGCCCACCTGACCGAGGAGGGCATACGCCGCCTGCGCGCCGCGGCGTCCGGCCACGTCTGCGAGGTCCGCAGGGATTTCGTCGACCTGTTGACCCAGGAAGAGCTCGCGATGATCGGCGAGGTCTTCGAGCGCATCGACAAGGAACTCGTCACCCGAAGCCCCCGGTGACCGCCGTGTTTGCGGTGAGTGTGGGATTTGAACCCACGGTGGCGTGAACCACGACGGTTTTCAAGACCGTTCCCTTAGGCCGCTCGGGCAACTCACCCCGCCCCCGAGCGGGGTTGACCCGTGCCGAGGCCATCTCAGAGTACTGGTCATGGGTGTGGGTTGCCGAATCGGCCGACCGCGTGCGAGGGCGTGCCCGGCATGCCGCATATGTGTCTCGAGTCACTTTCGTGGCAAGTCGTGTATTGCTCAGGGTTTGCGGGCCGGGTGTCTCTGGCAGTATGGCGGCCATGAGACGCCGCCAGACACGGCGTCGGCTAGCCGGCGCCCTCGCCTGCGTCGCACTGTTACTCGGTGCGGCGGCGCTTACGGGTCCGCTCGCGCTCGGCGCGCCGCCGGTGAACAGCGGTTCCGCCGACGGCCCGGATCAGAAGTCGCCGGTCGACAACCCGCGTCCGGTGGTGGCGTCGCTGGACCATATCGAGCCCATCACCGATCGCTGGCTGCGGCTGTTCGTGAAGTCCCCCGCCATGGGCCGCACCGTGCAGGTGCAGATTCTGCTGCCGGCCGACCGCGGCCGCCTGCGCCCCACGCTCTATATGCTCGACGGCCGCAGCGCGAGCAACGACGTCAACAACTGGACCAAGCTCGGCGGCGCGGTGCAGTTCTTCGCCGACAAGGACGTCAACGTGGTGCTCACGGTCGGCGGGCCGGCCAGCTACTACACCGACTGGCAGCACTCGGATCCCATACTGGGCGACAACAAATGGGAAACCTTCCTCACCCGTGAACTACCGCCGCTGATCGACGCGCGGTTCGGCGGCGACGGCCGCCAGGCACTCGAGGGCGTGTCGATGGGGGCCGAGGCGGCCATGATGCTGGCCATGCGCAATCCGGGGGTGTACAGCGCCGTCGCCGCACACAGCGGCTGCTACGCGATGGGCTCGGATGTCGGGCAGGCGCAGGCCCGGGCGGTGGTGCGTACCTACAGCGGCAATCCGGACAACATGTTCGGCGATCAGGACAATCCCGACTGGCCCGCGCACGATGTGATGACGCATGCGGACCGGTTGCGCGGTACCGCCCTGTTCCTGTCCGCGGGCAACGGTCTGCCGGGCCCGTTCGACGGCCCCGGCAATCCCGATGCCAGGACCTCCGTCCTGTTCGGCGGGCCGCTCGAGGCCGGGGCGTATGCATGCACCATGGCATTGGCCGATCGGTTGTCGCGGATGCAGATCCCCGCGACGGTGGATCTGGAGCCGGTGGGCACGCACTCCTGGCCGTACTGGAAGCGGGAGCTGCCGCGGGCCTGGCCGACGCTGGCCCGCGCGCTCGGTACCAGCTGAGGCCGCTCAGCCCAGGAAGCGGCCGGTGGTCTCCGGGGCGGTCGCGAACGCCAGGAACTGGTCGTTCTCGTGCGGGTCACCGGACGTCACCCGCACGCCGTCGGCGGCGTAGGGCCGCACCAGCACCCCCGCCTGCGCGCTGGCCTCGGCGAATTCGGCGCTGCGCGAACCCAGCGGCAGCCACAGGAAATTCGTCTCGCTCGGCACGATCCGATAGCCGGCCGCCAGCAGTGCGGTGCGCATCCGATCGCGTTCGGCCACCGTGTGATCGGTGCGGTCGAGCAGTTCGTGCCGGGCCTCGAGGGAGGCCATCGCGGCGGCCTGGGCCAGGCGGTTCACGCTGAAGGGGATGTGCACCTTCAGTAGCGCGGTGATCACCTCCGGATCGCCGACGGCGTAGCCCACGCGCAGCCCGGCCAGGCCGTAGGCCTTGGAGAACGTGCGCAGCACAACCACATTCGGGCGGTCCCTGCCGATCTGTACCCCGTCCGGACGGTCCGCCAGCCGCATGTATTCGTAGTAGGCCTCGTCCAGTACCACCAGGATGTGCTCGGGCACCGCATCGAGGAAGCGGACCAGCTCGGCACGGCCGAATGCGGTGCCGGTCGGATTGTTCGGATTGCATACGAAGATCAGCCGGGTGTGCTCGGTGATCGCCGCGACCATCGCGTCGAAGTCGTGTGTCAGGTCCGGCGTCAGCGGCACCTGTACCGCGCGCGCGTTGCCCACCTGGGTGACGATCGGATACGCCTCGAAGGATCGCCACGCGAACATCACCTCGTCGGTCGGTGCGCCGCAGGTGATCTGGACCAGTTCCTGGCACAGCGCGACACTGCCGCAGCCGACCGCGACGTTTGCCGCCTCGACGCCGTGGAATTCCGCGATGGCCGCGCGAAGTTCGCTGGATTGATTATCGGGGTACCGGTTGGCGAGCTCGGCGGCCCCGGCGATCGCCTTGGCGACCGTGGGCAGCGGGCCGAGGGTGGTCTCGTTGCTGGCCAATTTCACCGCGCCGGGGTTGCTGCGGCCGGGGGTGTAAGCCGGGATGGACTCGAGGTCCGGACGAATGCGAGCGGTCACACCATCACAGTAGGCCGTGCCGGATGCATGCGACCACACAGTGGCCGCGGCCAGAGATTTTCCGGCCGAATACCCCCCACATGCGATTTATCCCGAAAGTTATGAAGCCGAACTATCCTTGTTTCATGTTGGGCAACTATCTGGATACCGCGCCGATGCGCGCGGGTGGCCCGGCGTCGGCATCGGATGGGTCACCGGCGTCGGTGGCTCGGGTGCCCATTCGGGTGGTCGAACCCGACGGCCGTGCGCGCGGCGGGATCATCGTTTTGCACGAATCCCGGGAGTTCGCCGACGCATTGCTGGACTTGATGGCGGCGTTATCCGGCGAGGGCTGGATCGTGGTAGCGCCCAACCTGTTCCATCGCGGCGATGTCGACGGGGAGCGGGTATTCGGCCCGGACCTGTTCGCCGACTTCGATGCCTGCTTCGACTGGCTCGTCGACCGCGGCGTGTTCCCGGACTGCACCGGGGTGCTCGGTTTCGACAGCGCCGGGACGGCCGCGGCCCTGGTCGCCACCGATCGGCCGATCGGCGCCGCAGTCAGCGTCGCCGCCCCGGGCATCGCCGAACCGCTCGCCGCCCGCGCCGACGCACTGCTCGAGGCCGCGCCGCGACTGCGAGCGCCATGGCTGGGTCTGTACAGCGCCGACGACCCGGCAACCCCCGCCGACCAGGTCGAACGGCTGCGTGATGCGGCCGCGGGCGCGATCGTGGCGACACTGGTGGTGAGTTACCCGGGTCTGCACCATCGCCCCGATCGCCCGGGGTTCGCCGCCGACGATGCGGAGGTCCAGATCGCCGCCCAGACCAGAATCTTCGATTGGTTCGACGCACACCTGCGCTGACCACTCGTTTTGCGTCCTGAGCGGTTGCTCTGTACTCTTGCCTCTCGGCGGTTCGAAAGGACCGGGCCCTCAAAAAAGAAGGCTCCAGGAGGCGTGCCAGAGCGGCCGAATGGGACTCACTGCTAATGAGTTGTCCCTTCACGGGGACCGGAGGTTCAAATCCTCTCGCCTCCGCCACGTCCGGTTCGCCGGACGTTACAACTACATATATGCATGCGCCCGTAGCTCAACGGATAGAGCATCTGACTACGGATCAGAAGGTTGGGAGTTCGAGTCTCTCCGGGCGCACAGTAGGTCAGAGGTCCTTTCGCTTAACGCGAAGGGGCCTCTTTCCTTTCGTTGACGACACTGTTTGACGACAACGCCGTTCCATCCAACAGCCGATTCATGCCGGACACCGCATCCCGCTGAACCTTCTCGATCACCTTCATGTAGGTCCCCGTCATGACCGAGTGCTGCACGCCCGCGACACGGACGCGCGAACGGTTACGGTCCCCCCATGGCCACGACGCGGGTATGGACGGTTACATCCACGACGCCAACCGAGGATGACGCGCGGGCCGTCGCCAGAGCTGCGGTCGCCGAGCGACTCGCCGCCGGCGCAGAGATCACCGGGCCCGCCGTATCGATCTTCTGGCACCTCGGCGAACTCGGCGAGGGTGAGGAATGGCGAGTCTCGCTCCGCACCTCCACAAACGCCCGCGATCGGCTCGCGGCGCGGATCTCCGAGCTTCACCCATGGGACAGCCCAGAAGTAACTGCGACGCCCGTCGAGTGGTGCTTGGACACGTACGCGGAATGGATCGAACGCACTACAACCGAGCAGGGATAGGCACCCGCGCGGAGGCTGTCCGCCGCGCGAGGTCGGCAGCACCGGGCGCGCCGGTCATCACGCATCGCTGTGCGACCTCCCGAATGCGAGCGAGCGGGCAGGCTGAGGGGCCGAGGCGTAGACGGGACTTTCGGCTCTTGCCCGCCGGCCTCACCGTAGGACCCGATAGTGCTCGACGGCCAACCAGCACGCCGATAGCTTCCGGCAGCGCATGAGCGACTGCAGACACGACGATCGGGCCTCCGCCGCCGTGTGCAGGACACTTAGGCCCGCTCCGCACCCACAGGCCACACGATTACAACGGGTAGTCCTCTACGCTGCGCTATCGCGACGACGCTGCCGGTGCCGCTGCCGTCCACGGCGGGCTCGCCGTCCCAGACTGCTATCAGCCTGTCGCAACCGAGGATCACTTCGTTCGCGGCCTCGTAGGCTGGACGGCCTGCATCGTCGAAGTCCATGACGTGCACGGTTTCCGCGCGGCGCAGCAGTTCATCGAATTGGTTCGCGTGGTCCGGCTTCACCTTGCGTTCACGGTAGTTCCGGGACGGTAACACCACCTCGAGCCGGCCACCGACGTTCAGGACCGCTTGTGCGAACACCGAATCCGCACCGCGAGCAATGCAGCTCACGCCGACCAGCTCGGCCTGATCCGGGGCGTCGGTTAAAAGACGCACGATCTCGCTGTACACGAGTGGGACCGTTGCCGCCGTGATGTTCATGTGCCCGGTGATACCGATCCGCACTCTCATCTCCTTCTACACCACATTGACCAACGGCCTCATGCTGTCCCGGAACTCGGCGACCGCAGCCACGTTCGTCAGGCCTGCCGTCTGTTTGTACACGCTTTCCTCCGCCTGAAAGGGCAGCCGACGAAGCGCGCACCGGCGCGCAAGGCAAACTCGGCGCGAACGGATACGTCACCACGGCAACGCCCCATGATTCGGCCTCTGCGAGGATGACGATGCTCACCACGACGGAATCACTTGAGCCGTCTGAAGATGTGGAACCGGATCCGGTCAGCGATCGACCAGCTACGCCCGATAGTGCTCAACGGCCAACCAGCGCGCCGATAACTTCCGGCAGCGCATGAGCGACTGCAGAGGCGGTGATCGGGCCTCCACCGCCATGTGCACGGCTGGCATGAGCCGCCGCCCGGCCGTGAACGTGCGCGGCGAATTCGCCGGCATCGAGCGCGGATACCCCGGCTGCCATCAGCGCACCGGCGAGGCCGGCCAGGACGTCACCGGCTCCGGCGGTCGCAAGCCACGGGGGCGCCTCGGCCTGGCTGGCAGCGAAGCCCGATGGCTCGACGATGATCGTTGTCGGCCCTTTCACGAGCACCGTCACGTCGAGAGCGCGCGCGACGGCATGGCCGTAATGCAGTGGCCTGGCCTCGATTTCGGCCCGTGTGATGGGCTGCCCGAGCCATCCCATGATGCGCGCCATCTCGCCGGCGTGCGGGGTAAGGAGGATTCGATCCGCGCGGGCTGCCCGCTCGCTGTTCAAGCGCCGCTGCACGCACGCCTCGAGGGCGCCAGCATCCACAACGCACGGCAGCCCGCTCGTCAGCGCTTCGGTGATCGCCTTGTCCTGGTCCTCGTCGTCCTCGACGCCCGAGCCCAGCAGCCACGCCTGGACCTTCCCGATACCGGGCACGGACTCGGGCACGGTCGTGAGTACCTGCGTGGTAACTCCGGGCGGTCCGATGAATCGTGCGATGCCCGCTGCCCCGGACTGGACGGCGCCAAGCACGGCCAGGACTGCGGCACCGGGGTAGGTGTCGGATCCGGCCACAATGCCGAGGACGCCGCGGGTGTATTTGTGTGCGACGCGCGGCGGGACTGGCCACCGCGCCCTGATGTCCCGGGAGCTCAGTCGCCGGGCGATCGGCTGGGCGCCGATCTCGGGCAGCCCGACGTCTACAAATCGCAGTTCGCCGACAATGTTGCTCGCGGGCGGCAGCATCGTGCAGGCTTTCCATGCTCCGAACGTCACGGTGATATCCGCCCGGGCGGCGACGCCGTGAATCTCGCCGGTGTCCGGATCAATCCCGCTCGGCAGGTCGACCGCTATCACAGGGGCCGCGGGAGGTATCGCGGCGACCAGCTCGGCGGCGCGGCCGCGCAGGCCACCGACGCCGCTCTCGCCAATGATGCCGTCGACGACCAGCTCGGCAGAGTCGAGGGCGTGCTGCGCCGCATCCACGTCGCCAACGCTAACGATCCGGCCGCCGGCCGCGAGCAGCTGGTCGACGCCGGGTTCGTATGCGTGGTCACCGATGAGTACGGCAGCGATCTGCACGCCTCGGCGCCGCAGTCTGATACCTGCGAGCAGGGCGTCGGCGCCGTTCTTGCCGGTGCCGACCAGCAACACCACTCGGCGCCCGTAGACGGCGCCGTACCGTTGTTGCAGCTCGCCGGCACACACCACGGCTAGCCCGGCGGCAGCCTTGCGCAGCAACCGATCCGGGCGTCCGGATTCCAGTTCCTTTGCTACCGCAGCCTGTACGTCGGCGGCACGGTAGGCAGTCCAGCTCGTCATTTCAACCGATCCCCTCAGACGCACGGTGGTCTAGTCGATGAGCAGGTGACAGCGTTTGGCCAGCGCGCGCACATGCGGGCGCGCTCTCGCGTGGTCGCGCACGAGGATCTCGCGCACGAGCTCCCGCACCAGTCCCGAGTCGTGTACCTCGTCGGGGGCGATCTTCTCGGCCTCGAGCAGAGACATGACGGCCGCATAGTCCTCTTTGCGCTGGATGTACCCGCGCGATGCGTCGATCAGCGGTCGCGACCGGCGCTCGAGCGATGGCACACGATCGAGATCGAGACGTGAGATGCGGTCGATAACGGCGTCGTGGTCGCCAAGCTCGGCGCTGATAGCCAGGCCGTGGATATCCACGTTGCCCGCGCCGAACATCGTCCACGGGTCGTAGGTGGTGCCGAGGGAACGCGCCGCGTCCTCGGCGGCCTGATGGAGGGCCCATGCCTTCCCCGCCTCGTCGGATTGCGCCGAGCTGATCGCGGCCGCGAGGTTCAGCATCCCGAATGCCGCGAGCAGGTCATTGGTGGGGTTCACTGCGAGACGCCGCTGAAGCTCGTCGGCGGCGGCCAGGCATACCCGCGTCGCCTCCTCCTGCTGGCCGGCGCGGCGATATGAGGCCGACATTGCCCATGCGCCGAGGGCGAGCAGGTGCGGGTCGTCGGCCTCGCGGGCCGTCGCGACCGACCGTTCGGCGACCACCCACGCCAGTTCCGGCTCCGGCAGATGGTGCAGCCACAACCGGGTGATCTGGTAGGTGCCTGACAGGGTTCTTGCCGCCCGGCGCTTGTCCTCTGAGGTCAGGTAGGCGGTGTTCGCGTCGAGAATGAGGTCCGGCAGGACTCGCCCGACCGAGCTGTGAGCAGTTGGCGAGCTGTGCCAGGTCTGCCACGCCCGCGCGACCCGTTCGCCGACGAGCTCAGGCTGCCCCGGTGGCGCCGAGGATGCGGGAATGATCGGAAGTGCGGTGCGCATGATGACCTCGCGCACCTTCGCGACCTGCTCACTGCGCGGAGACGGAGCACGCGTCAGACTGTCGAGCGGGCCACCGAGCAGATCCGTGAGAGTGCATCGGCAGGCATTAGCGATGTTGATCAGATCGGTCAGCCGCTCGGCCATGTGCACGCCACGCTCGACCTGGGACAGCCACGGGACGCTCTTGCCGATCAGCGCCGCCAGCTGTGTCTGATGCAGACCGGCAGCTTCTCGGTAGATCCTGATGCGGTCGCCGATTCCCTCAATTAGAACGGGTGGGGAGTCAGAACTCATATCACGAGGCTACCTGCAGAGACTGATATTTTTCTATCAGTCTTTTGTGCCGCTAATACCTACGTTTGGTTCAGGCGCCTATCCGTGCTGGTCAGGCGCACCGAAACGTCACCGGGGGAGTAGGTAGGTGGGCGAATACGCAAGTTGTCCCACGTAGCAGCGCGCTGTTTTATGGCTATCATCCAGTTATGTCCTGGAAGTGCGCAATGAAGGATCATGACGGCATCCCGGGCCTCACAGTCAAAGATGCGAGACGGATCCAAACCGCTCTGTCTGAGTCGCTGGAGGCTGCGAATCAGGTCGGATTCGCCGGACTGTTACTTCACCAACAGTGGGTTACGGAGCAGCGGATGAAGGCTGATCGGAAGCTTTCGAACCAACTAAAACGAGCCACGTGGGCCCTCGCAATTTCGACCATAGTGCTGGTGATCGTGACGTTCATTCGTCACTAAGCTAAGCGAGACTTGTCAAGAACGGTCACACGGTTCAACTCCCGGCGAGCCTATGATCAGCTGTTTCGACCTCTTCAATGAAGACCCGTCGCCCTTCGGCGATCTTTGCTGCCGCGTTCTCAAGCTGTTCGGGTGGCGGGTACTTCCCGAAACGCTGCAGCGTCCAGCAACTGGGTGCGCATCTGCTCCAGATTTCATCTTGGCCCAATCAACACGACTCAATGACATATCAAGCATCCTACTGTTATTCGAACATATTTTCGATATCACGGGGATGATGACGACACGCACGACGACAACGCCGACGACATCCACGCCGTCGACACCGTCACCCACCGCTGCAATTTGGTGAATCAGACCTGGTAGGGCTATCTTCCTGTAACTACGGATCAGAAGGTTGGGAGTTCGAGTCTCTCCGGGCGCACAACAGGTCAGAGGTCTTTTCGCTTATTGCGGAGAGGCCTCTTTCCTTTTGATCACCTTCATATAGGTCCCCGTCGTGACCGAGATGGACGAGGGCCGTAGGACCCGCTGCACCGTCAGTGCCGCCGAAGCGGTACCGGGCTTACCGGACGTCTGCCGTGCCCGCGTCAAGGTCGGCGGTGTCGTGCGCCAAAATTCTGCTCCCCGGACCCATCCGGGCGGTCGAGCGCCGCGACTACTCAAGGGTCGCTGCGGGACTGGTTTCAGTTGCGCCCAGTGATAGCCGCCATTACGCAACTGTGATCGGAGTGTCTCGATGCCTCTTACGGCCCTGGAAACCGTGGCTGCCCGGACCGCCGGACTGGTCAAGATCTACGGGTCCGGTGAGACCGAGGTGCGCGCACTCGACGACGTCACGGCGGAGTTCGCGACGGGGGAGTTCACTGCCATCATGGGCCCGTCGGGCTCCGGTAAGTCCACGCTGATGCACTGCCTGTCCGGCCTGGATACGGCGACGTCGGGAGCGGTGTACATCGGCGACACCGACCTGACCGGCCTGTCCGACAAGCGAATGACCATGCTGCGGCGTGACCGAATCGGATTCGTGTTCCAGGCATTCAATCTGGTGCCGACCCTGACGGCGCTGGAGAACATCACGTTGCCGCTCGATCTCGCGGGCCGCGAACCCGATCAGGAGTGGCTGTCCACGATCCTGAAAAGGCTGGGCCTGACCGAACGCCTGGCGCATCGTCCCGGCGAACTGTCCGGCGGCCAGCAGCAGCGGGTGGCGTGCGCCCGCGCGCTGGCCGGGCGGCCGGACATCATCTTCGGTGACGAACCGACCGGCAATCTGGACTCCGCGTCCTCCGGCGAAGTGCTGTCCATCCTGCGCGCGGCGGTCGACATGTTCGGGCAGACGGTCGTCATCGTGACCCACGATCCTCGTGCGGCCGCTCACGCCGATCGCGTCGTGTTCCTGGCGGACGGACGGATCGTCGACGAGCTCCGCGCTCCCACGGTGGATTCGGTGCTCGGCACGATGAAATCCCTGGAGTCGCTCTGATGTTCGCGGGCCCGATGCGCAGGGTGGCGACCCGCAATCTCGTCGCGCACAAGGTGCGCCTGATCCTGACGTTGCTCTCGGTGATGCTCGGAACCGCCTTCGTCGCTGGATCTTTCGTATTCACCGATTCTCTGCAGGGAACGTTCGACGACATCTTCGCCGGCGAGGCACGCGGGGTCGATGTGCGCGTGCAGCCGATGGCGCGCCAGTCGCTGGGGCTGCCCGAGGAGGTGATCGGCAAGATCGCGGCGATGGACGGGGTTCGCGCGGTCGCGCCCGGTGTGAGTGGGCCCGTGGTCCTGCTCCGGGATGGTAAGGCGATCCAGACCGCGGGTACGCCTGTCACCGGTATCGCGTATCTGCGCCCCGGCGAGGCCGTCGGTGCACCCGAGAGGTTCCTGACCGGCACTCCGCCCGTCCGGGCCGGTCAGATCGCCATCGACCGGACCGGCGCCGAACGGGCCGGGCTGCGTGCCGGCGATCGGACCACGGTGCTGATCCCGTCCGCAGGATCGGTCGATGTCACGGTCAGCGGCGTCTACGACCTGCCGACCAGCGGCGCGGGCGGCATCACCGTGCTGTTCGACGACGCGCAGGCCCGAAGCTTGTTCACCGACGGCCGCCATGTCGCGTACGCCGACATCGCCGCCCGGCCGGGGGGCGATGCCGACCGGTTGCGCACCGAACTGTCGAGGGCGTTCCCGCAGTACGCGGTGCTCAGCGGTGACCAGGTTCGGCGCGAGATGGCGAAGGACGTCGCCGATCGGCTGAAGTTCGTCGACTACTTTCTGCTCGCGTTCGGCGCCGTCGCCGTGCTGGTGGGCGCGTTCATCATCTACAACACCTTCTCCATGCTCATCGCCCAGCGTCTGCGGGAACTGGCATTGCTACGCGCGATCGGCGCCGACCGCGGCCAGGTCGGGCGGTCGGTGCTGTCCGAGGCGATGATCATCGGCCTGATCGGCAGTGCGCTCGGGCTCCTGTGCGGCGTCGGCCTGGCATTCGGTGTGTGTGCCCTGCTGAACGCCGCGAACTTCGGGCTGCCGAGTGGCGCCATGTCCGTCCGGCCACGGACGATCGCGGTGACACTGCTGCTGGGAGTGGCTGTCACGGTGGTCAGCGCCTATTCCCCCGCGCGCCGGGCGGTGCGGGTCGCGCCGGTGGAGGCGATGCGCGCCGGACACGGATCCGTTGCCGAGTCGCTGCGGCCGCGCGCCATTGCCGGTACGGTGCTGGCGATCGTGGGTGCGGCGCTGATCGGCACGGGCGCTTACCATGTCGGCGCCACAGCGGCGCTTATCGTCGGAATCGGTACGGCGGCGATGATTTTCGCGGCGCTGTTCACCGCGCCGGCTCTGTCCCGGCCGGTAGTTCGCGGGCTGGGCGTCCTGCTGCGGCCGTTCGGGCCGATCGGCCGCATGTCGCGCAACAATGCCCTTCGCCATCCGCGCCGCACCGCGGCAACGGCTTTCGCGCTGATGCTCGGTCTGCTGCTGGTCACCTCGACCGGGATCCTGGACGCGTCCGCCAAGTCCGGCATCAACGAGCTGGTCGACAAGGGAGTCAAGGCGGACTACCTGCTGGCCGGTCCGCCGGCGGTCGGCCTGCCACCCGCCGTTGCCGCTGCCGCACAGCGGGTTCCGGGGGTGCGCTCGATGGTGTCGCTGCGCACCGTAGGGGTGTGGATCGGCTCCGAACAGCTGACCGGGACGGTGGCGGAGGGGCCGCTGCACGATGTCCTGGACTACACGATCGAACAGGGCACCGAACGGCTCGGCGGCAACGGCGTCATGGTGTCGGAAACCGAAGCGTCCGAACATCACTGGAAGCTCGCTGACACGATCGAACTCACCAGTGCCGACCGGCGGACCTATCCGCTCATCGTCGACGGCATCTACAAGGACACCCGGTTACTCGGCCCGCTGGTCGCCCCGCCGGCGTTCTACGACAAGGCCGTGCCGGTCAGCCTGCGCACCGACTACCTGGTACTACTCACCGCGCGACCGGGCACGGACTCGACGGCGCTGCGTAGCGGTCTCGAGTCGGCCATGCGGCCGTACCCCATCGTTCAGGTGCAGAATCACAACGAGTTCAAGGGATCCCAGGGCGCGCAGATCGATGCGATGGTAGCGATCCTGTACGGGCTGCTGGCGCTGTCGGTGGTGATCGCCGTGCTCGGCATCGCCAATACGCTGGCGCTGTCGGTGACCGAACGCCGCCGCGAGATCGGGATGCTGCGTGCGGTGGGTATGCGGCGGGCACAGGTGCGCCGCACCATCTATCTGGAGTCTGGGCTGATCGCGATCTTCGGTGCGCTGATCGGTGTCGGGCTGGGTATCGGTGTCGGCGTCGCATTCCTGCGCACCCTCCGGGATTTCGGGCTCGTGGAGATCGCGGTGCCCTGGGGACAGCTCGCAGCTACCCTGCCCGTCGCCGGGGTGGTGGGCGTGCTGGCCGCTGTGTGGCCCGCGATCAGGGCATCCCGGACGTCACCCTTGGCCGCGATCGCCGACGAATAAGCATTTCGATCGGACATATCGGGTGATGTGGACCGCATTCGAAACTGGTGGCGTCACAGACCAATCCGGACCCACCGGTTGCTTCGACCACTAGTGGGTTCATTGCATCGGAGTTCGTCACTAGACATCGCGTTCCTGCCTTTACTGTCGATTGGAGCAATTCGGATGACCTCGTTGGCCCCGCAGCCGGCAGGTAGTACATCTCGAACGGCAGCTGATTGCTTTCCGCTGTCAGAGGCGCAACTCGGTATCTGGAATGCCCAGCACATGGCATCACAGGTACCGCTGACGGTTGCGCATTACATCGAGATCGACGGTGAATTTGACGTTCGGGTACTGGATTCCGCCATCCATCGGTGCGCGGTGGAGTTGCAGAGCCTGCAGTTGCGCGTGTTCGAAAACGACGGGGTGCCATATCAGAAAGTCGTGCCCGATGCGCATATTGCGTCCCGGGTGGTCGATCTGCGGTTGCTGCCGGATCCGTGCGCGGCCGCGCTGCGGTGGATGAATCGGGATGCGTCGACGCCGATGGATGTGCTGCACGTACCGCTGATAGAGAGCGCGGTACTGCAGACCGGGGACGCACAGTTCTTCTGGTACACGAAGATGCACCACATCGCCATCGACGGTTACGGTGCGATGCTGCTGGTGGCGCGTGTGGCGGAGTGTTACAACGCGGAGATCGACGGTGTGGAACCCAGCCCGTCGAATGCGGAGAGCCTGCACACCCTCATCGAATCCGAGCGGGACTACCGCGATTCCGCGGCCTTTCAGGACGATATGCGGTATTGGCGGGAGCAAGCGGCCACGCTTCCCGAACCGATCGGCCTCAGTGGCCGTTTCGCGCCGGCCAGCGGACGCCGATGCATGGTGGGCGGGAGCCTGGACTCCGCGACGACGGAGCTGCTCGACTCCGCGCGAACGCGGCCGGACACCTCGCGGCCCGCGCTGTTCATCGCCGCGCTCGCCGGCTACCTGGCGGCCGTGACCGGGCGCGACGAAGTCGCGCTGAGCCTTCCGGTGACCGCGCGCACCACGCCGGCGCTGCGGGCCTGCGCGGGGTATGTGTCGAATGTCGTTCCGCTGCATATCTCGATCGGTCACGAGACCACCGTCGGCGATCTGGTCCGGGAAACGCGCGAACGCATCCGGGGAGCGCTGCACCACCAGCGCTATCGCCACGAGGACATTCAGCGCCACCTGACCGGCGGCGCCGATAATCGGGAATTCTTCGGCCCGGTCGTCAATATCATGCTGTACCACAACCGGATTCGGTTCGGCGCGGCCACCGGAATTATGCAGCTGGTGTCCACGGGGCCGATCGAGGATCTGTCGATCAACATCCACAACGGCGGCGCGGACAGCATAGATATCGATTTCGTCGCAAATCCCGATCGATACGGCAGCGATGAGCTGGCGGGTCATCATCGACGTTTCCTGGACTACCTCGCGGGTTTCCTGGCGGCGGACTCCGGCCTGCCCGTGTCCATGCTGCCGTTGATCGGCTCGGCCGAGCGCGCCCGACTGCTCGGCGAGGGGACCGGGTCCGGGGCCGGTGCGCGCGCGGTCTCGACGACATTGGTCGACGCCTTCGACGCCGCAGTGGCCCGGCACGGTTCGGCAGTCGCGGTGCGCCACCACGGAACATCGCTGAGCTATCGCGAATTGGACGCCGGGGCAAACAGGTTGGCCCGAAAGCTGATCGAGCTGGGTGTCGGTCCCGAGTCGCTGGTGGCCGTGGCCCTGCCGAGGTCCGCGGATCTGGTGATCGCGCTGATCGCGGTGCTGAAGGCCGGTGGCGGGTATCTTCCGATCGATCCCGGGTATCCGGCGGACCGGATCGGATACATGCTCGGCGACGGGCGGCCGGTTTGCGTCGTGACCACGTCGGACCTGGATTTCGCCGGGTCCGCCGGGGCGCCGGTGGTGGAGCTGGATCGTCTCGACCTGTCCGGATATCGGGACACCCCGGTCACGGACCTCGATCGGCGCGAGTCGTTGGCGCCGCAGCACATTGCGTACGTGATCTATACCTCGGGTTCCACCGGTCGCCCGAAGGGAGTGCAGATACCGCATCGCAACGTCACAACGCTGTTCGCCAATGCGCAGGGGCACTTCGGGTTCGGCGAGCACGACGTGTGGACGCTGTTTCATTCCTACGCCTTCGACTTCTCCGTCTGGGAGCTGTGGGGACCGTTGCTGTACGGCGGCACGCTGGTCGTCGTGGACTACCTCACCTCACGCTCGCCGGAGCAGTTCCTCGAGCTGCTGCGCCGGGAACGGGTGACCGTCCTGAATCAGACACCGTCAGCGTTCTATCAATTGGCGGCCGCGGATCGGTCCGCGCCGAACACCGAACCGCTTGCCCTGCGATACGTGGTGTTCGGCGGTGAGGCGCTGGAGCCGCGGCGGCTCGCGGACTGGTATGAGCGACACGGTGACACCGCGCCTCGTCTGGTCAACATGTACGGCATCACCGAGACGACCGTGCACGTGACTCATCGTGCGCTCGGCAGCGCCGAGGTCACCGGGTCGCATCCGGCGGTGATCGGCGAGACGCTGCCGGGGCTGCGAATCCTGCTGCTGGACAACCACCTGCGACCGGTTCCGGTCGGTGTGCCGGGGGAGATCTATGTCGAGGGCGATCAGCAGGCCCGTGGCTACCTCGGCCGTCCGGGCCTGACCGCGGCGCGCTTCGTGGCCAACCCGTTCGGTGCGGCCGGGAACCGGCTCTACCGAACGGGTGATGTCGGCAAGTGGAACGAGCACGGTCTCGAATACCTGGGCCGCAGCGACGATCAGGTCAAGGTGCGAGGCTTCCGCATCGAGCTCGGCGAGATCGAGGCCGCGCTGCTGACACACGACACCGTCCGCCACGCCGTGGCGCTCACGCGCGAGGACCACCGCGGCACTGCGCGCATCGTCGGCTATCTGGTCGGACACCCCGGCACGCCGCCGGACATCGCGGCCGTGCGCAATGATCTGGCGTTGCTGTTGCCGGACTACATGATCCCCTCGGCCCTCGTGGTGCTGGACGCGATTCCCCTGACGGTCAACGGCAAACTGGACCGGCAGGCGCTTCCGGAGCCCACGCTGGAGGTCAAGGCCTATCGCGCGCCCACCACGGTGGTCGAACGCGCGGTGGTGGACGCCTTCACCGAGGTCCTCGAGATCGAGCAGGTGGGGCTCGACGACAGCTTCTTCGCTCTCGGCGGCAACTCGCTCGCCGCGACGCAGGTGGCGTCGCGGGTGGGTAGCGCCCTGAACACCGGCATTCCGGTGCGGCTGTTGCTCGAGGACGTCACGGTGGCCGAACTCGCCGCGCAGGTTCAGCATTACGCCGCGGTCGAGTCGGGCGGAGACGGCACCGATGCGCGTAAGCCGCTGGTGGGCAGGCAACGCCCGGCGCGCCTGCCCCTGTCGCCGGCGCAGCAGCGCGTGTGGTTCATCAATCAATTCGATACCGCCGCAGCCACTTACAACATTCCCTTCGCCCTGCGCATGCACGGCGAACTGGATGTGGACGGGTTGCGCAAGGCGTTCGCCGATGTCGTCGAGCGGCACGAGGCATTGCGCACCGTCTTCCCGGGCAGCGCCGAGGGCGCCTCGCAGGTGATCGTGCCCGCCTGGGAGGCGGCTCCGCACCTTCCGGTCTCGGATGTGGCCGGCGCCGATGTCGAGGCCCGCCTGCTGGATACGGCGGGCGGCGGGTTCGATCTGAGTGTCGAGACCGCGCTGCGGGTCGAGCTGCTGCGCGTCGGTCCGCAGGAGCATGTGCTGGCGGTCGTCATCCATCACATCGCGGCCGACGGCTGGTCACTGGCGCCGTTGTTCGCCGATCTGATGACCGCCTACCGAGCGCGCCGTGCAGGGCATGCGCCACGGTGGACTCCGCTGCCGATCCAATACGCGGACTACAGCCTCTGGCAGCGGGACGTGCTCGGTGACGAGTCGGCGCCCGGCAGCCGGGCCGCCACCCAGGTGGCCTATTGGCGCCGCCGGCTCGCGGACCTGCCCGAAGAGATCTCGCTGCCCTACGATCGGCACCGCCCTGCCACGCAGTCACTGCGGGGCGGGCGGATACCGGTCGTCGTCGACGCCGATATCCATCGCCGGCTGATCGATGTGGGGCGTGAGCGCAACGCCACGCTGTTCATGGTGACCCACGCGGCGTTCGCGGTGCTGCTCGCGCGGTTGTCGGGGATGACCGACGTCGCCGTGGGTACGCCGATCGCCGGGCGCGGGGAACGCGATCTGGACAACCTCATCGGGATGTTCGTCAATACCTTGGTCTTACGCACAGCGGTCGACCCGGCAAGCTCGTTCCAGTCGGTTCTGGCCCAGCAGCGCGAGGGTGACCTGGCGGCATTCGCCCATGCGGAGGTGCCGTTCGAGCGCCTGGTCGAGATCCTGAACCCGGTACGGTCCACCGCGCGACATGCCCTGGTACAGATCGGCTTTTCGTTCCAGAACCTGGGTCAGCTCAGCCTCGAGCTTCCGGGTCTGCAGGTCACCGGTTCCGAAATCGACACCGGGGTAGCGCAATTCGACCTGCAGCTGGTGCTGGCCGACAGCTACGACGGCAACGGCGCGCCGGGCGGTATCGCCGGGCACCTGATCTATGCGTCGGATCTGTTCGACGAGACGACGGTTGCCGCCTTCGCCGCACGATTCCGGCGGGTGCTCGGTGAGATAGTCGGCGCTCCGGCCCGCGCGGTCGGGGATATCGAGATATTGGACGCGGCCGAGCGCCACGCCGTGCTGTCCGGCCCGAACGCCACGGACCACGCGGTCGATCCGGCCGCGACGCTGGTGTCGTTGTTCTACGCTCAGGCGGCGCGTACTCCGGGCGCCGTGGCGATCGTGTCGCAGGCCCCACCCGGCGAGCTGACCTACGGTGAGCTCGCCGAGCGGGTGAATCGTCTTGCGCGATACCTGATCTCGTGTGGTGTCGGACCCGAGACCCGAGTCGCGCTCGGGATGCGTCGCTCGGTCGATCTCGTCGTCGGAATGTATGCGGTCGCGGCGGCGGGCGGGGTCTATGTGCCGCTGGACCCGGATCAGCCGCAGGACAGGCTCGACTACATCCTCCGGGCCGCGGCACCCCTGTGTGTCCTGACCGCGGGTCCGGACCCGTTCGCCGCCGCGGCGGTCCCGCCGATCCGGATCGACTCGCTGGACCTGACGAGCGTTTCGGCGATGCCGATCACCGATGCCGATCGGCCCGGACGGCTGCGCGCGCAGCACACCGCGTACGTGATCTTCACCTCCGGGTCGACCGGACGGCCGAAGGGCGTGGCGGTGCCGCATCATGCCATCGTCAACCAATTGCTCTGGAAGCAATCGGAATTCGGCCTGGGCAGCGGTGACGCGGTGCTGCTGAAGACGGCGGCCACGTTCGATCTGTCGGTATGGGAGTTCTGGTCGCCGCTGGTGTCCGGCGCCCGACTGGTGATCGCCGCGCCGGGCGGCCAGCAGGATCCGGCCTATCTGGCGGGGCTGATGGCGGCGCATCACGTCTCGGTGCTGCACGTGGTGCCCTCGATGCTGGATGCCATTGCGACGGTGACGGCGGGAGTATTGCCTCCGAGCTTGCGTGCGGTGCTGGCGATCGGTGAGGCCCTGCCCGCCCGCACGGCCCAGCGAGTGCTGGAGAGCAACCCGGCGCTCGAGCTGTGGAATCTGTACGGGCCCACCGAGGCCGCCGTCTCGGTGACCGCGCACCGCGTGACGGCCGCCGACACCGGCCGCGTGCCCATCGGTGTGCCGCAATGGAATACGCGCGCCTACGTGCTGGACGGGCGGCTGCGCCCGGTGCCGCCGGGCGTCGCGGGGGAGTTGTATCTGGCGGGGTCCCAATTGGCGCACGGCTACCACCAGCGGCCGGCATCGACCGCGGACCGGTTCATCGCCGACCCGTACTCGCCGGCACCGGGCGCACGCCTGTACCGCACCGGCGATCTGGCCATGTGGAATGCCGCCGGTGAGCTGGATATCCTGGGCCGCACCGACTTTCAGGTGAAGGTTCATGGCTTCCGGATCGAACTCGGCGAGATCGAGACCGCGCTGCTGCGGATGCCGGAGATCGCCGCCGCCGTCGTGATCGTGCATGCCGATGAGGCCGTCGGCGATCGGCTGGTCGCGTATGTGGTTGCGGCGGCGGGCAGTTCGGTCGATACCGCCGCGGTGCCGGGCCGGCTCGGTGCGCTGCTCCCGTCGTACATGGTGCCGTCGGCCTTCGTGGTTCTCGACGAGCTACCGCTGACTCCGCACGGCAAGGTGGACCGTCGAGCTCTGCCCGCCCCGATCTTCGAGGCCGGCGCGTATCGCGCCGCCCGTACCGCCGCGGAGCACACGGTTGCGGGCGCATACGCCGAGGTCCTGGGTGTCGACCAGGTCGGCCTGGACGACGATTTCTTTGCCCTGGGCGGCAATTCGCTCGCCGCGACCCGGGTCGTCGCGCGGTTGAGCGCGGTCACCGGCGCCACGATCCCGGTCCGAGTGATCTTCTCCGCGCCCACGGTCGAGGAGCTGGCGGCCCGGATGCCGCGGCACACCGATGCCGGAACCCGACCGGGCCTGAGCCGATACCCGCGACCGCAGCGCATTCCGCTGTCGGCCGCCCAGCAGCGGCTGTGGTTCCTCAACCGCTTCGATACGTCCTCGGGCGCCTACAACATCCCGATCGCCCTGCGGATGCGCGGCTCGGTCGACATCGAGGCCCTGTCCGCGGCGTTCGCGGACATCGTGGCACGGCACGAGTCGCTGCGGACCGTCTTCCCCGACAGCGCCGACGGGCCGCACCAGGTGATCGTCCCCACCGGCGAGGCCTTCGCGGCGCTGCCGGTGATCGAGGTGCCGCCGGACGAGGTGCAGGCCCGTCTGCTCGCAGCGGCCGCCCACGGTTTCGATGTCACCACCGAGGTTCCGCTGCGCGCGGAACTGCTGCGCAGCAGCGAGAACGAGCACGTACTGCTGGTCGTCCTGCATCACATCGCCGCGGACGGATGGTCGCTCACTCCGCTGGCCGCCGATATCGTCACGGCCTACCAGGCCCGCATCGACGGCGCGGCGCCGCGCTGGGAGCCGCTGCCCGTCCAGTACCCGGACTTCACCCTCTGGCAGCGGGAGCTGCTCGGCAGCGAGTCCGATCCGCAGAGCAGGGTCGCGACACAGCTGAACTATTGGACCGCCCGGCTGGCCGGGCTCGGAGAATGTCTCGCACTCCCGGCCGATCGCCCCCGCCCGGCCGTCGCCTCCGCGCGGGCGGATTCGGTTGTCGCGACGGTCGATTCGGCGCTGCACCGCGGCCTGGCGGCGCTTGCCCGCCGTGGCGACGCGAGCGTGTTCATGACCGTGCACGCGGTGCTCGCGGCGCTGCTGGCCCGGCTGGGATCGACCCGGGACGTGTGCGTGGGCACGCCGATCGCGGGGCGCGACGACGAGCAGCTGGACCGGATGATCGGCATGTTCGCCGGAACGCTCGCACTGCGGACCGAGGTGCCCTCCGGTGGCCGGTTCGCCGATCTGCTCGCCGCGGTGCGCGAGGGTGATCTGGACGCCTTCGCCAACGCGGACATCCCCTTCGAGCGGCTGGTCGAGGTGCTGAACCCCGTGCGTTCGACCGCGCATCATCCGCTGTTCCAGGTGATGCTGTCGGTGCACGACACGCCTCCGGGTGACGTGCGGCTGCCCGGCCTCGAGGTGGCGGCCGAGGCGATACGGACCGGCGTCACCGCGTGGGATCTGCAGTTCACCCTCGTCGAGTCCTACACCCCGGATCGGATCGCCGACGGTATCGAGCTCCGCCTGACCTATGCGACCGACCTGTTCGACCGCGGCACCGCCGAGCAGTTGTGCCGTCGCTTCGTCGGCATGCTGTCCGCGGTGGTGGCGAATCCGGACGTCGCGGTGGGCGATATCGACATCCTGGATGGTCGGGAGCGGGCCGAGCTGTCGTCGGTGCGGGGGAAGCCCGCCGCTCGCGGGATCACCCTGGCCGACTATTTCGATGCCGTCGCACGGCGATTGCCCGAGCACGTCGCGCTGCGCGCGGATGCGCGGGAGATGACCTATGGGGAGCTCGACGACTGGTCGAACAGGCTGGCGCGGGGTCTGATAACGCGCGGCGTCGGCCCCGGCGACGTGGTGGCGCTGGCACCGGCCCGCTCGATCGAATCGGTCGTCTGCTCGATCGCGGTGGCCAAGACGGGCGCCGCGTTCCTGCCGATCGACAGGCGCTACCCGGACGACCGTATCCGATACCTGCTGGCCGACTCCCGGGCACGACTCGGCGTGACGGCGGTGGCGGATGCCGGCCTGCCCGACGACGTCGCGTGGCTGACGGTGCAGGAACTGGACGGCGGTGCGGGCGCTCCCGTCACCGACCCGGATCGGGTACGGCCGGTGCACGTCGAGGATGTCGCGTACGTCATCTACACCTCCGGAACGACCGGCAGGCCCAAGGGCGTCGCGGTCACCCACCGTGGTCTGCACAGCTTCGCGGCCGAGCAACAGGTGCGTTATGGCATCGAATCCACCTCACGGACACTGCATTTCGCGTCTCCAAGCTTCGATGCCTCGGTGCTGGAGCTGCTGATGGCGCTGTGCGGCGGGGCCACGATGGTGATCGCCCCGACCGATGTCTACGGCGGCGACGAACTCGCGGCGCTGCTGGATCGCGAGCGGGTCACGCACGCGTTCATCACCCCCGCCGCATTGGCCAGCATCGCGACCGAACGGTGGGCACTGCCGCAGCTGCGCTGCCTGATTGTCGGCGGTGACGCCTGTGGCACCGAACTGGTCGAGCGGTGGGGGCGGGACCGGCCCATGCTCAATGCCTACGGGCCCACCGAGGCCACCGTGGTCACGATCATTTCCGAGCCGATGCGCCCCGGATGCCCGATCACGCTCGGAGCCGAGCCGGTGCGCGGGACGAGCATCGCCGTCCTCGACGATCGACTGCGCCCAGTGCCGCCCGGCGTGACGGGTGAGCTGTATCTCGCGGGTGCGGGCCTGGCCCGCGGCTACCACCACCGGCCGGGATCGACCGCCGAGCGATTCATCGCGAATCCGTTCGACACCGCCGGTGCGCGCATGTATCGCACCGGTGATCTGGCCTGTTGGACCACGGACCGGCAGCTGCGGCTGCTGGGGCGCACCGACGATCAGGTCAAGATCCGGGGCTTCCGGATCGAGCTCGGCGAGATCACCGCCGTGGTGGCGCAGGGCCCGGGAGTACGGTTCGCGCACACCGAGATCGGACACGACCGCACCGGTACCGCCCGCATCCTCACCTACGTGAACTTCGCCGACGGCGTTGCACCGGACGCGGATTCGCTCCGGGCCCACGTGGGAAACCGGTTGCCCGCCCACATGGTCCCCTCGCTGTTCATAGATCTGCCGGCCGTACCGCTGACTCCGGCGGGCAAACTCGACCGCGCCGCGCTGCCCGAACCCGACTTCGATCTGCTCGCGGCAGGAGGCCGGGAACCCGCGACGGCGAACGAGGCATTGGTCGCGTCGGCGATGGGCGATATCGTCGGTCATCCGAGTGTGTGCGCCGATCACAACTTCTTCGAACTAGGCGGCAATTCGCTGTCCGCCACGCGGTTGATCTCGCGTATCGCCGTGTTGTCGCAGCGACAGCTCGGTGTGCGGGCGGTCTTCGAGCAGCCGACCCCCGCCGGGCTCGCCGCCCTGCTGGACCGCGCGCCCCGGACCGGGTCCGCACTCGCACGCCGGGATCGGCCGGCGCTGGTGCCGATGTCCCTTGCGCAGCAGCGGTTGTGGTTCCTGAACCGGTTCGATACCTCCGCCGGCACCTACAACATCCCCATCGTGCTGCGGATGCGGGGTGCGCTGAATGTGGTGGCGCTGCGAGCGGCGCTGCGCGATGTGGTCGAACGGCACGAGACGCTGCGCACGATGTACCCCGACACGGCGGACGGTCCGTGTCAGGCCGTCGTTCCGGTGGACGATGCGGCGATCGAGCTGCCCGAACTGGAGCTCGCGGCCGAACGCCTCGAAGATCATGTGCGGACATCGGTTGCCCGGGGCTTCGACCTGACCGCGGAGATTCCGGTGCGCTGCGAACTTCTTCGCGTCGGCGACCAGGACTACGTGCTGGCGATGGTCGTGCATCACATCGCCGCCGACGGCTGGTCGCTGCGACCGCTGGCCGGTGACCTCGCCACGGCGTACGACGCGCGCCGTGCGGGCGACTCGCCGCGGTGGACGCCGCTGGCGGTGCAGTATGCGGATTACAGCCTGTGGCAGCGCGAGATGCTCGGCAGCGAAACCGATCCGGGCAGCCTGGCCGCGGCACAGCTGAGCTATTGGCGGCACGCGCTCGCCGAGCTGCCCGAATGCCTCGAGTTGCCGGTGGACCGGCCGCGGCCGCCGGTAGCCTCGCATCGTGGCGCCTCGGTCGCCGCCCGCATCGATGCCGCTGTGCACGAACGGGTCTCGGAGTTCGCCTCGGCCCGGGATGCCAGCGTGTTCATGGCGGTGCACGCGGCCCTGGCCATCGTGCTGTCCCGGCTCACCGCGAGTAACGACGTGGTGATCGGCACCCCGATCGCCGGCCGTACCGAGGAACAGCTCGAGCACCTGGTCGGAATGTTCGTGGGCACCCTGGTCCTGCGCACCGAGGTGGACGACGACCGTTCGTTCGCCGAGCTGCTCGAGGTGGTCCGCGAGGGCGATCTGAGCGCGTACGCCAACTCCGACATCCCGTTCGAGCACCTGGTCGAGCTGCTCAACCCGGTCCGTTCCACGGCACACCACCCGCTGTTCCAGGTCATGCTGTCGGTGCAGAACGCCTCGCCCATGCGGCTGCGGCTGCCCGCGGTGGATATCGATGCCGAGGACATCGACGCCGGCATCGCGCAGTTCGATCTCCAGTTCACACTGACCGAGACGCATACGCTCGGCCGGACGCCGGGCGGTATCGATGTGCGGCTCGACTACGCCACCGATCTGTTCGACGAGGAGACCGCCCGGCAGCTCACCCGGAGGCTCATCGGGGTGCTGGAGGCGGTCGTCACGGATCCCGCGGGCGCCGTCGGCGCCATCGATATCCTGGACGAACGGGAACGGGCCGCCGTGGCGCCCGCACAGGGTGCGCCGCCGGAGCCGACGGCGACGCTGCCGGCGTTGTTCGCGGCGGCCGCCACGGACAACGACCGCATCGCGGTCCGGTTCGATCCCGAGGAACTGAGTTACCGCGAGCTCGACGCACGATCGAATCGCCTGGCGCGCATGCTGATCAGCCGGGGCGTGGGCCCCGGCGACGTGGTCGCACTCGGTCTGGCGCGTTCGGTGGATTCGGTGATCGCATCGCTCGGCGTCGCGAAGGCCGGCGCGGCCTACCTCCCGGTCGACCCGCACTATCCCGCCGACCGGATTCGGCACATGCTGTCGGATTCGGGTGCGCACGTGGGGCTCACGGCCGATTTCCATGCGGCGCAGCTGCCCGGTGACATCGAATGGTTGCGGTTGGCGGAGCTGTTCGAATTCGACCCCGCGCCCGTCGGTGATCGCGACCGGATGCGACCGCTGTTCATCGACGACCTGGCGTACGTGATCTACACCTCCGGATCGACGGGCGTGCCGAAGGGCGTCGCGGTCACCCACCGTGGCCTGGCCAACTTCGCCGCCGAGCTATGCAGCCGTTACCACGTCGAAAGTACCTCGCGGACACTCCATTTCGCCTCGCCGAGTTTCGATGCCTCGGTGCTCGAACTGCTGCTTGCGCTGTGTGCGGGCGCGACGATGGTGATCGCGCCCGGCGATGTCTACGGCGGCGACGAACTGGCCGAACTACTCGATTCCGAGCGGATCACCCACGCGTTCATCACCCCGGCCGCGCTCGCCAGCATCGATGCTCGGCGGTGGCCGCTGCCGTGGCTGCGGTCGCTGATCGTCGGCGGGGAGGCATGCGGCCTCGAACTCGTCGCCGACTGGGGCTCCGATCACGAGATGTTCAACGCCTACGGCCCGTCGGAAGCTACTGTCGCACCGGCACTTTCCTACGCACTCAGGGCGGACGGCCCGATTCCGCTGGGCGGACCGATCCGGGGCGCGAGCCTGATCGTGCTGGACACGCGGCTGCGACCGGTGCCCATCGGTGTGGTCGGTGAGCTGTATGTCGCGGGGGACGGGGTGGCGCGCGGTTATCTGCACCGCTTCGGGCCGACCGCCGCCCGATTCGTCGCGAACCCGTGGGGCGCGCCCGGAGCTCGGATGTACCGGACCGGAGATCTGGTGCGGTGGACCGGATGTGGGGAGCTCCTGTTCGCCGGCCGCGCCGACGATCAGGTCAAGATTCGCGGCTTCCGCGTAGAACTGGGCGAGATCACCGAGGTGATTTCCGGGCATCCGGCAGTCCGGTTCGCGCACACCGAGATCCGCACCGATGTCACGGGCGGGGCCCGGATCGTGGCGTATGTCGCCCTCACCGAATCGCAGGACCGGGCCGATGCGTCGGCGATCCGGTCGCACGCGGCCTCGGCGCTTCCGGGGTACATGGTGCCATCGGTCGTGGTGGAACTGCAGTCGATTCCGTTGGGCCCCTCGGGAAAGCTGGATCGCGCGGCGTTGCCGGAACCGGATTTCTCCGCCGCGGCCGCCCCGGGGCGAGCGCCGCGGACGCCCAACGAGCGACTGGTTGCCGCGGTGATGGCCGAGGTGGCCGGCAGCGGCGCTGTCGGCGCCGACAGCAACTTCTTCGACATCGGCGGAAACTCGCTGTCCGCAACGCGATTGGTCGCCAGGATCGCGGCCGAGACCGGCCACAGCCTGGCCGTGCGCTCGGTCTTCGACACTCCGACACCGGAGGGACTGGCCGCACTGCTCGATGCGGCCGGGCCCGGCGGCCGTCGACGCCCGGCCCTGATCGCGGGGGAGCGCCCGGCACGGATCATGTTGTCTCCGGCGCAACGACGGATGTGGTTCGTCAACCGCCTCGACGTGTCGTCGGGCATGTACAACATCCCGATCGTGCTGCGCCTGCGTGGCGGCCTCGATGTCGAGGCGCTGCAGGGCGCACTGCGGGATGTTGTCGGCAGGCACGAGATCCTGCGCACCGTCTTCCCGGATTCGCCGGAGGGACCGTATCAGGTGATCCGGGCCATCGAGGCGGTCGATGCCGGACCGGTGCGGATCGAGACCGACGCGGCATCGGCCGACGCCGAGATATCGTCGTTCGCCACCGCGGGCTTCGATCTGACCGCCGAGCCGCCGGTGCGGGCGACGCTGCTGCGTCACGCCGACGACGACCATGTCCTGGTCCTGGTCCTGCACCACATTGCGGCCGACGGCTGGTCATTGGTGCCACTGGCCGCCGATATCGGCATGGCCTACGACGCGCGCCTGTCCTGGCGGGCCCCGCAGTGGCCGCCGCTGCCGGTGCAGTACGCCGATTACAGCCTGTGGCAGAACGAAGTCCTCGGCGACGAGGAGGATCCGGACGACCTCGCCGCCCGGCAGCTCGATTACTGGCGCACACACCTGGCCGGCCTGCCCGAATGCCTGGAGCTGCCGACCGATCACGCACGCCCGCCGGTGCCCACACACCGTGGCGGCGTGGTTAATTCGGTGTTGCCCGCCTCGGTACATCGCGGACTGGCGGAGCTGGCCCGTGCACACGATGCGAGCCTGTTCATGGTGCTGCACGCGGCATTGGCGGTGCTGCTCGCGCGATGGAGCGCCACCGGGGACATCGCCATCGGAACGGCCGTGGCGGGCCGCGACGACGAGCGGCTCGATTGCCTGATCGGTATGTTCGTCGGCACGCTGGTGCTGCGGACCGAGGTGGATGGGCATGCCACCTTCGCCGAGCTGCTCGGATCGGTTCGGGGAGACGATCTCGACGCGTACGCGAACGCGGACATCCCGTTCGAGCGGTTGGTCGACGTACTCAACCCGACCCGTTCGACGGCCCACCACCCGCTGTTCCAGGTGATGCTGTCGGTCCACGACGCCGCACCGGCCGCCGTGCGGTTGCCCGGCCTCGAAGTGGTCACCGAGGAACTGAATTCCGAAGTGGCGAAATGGGATCTGCAGTTCACCGTGACCCAGACCCATACCGCGGATCGGGCGCCGAACGGTCTCGAGGTCGCCCTGAACTACGCCACCGATCTGTTCGACCACGCCACCGCCGAGCGGGCCGCACAGCGTTTCGCGCGGATCCTGTCCGCCGTCGTCCACGACGCGGATCGTGCCGTCGGCGACCTCGACATCCTCGACGACCGGGAGCGGGCCGAGCTGTCGCCGGCACGCGGCGCCGAGGCGACCTCGCCCGCAACGCTTCCCGAGATCTTCCGGGCCGCCGTGACCAGGAATCCCGACGGGATCGCGGTACTCTGCGGCGCCACGGAACTGACCTATCGGGAACTGGACGATCGGTCCGATCGTGTCGCACGAGCCCTGATCGCGCGCGGGATCGGCCCGGGCGATCTGGTGGCGATCGGGGTGGCGCGCTCGGTCCACTCGGTCCTGGCCTCGGTCGCGGTGACGAAGACCGGCGCGGCGTATCTGCCCATCGATACCCGCCACCCCGCCAAGCGAATCGAGCATATGCTCGATGATTCGGGCACCCGGATCGGCCTGACCACGCCCGCGGAGGCCGAGTCGCTGCCGGGCGATCTGACCTGGCTCATGGTGCCGGAGCTCGAGGGATCCGATCCCGCGCCCGATGCCGAACCGGTGCGCCCGCCGCATGTCGACGACGTGGCCTACGTGATCTACACCTCGGGTTCCACCGGTGCGCCCAAGGGTGTGGCCGTCACGCACCGGGGACTGTCGAATTTCGCGACGGAGCAACGCGATCGATACGGTGTGGAACCGGATGCGCGGACCCTGCACTTCGCGTCGCCGAGCTTCGATGCCTCGGTGCTGGAGTTGCTGCTGGCTTGGGCTGCCGGCGCGACGATGGTGGTCGTCCCCGTCGACGTGTACGGCGGCGACGAACTCGCCGCGCTCCTGGACCGCGAACGGGTCACCCACGCATTCATCACCCCTGCGGCACTGGCGAGCATCGATACCGAGCGCTGGCCGTTGCCGCGGCTGCAGTACCTGACCGTCGGTGGTGAGAGCTTCGGCGCGGATCTGGTCGGGCGCTGGGCGGCGAACCGGCATTTCTACGATGGCTACGGCCCCACCGAGACCACGATCATTGCGCTCCTGTCCGACCCGCTGGCGGTGGACGGTCCGATCACCATGGGACGCCCGATCCGCGGCGCCACCGCCGCGGTGCTGGATTCGCGGCTGCGTCCGGTGCCCGTGGGTGTCTGCGGCGAGCTCTACGTCTCGGGATGCGGACTGGCGCGCGGTTATCTGCGGCGGCCGGGCCTGACCGCGTCTCGCTTCGTGGCGGACCCGTTCGGCGTCCCCGGCGGGCGGCTGTACCGCACGGGCGACATCGTCCGGTGGACGTCCGGCGGCGAACTCGTCTTCGTCGGGCGATCCGACGATCAGGTCAAGATCCGCGGTTTCCGGATCGAATTGGGGGAGATCACGGCGGCCGCCGCCGCGTGTCCCGGTATTCGATTTGCGCACACCGAGATTCGCCTGGACCACGGTGGCCGCGATCAATTGGTGACGTATGTGACGGGAACCGAGACCGGTGTCGAGTCGGTGCGTACCCATCTGGCCGAACGGTTGCCGGGGCATATGGTTCCCGCCGCGATCGTGCCGCTGGAGTCGATTCCGTTGACGGGCAACGGCAAACTGGATCGTTCGGCGTTGCCGGACCCGGATTTCGGGATCGTCGATCCCGATGGCCGGGCGCCGGCGACCGCGAACGAAATTCTCGTGGCCGCCGCGATGTCGAAGGTGATCGGCCGCGACGGCGTGCGCGCCGACGACAGCTTCTTCGATCTGGGTGGAAACTCGCTCTCGGCCACGCAACTGGTGGCCGGGATCGCCGCCGAGTCAGGCCACCAGCTGGCCGTTCGATCGATCTTCGAGCACCCGACGCCGGCACGGCTGGCGGCGCTGCTCGGCGATGCGGACCGGCACGGTCGCTCCGCGCGCCCGGCCCTGATCGCGCGGCCGCGGCCCGACCGGGTTCCGTTGTCGCTGGCGCAGCAGCGCCTGTGGTTCCTCAATCGCTTCGACACCGATTCGGGTGTCTACAACGTCCCGGTCGCGCTGCGGCTGCGGGGAGCGCTCGACGTCGTCCGGATGGAGGCGGCGATCCGGGACGTGGTCGACCGGCACGAGGTGCTCCGCACCGTTTTCCCGGACGGTGTCGAGGGCCCCAGCCAGGTCATCGTGCCGGGATACCGGCAGTCGATCGCCGTGGTCGACCTCGCCGAGGCTGAATTGCCGTGTGCGGTCGTGGAACTCGCTGCGGCAGGCTTCGATCTCACCACCGATACGCCGTTGCGGGCGACCCTGTTCCGGGTGCGCCCCGACGAGCATGTGCTGGTGCTCGTGCTGCACCACATCGCCGCGGACGGATGGTCGCTGGCGCCGCTGGCCGCCGATATTGCCGCCGCGTATCAGGCGCGAACGGCGGGCGAGGAGCCGCACTGGGATCCGTTGGCGGTGCAGTACGCCGACTACAGCCTGTGGCAACGGGAAGTGCTCGGTGACCAGGACGACCCCGGCTCGCTGGCCGGCCGGCAGCTGCGGCACTGGCAGCGGGTGCTGGCCGACCTTCCCGAGTGCCTCGAACTGCCCACCGACAATCCGCGACCCGCGGTTGCCTCGCATCGGGGAGGCTCGATCGCGGTCGGCATCGACGCGGCTCTGCACGCCGAGCTGGCGGACCTTGCCCGCGCCCACGACGCCAGTTTGTTCATGGTGCTGCATGCCGCGCTCGCGACACTGCTGGCGCGGTTGAGCGGAAGCTCCGATATCGCGATCGCCACCGTGGTCGCCGGCCGCACCGAGGAACAGCTGGCGCGCCTGGTCGGGATGTTCGTCGGGACGCTGGTGCTGCGTACGCGGATACCCGGTGACCAGCCGTTCGGCGCGGTGCTCGCGGCGGTCCGCGACGGTGATCTCGATGCGTATGCGAATGCGGACATCCCCTTCGAGCGGCTGGTGGAGTTGCTGAACCCCACCCGCACGACCGCCTATCATCCGCTGGTCCAGGTGGGCCTGTCGCTGAACAACATGCCGGCGGCCGAGCTGAGCGTTCCCGGGCTGGAGATGACGGCCGAGGATATCGACGCCGGTACCGCCAAACTGGATCTGCAGTTCACGCTCACCGAATCCCGGCTGCCGGACGGCACGCCGCAGGGGATCGCACTGGCGTTGAACTATGCGACCGATCTGTTCGAGCCCGAGACCGCCGAAGGGTTCGCGGCGCGATTCGTCCGCATTCTCGCCGCTCTCGTGGTGGACCCACAGATCCTGGTCGGCGATATCGATCTCCTGGACGAGCACGAACGAGGCGCGCTGCTGCCCGCCCGAGGTGGCCCGGCCGCCGAACCCGTGATCCTGTCCGGGATGTTCGCCGCCGCGGCCACCGACCCGGACCGGGTGGCTATCCGATCGGGCGCGGCGGAACTCAGCTACCGCGCGCTCGACGAGAAGACCAACCGGATGGCTCGGATGTTGGCCGGCCGCGGGCTCGGACCCGGGGATATCGTCGCGCTGGGGATGGCCCGGTCCATGGAATCGGTGATGGCCGCAGTGGCGGTCACCAAGACCGGTGCGGCGTTCCTGCCGGTCGACATCAGGCACCCGGTCGAGCGGATCCGTCACATGCTGTCCGACTCCGGGGTACGGGCGGGGCTGACCACCGCCGTCGATATCGGGGCGCTGCCCGCCGATGTGGAATGGCTGGTGATCACCGAACTCGACGACGCGGCGGCGTCCCCGGCCCCGCTGGCTCCGCACGAATACACTCGCGTACCGCGAGAGCAGGACCTCGCGTACATGATCTATACCTCGGGTTCGACGGGCCGGCCGAAGGGCGTGGCGGTGACCCATCGCGGCCTGCACAACTTCGCGGAGGAGATGCGGGTTCGCTTCGACGTCGGAAATCATTCCCGGACTCTGCATCTGGCGTCGCCGAGCTTCGATGTGGCGATACTGGAGTTGCTCCTCGCGTGGTGTGCGGGTACGACGATGGTGATCGTCCCCTCCGATATCTACGGCGGTGACGAACTGGCCGCGCTGCTCGATCGGGAACGGGTGACGCACGCGGTGATCACGCCCGCGGCCCTGGCGACGATCGACGCCGCACGGTGGCCGCTGCCGCATCTGCGCACACTGCTCGTCGGCGGCGAGGCATTCGACCAGGACCTGATCGTGCGCTGGGCGGTGGATCGCGAGGTGGTCAACGGTTATGGCCCGTCGGAGGCGACCATCACCACGACACTCTCCCTACCGCTCGAGCCGGATCGGCCGATAGCCCTGGGGCATCCGATCCGCGGAGTAACGGCCGTGGTGCTGGATGCGCGACTGGCGCCCGTGCCGACCGGGGTCATCGGCGAGCTCTACGTCGGCGGCGTGGTGCTGGCCCGTGGCTATCATCAGCGGCCCGATCTCACGGCGGATCGGTTCGTCGCGAACCCCTTCGGGGACCCCGGTGAGCGGATGTATCGTACGGGTGATCTGGTGCGGTGGACGCGGGCGGGCGAGCTCTCGTTCGTCGGCCGCGCCGACGACCAGGTGAAGGTCCGCGGCTTCCGGATCGAGCTCGGCGAGATCAACTCGGTCGTATCCGGTTGTCCCGGAGTGAATTTCGCGCACACCGAGCTGCGCCGCGACGACCTCGGCCAGGCGCGGATCGTGACCTACGCGGTGAGCGAGAGTACGGCCGAATCGCTGCGCGAGTACGCGGCAGAACGACTGCCCGCCCACATGATTCCCGATCTGGTGCGGCTGACCCGGATTCCGCTGACACCCACCGGGAAACTGGATCGGAAGGCCTTGCCCGAACCCGTGTTCGGGGTCGCGGAAGCCGGCGGCAGGCCGCCCGCGACGCCGAACGAGGTGATGACAGCGGCGGCGATCGCCGAGATCGTCGGGCGCCCAAAGATATACGCCGATCAGAGCTTCTTCGACCTGGGCGGCAACTCCCTGTCGGCCACCCGGTTGTCGGCGCGCATCGCGGCGCTGTCGGGCCATCGCCTCGGCGTCCGCGCGGTCTTCGAGCATCCGACGCCGGCGGGCCTGGCCGCGCTGCTGGACGCCGCGGATCGCGCGGGTGCGCCCGGTGCTGTGGAACTGACGGGACGTGCACGCCCGCAACGACTCCCGTTGTCTCTGGCACAGCAGCGCCTGTGGTTCCTCAATCGGTTCGACACCGAATCGGGCGCCTACAACATCCCGGTCGTCCTGCGCATGCACGGCGAGCTCGATGCCGAGGCGCTCGCGCTGGCCATCGGTGACGTCGTGGCCCGGCACGAGACGCTGCGCACCGTGTTCCCGGACTCCGCCGACGGTCCCTGCCAGGTAATCCTGGACGGTGCGCCGTCGGACGACGGAGCATCGGGGTTCGTACTCGAGCGGGTGGATATCGACGCCACCGTGGTCGGGGCATACACCCGAAAGCTGATCGCGACCGGGTTCGACGTGCGCGTCGAGGCGCCGTTGCGGGCGACCCTGCTGCGCGTGTCCGCCGCCGAACATGTGCTTGTCGTGGTTATTCACCACATCGCCGCGGACGGCGGATCCGTCGCCCCGCTGGCGGGCGATCTGATGACGGCGTACGAGAGCCGCCGTCGCGGCGCCGCTCCCGGCTGGGCGCCGCTGGCCGTGCAGTACGCCGACTTCACCCTGTGGCAGCGCGAAATCCTCGGCACGGAGGACGATCCGGGCAGCGCCGCCTCGGCGCAACTGGACTACTGGCGCAGGACGCTGCACGGACTGCCGGACTGTCTCGAACTGCCCGCCGACCGGCGGCGACCGGCCACGCCCACGTATGCGGGCGCCTCGGTCCACACGTCGATCGACGCGACGCTGCACGCGGCACTGCACGAGTTGGCGCGCCGGCACGACGCGACCGTCTTCATGGTGCTGCACGCCGCACTGGCGGTTCTGTTATACCGGCTCACCGGCACCGAGGACATCGCGATCGGGACGCCCGTCGCGGGGCGTACCGAGGAGCAACTCGAACAGTTGATCGGCATGTTCGTCGGCACCCTGGTGTTGCGGACCCCGATCACCGGTGCGGCCTCCTTCGCCGCGACGCTCGAGGCCGTGCGAGCGGGCGACATCGACGGGTTCGCCAACGCCGATACCCCGTTCGAGCGATTGGTCGAAGTGCTCAACCCGGCCAGGACGACCGCGCACAATCCGCTGTTCCAGGTCATGTTGTCGGTGCACGGTCCCGTGCGGACCGCGCTGCGGCTGCCCGATGTGGAGGTCGTCGCCGAGCAGCCGGAATTCGATGTCGCGAAATTCGATCTCCAGTTCACCGCGACCGAGTCGGTCGCGGCCGACGGCCGACCGGACGGAATCGGCCTGTCGGTCACCTACGCGACGGACCTGTTCGACGCGGCGAGCGCGGAGCGATTCGGCGCGCGTTTCCTCCGGCTCCTGCGCGCCGCGGCCGCGGATCCGGCCCGGCCCGTCGGTGATCTGGAGGTCCTGGCCACCGCGGAGGTCCGCGAGCTTTCGCCCGTGCGCCGGCCGTCGAGCACGCCGGCGGCGACGCTGGCCGATCTGTTCGCGGCGGCCGTCGCGGTGGAGCCCCGCAACACCGCGATTCGGGCCGGGTCCGTGCAACTGAGCTATGCACGGCTGGATCGGTTCACCAACAAGCTGGCCCGGGTGCTGATCGCGCGCGGCGCCGGACCGGAAAAATATGTGGCGGTGGGGATTTCGCGATCGATCGAATCCGTGCTCGCGGTGCTCGCGGTGGCGAAGACGGGTGCGGCGTTCGTGCCCGTGGATCCGGCGTATCCGATCCAGCGCCAACAGCACATGGTGACCGATTCGGGCGCCCTGTTCGGCGTGGCCGTATCGGACTCCCGCGGTGTCCTGCCCGATGCGCTCGAGTGGCTGCTGCTGGACGACCCCGAGTTCACCAGGTACGTGGCAGGAGTCTCGGACGCGCCGATCGCCGACGCCGAGCGGACCGATCGGCCGCGGATCGAGCACCCGGCCTACCTGATCTACACCTCCGGGTCCACCGGTATCCCTAAGGGGGTCACCGTGACTCACGGCGGGCTCGCCAACTTCACCGCGGAGATGAATCGCCGCTGCGAGGTGCATCCCGGTTCCCGCGTACTGCATTTCGCCTCGCCCAGTTTCGATGCGGCGGTGCTGGAACTGTTGTTCGCGCTCGGCGCCGCCGCGACCATCGTGATCGCCGGTCCGGACATCTACGGTGGTTCGGCGCTGGGCGATCTGCTCGCGACGGAAATGGTGACGCATGCGTTTATTACCCCGGCGGCGCTGGCAACCGTCGATCCGTCCGGGCTGGACCAGCTGGCCGCCGTCATGGTCGGCGGGGACCGGTGTGATCCGGAACTGGTCCGGCGCTGGGCGGGAATTCCGGAGCGGCCCGGCACAATTGCCGCCCACCGGCGGATGTTCAACGCCTACGGTCCGTCCGAGGCCACCATCGCCGCGACGCTGAGCGCGCCGATGCGACCGGGAGCCCCGGTCACGGTCGGCGGGCCGGTGCGTGGATTCGGCCTGCTCGTGCTGGACTCACGGATGCATCCGGTTCCGGTCGGTGTGCCCGGCGAGCTGTACCTGTCGGGAATCGGCCTTGCCCGTGGATATCACCGGCAGCCGGGGTTGAGCGCCGAGCGGTTCGTGGCGAATCCGTTCGGCGCACCCGGCGAGCGGATGTATCGCACCGGGGACCTCGTCCGGTGGGCGCCGCACGCGCGCGAGCGGGAGATCGAATATCTCGGGCGCACCGACGATCAGGTCAAGATTCGTGGTTTCCGTATCGAATTCGGTGAGATCGATGCGGCGATGCTGAGCCATGACGAGGTCGAACGCTCGGTCACGATCGGGCACGCCGCAGCGGGTGGAACGACGATGCTGGCGTCGTATGTGACACTGCTGCCCGGTGCTCGGGCCGCGGCCCCGGACCTCGTCCGATATCTCACCGATCGACTGCCCGGCTACATGGTTCCCGCGTCGATCACGATGCTCGATGCGCTGCCGATCACCCCGGCGGGGAAAATAGACCGGCAGGCTCTGCCCGAACCGACACTGATCGCGACCGCCGGGTACCGGGCTCCCGCCGGTCCCGTCGAGGCCGCACTGTGCGAGGCGTTCGAGGCCGCGCTCGGTGTGGATTCGGTGGGCGCGGAAGACAACTTCTTCGAGTTGGGCGGGAACTCCCTGCTGGCGACGCGGATGGTCGCCATAGTGCGCGAGCGTCATGGGCTCGACGTGCAGATGCAGGCGATATTCCTCCGTCCAACGCCCGCGGGAATCGCGGCACGGATTTCCGGCGCGGACGACGTCGCGCAGGACCCGGTGGACGCGGCGTTCGGAACCGTCCTGCCGCTGCGGACCGAAGGCACCGAACCGCCGCTGTTCTGCGTGCATTCGGCGAGCGGGGTGGCCTGGAACTATGCCGGACTGCTTCCGCATCTCGGCACCGAACGCCCCCTGTACGGCCTGCAATTGCCCCACCTGATCGGTGACGGTGCGGGTTTGGACACGATCGATGCCCTTGCCGCACGGTATGTGGAGGAGATCCGGCGGGTGCAGCCCAATGGTCCATACCATCTGCTCGGCTGGTCTCTGGGCGGATTGATCGCCTACGAGATCTCCGTCCGGCTGCGGCAGGCGGGCGAGCAGGTCGCGCTGCTGGCCATGATGGACAGCCGTATTCTCGCCTGGGAAACGGCGACCGCCGATCCGACCGCGGGTGAACTGCTCGGCATGCTGCTGGGCGATCCCGATCTCGCCGGGCAGGACATCACCGCCGACCGCGCGGCGGAGCTGTTGGCGCAGCGTGACGGCCCATTCGGAGCCCTGACCCCGATACAGGTGCAGCGACTCTACGATGGCTATTTGGCCGGAACGCGCATGGGCTACCAGTTCGTGCCCGGCAGTTACCCCGGCGATATGTTGTATTTCACTGCGATGGTGAATTCCGGTCCGGTCGATGAGTTCGGGCGGATGGCGCCGATGCGGGGCGCGGCCGATTGGCGCCCGTTCGTCACCGGAGAGATAACGGAATTCCTGGTGGACTGCTCGCACGTCGAGATGTCGAATCCGGATGCTCTGGCCGAGATCGGTGCGGCGCTTCGTGACCATCTCGCGCGAACGCGCGGGGAAGGATCGAGCGCGGTCGATGTCGGCAATATTCTGCGCGAAAAAGGTTTCGAAGCGATCGTTTCCGGGAAGGTAATGAAATGAGCTATGTCAATCCGTTCGACAACACCGAGGGCCTCTTCGGGGTATTAGTCAATGAAGAGGGGCAGCACTCGCTGTGGCCGGAGTTCGCTCCGGTTCCGCCCGGGTGGGACTCCGTCTTCTCCGGGAAACATCAGGATTGTCTCGACTACGTCGAGGCGAATTGGACGGACATGCGTCCGAGGAGTCTGGTCGCAGCTGTAACGAAAGACCCCGGTGTCGGCAGCATCTCGGAGTACTGACGACTGCGAACGCCCCGGGGTGGTTGCGCGGATATTCGAACCCGTCGACCTGCTTATCGTGTCTCACCGTGACGTACCCGCATACCTGGAAACGGAATCATGGAGACGTGGGAACAGAATATTCACGAGCTAACCGGTGTATATGTACTCGATGCGCTGGACGACAGTGAGCGCGATTCCTTCGAGAGACATCTACTCGTATGCGCGCCCTGTCTGGCGGAAGTCGTCGAGCTGCGCAGGGCTGTCGTTCAATTGGCCGGCGAGGCGCTGTTCGTGCCGCCGCCTGTGCTGTGGCAGCGAATATCGGCAGATATCGGATGCCGCGCTGCCGAGATGACCTAGGGCGCGCCGCGCTGCCGGAGCGAGGCGGAGGCCATAGGTTCAGCCGGTCGGCGTCGCCTCGCCGATCAGGACGATGATTGCCGCGGCTGGTTGCGAACGCGATCCTGCGGGTGTGTGGAAATATCGGCGAGCACGCGCCGCCGCAGTTCGGGACGGGGTTCCCGGGCGTTGGCGATCGCAAGTTCGACCACGACACCCCGGAACGCGTCGACCGCCCGAGCGCAGTCAGCGCACTCGGCCAGATGTGTTTCGTATGCCCGGCATTCTTCGTCCGGTAGAGCACCCAGTGCATACAGACCGGAGAGGCCGTGCATCCCGGATGGCGTTGTCATTGCTGTGCTCCCAAACACTCGCGCAGGCGAAGCAGTCCCTCGCGCATTCTGGACTTTACCGTCCCTATGGGTGTTTCGAGAACCTCGGCGACCTCACGATAGGTGTAGCCGTGGTAGTACGCGAGCACAATGGACTGACGCTGCAGGTCCGACAGGCCGTTGAGGGCATTACGGACCTGCTGCTTTTCCAGACGCGCCATCGTCGCCTCGACGGTCTCGTCGATCGGCCGCTGGACATCCAGCTGTCCGGCGCGGCCCTCACGATCCACCGATGCTTGTTCGTGGCGGATCCGGTCTATTGCTCGTCGATGTGCCATCGTGACGATCCACGCCATGACCTTGCCGCCCTGCTCGCAGAATTGCGGCGCCTTGAGCCAGACCTCGAGCAGCACCTCCTGGGCGACTTCCTCGGAGCGGGCATGATCGCGCAGCACTCTGGTGGTTATTCCGAGAATGGGCCCTGCGATCAAGCCGTAGAGTTTCGCGAACGCTTCTTCATCAGCGGTGGCGACACGATTTATCAGCAGGTCCAGCTCGCCGTCGATATCGTCCGCATCCGCGGTGCGGGTGCCGCCCGTCGATTGCTGAGCGCGAATGACCATACAGTGTCCTTCCAGACCGACGGCCGGAGCTCACGGCGCCCGCGTAACCAGTCGCAAAACCATCGGTAATTCCGCACCGAGACTCCGGCCTACGATTGCGATCGGTTGCCGAGTGCCTGATCGGTTCACGCGGCATGCCGAGGGTCGGCTCGACCGGGAACTACTGGCGAGTATCCGCGGAGTCGAGGACCGGTCAGGCGGGCTCGGACGAGCCGGATTCCCGCCTGACTCCGGTGGTTTCAGCCAGATCTGAGCCGATGGTCAGTATCGGCTACATGTCTCGGCGATCTTGCCCATTGTCGCGGCCAGGGTGGCATTGGCGCCGGCCGGAGCCCCCGATTTTTGCTGCTGGGCCACGAGCTGCTGGAATGCTGCCCGCCGCTCCCGGGGTGGTTGGTTGTAGGCCTGCCGAAGTTTGTTCTTCTGTTGTGGCGTCGAGTCCAGCTGGGCCGCCGCATCCGGCGCGACATGGTGTAACGCGGTGTCGACCTGTTCGAACGAGCAGGAGGAGTTCAGCAGGGGACCGAAGGCGTCGACCGGGTCGGCGGCAGCGAATGCGGAACCGAGCATGGCAAAGCCGACGGACAACCCACTGAGGGCCAGGCTGGCGATCAGGGGCTGGCGTCTGAATACCGTCATGAATCGGACCTTCCGGATAGTTCGTATAGTTCGGTCAGTTGTGCGGCACGGCCCAAAACGAACCGTGTTGTCCACTACAGCAAATTCGGAGCCATCACCTTCGAGGATGGGGCACAGGGCAGCGGAACTCGGACAACTGCCGCGATCCTCGACCGTGCCGTCCATCAATGCCGAGGTCATCGCCCTCGAGGCGACGGCACCGGTTCGGGACCGCGACCTCGGACGCGTCCCGAGGGCAATATTCGGCAACCGTTAAACGGCGGACGGTGTCGCTGTATGCCGCGACAAGCACTGCGAGCGGGGCGAGTTGGTGGCGGGCTGTGCTCGCACACTCGAGTAGTCTTGCTCACCCGGGCGCCGCGGCGCCGAAGAGGGATCGAACGGCGAAAGGGCGGGTGTGACGGGCGCGGGCATGGTCGGGCTGTTCGCCGGGATCGGTGGCCTCGAGCTCGGGCTGCGCGCGCACGGATGGCGGGCCGAGCTGCTGTGTGAGATCGATTCCGGTGCGCAGGCGGTGCTGTCGGCGCACTTTCCGGATGTCGAGCTGCATACGGATGTGACCCGGCTGCGTGCGCTGCCGTCCGGAACCGAGCTGGTGGCGGCCGGTTTCCCCTGTCAGGACCTATCGCAGGCCGGGCGGACCGCGGGCATTACGGGCGCGCGGTCGGGGCTGGTGGACGAGGTGTTCCGGCTGGTGCGCCGCAGACGCGGCCCGCGCTGGCTGCTGATCGAGAATGTGCCGTTCATGCTGCAGTTGGGGAGCGGGCAGGCGATGCGGCACATTACCGAGGCGCTGGAGAGCCTGGGCTATACATGGGCCTATCGGGTCGTGGATGCGCGTGCGTTCGGGCTGCCGCAGCGGCGTCAGCGAGTGCTGATGCTCGCCTCGCGCACCGAGGACCCGCGCCCGGTGCTGTTCGGCTCCGACGCCGGGCCCCGCACCCTCGGGGATGCGGACAGTGATCCCTGCGGCTTCTACTGGACCGAGGGCATGCGCGGGCTGGGGTGGGCGGTCAATGCGGTGCCGACGCTGAAGGGCGGCTCGGGCCTGGGGATCGCCAGTCCGCCCGCGGTGCGGCTGCCCTCGGGCGAGATCGTGACCCCGGGTATCACCGATGTCGAACGGCTGCAAGGGTTTTCCCGCGACTGGACCACGCCGGCGCTGGCCGTCCCCGGCGTCCGGCCGGGGCACCGCTGGAAGCTGGTCGGCAATGCCGTGAGCGTGCGGATGGCGACCTGGGTGGCCGGGCAGCTGGCTGCCCCGGCAGCCGATCCGATTCCCGACGAACTCCCGCTGTCGGGCAATCGCTGGCCCACCGCCGCCTGGGGCCGGGACGGGACGGCATTCCGGGTGCCGGTCTCGACCTGGCCGGTGCACGAACCGTATGAGGACCTGCGCTGGTTCCTCGAGGACGCCCAGCTGCTCTCGGCCCGGGCGACCGCGGGTTTCCTGCGCCGGGCCGGCCGCGGCAGCCTGCGTTTTCCGCCGGGCTTCCTCGCCGATATGGAGAGCCATCTGCTGCGCATGGGAGGATTTCCGCAGGAGGCGGCATGAAACCACCTGTCACCGACGCGGCGACCAGCGCCCGGATGTCCAGGCAGCGCCGCACCGGTACGGCGCCGGAGACCGCACTGCGCAGGGAGCTGCATCGGCGCGGCCGCCGCTATTTTGTCGATCGCGCCCCGCTGCCCGGGCTGCGTCGGCGCGCGGATCTGGTGTTTCCGCGTCACCGGGTGGCCGTCTACGTGGATGGCTGCTTCTGGCACTGCTGCCCGGAACATGCCACCTACCCGAGGAATAACGCGCAGTGGTGGGCGGAGAAGCTGGCGGGCAATGTCGCCCGCGATCGCGATACCGATGCCCGGCTCGGGGCGGCCGGCTGGACCGTGGTGCGGGTGTGGGAGCACGAGGATGCGGCCGAGGCGGCCGACCGGGTGCAGGCCGCGCTGTATCCATCCCACCCCGCCGACTCCGCAAGCTCCGTCGGCTGACCATCCCCGTTCGCGTCAATGACGGATGTTGTCAGAGCAATGGGCAATGATTGAGGAGTACCTGGCCGTCCAGTACGCGGCCGGCATCGCCGAACCGACGAATCGAGGGCAGGGGAACCGCGGGCAGTGACGCCGCGCGATCGATGGGACGACAACCCGAGCGTGCGCAAACACCGAGGGGGCGAGGGCAATGACGCCGAGTGGGCAGGTGCAGCAATCGAGCGGTCGCGGGCGGTTGCCGGGCGGTCGAGGGTCGTCACCGAGCGAGCGGGTTTTGCCGCTGACCGATGGGCATCGTGGCGAGGTGGCCGTGCGGGAACGCCTGCGGTCGGTGGTCGGCGATCGTTCCCGGCAGGTGCGGTGGGCCATCGCGATGGCGATCGCCGCCGCCGGAATCTGCTACTCGTCGTGGGTGCTGGAATTCGTGCTGCCGATCCCGGTGAATCCGGTGCGTACATTTCTCAGCGAGCTCGATGCCCGGGGCCGTGCCTACGCGGGGGTGTTCTCGGCCGCGGACGCCATCACCGGCGTCCTGGCGCTGGTGGCGGGCGTGGCGGGCCTGTACGCATTCTCCCGGCGCCGGCTGTCCTGCGCCGGATGGGTGGCGCTGGCCGCCTTCGGCGCATCGACGATCGCCGACGCGCAGTGGCCGCTGCACACCTGTAAACCGGACCCGTGTCCACCGGCCGATGATGGCCTGTTCCCGCAGCTGCATCAGATCCATGCGCTCACCAGCACGCTGGCGGTGACGGCGATCTTCGTCGCGATGTTCGCGTTCAGCGCGGCCGCATTCCGGTACCGGCGCTGGCCGATCCTGCGGCATGCCGGGTGGTGGATCTTGATCGGGGGATCCGCGGTGACGATCTGGATGCTGATCGCGGACAATCTGCCGGGCAACTATGCCCTCGGCATCGCCCAGCGCATACAGGTCGGATCGATATCGCTGTGGCTGGTCGCGCTGGCCGTGCAGATCTTCGTGGCCGATAGGGCCAGGATCACGAAGTGATTCAGTGCCAGGGTGACGGGCCTAGCGGGGGCGACGTGCCCGCACGGCCACCAGCGAGCGGGGTGCGGACGAGGCCAGGAAGCCGGACGCGGCCATCGTAAGGAATACCGCCAGCATGACGGTGAGGGCGAGTACTTCAACGACTGTGGTCATAGTTACACGGTGCCAGCCGCGCCTGTACGAGGTCCGTGGGTCGCATTGGTAAACCCTGAGAATCCGCGGTGCGGACGGGACGCCGCCCGGGATGTGGTCGCGGGGTCGCGCGGCGGGTAAAAATCGGTTGGCTGGATCGAGGATTGCTGGCAGCCTGGAGGGTCGTACCCGGCGCGTATGACCTGCCTCGCAGGGGTGCTGAACCAATCTGGCGACGATGAAGGGGGAGTCTTGTCGGTTGTCGCGGTACAGCCCCCGTCCCCTGATTCGCCACGAGGCTCGTTATTGCGGTTGTGGCCAGAGCTCCGGTGGTACCAATACGCCCTGTTCGGCGGTGCGGCGCTGTCCGGCCTGGGGATGCTGTGCGACATTCTGCTGCCGGTACTGACCGCGCGGATCGTGGACGGACCGGTCGCCCATCGCGATTTCGGCGCGATCTGGCCGCCGCTACTGGTGGTCGCCGCGCTGGCCGCCATGAGCACCACGACGGCCTGGACACGGCGCTGGATGGTCGGCCGCCCCGCCAGCCGGATCGAGGTCGATCTGCGTGCGAAACTCTTTGCGCGCCTGCAGGTCTTGTCGGTCGGCGTGCACGATGGGATGGAATCGGGCCAGCTGACCTCGCGTGCGATCACCGATATGTCCACGCTGCGCAGGTTTTTCGCGAACGTTGCGCCGTCGCTGATGTCGTTGAGCTGCACGCTGTGGATCGGGCTCGGCCTGCTGTTCGTGTTCAGCTGGCAGATCGGGCTGGCGGAGCTGATCATTTCGGTGCCGCTGGTGGTGCTGGCCCTGCGATTCGAGCAGGGTTACGGCCGCGCGTCGCGGCGAGCCCAGGACAAGTCCGGGGATCTGGCCACCATCGTGGAGGAGTCCGCGCAGGGCATCCGGGTACTCAAGGCCTTCGGGCGTGGCCCGTGGTTCGGCACCCGGTTCCGGCGCCGCCATGGTCGCGGTGCCGCTGTTCGTTGCGCACGGGCTCGACGCCGGGGTGGGCCACGCGCGGACCGGGGACTGGGCGCCGCTGGCGGTCGCGGTGGGCGGCGTCACGACCTGCGCGCTGCTGGGTGGGCTCACCACGTTCGTGTTTGTCCGGATCTCCGGCCGGCTGAGCCAGCGGGTGCTGTTCGACCTGCGGATGCGGATCTTCGCGCATGTGCAGCGGCTATCGATCGCCTTCCACGAGAATTACACCTCCGGCAAGATCGTCGCCCGGATCACCAACGATCTGGAGTCGCTGGAGGATCTGCTGGAGCGGGCCCTCAACGACGCGCTCAGCGCGATCCTGTCGGTGCTGACCATCGCGGTCGTGCTGCTGTGGCTCGATATTCCGCTGGCGCTGGTGGTCCTGGCCGGATTCGTGCCGCTGGTGTTCGTGACGCGGTGGGCGCAGCGGCGCCAGCGCGCCGGCTATCGGCGCACCCGCGGCGCGATCGCGAAGGTTGTCGTGCATTTCGTGGAGACGATGGGCGGCATTCGCGCGGTGCAGGCATTCCGGCGCGAGGACCGCAACGACACCATTCTGGCGCAGGAGGACGCGGGCTACGGCGCCGCCAACACCAGCGCGCTGCGCGGCATGGCGACCTATATCGGCCTGGCGCGGCTGATTCAGAACGTCACCATCGTGCTGGTTCTGGTGGCGGGCGCGTGGCGGGTCATCCACGGCCACACCGAGATCGGGGTGCTCACGGCCTTCCTGCTGTACCTGCGGCAGTTCTACGGTCCGGTGGACGAGCTGGCGCAGGTGTTCAACTCCTATCAGTCCGCGGCGGCGGCCCTCGAGCGCGTATCCGGTGTGCTGGAGGAGATCCCGACGGTGTCCGAGCCGCCGCGGCCGCACCCGCTGGGGCAGGTGCGCGGTGAATTGCGGTTCGAGGACTTGCATTTCGAGTACCCGGTGCGAAAAACCCAGGATGACCCGGAACGGCCGGAGCGCACCGGGAAAGCACCTGTGCTGCCGCAGTTCTCATTGACGATTCCGCCGGGGCAGGTCGTGGCGCTGGTCGGGGCGACGGGCGCCGGCAAATCGACGCTGGCCAAACTCGTTGCCCGCTTTTACGACCCGTCGGGAGGCCGCGTCCGGCTGGACGGTATCGAGCTGCGCGACATCGCCGATGCCGACCTGCGCCGCGCCGTCGCCATGGTGACCCAGGAGTCGTACCTGTTCTCCGGTTCGGTGGCCGACAACATCCGCCTGGGCAAGCCCGACGCCACCGACGCCGAAATCCATGCCGCCGCGCGGGCGGTCGGGTTCTACGAGTTCGCGATGTCGCTGCCCGAGGGATTCGGCACCGACGTGCGCAAGCGCGGCGGACGGTTGTCCGCGGGCCAGCGCCAGCTGGTCGCCTTCGCCCGGGTATTTCTGGCCGACCCGGCGGTAATCGTGCTCGACGAGGCCACCTCCAGCCTCGATATCCCGGGCGAGCGGCAGGTGCAGCATGCGCTCGAGACCGTGCTGCGCGAGCGGACCGCGGTCATCATCGCGCACCGGCTCTCCACCGTCGCCATTGCCGACCGAGTCCTGGTCCTGGACTCCGGCCGCATCGTGGAGGACGGCCCGCCGCATGAACTGATGGCAGGCACGGGCCATTTTGCGACCCTGCACACCGCGTGGCGGGAGTCGCTGGTCTGAGCGCGCGGGTGTGGACTTCCCGGCCCCTGTGCCGGTAGGGCCGTCGCCTACGGTAGAGGGGTGACGAACCCAGGCCAGGGCAATTCGCCGGCCGCCCCGGCGGGCGACGGGAACGCGGACGTGGCGGCCCCGCCGCGGTGGCCGGCGATTCTCACGTGGCGGGCGCATAACGGAAGCCGCATGGAGTCGACGCGGGTCGTGCTGACCGGCAACCGGATTCGCGCATCCGGCCGGATCGTCGCCGGTGAATGCGACGACCACCCGGCCTTCAGCGCCTCGTACGACCTGACTACCGACGAGAACGGGATGACCAAGCGCCTGTCGCTGCGCAGCACCGTCGCCTCGGGGGAGCGGCACGCCTCGATCGCGCGTGACGCGGAGAGCTACTGGTTGATCGATGCCGGCGGCACTCATGTGCGCTCGACCTTCGCCGGTGCGCTCGATGTGGATGTGGCGATGAGCCCGTTCTTCAACACGCTGCCGATCCGGCGCCACGGGCTGGCCCGGTCCAGCGGGGATGTCCAGGTTCCGGTGGTCTATGTGCGGCTGCCGGACCTGCTGGTGCAGGAGGCGAGCCTGACCTACTCCGCAGGTCCGGACGGCATTCACGTGCTGTCCCCGGTGTCCAGCGCGACCGTCACCGTGGACCACGACGGCTTCCTGCTCGACTACCCGGGCCTGGCCGAGCGGATCTGAGGCCGCACGGCGGAAGGACTGGGCTAGTCGAGGGTGCGCACGACCCCGCCGCGCTGCCCGGCCTCGCGAAGCCGCTCCAGCCAATCTTGATCGCCCGGGCGGATATCGGTGATCTCCCAGCGCTGCAACGTGTCATAACGCGCGCGCTGGCTGTATCCGGCGTCGATGAGCTCGCCGAGGACACCCTGCGCGGCGAGGCTGTCGCGCGCGGCGCCGAGCAGCCGGAGCGCGTCGTCGAGCGCCTCGAGCAGCGCCGCCTCATTGGGCTCGCAGATGGCCCGGACCAGCTCCGCCGCGGTGGCAGCGACCCGGGTGCCGTCGCGGAACGATCCGGCCGCGAGCCCGAGCGCGAGGTCTCCGCCGCCCGCGCCGGCGACCGCGAGGGTCTCGGCCAGCACATGCGGCAGATGGGAGATGCGGGCCACGGCCCGGTCGTGCTCGGCGGCGGCGACCGGGACGACGTACGCGCCGCAGTCCAGCGCCAGCCGCGCCACCCGCGTCCACGCCTGCGCATGGGTGCCCGGATCCACCCCGACCGCCCATGCCGCGCCCTGGAACAGATCGGGACCCGATGCGGCCCAGCCGGATTCGGTGGTGCCCGCCATCGGGTGGCCGCCGACGTATCGCGCGCCGAGCTCATGGTGGTGCACCGCCGCGGCGACCGGCGCCTTCACGCTGACCACATCGGTGAGGTCGCAGTGCGGCGCGCGGAGTTTCACCTCCGACAGCATCGGATCGATGGCGGGCATCGGGACGCCTATCACGATCAGCGCATCGGCCGCGGCGGCGCGGCCCAGCACCGCCTCGATATCGTCGCTGACATCGAATCCGTCGGACCGTGCGGCCCGTGCGCCCGCGGCAGACCGGTTGTATCCCCAGGCCTCATATCCCGCCCGCACGGCGGCGCGTAGCACAGAACCACCGATCAAACCCGTCCCTAGCACGCATATCGCGGATTTCCGGTCGAGGATCACCACACCACATTCGCACACGACTTCAACATTTGTGCCGAAGCGGACTACCGTTGCGGCCATGGCAGCACAGCGCTCGAGCACGAATAGGGCGGCGTCGGACGACTACGACGACGTGGAAGGGTTCGCAGTGGCGGTTGTCCGCGAAGAAAGCACCTGGCGATGCACCCCGCTGAGCCCGGCGGCATTGGTATCCCTGACGGATGCCGAGAACGAGTTGCGCGCGTTGCGCAGCACGGGCGCGGTGTTCGGGCTGCTGGATATCGACGATGAATTCTTCATCGTGCTGCGTCCCGGGCCGACCGGATCTCGCCTGCTCATTTCGGACGCCACCGCCGCGATCGACTACGACATCGCCGCGGATGTGCTGGAAGCACTGAACGTCGAGGTCCCCGACCTCGACCCGGACGACCTCGACGATGTCGAACCCTGGGAGGAGGGCGATCTCGGCGTGCTGTCCGATCTCGGGCTGCCCGAGCCGGTGCTGAGCGTGATCCTCGCCGAGTCCGACCTATACCCCGACGAGCAGCTGGGCATGATCGCCCAGCGCCTGGGCTTCGCCAACGAGCTCGCCGCGGTTCTGGACAAGCTGCCGCGCTGACGGTGCTGTCCCGGGATGCGGCTGCCGACGAGGAGATGATCCGCGCGGCCCTGTCCGCGGCGCGGGCGGCCGATCCGCGCGATGTCCCCGTCGGCGCGGTGGTTTTCGATGCCTCCGGCCGGGAGCTGGCGCGCGCCGCCAACGCCCGCGAGGCCCTGGGTGACCCCACCGCGCACGCCGAGGTGCTGGCATTGCGTGCGGCCGCCGCGGTCGTCGGCGACGGCTGGCGGTTGGAGGGCGCCACCCTCGCGGTCACCCTGGAACCCTGCACGATGTGCGCGGGCGCCCTGGTGCTCGCGCGCGTGGGCCGGTTGATCTTCGGAGCCTGGGAGCCCCGCACCGGCGCGGTCGGCTCCCTCTGGGACGTGGTGCGTGACCGCCGTCTCAATCACCGCCCCGAGGTCAGCGGCGGCATCCTCGAATCCGACTGCGCCGCAACCCTCGACGCCTTCTTCCACACCCAGCGCCGGTAAGCCCCGAACAAACGATTTCGGAATCGGGGGGAACTTCCGGTACAGTCACCAGCGGTGGCGTGTCCGAGCGGCCTAAGGAGCACGCCTCGAAAGCGTGTGAGGGGTATCCCCCCTCCGAGGGTTCAAATCCCTCCGCCACCGCTCTTGCCCCTCACTTGTTTACGCAGGTGAGGGGCTTTTTTGTGATCTGCCCATCGAGTTTGTCGCACTAGAGTCGGCAGGCGGGTGTTTACGCGGACAATCGGTGGGCTCCGGCCTCGTGGGCGAGTTCGGTGAAGATGCGCAGGCCCTCGGCGACCTTCGCGGACATGATGTTCAGCTGTTCGGGTGGGAGGGGAGCGCTGGTGGCGGCGGCATCGGCGAGGTGGTCGCGCACCTGCTCCAACCACAGTTGCGCGAACTGGACGTGGCGGTCGAGGGGCATGGCTCTACCATACCGTTATTCGAACAGGAGTTCGATAGGAATCGCCGAATTGCCCGGCCGCGATGCGGGTGATCGAGCGGTACGTTGGATGTCGTGCAACTACGGATCTTCACCGAACCCCAGCAAGGCGCGACCTACGACGATCTCCTGCGGGTCGCCCAAAAGACCGAGGAGGCGGGTTTCGACGCGTTCTTCCGGTCCGATCACTTCCTGAAGATGGGTGGGGTGTCCGGGCTGCCGGGGCCGACCGATGCGTGGGTCACGCTGGCGGGCCTGGCCCGCGAGACATCCCGGATCCGGCTGGGCACCCTGGTCACCTCGGCGACCTTCCGGCATCCGTCGGTGCTCGCGGTCTCCGTGGCTCAGGTGGACCAGATGTCCGGTGGCCGAGTGGAATTCGGCTTCGGTGCGGGGTGGTTTGCCGATGAGCATGCCGCCTACGGCATCGAGCTGCCGGATCCGAAGGAGCGGTTCGACCGGTACGCCGAGCAGTTGGAGGTCATCACCGGGCTGTGGGAAACGCCCGAGGGTGAGAGCTTCGACTATGCCGGTAAGCACTACCGCCTCGAGAACTCCCCGGCGCTGCCCAAACCCGCGCAGCGCCCGCACCCGCCGGTGATCATCGGCGGCGCCGGTAAGAAGCGCACCCCCGAGCTGGCCGCGCGCTTTGCTCAGGAGTTCAACGTGCCGTTTTCCGATAACGCCACGGCCGCGGCGCAATTCGAGCGGGTCGATGCGGCCGCGCGGGCGATCGGCCGCGATCCGAAGGAGATCATTCGCTCGGCCGCGCACGTGGTGTGCATCGGCCGCGACGACGCCGAGCTGACCCGCCGCGCCGGCGCCATCGGCCGTGAGCTGAGCGAGCTGCGCACCAACGGCCTGACCGGAACCCCCGCCGAGGTGGTCGACAAGATCGGCCGCATCCGCGAGGAAATCGGCGTCACCCGACTGTACCTGCAGGTCCTGGACCTGTCCGACCTCGATCACCTGGACCTGATCGCCGCCGAGATCGCCCCGCAGCTGGGCTGAGACAACCACCGGGAGCGGGACGACCCGTTCGGCCGAATCACTTGGCCGGACGGGTCTTTTGTGCCCCGGGCGCTGGATGCAGTTACTGAGCCGGTGGCACCCGACCACCTCTAGGTGTAAAGGTGTATTCAAGGTACCATTACACCATGGCGCTGAATATCAAAGACCCGATCACCGAGCAACTGGTCGCCGAAGTGGCGACCCTCACCGGCCAGTCCAAGGTGGCCACCGTGCGCGTCGCCCTGGAGGAATACCTGATGCGTCACACTACCCACCGCCAAGCCGGACTACCGAAACATGAACGCCTGGAACGATTCCTTCATGATGAAGTCTGGCCGATCACCGCACCCGATGGCGCCAATCCGCCCACCACGAAAGCTGAGATCGAAGAGATTCTTGGCTACGGACCGGACGGTGTCTGATGATCGTAGACACCTCCGCGTTGGTTGCGGTCATCCTGAGAGAGCCTGGTTACGACAAGCTGGTAGGTATCCTCTCGCGTGACGAATTCATCGCTGTCTCCTCCGCCACCCTTACCGAAGCCGCCATCGTGCTCACGGTGAAGCTCGGTGTGGCGGGTCGCAGCCTATTGGACGCGCTGATCCATGAGGCCGGTATCACGGTCGTTCCGTACGGGAAGGATCATTGGACGCTCGCCGCCAATGCCTTCGTCCGCTTCGGGAAGGGCCGTCATCCAGCGAAGTTGAACTTCGGGGACTGCATCACCTATGCGGCTGCCGCCGCGTCAGGTGAGCCGTTGCTGTATGTGGGTGACGATTTTGGCAAAACGGATCTGGTTACCGTGAATTGACTTGGCCGTCTGACAATCCAATACCGGGGGCCGGCTGGGGCAGTAGGAGCACACCAGCTGGTGGGACTTCGTCGGCGCCGCAACGCGTTCCGTGCAATACCGGCAGCTGGCGGCGACGGGCCTGACCAGGGCGTTGGTGGCCGCGAAGGAGACCGTGGCCAGCGCCCGCTCGATGGGCAATATGGCCGAGGCGTTCCTGATCGCGCTGCTGGCGGAGGCGACCGGCGGCCCGAAGGTATACGAGGTGCTCAACGGTCCGACCAACGAGGTGTGGCTCGATCACTGGATCTCGTTGCTGGAGGGCATGGGTGTGCAATTCCATACCGGCCACGAGGTTCAGGAGTTCACGATCGACCAGGGGCGTATCGCGGGCGCCCGGATACACCACCCGGACGGCTCGATCGGGACGGTCGAGGCGGACTGGTACGTGTGCGCGGTGCCGACCGATCGCGCCCGGGGCCTGTGGTCACCGCAGATGCGCCGGCTGGATCCGGCACTTGCCGCGATGGACGGGCTGTTCCTGGACTGGATGAACGGCCTGCAGATGTTCCTCACCCGGCCACTGAATCTGGGGCACGGCTACAACATCTACCTCGACGCACCCTGGCGGCTGACCTCCTACACACAGCAGGCATTCTGGCCGGGCGGCTACGCGACCAAGTACGGCGACGGCGCCGCGGTCGACGGGCTGACCATCGATATCGCGGATTGGGACACCCCCGGAATCGTCTACGGCAAGCCGGCCAAGCACTGCACCCACGAGGAGATCTTCTCCGAAACCTGGGCACAGATGTGCGCGGCGTTGAACGACGACGGTAGCGTCCAGCTGCCGGAGGGAATCGTGCACAAGTGGATGCTCGATCCCGGTATCACCTTCTCGGACGGACAGAACCACAACGACGAGCCGCTGCTGGTCAATACCATCGGCTCGCGTGCGAAGCGGCCCACCGCCGACACGAGGATCCCGAACCTGTTCCTCGCCGCGGATTATGTGCGGACCGACTTCGACCTGGCCACCATGGAGGGTGCCAACGAGGCGGGACGGCGCGCGGTGAACGCCCTCCTGGAGGCGTCCGGATCCAGTGCCGCCCCCGCAAAGCTGTTCGCCCGCGCCACGATTCCCGCCCTGGAGCCGCTGCGTCAGGCCGATGCGGCACGCTACCGCGCCGGGCAGCCGAATCTTTTCGATCTCGGCTGACATCATGGTAAAAGGCTGGGCCCCAACCGGAAATGGTTGGGGCCCAGCCTTTTACGTAGTAGAAATCACACGCCGACAGGTTCCGGCTCGCGCTCCTTACGCTGTTTTTCCTGTAGCGCACGCAGTTTCGTGCCCTCGACGTCGATATCGGGCAGGATCCGATCCAGCCACTTGGGCAACCACCAGGCCGCACGGCCCAGCAGCACCAGCAGCGACGGAATCAGGATCATCCGGACCAGGAAGGCGTCGAACAGCACGCCCGCCGCCAGCGCGAAGCCCATCGACTTGGCGGTCACGTCCGGCACCATGATGAAGCCGCCGAATACCGAGACCATGATGATCGCGGCCGAGGTCACCACCCGCGCGCCGTGGTGGTAGCCGGACACGACCGCCTCCTTCGGCGATTTGCCGTGCGTGTACTCCTCCCGCATTCGCGACACCAGGAACACCTGGTAGTCCATCGCCAGGCCGAATACCAGCCCGATCAGGATGATCGGCAGGAAGCTGACCAGCGGATGGGTCTCCTTGACCAGCCCGAGCTTGCCCTCCTGGAATATCAGGACGGTCGCGCCGAAGGTGGCCGCCATCGACAACAGGAATCCGAGCGCGGCCGTCAGCGGCACCAGGATCGAGCGGAACACCAGCATCAGCAGGATGAATGCGGCGATGGCCACGATCGCCATATACGGCACGATCTTGCCCAGTAGCGCGCTGGACACATCGGCGTAGATGGCCGTGGTGCCGGTGATGCCGTATTCCATGCCGTACTGCGAATTCAATTGCGCCTCGGCGCTGCGTGCGTTCTTGACCAGGTCCTGGGTGGCCTTGTCGTTCGGCCCGGTCTTGGGCACTGCCGTCAGCCGCGCGCCGGTCGAGCCGGCGTAATCATTGGCGTGGCTGGCCGGATCGACCTTGCTGGTGACCGCCGGTGTCACGAAATCCATGCCGGAATACGAGGCCAGCTTGTCGTGCAGCGCGGTGACCGCCGCCTGCCGCTGGTCCGGCGCCACCTTGCTCAGATCGGCGGCGACGATGAGGGTTCCGTTGCTGCCCACCCCGAATCCGTTGGTGCGCAGGTCATATGCCTTACGGACCGTGCTGGTGGTGGGCTGGCTGTCCTCGCCGGGCAGCCCCAGGCTCAGCTTGGTGGCGGGCAGGGCGAACAGGGCCAGCACTACGATGCTCAATATCAGTGTGAGCGCAGGCATCCGGCCGATGAACCGGCCGAATCGCATGCCGTTGGTGACCGAGGAGGGATCCTCCGGATCGTGCTTGGCGACCAGCGGCAGCTTCGGCTTGAACAGGTACTTGCCGAAGGCGCCCAGCAGCGCGGGCAGCAGGGTCAGCGCCACCATGATCGCGAAGGCCGCCGCGAGCGCGCCGCCCAGGCCCATCCAGGTCAGGAAGCTGACCCCGACGATGCTCAGCCCGCACAGCGCGATGATCACGGTCAGGCCCGCGAACACCACCGCCGAACCGGCCGTGCCGATCGCGGTTCCGGCGGCCTCCTCCGGCGAATCCTGCACCGCGAGTTCATGTTTATAGCGCGAGACGATGAACAGCGCATAGTCGATGGACAGCGCGATGCCGATCATCGAGGCCAGGATCGTGGTGAAGCTCGGAATGTTGATCACCGAGGTGCCGGCCATGATCAGTGCCGAGGCCGCGCCGACGCCCACGATGCCGGTGAGGATCGGCACGAACGCCGCCAGCAGCGCGCCGAATGCGATCATCATCACGATCAGGGCCACGACGTAGCCGACCATCTCCGAGGCGCCGGTGCTCATCGCGTTGTTCTGGGCGATGGTGCCGTCCATCTCGACCGTCAGCTCGGCGTTGCGGGCGACGTTGGCGACGTCGTAGGCGGCCGTGCGGTCCGCCGCGGTGACATCGGAGAACTTCTTGATCGTGAACGGAACCTGCATGAAGGCAACGGTGTCGGCGGGCGCGGTCGACGCATTGCCCTTACCCAGCACATTCAGCGGCGCCAGGCCGCAGTTCGAGATGAAGGCCGGATCGCTGCGATCACCGGTCAGGCAGCCCATCTTCTCGGTGGCCGCGATCGGGTCCATCAGGGGCTTGCTGTGGTCGACGATATTCAGCTCGCCGAGTTTCTGCACCAGCTGGGTGATCGCGGACCGGTTGGCCGGATCGGTGAGCTTCTGCCCGGCCGGCGCGCCGATCACATATGTGCCGGTGACCGCGTCGAAGCTGAACTGAGCCGACATGCCGGGGAACTGCTTGTCCAGGATGTCCGTGGCCCGCTGGGACGGCAGGTTGGGGATATTGAAATCATCCTTGACCGGTTTCTTGAGCCCGATTCCCAGGCCGCCGATGATCAGGAAGATCAGCAGCCAGACCGGGAGGACAATCCATTTTCGGCGGAAGGCGAATTTGCCCCACCGGTACAGGTATACGGACACGAGCGGTATCTCCTAGCGATCGCTGGGTCGTGTGCTGAGCTGGAATATGTAGACAGCACTCCTTGCGGCTAACGTGCTCGCCGCGGTGTCTGTCGACGGCGTTTCCGAGGCCCTGCGTGGTTACGCTCCGCTGCCTCCTTCGGGCCGCCGGTGCACGCCGTCCACGAACGTTTTCTGCCTACCGTGCGGTAGGTAGACTACCGAGCCGTAAGCGGAGCAACAACCTCGACTTTGACACTGTCGCCCGCTCACTCAGAGGTCGATGAGAGGATCGCGTTATGGCTATGCGCAGTACTTCCGGATCAGTTGTCGCAGGTAGAAGCACTAAAGAGGCGATCCGTGAAGCTGCGATTCAGCTATTTTCCAGCAAAGGATTCGATCAGACAAGCCTTCGTGAGGTCGCAGATGCGGTAGGGATCACAAAGGCATCGCTCTACTATCACTATGCCTCGAAGCTGGACCTGCTGCTGGCGATCATCGAGCCGATCTTCGATGAGCTGAAGGTCGTCGTCGACCGCGCCGAACGGCTCGAGCATTCTCCGCAGGCCGTTCGCGACGTGCTGACCGGCCAGTTGCGGGTCCTGCTGCGGCATGGCACCGCCGGCACGATGTGCGTGCGGGACACCGTCGCGATCATCAACGCGATCGGCGACCGCTATCCGGACATGATCGACATGCACCGCCGCCTGTGTACTTGGCTGGCCGGGCCCGAGCCCGGCGATGCCGCCGTCCTGCGCGCGAGCGCGGCGCTCGAGGTGCTCGGCACGGTGCTGTGGTCGCACGAGCTGGCGCCCGCCGCCGCGGACGAACTGATCGAGCGGGTGCTGCTGCACGCCGCGCTCGGCGTGCTGGCGGGGGAGTGAATCGTGCACATCTCGCCCCGGATCGACAACGCCGTCCGGATTCTGCTGGAAATTGCTCGCGCGCAACCGGATTCGGTCAAGGCGGAGAGTATCGCCGTGGCGCAGGCCATTGCACCGAAGATCCTCGAGGCGACCGCGGCCCAGCTGCGCCGGGCGGGCCTGGTGACCAGCCGCCGCGGGCCCGAGGGCGGGTACCGGCTCGCCCGGCCTGCCGGCGAGATCAGCATCGCCGATGTGATCCGCGCGATCGAGGGCCCGCTGGCCTCGGTGCGCGGGCAGCGCCCGGAGGATGTGACATATTCCGGCGTCGCGGCGCCGCTGCAGCAGGTCTGGATCGCGCTGCGGGTCAATATCCGCGCCGTGCTGGAACGGGTGACGATCGCCCAGATCGCGGCAGGTGACCTGCCGGAATTCATCGGCGCGCTGACCGCCGATCCGGGCGCCTGGGAGCGCCGGGCGGTGACGGGCGACGGGGGTGGTGTGGCCGATCCCGCAGGCGGCGGCAATCTCGGGGAAGCTGTCACCGATTGGCGGTAGCCTGCATGCATCATGTTGATCAGACTGCTCCGCACTTACGCGGCCCCGTATAAGACGCAGTTGGTGGGTGTTGTCGTACTTCAGCTGATCTCGGTTATCGCGATGCTCTACCTGCCGAGCCTGAACGCAGACATCATCGATAACGGCATCACCAAGGGCGATGTCGGCTATATCTGGACCACCGGCCTATGGATGTTGCTGGTATCCGGTGTGCAGGTCTTCGCCGCGATCACCTCGGTCTATCTCGGCGCGCAGGCCGCGATAGGCGCCGGTCGCGATATGCGCGCGGCGCTGGTGCACCACGTCGGCAGCTTCTCGGCGCGTGAGCTCGGTGTTTTCGGCGCACCCTCGCTGATCACCCGCACCACCAACGATGTGCAGCAGGTGACGCTGCTGATCACGATGAGCGTGACCATCCTGGTCATGGCGCCGATCATGTGCATCGGCGGCATCGTCATGTCGCTGAGGCAGGCGGCGGGGCTGTCGTGGCTGCTGCTGGTCGCGGTGCCGCTGCTGGCGCTGACCATGGCGCTGCTCATCTCGCGGATGGTGCCCGGATTCCGCCTCGTGCAGACGCGCATCGACGCGGTGAACCGGGTGCTACGCGAACAGATCAGCGGCATCCGGGTGGTGCGCGCCTTCGTGCGGGAGCGGCAGGAGACCTGGCGTTTCGGCGTCGCCAACAGTGAGCTCACCGAGTCCTCGCTGTATGTCGGACGGCTGTCCGCGCTGATGTTCCCGGCGGTCATGCTGATCAGCAACCTCACCTCCGTTGCCGTGCTGTGGTTCGGCGGGCATTCGATCAACGACGGGTCCATGCAGATCGGCTCGTTGACCGCGATGATCCAGTACATCGCCTACATTTTGATGGCCGTGACGATGGCCTCGATCCTGGCGATGATCGCCCCGCGCGCGGCGGTGTCGGCCGAGCGCATCTCGGCGGTGCTGGATGTCGAATCCTCGGTGGTGCCCCCGCGACTGCCGCAGGAATTCAAGAGCGATCCCGGATCGGTGGATGTCGCGTTCGCCGAATTCACCTTCCCTGGTGCGGAGAAGCCGGTGCTGCGGGCCATCCGGTTCCGCGCCGATCCGGGCCGCACCACCGCGATCGTCGGATCCACCGGCTCCGGCAAGACCACCTTGATCAACCTCATCCCGCGGCTGATCGACGTGACCGACGGCGCGGTGTACGTCGGGGGCACCGATGTGCGCCATATCGACCTGGACATCCTGCGGGCCCAGATCGGCCTGGTGCCGCAAAAGGCGTACCTGTTCTCCGGCACCGTTGCCGGCAACCTGCGTTACGGCAGGCCCGACGCCACAGACAACGAGCTATGGCATGCCCTCGAGATCGCGCAGGCCGCAGATTTCGTGCGTGCCATGCCGCAGGGCCTCGAGACGCCGACGGCACAGGGCGGCACGACCCTCTCCGGTGGTCAGCGCCAGCGCCTGGCCATCGCCCGCGCCCTGGTCCGCAAGCCCCGGATCTACCTGTTCGACGACTGCTTCTCCGCCCTGGACGTCGCGACCGACGCGCGGTTGCGCGAGGCGCTGCGGCCCGAGACCCTCGACGCCGCGGTGATCACCGTGGCACAACGGATTTCGACCGTGCGCGAGGCCGATCAGATCGTGGTGCTCGAGGACGGGGCGATGGTCGGCCTGGGCAGCCACGAGCAGCTCGTGCGCGAGTGCGGCGAATATCGCGAGATAGTGGAATCCCAATACAGCCCCGAGGAGGCAGCGCGATGAGACCCGGCGCGATGCGACCTGGTGCGCCCGGCCCCGGTGCACCGGGGACCAAGGCCAAATCATTCGGGCCCTCGGTGAAGCGGCTGCTGCGGCGGCTGGCACCCGATCGGGTGTATGTCGCGGCGATTCTGGTCCTGGCGGTGCTGGCCGTCGTACTCAACGCACTGGGCCCGCAGTTCCTGGGCAAGGCCACCAACCTGATCTTCGACGGCGCGATCAGCAAGCACCTGCCCGCGGGACAGACCAAGGATCAGGCGATCACGGGTCTGCGTCAGGAGGGGCAGGGGCGCCTGGCCGACATGTTGGCCGGAATGCACGTGATTCCCGGCACCGGTGTGGATTTCGGCGCGGTCGGCAGGGTATTGCTCGTCGTCCTTGCGCTGTACGTGGCCGGCTCGGTGTTCAGCTGGCTGCAGAGTTATCTGCTCATCACGGTCATCAACCGCGCGGTAAAGCGGCTGCGCGGCGACATCGAGGACAAGATCCACCGTCTGCCGCTGAGTTACTTCGACAACAATCCGCGCGGAGATCTGCTCAGTCGCGTCACCAACGACGTGGACAATATGGGGCAGAGCATGCAGCAGACGCTGAGCCAGCTCGTGACCTCGATACTGACGGTGATCAGCGTCCTGATCATGATGTTCTGGATCTCCCCGCTGCTGGCGGTGATCGCGCTGGTCACGGTGCCGATTGCGGTCGTGCTGACCGCGCAGATCGCCAAGCGGTCCAAACCGCACTTCGTCGACCAGTGGAAGTACACCGGCCTGGTCAACGCCCAGGTCGAGGAGGCGTTCACCGGGCAGGAGGTGATCACCGCATTCGGCCAGACCAATGAGGTCGGCCAGGAGTTCGATCAGCGCAACGGGAAGCTCTACGAGTCCAGCTTCCGCGCCACGTTCATCTCCGGGATGATTCAGCCGGTCATGATGTTCGTCGGAAACCTGAACTATGTGCTGATCGCCGTCGTCGGCGGTCTGCGGGTGGCCTCGGGCAGTCTGTCGCTGGGTGAGGTGCAGGCGTTCATCCAGTACTCGAGCCGTTTCAGCCAGCCGCTGACGCAGATCGGGTCCATGGTCAACCTGCTGCAGTCCGGTGTCGCCTCGGCCGAGCGGATCTTCGAAATCCTGGACACACCCGAACAGGTCACCGATCCCGCGACGGAGGATTCGCGGCCGGTCGACCGGGGCCGGGTGGCCTTCGAGGAGGTCTCCTTCCGATACGAGCCCGATAAGCCCATCATCGAACAGCTGTCGCTGGTCGCCGAGCCGGGGCATGTGGTGGCCATCGTGGGCCCGACCGGCGCGGGCAAGACCACACTGGTGAATCTGCTCGAGCGCTTCTACGAGGTCGACGAGGGCGCCATCACCATCGACGGCGTCGACATCACCCGGATCAGCCGCGATCATCTGCGTTCGCGCATCGGCATGGTGCTGCAGGACACCTGGCTGTTCAACGGCACCATCCGCGAGAACATCGCGTACGGCAATCCGAATGCGAGCGAGGAGGAGATCCTGTCCGCCGCGCGCGCGGCCTACGTCGACCGGTTCGCGCATTCGCTGCCGCTGGGCTACGACACCATGATCGACGAGGAGGGCTCGGGCGTCAGCGCGGGCGAGAAGCAGCTCATCACGATCGCGCGGGCATTCCTGGCCAAGCCGTCGATCCTGATCTTGGACGAGGCGACCAGTTCGGTCGATACCCGCACCGAGGTGCTGGTGCAGCACGCCATGTCGGCGCTGCGGCGCGACCGCACGAGCTTCGTGATCGCGCATCGCCTCTCGACCATCCGGGATGCGGATCTGATCATCGTCATGGAGACGGGCCGCATCGTCGAGCAGGGCAACCATGCACAGCTTCTCGCCGCGCGCGGCGCGTACCGCAAGCTGTACAACGCCCAGTTCACGGGGGCCGCGGTCGACCAGGATCTGATCGACGAGGAAACCGTCGACGCGGTCTGAGAGCTCTCCACGTCATTCCGGCATGCTTTTGGCCGGAATCTCGGTGCCGTGTGGATCCCGGCCAAAAGCGCGCCGGGATGACGAGGCGGTGGCTTTGGGGCCGCCTTGGTGTGCCTGGCAGTATTGCTGGGTGCCTGATCCCGAGTCCTCGTCGTACTCCTTCACCGTCAAGACCCGCCTGGACGGGCAGCACGGCCGGTCCGGGCTGCTCAGCACGCCGCACGGCGATATCGCCACCCCGGCCTTCATCCCGGTCGGTACCAAAGCGACGGTCAAGGCGGTGCTGCCGGAGACGATGCGGGAGATCGGCGCGCAGGCGCTGCTCGCCAACGCGTATCACCTGTACCTGCAGCCGGGGTCCGACATCGTCGACGAGGCGGGCGGGCTGAGCCGGTTCATGAACTGGCCGGGCCCGACGTTCACCGACAGCGGCGGCTTCCAGGTGATGTCGCTGGGCGTGGGCTTCAAGAAGGTGCTGGCGATGGACGCCGTCGGCGTGCAGAGCGACGACGTGATCGCCAAGGGCAAGGAGCGCCTGGCGGTCGTCGACGACGACGGCGTCACCTTCCGCTCCCACCTGGACGGGTCGAAACATCGGTTCACCCCCGAGGTGTCGATGGCCATCCAGCACCGGCTCGGCGCCGACGTCATGTTCGCCTTCGACGAGCTCACCACGCTGTTCAATACCCGTGGCTATCAAGAGAAGTCGCTGCAGCGCACCCACGAATGGGCGCAGCGCTGCATCGACGAGCACGAGCGGCAGACCGCGGAGCGCACGCATCGGCCGTATCAGGCGCTGTTCGCGGTGATCCAGGGGGCGCAGTACGAGGACCTGCGGCGCAAGGCATGTCGCGACCTGGCGGTGATGCGAGGAAGCGGCGGAACGGAATTCGACGGCTACGGCATCGGCGGCGCACTGGAGAAGAACAACCTGGGCACCATCGTCGGCTGGTGCTGCGATGAGCTGCCCGAGGATAAGCCACGCCATCTGCTCGGCATCAGCGAGCCGGAGGACTTCTTTGCCGCGATCGAGAACGGCGCGGACACCTTCGACTGCGTGAACCCCTCGCGCGTGGCCCGCAACGCCGCGATCTATGTCGCCCAGGGGCGATTCAATATCAACACCAGTCGTTTTCGGCGCGATTTCACCCCGATCGACGAGACCTGCGACTGTTACACCTGCGCCCACTACACCCGCGCCTATATCCACCACCTGTTCAAGGCGAAGGAGATACTCGCGGCCACGCTGTGCACAATTCACAACGAGCGCTTCACCATTCGGCTCGTCGATCAGATCCGCGCGAGCATCGAGGGCGGATACTACGAGGAATTCAAGACCGAGACACTGGGGCGCTGGCAGGGCCGCGTCAAAACGCCATAGGGCGCAACGGTTTTCAGCACGCTGCGCCCCGAGGCGGTCAGCTGTAGATGGCCGGACGGTTCAGTGGGGCGTAGCTGGGTTCGCGCTTCTTCAGGAATGCGATCCAGCGGTAGCTGATGGGCATGATCATGATCTCGACGAATGTCTTCCAGATGAAGCCGACCAGGACGTAGTTGAAGTAATCGGCCCAGGTATTGATCCCGATGGCAGGCGCGGCGATCGAGCAGAAGACCAGGGTGTCGCCGAATTCGCTGGCGACGGTGGACCCGAGCAGCCGCGCCCACAGGTGCTTCTCCTTGGTCCTCTCCTTGATCAGCATCAGCGTGATCGAGTTCAGGAACTGGCCGATGACGTAGCCCGCGAATCCAGCGAGTACCAGCTGCGGGGTGGTGCCGGCCACGGCCTTGAACGCCGCCTGGTCCTGGTAAAAACCGGCCGCGGGCAGCCGGATGGCGATCTCGAAGCAGACCACCATCAGCGCCAGCATCGAGAAACCGATGTAGATGGTGCGCCGGGCGGCGCGGAAGCCGTATACCTCACTCAACACGTCACCGATGACGTAGGAGAGCGGGAACAGGAAGAAGGCGCCGTCGGTGGTGATCGGCAGGACGTTGATCGGGCCCAGCGTCACATGGCTGCCGGTGAAGAACTGCACGCCCTTCGTGGCGCAAATATTGGAGATCATCAGGGTGGTCACGAACAGGGCCACGATGATCGTGAAATGCTGTCCCCCCGCGGCCTGGGCGAACGATGCATGTTCGGCCGCGGGGCGTCCAGACTTGTCTATATCGTCTGTTTGTCTAGTGTCACTCACGAGGTAGGGACGATACCGGCACCGGCGGCCCGCCGCTGCGCGCCCCGACCCATTGGGCGGTGCTGCCCGCGTCGCAATGAATGTGCCGCCTCCGGCCCTGACCCATTAGGCTGTGTCATCGAAGCCTAATGGGGGGCCTACGTGGTTACGCAAGCTGCCGCCTTCGGCCCTGACCCATTAGGCTGTGTCATCGAAGCCTAATGGGGGGCCTACGTGGTTACGCAAGCTGCCGCCTTCGGCCCTGACCCATTAGGCTTGCGCCCATGACGAATCCCGGCGATTCCGACGAGTGGTGGAAGCAGTACGGCGGCGAGGGTGTCTCGTCGGAGTCGGGGGGCCACGCATCGGTACCGCCGCCCCCGGCCGCTCCCTCGCCGTACAACTCGAATCCGCAGTATCCCGCGCAGCCGATGACACCGCAGGCTCAACCCTTCCCGAGTTATCCCCAGCCGACCCCGACCCCGCCGCCGTATGGGCAGCCCGCGGGGTACGGCGCGGTCGCCCCGGGCTACCAGCCCTACGGTTATCCCCAGGTGCGCTCCAATAACGGCATGGCGGTCGGGGCGCTCATCTCCTCCATCGTGGGGTTTTTCACCTGCGGTATCGGTGCGATCGTGGGGATCATTCTGGGTATCGTCGCGCTGGGTCAGATCAAGCAGCGCAACCAGGACGGCCGCGGCCTGGCCCTGGCCGGTATCTGGGTCGGGGCGGGCGTCCTGGTGCTGAATGTCATCTGGTGGATCGTTTTTCTCGTATCCCTGGCGCACGACACCACCGCCAGCTGAGTGGCAAAAATGCAGGGGCGCACCCGATTGCGGGGTGCGCCCCTGATTTGTGCGGCGGGCTCATGCAGCCCCGGCGACCTCAGCCCTTGACGACCTGGGTGCCGCCGGCGAGCCGGTCGTGCCAGCCCTGTTTGATCGGGGACTGCGAGATCGTCACCATGATGACGATGACCATGACGAGCGCGGCGAGCTGACCGATGCAGGCGATGGCGGCGGCGACCACAAACAGGTTGCGCATGAATGCTTGCTGGAGGTCGGGCTGCGGCGCACCATTGGGACCGAGAACTCGCAGGCCGACGATTTTCTTTCCGAGTGTGGCACCCTGTGTGCCTTCCATCAGCACGAAGTACGCAATCGCGATGATGCTGAGCAGGAAGGAGGCAAGGAATGTCACGCCGAGATTGGCTGGCAGGAAGGCGCGAACCACGCCCTGCAGGATGGCGCCCGGGATATAGACGATCAGGAAATCAATCAGTCGAGCGCCGATCCGGATGCCCAGATCCGCGGGCTGTGCCATCCCGAACCCGGGCTGACCGGGGAACGGCGGCTGCCCGTACCCCGGCTGTCCGAAGGCATCCTGCGGCTGCCCGTACGGCTGTCCGGCACCCGGCTGCCCGAACTGCTGCTGTGCGTACGGATCCTGGGGAGCACCCGGCGGATACGGCTGACCAGGCTGCCCGTACGGCGGTTGCCCCGGCTGCCCATAGGCCGGTTGACCCGGTTGTCCGTACGGCGGTTGCTCGGGCTGCCCGTAGGCGGGTTGCCCCGGCTGCCCGTACGGTGGCTGCTCGGGCTGTCCGTACGGCGGTTGACCGGGTTGCCCATATGCCGGCTGGCCAGGCTGCCCGTACGGCGGCTGGCCCGGCTGCCCGTACGGCGGCTGGCCCGGCTGCCCGTATGGCGGCTGTTCGGGCTGTCCGTAAGGCGGAGGACCAGGCTGTCCATACGCAGGCTGTCCGTACGGGGGTTGGCCGGGCTGTCCGTACGGCGGCTGGCTGGGTTGACCCGGATTCGGCTGGCCGGCTGGGGGGTACGGCTCGCCGTAAGGCTGCCCGCCCGGAGGGGGTTGGTTGGGATCGTACCCACCGCTCGTCATGTTGTGTGTCGTCCTCGTGGTGTGATCGTGGCTTCGGACGGGGCGTACGTTACGGATTCCGGCGCGGTTGCACCACATTCCCGGGATTGAGTGTCCAAGGTCCGGTGGGCAATTGCTCCGGCCGGAACCCTGCGAGCAGCTCGTCGGGGCCGGATACGGTGTAGCCCAACGAGTCCGCGAGCAGCGCAAACACCTGTTGCGGGGTCTCGCCCAGCGCCTCGCGGTCGGCGAGGGTGACAGCGCCGTCGCGCTTGGCCAGCCGCTTGCCCTCGGCGTTGAGCACCAGCGGAACGTGCGCGTAGTGCGGCACGGCGAGCCCGAGCAGAGTGGACAGGTAGGCCTGGCGCGGTGTGGAGGGCAGCAGGTCGTCCCCGCGGACCACCTGATCGAAGCCCTGATCGGCATCGTCGATCACGACCGCGAGGTTGTAGGCGGGGGCGCCGTCGCCGCGGCGCAGCACGAAATCGTCCACGACACCGCGATATTGCCCGTGTATCTCGTCGGCTATCTCGAATTCCGTTGTCTGCGCGCGCAGTCGCAGCGCCGCGGGGCGCCCCTCGCCGCGGCGTGCGGCGCGATCGGCGGCGGTGAGGGCACGGCAGGTCCCCGGATAGGCGCCCATCGGTCCGTGTGGCGCCGTGACCGCCTGCTGGATTTCCCTTCGCGTGCAATAGCATTCATAGGTCAGCCCGGCGGCGGTGAGGCGATCGATGGCGGCGTGGTGCAGGTGCAGGCGCTCGGACTGCCGGACCACGGGCCCGTCCCAGTCCAGGCCCAGGGCCGCCAGATCGGCCAGCTGGCGTTCGGCGGCGCCCGGCCGCACGCGGTCCAGATCCTCGATGCGGATTCCGAACGCCCGGCCGGTGCCGCGGGCGAAAGCCCACGCCAGCAGCGCGGTGCGCAGGTTGCCCAGATGCAAATCACCGGAGGGGCTGGGTGCGAAGCGACCGCCGCCGCGAGCGTGGGCCATGTTCAGCCCCGTAGACGAGGATGCAGGCTATCGGGAGAGATATCGCGGCCCGCGTCGATATCGGCCAGGAGTCGCTCGCCGTATGCCATCAGAGCTGCACCGTCGATGCCATAGGGCCACGGGATAGAGGCCTCCAGACGGCTTACGGCCCGCTCCAGCAGGGTCCTGGCGCCCTTGGGATTGCCGCGCTGGAGGTGGGTGATGCCGACCGCATACTGGGCCAGACCCTGCCACAGCATCCTTTCGGCGAACGGCCCGTTCTTCCATGCGGCCTCGAGCACCTCGTGGGCGTTGAAGGCCAGCCCGTCGTCGAGCAGGCGCTGCGCGTAGTCCAGGGTCTGGTCCGGGGTCAGGTCGAGGTCGTCCGGAATCCGCTCGATACCTGGGCTGCCGAACGGTAGCGGGCGTCCGAATCGGTCCCGGGGTCGGGCATTGCGGGCATGTCCGGCATCGTCTCGGTCTCGTTCCGCCACGGCTCCATGATCCAGGATCACCGCGGCCGCCGGTTGCCCGGGCGGCAGTTCCGATCCGTCCGATAACAGAATTATGTACCTAATTATGTTTGCCGCACTCGGATAATGTTTGCTGGCTATATTTCTGCAAACGTATTTTGCCGTTTCAGACTGGCGGGATAACCCCGATTGAATTCGAAAAGACATCAGCGCAACTTTGTGGGAACCTGCTACTGTGCTTTGCGGGAGCAATCCTCCCGCAAGGGTGCAAAGTGGACATGCACTGTGAGTCATGCACTGTGCAGGTTGCGCTCACCTCGGGCGCAACGTGGGATTCGATGTTTGGCACCGATCCCGCTGCCAGAACGAATGAAGCGAGCTAATTCTCGGTCTCGATGCAGCAAAGGAGCAAACTGCCATGAAGGTTGAGACAACCGGCGCCGTATGGCGTAAGAGCAGACATAGCGGTCCCGATGGAAACTGCGTGGAGGTCGCATTTCTGGGCGACGGCAATGTTGCCGTCCGGGACACGAAGGATCGCGGGCGCGGGCCAGTGCTGGGGTTCACCCCGGGTGAATGGGATGCATTTGTCACGGGGGTAACGCAGCAGATGTCACGGCGGTCCTGACCGGCCTGCGCACATCGGCACCACGAGCCCCGGGTCGACGGACTCGGGGCTTCGCAGTTGTCTACTCGCCGGCCTTCTGCACGCTCCGTAGCACCGCAAGTTGTTCGTGTTCCTGGGCGCGTTCAGTCGCGACGAGCTGTTCGATCTCGGCGCCCGGGTCGGGACGGAAGAAGCTTCCGGGGCCGGGCTTGCCCGACATGCCCAGTTTGTTCAGCTTCTTGGGCACGGTCGCGCCCTGATATTCCAGCGGGATCGGATGTCCGTGCCCGTCCACCGGCCCCAGCGGCTGATGGATTTCGATGTACTCACCATCGGTCAGGCGCCGGATGATTCCGGTCTCGATGCCATGCTCGAGCACCGCGCGATCGCTGCGCTGCAACGCAATACACAGGCGGTAGGCGAACAGGTAGGCCAGCGGCGGCGCGATCAGCAGCCCGATCCGGAAGGCCCAGGTCGTCGCGTTGAGCGAGATATCGAATCGGAAGGCGATGATGTCGTTGACGCAGGCCAGGGTCAGCGTCAGATAGAACGCCAGTGCCATCGCGCCGATCGCCGTGCGCACCGGCACATCGCGGGGGCGCTGGAGCAGATTGTGCCGGGCATAGTCCTTGGTCAAGCGCTTTTCGATCCACGGATAGGCGATCAGCAGCCCGAAAATCAGCGGCATCAGCAGCGCCACCGCGAAGGCGGCCGGGATGGTATGCCCGAAAATGTAGATATCCCACGGCGGGTACAGCCTTAGAAATCCATCGGTCCACATCATGTAGAAATCGGGCTGGGTGCCCGCGGACACCTGAGAGGGGTTGTAGGGACCCAGATTCCAGATCGGGTTGATCTGCAGCGCCCCGCCCATGATCGCAACCACGCCCAGGGTGAACATGAAGAATGCGCCCTGATCCAGCGAGAAGACCGGCACGATGCGGGTGCCCACCACATTCTTCTCGCTGCGCGCGGGACCCGGGTACTGGGTGTGCTTCTGGTACCAGACCAGGGCGATATGGGCCGCGATGAGCGCCAGCATGATGCCGGGCAGCAGCAGCACGTGCGCGATATACAGGCGCGGGATGATGATCGTGCCGGGGAAATCTCCGCCGAACATCAGCCAGTGCAGCCAGGTGCCGATGACCGGGGAGCCCAGGGTGATTCCGGAGAATGCGGCGCGCAGCCCGGTGCCCGAGAGGAGGTCGTCGGGCAGCGAATAGCCGAAGAACCCCTCGAACATGGCCAAGATCAACAGAATCGAGCCGATCACCCAGTTCGCCTCCCGCGGCTTGCGGAACGCGCCGGTGAAGAAGATGCGGCACAGATGCACGATCATCGATGCGGTGAAAAGCAGTGCGGCCCAGTGGTGTACCTGCCGGACGAACAGGCCGCCGCGCACATCGAAGCTGATGTCCAGCGCCGACTGATACGCCCGCGACATCGAGACCCCGCGCAGCGGCTGGTAGGTGCCGTTGTAGACGACCTCGGTCATCGAGGGGTCGAAGAACAAGGTCAAATACACACCCGACAGCAGCAGGATGATGAAGCTGTAGAGGGCGATCTCACCGAGTAGGAACGACCAGTGCGTCGGAAAGACCTTGTTGATGGACCGTTTGGCGAAATTGGCCGCCCGATACCGTTGATCAGCCGAATCTGCTTGTTCGGCGAGCTTGCGGCCGATAAGACCTGCCATGGCAGTCACCCCGCCCCGGGAGAGAGTGCTTAATCTTCTACTACAGACGGTAGCACTATCGGTCGGAGCGATCGATGGGTTTGCCCGATATCGTCATCGGCGTGAATTTGCTGGCGCCGCAGGATGCTACGAGGTATTGGCTGTCGCGACACGCGTGCAACGATCTGTTCCTGCTGTATTGCTTCACCGATACCGGCCGGCCCGCGGAGCAGTTGCGGGCCGAACTCGCCGCCCGCGCCGCGACCATTGCGGATCTGGGGGTGCGGTTGCGGGCGGGGCGCTTCGCGTACCCGGCCTGGGTACCGTGCGATATCGCCGCGGAGCAGATCAGCGAACACCGGCTCCCGGAGGCGACGTGGCCCGCCGTCGAGGCCGCGCTGGGTGAGTTGCTGCGTGACGGCGTCCGGGCGGAGGTGCGGCCGTGGCAGTTGCATCTGTTTCGCGGAGTGTCCGGTGCGCCCGGGGGAGACGACCCGGCAGTGGTTGCCGTGCTGCAGCTTTCGCATGCGCTGGCGGACGGGCAGCGTGCCGCCGGGATCGCCCGGGCGCTGTGGACAACTTCGGCCGCTTCGCCGGTCGGTTCCGGCCGCTACGACGCCCGGCGGGTCGGGGAATTCGCGGCCGAGGCGGGCGCGCTGGCGCGGATGCCGGTGCTGGTGATGCGCACGATCGGCAGGGGTTTCGCGGCCGCACGGGCCAGGGGCGCGCTGGCCGAACTCACCGTACGTGGTGAAGTAGCGCCGCCCGCACCGGATTTCCCGCCGACACTGCTCAACCGGCCGCCGACGCCGGTCGACCACGCGGTGCGCATGATCGTCCGGGAGGATCTGCGGGTGCCCGGTCATACGGTGACCGTGGTGGTGTTGACGGCGATATCCCTTGCGCTGTCCCGCTATCTGCGGCATCGCGGCGAACCGGCCGGACGCCTCGGTGCACAGGTCTCGATGGCGCTGCCTGTGGATACCGCACTTGTGGATAGCCGGAAGGGTGTGGCGCGTAACAACTATCTCGATCTCGGCATAGAACTGCCTGTGGATGAATCCGATCTGGTCCGCCGCGCCGACCTGATCGCCGCCGCCCTCGCGGAGCGTCGCACCCGGGCTCTCCACCCGTTACTGCGCGCGCAGGGCCGCGTGACCGAGGTGATCCCCGCCCCCGTGCTGCGCCGCGATATCGCGGCGTACCCACCCGACCTGGTGCCCGAGGCCCTGTCCGGTCACACCGTGGTGTCCAGCGTGAACCGTGGCGCCGCGGATCTGTCCCTCGGCGGCGGTCGCGTCCGCTTCACCGGGGGCTTCCCGGCGCTGGGTGCGGTCATGCACCTGACCCACGGCGTGCACGGTCTGGGCCCCACGGTCACGGTGTCGGTGCATACCGATCCCGCCGCGCTGCCCGATATCGACACCTATGTGGATTTTGTGGAAACTGCCCTGACTCAGACCGTCTCCGCGCTGCGCACCTGACCCGACGACCGAGCGGATCGTGCATATGCACAGGAACTCCTCCAGACGTTCGGCAGAATGCCGATACCCGAGGCGCCGGGCGAATGGTCCTATGTAAGGGACCGTTCTCGCCGGACATCCGGCGGCTATCCACATTGAGGTGGTACCAGTGATCCGAGCGCAGCGGAGCGAATCGTTGGGCAACAGGCTGTTCCGGGGCGTGGGGCTGTCCAGGGCTTTGGCCGCAGGCGTGACGGCGGTGGTCGCCGCGGCCTGTGTTCTCGCCGGAACCCCTGCCGCACTGGCGGATCCGGGACTGCCGCCGATGCCGCCGGATCAGAATCAACTCCCCGATCTGCCGAAGGAACCTGATCTGTACAAGGCGCTGCCGCTGACCGAGCCCCAGGACGATCCCTGGTATCGCGCGCCGTCGAATGTGGATGCGATGGCGGACGGGCAGATCGTGCGCACCCGCGATGTCGGCACCTATGTGCTGGGTATTCCGATGCCGCTGACCACGCGCCAGATCCTGTTCCGCACCACCGATGTGCATTACCGCCCGACCGTCACCGCGACCACCGTGCTGATACCGCCGGTGCCGTGGGTGGGCAGCCCGCGGCCGATCCTGTCCTATCAGGAGGCGATCGACAGCAGCGCCGGGGGCGCGTGCAATCCGTCATATACCTTGCGGGCGGGCATCTTCAAGGAGATCACACTGCTCTCCTCGTTCCTGGCGCAGGGAATCGCGGTGGTGGTCACCGATTTCGACGGCCTGGACGGATCGCAGCTGCTCAGCTTCGGCGAGGGACATATGGTGCTGGACGGGATCCGGGCGGCGGAGCACGACCCGAGCCTCGGACTGGCTGGTTCCGCGGCCGCGCTGTACGGCTATTCCGGCGGCGGCAGCGGCACCTCGCGCACCGCGGAGATGCATGCCTCTTATGCGCCGGAGCTGAAGATCGTCGGCGCGGCGCAGGGCGGTGTACCCGGCGATATGGTGGCGATCGGGCGCGACAACATCACGCACGACAACGGCATCGCGAACTTCTCCGGACCGAGCAATTTCACGATGTGGCTGGTGATGGCCGACCTGGCCAAGACCTTCCCGGATGTGTTCGACCCCAAGCGGCTGCTCACCGATGCCGGGCAGCAGTTGCTGAAAGATGTTTCGGGACGCTGTATTTGGACAAGCGCGATGACCGGGGCCTACCGTCCGCTGGAGGCCTATCTGAAACCCGGTATGACGCTGCAGGATCCGGCAATCCAGCGGGTACTGCGCGAGCAAAGCCTCGGAAATCCGGACCATCGGCCGGATGTTCCGCTGTTCATGTGGCACAGCATCTGGGATGAACTGCTGCCCTTCCCGGACGCGATCGAGAACACCGTGAACACGTATTGGAACGCCGGGGTCGACCTGCGCTACTACACCATGCCCGTTCCCGAGCACGTCGCCGCCGATCTTGCGGGTTACTGGCCCGCGGTTGCATGGACCTCCGCGGTGCTGCGTGGACTGCCGCCGGGGCCACGGTTCCGCGTCGGTATCTGAGACCGGACTGAACTGCGGGCCCCCGAACCTCGTATCCCACGGTAGAGGCGAGATGCGGGTGCTGAGATGATGGGTGTTGGCACTTCGCGATCCGAGTATCGACAGGAGGACCACCATGTTCCACACCATGCTGCGCCCCGGGCTGACCGTTCTTGCCGCCGTCGGCGGTACCTGCGGAATGTTCGCGGCAACCGCGGCGGCCCAGCCACCCGCATCGATCACGGTCCAGCCCGAGCTGACCTACAACGTCACCACCCTGACCATCAACGGCTCGGCCACCTGCGCCGGGGGCGGTAGCGCCGGGGTCAATGTCGTGAACGGCTCGCTGTACCAGATGTTCCAGGGCGGCATCGGCGGCCCGATCGCCATGCAACTCAGCGGCCCGGTCCTGGTCGCCTGCGACGGCGCACCGCACGCCTGGCAGGGCCACCTCGTCGCCCCCGGCCGGGCCCTGCCCAACGATTCCGGCGGCATGGTCACGGTCACCCTGGCCGAGGGGGCGAACACCATCGCCACCACCGGTTCGCAGCCGGTCCACATCGTGCGCTGACGGCGAGTAGGTCGCTCAGCCCTGGCGGGTCGGTCGAATAGTCAGGTCCCCGATTTCGACGTCGTCGGGTTGGTCGATCGCGAAGGCGATCGCCCGGGCCACCGCGAGGGGGTCGATGCCGAGATCGGCCATGTGCTGCCTGGCCTGCTCGCGCACGGCCGGATCGTCGACGGCGTTGTCGATGAGCTCGGTGCGGACGTAGCCCGGGGATATCGACGTCGTCCGCAGCACCCCGTCGGTGCTCTCCTGCCGCAGGGCCTCCAGGAGGGTGTGCACCGCGTTCTTCGTACCGGCGTATACCGCTTGGGTGGGAACGATTTTCAGGCCGGAGGTCGAGACGACGGTGACGAGGTGACCGCTGCCTTGACCGCGGAATACCGGTAGGGCCGCGGCGATCCCGTGCAGGATCCCCTTGACGTTCACCTCGACCATCGCCGACCAGCCCTCGACCTCCAGCTCGGTAATGGGGCTGATCCTGCTGACCCCGGCGTTGCCGACCAGGACGTCCAGGCGACCGAAGCGCTCGACGGCGGACTTGACGAGCGAGTGGAGGTCCTCGGGGCGGGTGACGTCCACTCGGATGGCGGCGGCCTTGCCGCCGGCTGCCTCGATCTCGGCGACCAGCCGTTCCAGCCGGTCGGTGCGGCGGGCGCCGAGGACGACGGCCGCGCCGAGCGAGGCGAGGTGGCGAGCCGTTGCCGCACCGATTCCGCTGCTGGCGCCGGTGATGGCGACGACCTTGCCGTTGACGGTCATATAGATCCCCTGTCTAGAATCGGACGCATGTCCGGTTACCCTGACGACCTTAGCGGACACGTGTCCGCTTCTGTCAAGAGCGGCGGCGCGCGGCGCGTGGACGCCCAGCGCAACCGCGAGCGGATCCTGCGGGCGGCACGCGATCTCGTGCACGAACCGGGAGAGCTCAGGCTCAACGCGGTCGCGAAGGCCTGCGGCATCGGCCAGGGCACGCTGTACCGGCACTTCCCGACCCGTGAGGATCTCCTCGCCGAGGTGTACCGCAACGAGGTCGACGAGCTGGTGGCCGCGGCCCCGAGCCTGCTGACAACCCACCGGCCGCTGGATGCGCTGGCGGCATGGTTCGACCGGGTGGCCGCCTACGCGCGGGTCAAGCGCGACGTATTCGCCGCCGTCGAGGCGGCGACATGGCGCGACCTCGCCGCCCACAGCCTCGGCCCGATCGGCGAGGCAGTCGAGTTGCTGCTGGCCGCGGGTCGCGCGGCCGGCAGCGTCCGCGCCGATGCCGAGGCCCGCGACGTGATCCTGCTCATCAGCTGGCTGTCGCGGCTGGACGACGCCGAACTCGACGCACGAGGGCCGCGGTTGCTATCGATCCTCGTCGACGGTCTCCGCGCACAGCGGCCCTGAGGTCAGGTGCCGACCGGAGTCTCCTTGCCGGTGCCCTGCACGGTTTGTTTCGGTCCGGTGAACCATTTCCGCGCCGAGACGAACCACCAGATCGCGATCGCCCCGACCACACCCACCAAGGCGAGCGGGGCGTAATTCACTGCGTCCCAAGTAAATCCATTGACCCATGGATAGCCGTGGTCGTCGGTGGGCAGAATGAACAGCAGGCTGATCAGCACGATCCAGATCAGTGCCACGATCCCTATCGGCCGATACCAGCGTCCGAGCTGCCACGGGCCGTTGCGGAACCGGTGGCCGTGCATCTGGCGTAGCAGAATCGGTATGCCGTATGCGATATAGAGCCCGATGGTGGCGACCGAGGTCGCGGCGGCGTAGGCGGTTGGCGCGCTCTTGGCCGGCACCAGCATGGACGGAATCAGCAGCACGAACGCGAACACCGAGATGAACAGCACGGCATTCACCGGAACCTTGCGCGCGGACAGCTTCGCCCACACCGCGGATCCGGGCACCGCGCCGTCGCGGGCGAAGGCGAACAGCATTCGCGACGCGGCGGTGACCGAGGCGTATCCGCAGAACAGCTGCGCGGCGGCGGCGATGATCAGCAGCAGCCCCGACCAGAACGAATTCAGCGAATTCTGCAGGATGTAGATCACCGGGTAGCCGCTGTTCTTGTCGGGATCGAGGGCGGCGTCGAGATTGGGGATGGCGAAGGTCACCGCCATGATGAGCAGATATCCGGCGATCGCGGACACGATGATGGTGTTGATGATGCCCCTGGCCGCGGTGCGGGAGGCGTCGTGGGTCTCCTCCGACATGTGCGCGGAGGCGTCGTATCCGGTGAAGGTGTACTGCGCGTGCAGCAGTCCGAGCATGAAGCTGAACGTCACCCCGCCGAACCCGATGGCGCTGTTGGTGACGGTGTGGGTGAAGACGAATCCGACGCTCTGGTGATGGTGGGCCCCGAGGGCGAGCACGACGACGAAGATCGCGACCCCGCCGACATGCCACCACGCCGAAACATTGTTGATGACCGCCGACAGGTGCGGGCCGATCGCATTGAGCACCGCATGCACGATCAGAATGGCGATGAACACCAGAAATATTGCGGTCCGGTCGGTTCCGATGTTCAGCCCGATCACGTTCAACACCACGGTGGTGAAGATGGCGGCGCCGTAGTCGATGGCCGCGGTGACGGCGATCTGCCCGATCAGATTGAACCAGCCGGTGAACCAGCCCCAGATCGGCCCGCCGAGTTCGGCCGCCCACCAGTACAGGCCGCCCGAGGTCGGGTAGGCCGAGGCCAACTCCGCCATCGCCGCCCCGACGAACAGCACCATGACCGAGACCAGCGGCCACCCCCACGCCATGGTGATCGGCCCGCCGTTGGCCAAACCGATGCCGTAACTGGCCAATCCGCCGGTGAGGATGGACACGATGGTGAAGCTGATGGCGAAGTTGGAGAACCCCGACCAGGAGCGCGCCAGCTCCTGCTTGTAACCGAGCTCGGCAAGCCGGCGTTCGTCATCGGATGCCCTCTGGGGTTCGGTCATTGTCGCTCCCGCATGAAAACACCGCCCGCACACGGCGTTTGCCAGAGGTCCAGTGTGCAACGAGTACCTACCGCCCGGTGCGGAAACCGGCATATACCTCGACATTCACGGTGACGGGCTCGCCGGGGCGCTTTTGGCGTGTCGGGATCAGTCCGCGCTCACGGGATGCCGAGCTGGTCGGCGCACCACGCGATCGCAGCATCCCGATCGTCGCCCCGAATGGACCGCGTATGGAACACCGGCGGCGTGACCCACCGCCACTGCCGTACACCCCTGCACGGCCGCACCACCCACGCGCCCCACTCACGGTGTAGGATGTACCCGCCGCCGGTGTCCTCGGGATGACGCCGGTGCGGCCGGTAATGGTCGATCAGCGTCCACCACCAACGCAGCCGCGACCTCCACGGATGCGGATGATGGTCGATCTCGGCGTAACGGCCGATGGTCCTCGGCATGTTCTTCCTACCTCCCTCGTGTGCACTGCTCGGCGGTAATGAACGTCTCCATGGAATTGATCGCGTAGTCGAACGGATTCCCGTTCAAGCTACCGACCGCCTCGGCCTGCATGCGCCAAGTTCCGGGTACGCACGCAGTTTTCACCTGATAGATCGCGGCCGGTCGTGGGATCTCGTCGAAGCTGTCCATCTTCTGTGTCTGCCATCCCTCGCCTCTGACGACGGTATCCAGCGACAGGCTCAGCTCGTGCCGCTCCGGAGGTATGTCGCAGACCGCCTTGACGGTGGCGATGATGGAACCCACTCCGACGGTCGGCTTCAACGGCATGAAGCTGAGACCACACACCGGTTCCGCGGCGGCGCGCCCGGTACCGGCCAGCAGTGCACCCACGAGCAGGACGGCGGCGACTGCGCCCCGGATAGTCATGGTGACGATGTTCATTTCTGTTCCTCCCTGAATCCTTCTCCTGCAGTCGATTTCGCAGGCTCGCGCGCGATGCACTTCGGGTCGGCCGCCTCGCGAATGCGCCGCGCGTCCTCCTCGCCCAGGGACGACGCGTCGATGAGCATGCGCACGCGGTCAGCGAAGGTGTCGGTTCGATCAGTGATCATCGCTGCCCCTCGGTAGCCTGTTGGCGTGCCTGCTTCCGGGATTCGGTCACGCACGTGAGGTCGCAGAACACCTGATTGCCGACCCGGCACGGCGTTGCGGTGATCTCGTCGCCGCACCAGTCGCACCACGTATCGTCGCTATCAGCGCCAGCCATGGTGATATTCGCTCGTGTGTCCGTCGCCGAGGGGTTGGTCTTCCCAATTGATGTGCAGGGATTCACCGTTGGGGCCCGGTTCCTGAACAGTGCTCAACGCCAGTTCCTTTCGCCTGTTCGGTCTGTGGGTGATCAGTCGATGTGGCGCTGTTGACGCCGCAGCGCGCCGATACCTTGCTCGGTGATCTGCCAGTACCCGCGATAGCCGGTGACCGGTGCTACGTGGTGTTGGGTGCGTAACACGCTGATCGCTTCGCGTGCTGCCGTGGCGGACAGATTGGAGATCCGTGCGGGAAGATCGGCGGTGCGCAGCCGCCCGACAGTGTGCAGTGCGTGCAGCACGTAGACCTGTGCAAGCTCACCGGTTTTCCGCTTGCGCTGCTCATCGTCGGGCATGGCGCTGGGGCCTTTCCGGTGATGGCCTCGGCGACCGCAGCCGAGGTGGTGTGAGGTGCCCGGCCTGCACGAGCACTCGATATGCCGCGCGCTTGCGGGGGCATTCGTCGAGCCGGCATCCGTGATGCTCCTGCATGATCCTGTGCGCCTCGGGCACCCGTGGTGGCTGTGGTGGTGCGGTGTGGTTCGGCGGTGGATACCAGAGGTTGGGTGTTGGATGTCGTTGCGGCCGTGACGTACTGGACTGTTGAACGAGTGGTATTTCGTCGCGCCGATAGGTGAGGTCGGACCAGAGCACGATTCCGATGATCAGCGCAGCGATCGCGACCATGATCGCGACGACCAGCAGCATGCCGCCGCTCACGCCGCCCCCTCCGCGGTGTGGGCGCGTTCGAGGATTCGTTCGCCCTTGACCGTGATCACCGCGGCCAGCAGCCGTACCGCGCTGTCTATCCCCGCGAGGTGTTCCAGGTCTGGCACGATCAGCGCCGCCCCCGGCTTGTCCTGCAGTGCGTGCACGATGGTTGTCAGCGGCCATTCGGCGGCTGGATCGAGCTCGAGGAGGTGCTCGTCGACGTGGTAACCGAGTTTCGCGCCGACCGCGCGCATGTCGCGCTCGTCGTTGCCTTGGCGAATATCGATGCGCAGACAGGGAATTGTGACGCGGTTCCCCGAAGTGGCGTGGGTCATCGGGACCTACTTCCTGCATGGTGCATGTCTGGAAAGCACCCGCCGCCGGGGGTGCCGGACGAGAGGATGTCAACCCGGCGGCGGGGCTGATTCGAGCCTGCTGGAGTTGCCGAGTCGTTCCCAGCCACGGAACCGCACGGTGCCGATACGCTTGCGATACGGTGCGTTGCAGGGCGGAGCGGAGACGGCAATGATCGTTGAGAAATGGACACGCGTCGAGGTGCTCGCCATACGTTTGGCTGCCCTTCGGCTGACACAGGAGAAGTTCGCCGAGCTGATCGGGTTTCAGCCGTCGACGATTCGGAAATGGGAGCGGGCTACCCGTGAGCGGCCGGTGCGAGGTGATTCGGCGGCGGCTCTGGACACGCAGTTTTCTCGACTCACCGACGAGCAGCGTGCTCGTTTCCGCTCGGCTATCGGCGGTGCGGCTGAGTCTGGCGTTAGCGTGGAAGTGCGTGCCCCGTCCGGTGCGCTGGGAGTTGAGGATGACGTGAAGCGGCGGCAGTTCGGAATGCTCGTCGGCGCTGCGCTTGTGGCGGCGGGCACCGATTCTGCAGTGAGTCATCTCGGAATGGGTGATGCGCGTCGTCTGAGTGAGAGTGTCACCAGCTTTGCGAGCCGAGAGCAGGCCATCGGCGGTGTCTCTCTTGTGCAGGACGCGATCAATGAGCTGGAACTTGCACTGTCGCTACTGGAGACGACTACCTTCGATGAGTCGACGGGCCGCGCATTCATGAGTGCTGCAGGGGAACTGGCAACGATCGCCGGATGGCTGGCGTACGACGCCGATCTACATGGGGTCGCGCGGCGCTGTTACGCCGATGCGTTCGCGCTCGCGAGTCAGGCCGGTGACGACGAATTGACCGTGCACGTATGCCTCAACACGGCGCATCAGGCGATCGCGCTCAGTCGAATCGGTGCGAGTAATCCGCGTCGAGCTCTGGGGCTGTTAGGTCGCGCTCGAGACTTCACGCGAGGGCGCCCCCCGGGGCGGATCCATGCTCTCATCGCTACCCGTGAGGCCCTCGCATACGGGCTGCTTGGTGACCGCCAGGGTTTCGGCAAAGCGGTCGCCACGGCGTGGCGTGAGTTGGACGCCGCCCTCGATTATGAGCCTCTGGAGAATTGCCCCCGCTGGCTCCGATTCGTAACTCCCACGGAGGTGCGCTGTCACGAGGCTCGTGGCTTCGGAGACCTGGGTAATTGGATGAAGTCGGCGGACCTGTCGGCGGGGCTTGCGTTGGAGGCTGTCGGCGCACGCAACGCTGCAAACTACCGAGCAGGATGGGCCGCTGCTCTAGCTGGCAGCGGTGATGCCAATAGCGCTGTTACGCAGGGTTTATCGGTTCTGGATGAGCTGGAATCTTCCGTATCATCCACGCGCACTCTCAGATTGCTGGAGCCCATCCGCGACGCGGTGGGCGACCAGCCGGGCGATGAGTTCGGAGCGCGATTCGACGAACTGGCACGAAAGGCGATGACTGCATGAGCACCGTTCAAGGCATCGAGTTTCAGCGGTATTCCGCAGCCCGAGCACGGGACCTGCGCGGCGCCGTGGAACAGATTTTCCGCGGATCATACGTCGAGGCGATCGAATCTGGGGAGAAATTCGAGGCACCCGAGGCATTCATGAGCCGATTCGACGCATACACAAACCCCAGCCGCGCAAGCGGATTCGAGCTTGTCATGGCGCGGGCGGCCGAACAACCTGTCGGGCAAGCGTGGGGCTGGCCGTTGGAGCCGGACAGCCGGTGGTGGACTGGTCTACAACTCGATGACGAACAGGCCGATGCTGCGGCGTTCACCGCCGAGGACGGCGCGCGCACGTTTGCCTTCAGCGAGATCATGGTCGGCAAGGAGAACACTGGCCACGGTATCGCGCGAGCTCTACACGACGAGCTGCTCGCAGAACGTCCCGAACAGCGCGCGACCTTGTTGGTCCGCCCAGACAATCGGCGCGCGTATAACACCTATCTGCGATGGAGTTGGAGTCGGGTAGGGATACTGCGCCCGGCGTGGCCGGATGCACCTCAATTCGACGTGCTGATCCGTGAGCTATAGGCCCTCGATCGAGGGGGCGCCGCCGACTCTAGATCAGTGGTGCCCGCGCCGGCGGAGATCCGCGGCCTCGGTGCGGACCGCGTCGAGTTCTCCTCGTAGGTGGCTGGCGTATTCGGCCAGCCACGGTCCGAATGCCTCCTGGTGGGAGGCTGTAGGCGGTTAGTTCGATCGGCGGAAGCCGCCTTCGGTGTTGATGACTTGCCCGGTGATCCAGGCGGCCTCGTCGGTGGCGAGCCAGGCGATGAGGCGGGCCGGGTCATCCGGCACGCCCCATCGTTGCGCCGGGAAGCGCCGGCGTACCGATTCGTGGAGTTCGGGTGATGCGTATCCGGTGTCGACGGGGCCGGGGTTGATCGTGTTGAGGGTGATTGCCTGGTCCGCAAGGTGATCGGCGAGTGTGGGGGTGATCGAGGCGAGCGCGCCCTTGGTGGTGGCATAGGCGACCTCGTCGCGCATGGGGCCGAGGTCCTGCCCGGAGGTCATGAGGATGACGCGGCCGCCGGGGCGTCCGTCGTGCTGCGCGGCGAATGCCTGGGTGAGCAGCAGGACCGATCGGGTGTTCACGGCCCAGTGGGCATCCAGCATTGCGGCGTCGAGCGTCCCCAAGGGGCCGTCCGCGCCGCTGCGTGCGTGGTTGCAGACAAGTATGTCGAGATGCTCGTAAACCTCTGTGGCAGTGGCAATCAGACGATCTGGTCCGTCGGGAATGGCGAGGTTGAGGCCTAGGTGGTGGATCGTTGCGTCGTCGGCCAGGGCCGTGGACGCACCGGCATCCACGGCTTCTGGCCCGTCGGGGTCTGCGCCCCATGGCTGTTCATCGTCACGGGGCGAATAGTGGTGCAGGAACAAGCTTGCCCCCGACGCGGCCAACCGGAGAGCGATCGCATAGCCGATGCCATCGCGTCGGCTGACTCCGGTGACCAGGGCAACGCGGCCGCTCAACGGCAGCGGATCACGGTGCAGCCCAACGGCAGCAGGCTCGGCGCGAGGCATGGGAACCATTCCTTTGCCGCGAGTTATGGTGTGCAGTGGCCCGTTTCAGAGATACTGCCCGCTGGCCAGGTAGGGGGCGGGGGGTGGCATGCCGCGGACGGCGAGGTAGCCGTCCTGCCCGATATGGAGCCCGGCCGCCAAGCCTACGTCCACCGCCCACTCGTTGGGTGTGGTGATGCAGTTGACGAGTGTGTCTGCCTGCGAAGAGGCGAGGGCTTCCCAGAGGAGGTTTTCCGCGGTGCGGCGGTCGGCGGCTGCCAGGAGCCGCGGGCGTCCTCGGTCGTCCAGATAGGCGTATCCGCGCGCGTTGGCGGCGCCGGATACGACCAGGCGGTGAGTGTTCAGCAGATGCCGATGATCGGCGCCGTGGCCGGCTCCGCGCAGCTGTTGATCGAGCTGGTTCATCCAGTCGAAGTCGTCGGTCGTCCCCTCGGAGAGCTCGGTCACCGCGGGAAGTGTGGAGCGGTCGACGGTGCCGACCATCTGCATCTGGGGATGCAGCGAGAAGCCGGCCAATCGGTAGCGTCGCGTGGCGGCAGGATGCACGCTGGAGGAAAACATTCCCTGGCGGCCGTCGGCGTGTGCCAGCACGGCGTCGAGCAGCCGTTTCCCGATGCCCTGCCCCTGTTGGTTCGTCAGGACGGCAAAGGTTGCCAGGTACCACAGCGGGCCGCGGATCTGTGAGATCGCGAGCCCGACGACCTGCTCACCGTCGACCGCGACCCAGCAGCCACCCGGATCAACCTCGAGGAAGTGGCGCGTGCGGTCGATCCACCGCTTGGCGGCCTCGTCCGACCGCGGTTCGGGTTCGGGGTCGCTGACTCGTCGGTCCCGCCGATCGCCGTCGAAAAACACTACGCCGGAGGTGCGTTCGGCGGCGGGCAGGTCGCCGAACTGCATCGGCCGGACCTCTGCGCAATCCATCCGCCCACGGTACGAGTGACTCGGCGCGGAGGGAATTGATTTTCCGGCGTCAGCTCCCGTAGAGGGCGTGCAGATCAACCAGGAGAAGATCATCGCGGCGAGTGGCCAGCTCGATCAGGTCGGGATAGAAGCCGTGCAGGGAGTACAGGGCCAACGTGGTGCCGTCGGTGCTGTAACCCTGATCGGCGAGCAGGCTGCGGATACGCTCCAGGCGTTCGAGGTCGCCGGTTCCCCTGCGGGCGGCGGTCGCCTTGGCCTCGCCAAGCAGTGCGATCCTCGCCCGCGGGGACTGTGGTCGCTCACCCGCGGTCAAGGCGATGACGTCGACCTCGTGCTTCGTGCGGGCCTGCGGGTCGGCGACCTCGGTGGTGCCGACCGGGCCTGGAAGCCCGCTCGGCAACATGGTGTGGGCGTAGCGGCGGGTGAAATCGCGGGCGAGGTCCTCGAAGTGCGGGCCGAGGATCTTGGAGTTGAATGTCGGGGCGGCCTGTTGCCACACCTGTTCGGCGAGGCCTTGCTCCACGGCGCTCGCCTGCGGCACGGTGATCAACTGGTTGAAGCGGATGACCGGATCGGCGAGCGTGATGACCGGGTGCCGGGCGCGCAGAATGTCCTGCTCACGCCGGATATAGCCGGTCGACTCCAGGATGCCCAGCGGGTGCTCGACGGCGTTGCGCGGGCGTTCGAGCGCCGCACCGATCTTGCTGGGCGTCGTGGCGCCCTGGGCGATCGCGGTGAGGATGTCGTAGTACAGCGTGTGCTGGGTGATCCTCGGGTCCTCACGCAGCAGGTATTCGGTTTCGGTGCGCGAGTAGACCGCGCGGCCGGGGTCGAGCAGGGTTCGGGCGAGCCAGGTGTCGAAGCCATCGTCCGGGTGCGGCCGACCGGCCACAGACCGGTATCCGGGGGCTCCGCCGAGAACCGAATGCACCTTGAGTGCGGTCAGGGGGTCGGCGATCTGCCAGAAGGTGCGGCTATCCCGGTAGTCGAATGCACCAAGACGCAGATCGACCACCGCGCGGCCGCGCAGCGGCTTGGTGCCCGAGAGCAGTTCGTGCATGACACTCATCGCAGAACCGCACAGGATCAGCCGCGGCCCGGGGCCGATATCCGGTTGCGTACCGCGTTGACGCTCGTCGTAGAGCTGCTGGAGCAGCCCCGGGATCTCGGGAGAATGCTGGAGCAGGTATGGCAGTTCGTCGATCACCAGAAGCGGATGCGGCGAACGGGCAGCCACCTCGAGCGCATTGGACAGGACATCGCGCCAGTCGGTCAGGCGCAGACTCCCCGGGCGCAGACCGGCGTGGGCGGCGATTGCGTCACCGAACCGCTTGATCGCCGGCAGTCGGCCCTCCTCCCGGACGGCGGTGACATAGAGGCCGCCGACCTGCTCGGATAGCGCCTGCAGCAGGTACGACTTCCCGTATCGCCGCCTGCCGGACACGATGCCGAGCCGCATCGCGGGATCAGGGTCGGCAAGGAACTCCGCCAGCAGACTCCACTCCCGGTCCCGGTCGACCACGTAGTCCGGTTTGCTCGGCAGGCCCCTGTTCACCCAACCTCCCACGTATTCGACTATGTCAGATTTTGTCTAAGTGTACCTCGACGAATTCGGTCCCAGCCTACATCGACTCAGTCGATCTGTACGGCCTGCCGGACCTGGCCATCGCGGTGAAGCCGGGGATCGGGCGGATCTTTCGGCGCGCCTTCGGGACCGGGCGGAATCGGTGGTGGCGCAGGGCGGCTACTACCGAACCTCTATTACCCCGGATCGGCTGGGACGCAATGTTTTTCCCTGTGCCGAGCCTTCGATGGCTGCCACGTAGGCGCGGGCTACGTCGCGCGCCGGTGTACCGTCGGTGCCGTTGCGCCCCAACGATTCCAACGTTTCGGCCACCCACCCCGGGCTGACGGTGTTGATGCGTAGCCCGCGTGGCATCTTGACCGCGGCGGATGCGACGAAGGCTTCGAGTCCGGCATTGACCAGCGCGCCGAACGACATGCCGGGCTCCGGGCGATCGAACACACCGGAGGTGAGTGTGATCGATCCGCCGTCGCGGAGATGCCTCAACGCGGTGCGCACCAGGTGCAGCTGTCCGAACAGTTTGCCCTCGATGCCGCGGCGGTAATCGTCGCCGGATTCCAGCAGGGCAAGTCGGCCGCTGGCGGCGGCGCACACGACTGCGTCCACGTTGGGAACTGTCTCGAAGAGGGTGGCGACGGAGTCGGGATCGTCCAGGTCTACCGGGACGGCCCCATGTCGTGACGTGCGGATTACTTCGTGGTGGGCTTCGAGTTGGGCGGCGACCTCGGTTCCGATGGTTCCGGTAGCGCCGATGACGATGATCCTCATGGGATTCAGTGTCAGACGACCCCGAACCAGGAGCCAGGGAAGGTGCTTCCTGGGAACGCTGGTCCCACGACGATGGCCCAGGTCGGATTCGCCGGAAAACCGTTTCTGACCTGGGCTATCGGTGGCGGAGGATAGGGGATTTGAACACCTATCCACGCTCCGAAATCTCGCAGGTCGCGGGCTGTGCTTCCGATTTTCCCAGGTCAACCGTGCGGCTGCTTCGAATCTCGAAGAGTCTCAACGCGGTTGGAATCCCAAGCGTACCCCGCGATTCTGGACCGCGTCCACACCTCCAGGCCACTGTCCTCGGCGGCGCACCCGTGCGGGCAGTTCCCGAATATCGTCGTTGGTATGACGGACGATCGACAAATCACGGTCACCCATGCATCACCCTCGGAAACGAACAGATACGGCCCTGCCATCTGCGATCTCTACGACGAGGTGTTCTCGGCGCCTCCATTCAACTGGTCGGAAGGCGAATCGGAACGGCACCGCGGGGTGTTGGAGCGGATGGTTTGCGATTCCACATTCGGTCTCGCTCTGGCTCGAGCCAATGATGAACTGGTCGGGTTTGTGTATGGCAGTGGTCTTCACTCGGATACGAAGTGGTGGAACGGCTTTCGAGATCCAGTGCCTGACGATCTGATCAGAGAAGCAGAAGGTCGGACCTTCGCAGTAATCGACCTAGCAGTCAGAGAGCCGATGCGCCGTCAGGGCCTCGGCCGGCGGCTGCTGACAACATTGCTGGGCGGCAGGCCGGAGCAACGCGCCACGCTTGCCGTGCAGCCCCAAGTCGCCGGATCGCATGCGTTCTATGCCGCGATTGGCGGGTGGGAGCTGATCGGTCGACAGGACACTCCTGGCTATGTCTCATCGGAGTTCGATATCTACGTGCGGACTCTGAACCCGTAAGCGTCCAGGCCCTGATCGAGCTCGCGAACGCAGACCGTGTCATTCCAAGAAGCGAGGGCTGTGCGCGCGGTGACAATGCGCTCGGCTAGCCGGTCCGAGCGACATTCGAGCGCCAACTTGGCGCTGTCATCGATGGCGTGAACTGCGGCGTCGATCTCCCCAAGGTCGGTGTGAGCGTTGGCAAGGTCGAGGTGCGCGAGTGCCCGATTGCGCATGTATTCGGGACCGATCAGCCTCAGCGCTTCCTCGGCGGCATTCTTGGCCTCGCGCCCGTCGCCAAGCTGGTGCATGCAGTCACTGCGAATAGCTGCGACAAGGCCGGGACCTTGGAAGTATGCGACAGATCCCGTGGCTGGTTGATCGACAGCGAGAGCAACGGCGACGTCTGCAGCGCCAAGAGCGGTGTAACAATCTGTCCGCTGGCGATCCTTGGCGTAGGCCATCGCCGCCATGTCGTCTGCGTAGGCACTCAGTCGATAGTCGTTCGATCGACGCGCCCAGTTCTGAGCTGCCACCGCGTGATCGATCGCGATGCGTGGTTCGCCCTGCCAGGTCGCCAGGAAGGCCATATTGCACAACACCAATGCCGCCAGGTCACTGTTATGTCCACGATGAGCCGATGTGCGAGCGTCCTCGTAGGAGGCCGCAGCAGCGCCGAAATCATGCAAGTCGAAGTGCATCCAACCGAGCACCTGGGACAGTGCGCCATGTAGCCCGAACAGTCTTTCTTTCACCGGATCCGGACATCCCGGGAGCAGCGCCTCCGCGAGTGCCTTCTGGCCGGCCACCATAGGGAGCACCACGTTGGGCCCGTAGACATCGTTCTGCGCCAGATGCACCCCCAGCGCGGTCTCGATATGGTCGATCGCCTGTCCGTCGACCCTGCTTGGCGTTATGAGTACCTGCTCAAAACGCTGACGTTCATCGATATCCAGGCCAGCCAAGATGGCGGCCACGGCAGGAAGCCCTGACGCGATGCCGCCGAATAGCCTTAGAAGCGTGCGGCGATTCAATTCAACCCACGCCCGCAACTCCGCATCTTCCTCCTGATTCGCCAAAGATCGAGGACACCCTTCATCCTCCTCGGCGCCCGAGAAGGTTGCCACCGCTACGAACGAGACCAGGTTCTCGAATCGTTCGCGCGCCTGACTGTCGAGACGTCGTAACGCAGTATCCAGCAATCCTTGAGTAAATGGCCGCGGCGCAACGGAACTGCCGCCCTTGCGCCAGTTCATCACCGTCCGGGCGTTGACGTCCAAATGTTCCGCGAACTCGCGCACCGACATGCGCGTCGCATCTTGGAGTGCGGCGGCCTCGAACCCGGTCCACTTCCGTGACAACACCATATGGGTATCCCCCTTGCTGCTGTGCGCTCAACTGCAACGGTAGGTCACCGCAGCGCATACGGAAGGGCCTTTACCGGAAATTGCGGCAGGGGCAAGGTCAATTTCAGGCCCCGCCGCCGGGTTGACATCCTCCCATCCGGCCCCCGGCGGCGGGTGCTTCCAAACCTGAACTTCGCAGGAAGGAGGCCCTCATGACCCACGCCAGCTCGAGGACCCGCATCGCAATTCCCTGTCTGCGCACAGAAATTCGTGGCGGTAACGACGAGCGCGACATGCGTGCCGTCGGCGCGAAACTCGGCTACCACGTCGACAAGAAGCTTCTCGTCCTCAACCCAACCGACGAACGGCCGCTGACAACGATCCTGACCGCCCTGCATGACACACCCGGTGCCGCGATCATCGTGCCGAACCTCCAGCACATCGACGGGCTCGACGACGCAGTGCGCCTGGTCGCCGAGGTGATCACGGTCGACGGCGAGAACGTTCTCGAACGCGCTCACACCACGGTGACACACGTATGAGCGGGACATGGTGGGTCCTGACACTCACGCTCACCGCGGTCGCCCTGATAGTGACCGGACTCATCATCGGCGCGGACATCACCTACCGACGCGACGAAATACCGCTCATTCAACGCACCTCCGCCCCTCAGCGCACCAACACGCCACGACTGCACCGACATCCCGCACAGCAGGAAACGTGGCGCCCGCTATGGAGCCACGCCGCACCGCCGCGGCTGTACGACGTGCCGCAGGCGCATGAGGTCATGCGACGGCATCGCGAATGCGGACGCGACGAATGTCCCGCCAAACACACCGCGTACCGCGTGCTCGTGCGGGCCGGGCATCTCACACCACCTTGGCCACGGTCAGCACCGAGGCCCCCACGCGAGAGGCCTCGACACCATGACCAGCGATGAGCAACGCAAACGAAAAACCGGTGAGCTGGCACAGGTCTACGTGCTGCACGCCCTGCACAAGTTCGGATGGACGCGAATCTCAGACCTCCCCGGAAGGATCCCGTACCTGTCCGCCACCGCGGCACGCACGTCGATCACGGTGCTACGCACCCAACACCACGTGGCACCAGTCCCCGGTCACCGAGGGTACTGGCAGATCACCGAGCAAGGCATCAACGCACTGCGGCGCCAACGGCGCCATATCGACTGACCACCCACAGCTCGAACAGGCGAAAGGAACTGGCGTTGACCACTATTCATGGTCCGGGCCCCAACGGCGAATCACTGCAAATCAATTGGGAAGAACGCCCAACCGGCGATGGCGATATAAGCGAGTACCGGCATGGCTGGCGACGATAGCGACTCGCAATACGCGCCGGGCGCAATGACCGGAGGACTCATGGGGGCAGCATCGTGAACCTCGAATTGTGGCGGGAGCGGTACACAGTCGACCTCGCCCGTGTCCAGATCTGGTATGAGCGACACCGCATCTGCGAAGACACTCCGGTACCGATCGACGACCTCGCCGAAGCGCAAGCGGTCCTGAGTCGGCATGCGGGACATGGAGCCACATGCATGCAATCCGCCGCAGCAATGCGGCGGGTATCGGAGGCTCCGGTATGAGTCTTGATAATGCTGTTCTGCCACAGCGGATCCCGGGTGTATGCGGCGCGGCCGAGTTCGGGCAGTTGCTTGAAACATCGGAGATGACCGGAGAGTTATTGCGCCGCGTTGCTACCGACCTTGCCCGATGGCCCCCCGCCGGCCGCGCACATGACCGGGCCCGGGGATCGCGCGCAGACTCGCGATCCAGATAGCCAGTGGTGCGACTGGTGCGGCGACGATATCGGCGAGATGCCCTGCAGGGCCGACGGCCGCATCTTCTGCAACTTCACGTGCGCCGCCAAATACCGCGCCTTGGCCCCGAAATCACCTGCGGACGAGTAATTCCGAAGGGAACGATACGGACATGTCAGAAGGAGGGGAGACCGTGCAACACTCATCGAGATCGAGTCGGTTCGCGATTCGCTGCCTGCGGCTCGACCTGAGCGACGACTACGAGCGCGACGAGCGCGAGATGACCCGGATCGGTGTCAAGCTCGGCTACGCAGTTGACGAGACGCTTGTCGTCATCGACCCATTCCGCGAGGGCACATTCACGACCGTCTGGCTGGCCCTGCAACGCACCAAAGCCGACGCCGTGATCGTGCCGTCGCTCAAGCATGTCGACGGCCTCGAGCAGTCGATCCGACTGAAGGCGCAACTCATCACCGCCAAGGACGAGAAGGTCCTCCAGCGCAATCCCGCGAGTATCGAGTGCGCCGCATCCAGTATCGCCGAGAACAACGAGCAGCCATGAACCCGGCCTCGACCTGGCAAATCACGGGCGGCTTATAGAAATCTGCGTCCCATCTGTGCACGCACGTCGGTAGGGAGCCGACGGTTCGTGCCTGTCCGGCTGCTGTTGGGCTCCGGGCTCGTCGTGAGCATGCCGCACGCATCACCGGTTGGTACCATCAGGCAAGTTTCGGGCCAGGAGGGGCCCGGGCGGTGTCTACCAGAGGGGGGCCACATGGCACCGGAGTTGAAGGTTGATCCGGACAGACTGCGAGCGTGGGCGAAGTGGCTCGATGGGTTGTCCGGGGACATCAAGGGCTTGGCGGATGGGGTGACCGCTACCAGTGGAAGCGATGCGTTTCCTGGCACGGACCTGGGCGGCAGCATCGACGGCGTGCGCGATCAGATCAAGTCGGCGTTGACGTTCTTCGCGGCCAGGCCAGCGGAGATGTCCGAGACCGCGAAGGGGGCGGGCGACAACTACGAGGTCACCGACGCTGATTTCGCGGCGAAGCTCCAGGGGATGGGCGGGGTGAAATGAGCCCGGGGCCCGGCCGACCGACACTGAAGATCTCCCAGGTCGAGAAGTGGAACCCGGATGTGCTTGGCACCGACGCCACAAGCTTCGGAACGGTCGTGACCAAGGGCGATCAGCTGCTGCACTCGATGCAGACCGAGCAGGACGACCTGTCGCATTCGTGGAAGGGCGCCGGAGCCGACGCTGCTGCCGCACGGACGACGAGCGAGAAGGCCGCAGGCAGCCACATCATGGCCAAGGTCGACGGCATCAAGGGCGTGTTCACCGCCCAGCAGAAAGAACTCGCCGACGCCAAGAACTTCGTCGTCCAGAAGCGCAACCTTATTCAAGGCATGGGGTTCGAAGTCGCCGACGACGGCACGGTAACGAGTGATGCGAAGCAGGCGTCGATCAAGGCTGCGGGTGGACGGAACCCGAGTAACGATCACAACCCTGGCCGGATCACGGCCGCGCTTGTCCAGGTGCAGTACGAGGCTGCTCAGCATCAGGTCGAGATGGTCGGTGCGCTGCAGTTCGCGGACAACACCGCCACTGCCGCGAAAACGCTGATGGACGAAGCGAAAGCCGATCTGTCGCGATTGGCGCTGTTGGAGGTGCCGCCGCAGGCGATTCGCGCGCTGTACCCCGGTTTGCTGCACCCGGACACCGCTAAACCGTCCGAGCTGCCGCCGAACTGGCAGATGCTGGGCGGCGCGATGAAGCTCGAGGAGGGCATTCCGCTCACGGTCAAGAACCCGGACGGCTCGACCAAGACGGTTACCCCCAATCCGGACGGCACGCTCACCGTGTCGTCGTCGTACACGCAGCCCGATGGTTCCACCGTCACCACCGAGTCGACCGGTAGCACTCCGCCGGTCACGACGGTTACCAAGCCCGCCGCCAACGGGGTCCTCGACATGACGGTCACCAGTGCCGACGGCAAGACGCAGCATTTGCGGCAGGTGCCCGACGGCGGCGGCAAGACGACCACGTACGCGATCAACGCCGATGGTTCACGTGGCACGAAGATCTCGGATACCTACCCTCAGAACGGCGGCACCACAACCGACAAGTACGGGGCGAACGGTGTCATCGATCGGCAGTGGCAGCGGCCGGACGGTTACCGGGCGTTCGAACAGTACGTGCCGGGTAAGGACGGACAGCCTCAGCTGGCCGGGGCAGCGAACTCCGCTGGCGTGCACGCCACTATAAACCCGGATGGCACGGTCACCACGAAGTATCCGGACGGAACGACCGCGCAGACTCAACAGGGCACTGACGGACGGATCGTCACCAAGTTCCAGGACGGCTCCGTACTCCAATACGATCCGAGCCAAGCACCGGCGAACACGCCCAAGGACTCGATTTGGGACATCGCGAAATCCATGAGCGGAACCGGATGGAACAGTTTCTCCAGCGATACGGTCGGTACTGTCCAGGGGCACCCCATAGCGACGGGACTCGCGGCGGGAGCCACCGCAGGCGGCGAATGGACCTATCGTTCCGGTGAATCTATGGCCAGACAGGCAGGCACCTTGATGGCACAATCCAACATCGACCAGGTGAATGCTCTCAAGATGCTCGATTCGGGTACACCCGGCCCGGGACACGCTTTCGCTGGTGCCATGGATTCTGCGACCGACGCCGCGAGCAAGGCTGAAGTCGGTAGTTTCCTCAAGGCAGAAGGAGGCACGCTGAAGGGAGTCCCGCTGGGAGCCGCCGTCAATGCGTACGTCAACTGGGACGACTGGGCACACCACAACAAGCCGTTAGATCAAGCCGTTGCCAACGCCGCAGGAGGCACCCTCGGCGGATGGGCTGGAGCAGCCGCCGGCGCCGAAGGCGGGGCGCTGCTGTGCGCTCCGGCGGGGCCAATCGGAGCAGCATTCTGCGCCGGGGTAGGCGCGGCAGCGCTCGGATTCGGCGGCGGATCGCTGGGAGCGTGGCTCGGCGACACGGCAGTTCCACACTAACGAGGAGAGTTCTATTGTTTTCCAGCCGCTCGGGAGCCTTAACCGCCCCGTTGCTTCCATGGGACAACCGGTGGGGAAACGAACGTCCGCCCGGGCGACTGATCGCTACCGTCGTCTTTGCAGGGGTGATAGCGATACTCGCCATCCCGTACTCCATTAATGCTGCCAGCAACGGCAACGCCGCCAGAACTGTTCTAGGAGTAGCGATCGCCCTTGTCGGCGTGACATTCGCGCTTGCTCTCGTTCCGAACCTCCGTGTCCGTCGACGCACTCTGCCGCGCGATATTTCTCCCAGCTATTCGGGCGGCGACACCGTCGGCCTTCGGATTCCGTTCCGTTCCTCATGGGCGCTGGCCGTTGTGCTTTGGCTGGCTGCTGCAGTGGTCTTCCTGGTCATCCGCGCCTACCTGTTCTTTTCCCACCTCTCGGCAGACCACGATTCGGGTCGTTCCGCCATCGACGCGGGTGGCATCGTTGTAGTAGTTGTCGCAGTGGCGATCGCGGCACTGATGATTCGATACCTTCTGACAGGAAAGAACCGTCGAGGGCGAGTGGACCTCAACGAGGAGGGAATCTCTCTCGCGCTGGGCTCGTCCGTTCGATCCATCTCTTGGAGTGACGTAGGAGATATTTCTCCAGCCGTAGCAAACAACTCACTTGTAATTCGGGTCAGGCCGCGGTCCGGTAACAAGATCCGGGTCGAGGTCGGCAGAAGCTTGCTCGATCGGATGCAGCGCGGATATTACGAACAGAATATGGATCTGCATGCTTCAGTGCTTGACGTAGACCCTGCGCTGCTGCTGCATATGGTCCAGTTCTATCAGCAACATCCGGAAGCCCGCAACGAGCTGACGACGGACGCGGTGATCGACCGCATACAAAAAGGTGAGCTGATCTGAGGCATCGAACTCCCGATATCTCGGATCGGCTCTGGATACACGAAAGCGGCCCCTCAGTCCACGACTGAGGGGCCGAAACATGCGGTGTGCCAGGGACTTAGGTCCCTAGCAAGTCGGCACGCGGTGGTTGATCATCGAACAGGATCTCGTTGGGGGATCTCGCCCACTTTTCTTGTTGGATAGGACATTTCCATGCGCCGGATCGCCGCCGCCCTCTTTATTCCTGCCGCGCTGCTGCTCGCCGCATGCGGATCATCGGCGACGACGAGCAGCTCCACGACGAGCGCAGCGACCGAGCCGAATGCCACCGATCCACTCGGGCCCGGCGCGGCTGTCCCGGCAGGGCTGTCCTGCTCGGATATTGGCGGCGTATTCATGCCGCATGGCGCTGACGGCCGCGGCGACTGCGAACCGGCCGATCCGCGCCCGCACTGCCACGTCGCCCCCGACGCGCAGGACGATCACTATGTCGCAACGTTTACGCTGATGCCACCGTTTTCGAATGGCACCGTCACCGCAGATGAGGTGAATGCGTTCCTCGCCGGTGCGAGCAACGCCGACTGCTGGAAAGCGCCAGCGCAGTAGGCGAACTCAGCTCGGCACGCGGTACGCGGTCGGTACGACGTAGACCAGGATGTCGGATGTCGGGGGGACCTGCATGCCGGTGAGCTCGGCGGCCGCGGTGCCGCCCTCGGCGGTGTCAATGCCGGTCCTGGTCGCTTCTGTCCCGTTCCCGGTGTCCCCAGTCGGGACAGCGACGGCGACGATGCCGCTATCGGCGCCCGAGCCGGTATCACTGACCGGTTTGGTGATATCGGCGTCTCCTGTATCGGTGCCCATCCCGATGTCGCTGATAGCGACCTGGGCGACGGCGCCGGCCGTTTCGGCACCGGAGCCGCTGTCGGTGGCACCGGCGGCGATAGCTGCGATATCGGCTGATTCGTGCCCGGTTTCGGTCTCGGCCATTCCGGCGGTGATCGTATGCGCGCCGGATCCGGTGTTGGTAGCTGGTGTTTGGGCGGTGACGGCAGCCGTGTCTGTGCCGCTGCCGATGTTCCGGGGCGGCGGGCCGCCTCGACGTGCCTGGCGCGAGTGCGGGAAGGTTTGGCGAGCCGCAGAAATGGATCGGGACGACCGTGCGTAACCCGTTGAGGGCAGCACAGATCGTCCCGAAGCGCACTATACCTCAGGTTTGATCATGTGAGCGGTGTCCGTTGGACACTCGGCGTGGCCATCCGGCAACACTTTGCAGTCGTGTCCGATCGGTATGTTGCATGGTCGCTCACGGTTGCGCCCTTCTACGATGATCCGTTTCATGATCTACGCCTCCCAAGGGCGCTTTCGAGCAGCTCTGCAAAGCCGAAATATAGGTTACTGAGGCCGACGATCGATACCATACAGGCGTACCCGTAGTAGGCCGAACCGGTACGGTCTCGCGTAATGTCCACCAAGGTATCACGATGGTCGCCGAAGTGAATTGTTCCACCGTAATTATAGATCGCGATCAATTCCTCGGGACGAATATCGCGGAAGGTTACGGGGTTGTCGCCAGTTGCAGGTGTCGCCTTGTAGCACACAATTGTATTCAAGGTTTTATTCATGAGGTCGGCGCGCGCCTCTGCCCACTTAGTAACAATTGTGCGCGCTGACTCCTGATCCTCTGGCGGAAGATTCTTGATTGCTACGTAAAGTTTACCTTTGACCTTGTCGAACGACGCCTCTTCCTGACCCGAGTGCAGCTGACGGAACGTCACCGATGTACCTGCGAAGCTCTCACGCGGCGGAAGCTGGGCCTCGACATCCCACCTACCCGCACCGTCAGAATGAACCGTCAACCCATTCTCATCATTGATTGCCGAGTATCCTGCTAGGTTCCTACATGTCTCGATGAAGTATTCCATCAGGGCACGGTCTTCCGCCGGGATATTCAAGGTAGGGAAATTTGCTGGGTCCGATAGCTCGAAAACATATGTGAGCTTCTCCCAATGATATCTGATCGACTTCCCTTCATCAGTCGAAAAATCCTGCATAGGGCAAGGAAACCGGAGCGGCACCGGGTGAATAGTGTCCTCAAGCGGCATGAACTGGAATGCAACCGTGCCGCGCCGAAAATCCGGCTGGTTACTAACACACTTCACAGTGAGGGTCATTGGGATGCGAGTCGTGCCGTCAGGTAAAGGCTCCCATCCCCACTCCATGGACATAATGTTGCCCACTTGAGGCACTACTTGAGCCTCCTCTTCAGGCTCAGGTAGGGTAGGCGGGGCTTCCCGCCCCTCCCTGCGTGCGGCTTTCTCCATGGCCCGGCGCTGCTTGCGATTCGGGACGTCCATCGTTCTCCTTCGTTCGCCAAGGTCCTGTGGACAACGCATCGTTGAATCACTGCGAACTGCTACCACGACGCGCCCGTCGGACAGCACGACTCGGGTGCCGGACCGTTCATGAAGTCCATCATGTCGCCGAGCCTCTTTCCGCACGGCTCTGCGCACGCGTTTGCCGTACGTCGGTGAGCCGGTACATAGCCGGATCGCCCTTGTGCATAGCCTGGGTTGTGATCGTACCGTCGGGCCTCTGCCATCCAGCCGGTTTGACCTTGCCACCGCGGATCCACGCGGACAGTGTGCGATCGGTGATGGGTTCGCCGAGTTCGCGTAGCACACGCTGCAGGTGTCGGAACCGGAACAGCATCGTGCCCACATCGGCCATGTGGCGATCCTCGAGCTTCCCGGCATCGTGGGTGGTCTTGCAGCGGCGGTAGTCGACGAAACTGGCCCGGCGCTGCGCGTACAGCGGGTTGCCGCATTGGCTTGCCTGCGTCCCGCCCGGGGCCGGGCCGTTGGGCGACGGTCCGGCCGCAGACTTTGCCGGAGCCGGTCGGAAACGGGCAGGACACGAGAGTTTCGGCTGTAGTCATGGGATTTCGTTTCGTTTCGCTTCAGCAAGGAAATGAATTCGGGGGCTTACGCGGCGACCGGGTCGCCGGCCTCGTAGTGGGCGACGTGGTCGACCGCAGCGGAGTAGTCCTCGAACACCTGCGAGCACACGATGCCCTCGGCGTCCATCCACACCACCTCGAAACCACCAGGCACCGGCGAGATTTCGCCGAGCTGCCCGAGCCGGACGAGACGGCGCCGTCGCCCCTGCTCCAGGTCGACCACCTGGCGTCGCAGCCGGGGCAGCCGTCCGGCCACGACTTGCGCCGAGGCCGCGCTCGCGGTGCTGCTGATGTGGCCGTACCGCTTGTCGGTGGTGCTGACCGTCTCGTGCCCCGCGTCGTGGGAGACGACCCAGATCGGCTCGCCGTCCTGCAGGCGCCACGAGATGCCGGTGTGCCGGGTGGTGTACGGGGGTCAGGCGCTTGGCGAGCAGGCCCTCGACGAGGTGGCCGTAGCGGGCGAGCAGTACCTCGGGATCCAAACCCGCCCAGCGGGTTCGGCGGCCGAACCGTGCGAAGTTCCCCGTGTGCAGCGCGTCGAGCCGTTCCAGCACCGGAATCCACGCTTGCTTATCGAAGTGGGTGACCGTGATCGCAGTGTCGACCTCGGTGGGGAACAACAGCGCAGTGGGCGCCAGGTCCAGGCGGGCGACGGTTTCCAGCGGTACGTACGTTGTGCGCACACCGCGCACCGTTTTCGGTTTCCCGAGCCGTTGCTTGCCGCCGGTATATTTCCAGGCTTTCGTGATCGACACCGCGCCCGTGTCGGGTCGACATCGCGCACGGTCAGCGCGCCGACCTCGCCGGGGCACGCCATCGACATCACGGAGAACTCGAACTGCGTGCGCCACCGTGGGGCGAGCAACTGCTCGAAGAACTCGTACTCCTCAGGGGTATAGAAATCCAGTTCGACGCCGTACACCTGGGGCAACCGGGTTTCGGCGCACGGGTTGAATGGAATCAGCGGGCGGGGCCGCGGCGGACAGCCCGGCGCTGAGGAAACCGTGTTTGTTGTGAATCGTCTTGGCGGAGTTGCCGACTTTCTGTTCCAGGTGGATCACCCATGCGGCGTCCATGTCCTGGGTGACGGCGTCGACGGGGATGTGCGAGCCGTCGAAAAACGGGTCGATGTCGATGTCGATGTCGATGTAGCGGTGGTACTTGCCGCGGGTGGCTTCCTCGATGCCGGTGAGGCGGTCGGCGTAGCGACGCAGCCACGTGGTCAACGGGATGAATTCGCTCTCGCGTACGCCCAGTTGCAGGGCGAGGATGCGCTCGGCCTCGGCCGGGCCGACCTTGTCCAGCAGTGCGGCCCAGCGGACTGCGGCGCGGTGGTCGTCGAAACTCTTGGACGCCTCGACGGTGCGCCCGTCGCGGTCGATGCGATAGCGGACTTGGCTGAAAGTGGTGCCGTCTTTGCGGGCCCGGATGCGGGGGGGTGGTGGGCATGCCCAACGCCTTTCGATCAGGTGCCGAAATCCCCTCAGATTCCTGTACAGACCGCTGGTGTGGACCAGGGATGTGGACGCGGCCCCGGCAAGATCATGGATCTTGCCGGTGACCTGCGTCTTTCCGAGCGGAGGATAGGGGATTTGAACCCCTGAGGGCGTTAACCCAACCCGCGTTCCAGGCGAGCGCCATAGGCCACTAGGCGAATCCTCCGCTGAGCAATATACCGGTTGACCCCCCGTGGTCACCAAACGGGCCCGTCAGGGGTCATTTGTGCAGGGCGGTGAGGACCTTTTGGAGTTGTTCCTTGCAGGTGGTTCCGGCGGTGGTGGTGTTGGGGGGATCGTCGGCCTCGATGTGGAGTTTGACCTTGACCGAGAGGTTGGAGTCCAGCGTGGCGCAGGTGTAGTCCAGCACGTTGAAGCTGGAGTAGTTCTGCGCTTCGGTGGCGTAGTAGGACTGCTCGCCGAGGCCGGTGAGGGTGCCGGAGTCGCGGCCGCTGCCGGTGGTCTTGGTGTCCTCGTCCTTCCACATGTTGTAGTCGGGGGAGCCGTAGGCGTCCACGAGTTCGGCGTCCAGGTCGAGTTCGGCGCCCTCGGTGCTGTACTGACCGGCGCCGTCGTAGCCGGCGTTGCAGCTCAGTGAGCCGCCCATCACGCCGTCGGACGCGCGTTCGGTATGTTCCGGATTGGGCTTGGGGTTGGGCGCCCACTGGGACAGCACGGTCAGGTCGACCAGGCTGCAGGCGTTGGTGACGTTGGTTATGGCGTAGTTGCCATTCATATTCTTCTTGCCCAGGAGTGAGTCGCTGGCGTTGTGGCCGACGTTCACCGCGACCACCGTCAGCACGAGGCCCACGATCGCCACCAGGCCGATGACGCCGCCGATGATCCACGGCGTCTTGTTGCGCTGCGGCGGGCGCGCGGGCTGCTGGGTGTATCCGGTCGCGTACTGCTGACCGGCGTATCCGGGGTGCGATGCGGCCACCCGCTGCGGCCCCGGCGTCGGCTGTGCATAGGTCTGGCCGGGATACTGCGCATAGCCCGACGAGCCGTACTGCTGGTTTCCGCCGAGCACGGTCGGATCGGTGCCGGTCAGCGGGGCGCCCGGGCTGGTGCTCGCCGGTGTGGACCACCACTGGTTGTCGTCGTTCGGCGGGTTGTCGTGCGGTGGGTTACCGGCTGTCACTGGCTCTTTTCCTCCGGTCGTGGTGCCGAAGCCCCCTCGGTAGCGTCGGGACAGATGGTAGCGACTCCGCGGCCTCCCGTCGCGTGCCAATCTCCGGGCCGTTTGCGGACCGGGCGGCGTTACCGGCTACACTGGCCGACGGATCCCGCGCGGCGCGCATCCTGTGAACTCCCCCAGGGCCGGAAGGCAGCAAGGGTCAACGGGCTCTGCCGGGTGCGCGGGGTCCTCTTATATTTTAGGCCCGGGGGCTGTGAATCTGCCGCAGTGGCGCGGCGGCGCGGGTGCGGCCCGGCTCGTTAAATCCTTGCCCGGCTGACGTACTTCGGGGAGTAACGTGGACGCCTGGACCGGCGCGGGCCGTGTCCGTGAATCCCCATCGCTGCTTGGAAAGGCTGTTGAGTGATGCCCCGGCAAACGCAGATCGGTTTGATGAGCCATGCGGAACTCGTATCCGAACACGAGACGCAGACCGCGAACTATGCGAAGCTCCAGACCGAGAAGCTCACGCTGGATCTCACGCGAGGTAAGCCGTCACCGGAACAACTCGACTTATCGCAGGATCTGCTCAGCCTCCCGGCCGGCGAGTTCCGCGATGCCGCCGGCACCGATCTTCGCAATTATGGTGGCCAGCAAGGACTTCCGGAGCTGCGAGCGATCTTCGGTGAACTGCTCGGTATTCCGGTGGCCAATCTGCTGGCCGGGAACAACTCCAGCCTGGAGCTGATGGACGACGTGCTGACGTTCGCATTGCTGTACGGGACTGCCGATTCCGCGCGCCGCTGGGTGGACGAGCCGGTCGTGAAGTTCCTGTGCCCCGCCCCGGGCTATGACCGGCACTTCGCGATGTGCCAGTCCCTTGGCGTGGAGATGATTCCGATCGCCATCGGCCACGACGGCCCGGATGTGCATGCCATCGCCGAGCTGGTCGCTGCCGATCCGCAGGTCAAGGGCATGTGGGTGGTGCCGAACTACTCCAACCCGACCGGCGTCACCATCTCCGAAGAGATTGCGCGCGAGCTGGTTTCGATGCCGGCCGCGGCGCCGGACTTCCGCCTGTTCTGGGACAACGCCTACGCGGTGCATCCGCTGGCCGACACCACCGAGCCCTCGCTGGATGTGCTCGGCATGGCCGTCGGGGCCGGAAATCCCAACCGCCCCTTCGTGTTCGCCTCCACCTCGAAGATCACCTTCGCGGGCGGCGGCGTCAGCTTCCTGGGTGGGTCCACCGCCAATCTGGACTGGTATCTGAAGTGTGCCGGAAAGAAGAGCATCGGCCCGGACAAGATCAACCAGCTGCGCCACGTCAAGTTCTTCAAGAACGCCGAGGGCGTGCGCGCGCACATGCAGAAGCATCGCGCGATCCTGGAGCCGAAATTCAAGCTGGTGCTGCGGATCCTGGAGGACCGCCTGGGCGCCTCCAAGGTGGCGTCCTGGACCGACCCGAAGGGCGGCTATTTCGTCAGCCTCGACGTGCTCGAGGGCACCGCGGCCCACGTCGTCGCACTGGCCAAGGATGCCGGAATCGCGCTCACCCCGGCGGGTTCGGCGTATCCGTACGGAAATGATCTGGACGACAAGAATATTCGCATCGCGCCCAGCTTCCCGTCGCAGCCCGATCTGGAGAAGGCCATGGACGGCCTGGCCACCTGTGTGCTGCTCGCGGCGACCGAAAAGCTGCTGGACAAATAGCGACGGTCCCCTCTCGTCATCCCGGCGCGCTGTTGGCCGGGACGACGGAGGATTCCGGCCAGAAGCACGCCGGAATGACGGGCCGACAACGCGGCGGCCCTGTCGTCTATTCCGGCTTGTGTGCCAGGACCGCGAACATGGTCACCGACAGGTGAATATCGCCGGATTCGGCGCCCGCCTGCAGGTCGGCCAGCAGTTCCTCGCGCTGCGCCTCGGTGATCGCGCCGCGGGCCACCGCCATCGCGGAGATGCGCGCCACCAGTGCACCGGCGCCGATGCTGCCCTCCTGGACCAGCGCCTGCGAGCCGACCTCGTCGATCACCAGTCCGGCCTGCTGCAGCAGCCCGGGCAGCCGCCGCCCGGAGAACGGGTTGGTGGTGTTGGTGATCAGCGTTTCGATCACCTCGTGCACCACCTGCCGGTTGCCGGGGTGCACGATCGCGGTGCCCCAATCGCTGTCCATCACCACCACGCGGCCGCCGGGACGCAGCACGCGCGCCAGCTCGGCGGTGGCGCGGGCGGGCGCGGTCAGATGCTGCAAGACGCGCTCACACAGCGCGACATCGAAGGATTCGGCGCCGAACGGCAGGCCGTAGGCGTCACCGGGGGCGAATTTCGCGGTGGAACCGGCCTCCTGCGCGCGCCGCTGGGCCGCGGCGAGCAGGTTCGGATCGGGTTCCACGCCGACCGCGGTGCCCTCGGGGCCGACGGCATCGGCGAGGGCGATGACCTCCGATCCGGTCCCCGAGCCGAGATCGACCGCGCTCTCCCCGCTCCGCACGGCCAGGGCCTCATGGGCCCAGGACCGCAGGCGGCGGATGCCAGGTAGCGCGGCCTGCAGGTCGCGGACGTCGATGAGCTGATCGTGCCCCTCGCGATCGAACCGGTCGGGTCGCCGGGCGGGTGTCGTGGTGCTGTGTGTGGGCGCCATATGACTTGCCGTTCCATCCGTCGGCGCCGTATCCACCGTGGGTTTCACCAAAGTGTCAGGCATGGAGCAGAGCCTAACCGGCACGAACGGCTACCCGCCGGTTTCGCGGGGCGAAGCGTCATAATTGCGTCATGCCCCATACTCTGTGCCTGGCTCAGGAGCCCGAGGCGGACGAATTGCTGTCCACGGATGCGTTCGCCCTGCTGGTGGGCATGCTGCTGGATCAGCAGTTCCCGCTCGAGCACGCATTTCGCGGGCCGCGCAAGCTTGCCGATCGCATGGGCGGCTTCGATATCCACAAGATCGCCGCCGCGGATCCGGCGGGGTTCGAGGAGTTGGCCGCGACTCCGCCGGCGATTCACCGCTACGGCCGTTCCATGGCGCGGCGGACCCAGGATTTGGCGCGGTATGTGCTCGAGCATTACGACGGTGAGACCGAGAAAATCTGGACCCAGGGCGAGCCGGACGGCAAGGAGGTGCTGCGGCGCCTGAAGGATCTTCCGGGCTACGGCGATCAGAAGGCCCGGATCTTCCTGGCGCTGCTGGGCAAGCAGCTCGGGGTCGAGCCGAAGGGGTGGGAGAAGGCGGCGGGAGCGTATTCGGAGAGGGGCTCGCGGCGTTCGGCCGCGGACATCGTCGATGCGGAGTCGCTGCTCGAGGTGCGCGCGTTCAAGAAGCAGGCGAAGGCCGCGGCGCGCACCGGCGGGCCCGAAGGCGGTAGCGGAGCGTAACAACGCAGGGCCCTCGGAAGCGCCGCTATTCAACACAGCCGCGAAGGCGAAATAGTCGCGGTCGGACAGCCTCGGGTCCCGGTGGCGCAGCGCCACCGGGACCCGAGGCGTCGATAGGTCAGCTGCTGCTCGCGGCGGCCTCTGCGAACGGGGTCGCGGCGAACGGTGTGCCCGTCGGCTGTGCGACCCGGTCGATCGGCGATTTCCACAGGCCGCGGCGCTGCAGGATGGGCAGCACGCCCTCGCCGAACCAGTACGCCTCCTCCACATGGGGATAACCCGAGAGGATGAACTGGGTTATCCCCAGGCGCGAGTATTCGATCAGTCGCTCGGCGACCTCCTCGTGGGAGCCGACCAGGGCGGTACCCGCGCCGCCGCGTACCAGCCCCACGCCCGCCCACAGGTTGGGTGCGATCTCGAGGCGATCGGTGTTGCCGCCGTGCAATTCGAGCATCCGGCGCTGACCCTCGGAGTCGGTGCGGGCCAGATTCGCCTGCACGCGTTCGATATCCGCCGGATCGATGGCCTCGAGGAGCCGATCCGCCTCGGCCCAGGCCTGTTCGGAGGTGTCCCGGGTGATGACGTGAATCCGCAGCCCGTAGTCGAGCTTGCGGCCGTGGTCCACGGCCAGGCCGCGGATCCAGTCCAGCTTCTTGCTCACCGCGAACAGCGGCTCGCCCCAGGTGAGGTAGGCATCGGCGTATTTGGCCGCCACGGGTCCGGCCGTTGCCGAGGAGCCGCCGAAGAAGACCGGCGGGGCGGGGTCGGGATGGTTGTTCAGCAGCGCGTTCTGTACGCGAATATGCTTGCCCTCGAAGCTGATCGGCTCCCGGGATGCCCACAGATTGCGTACCACATCCAGGAATTCCCCGGTCCGCTCGTAGCGCTCCTCCTTGTTCAGGAAGTCGCCGTACGCCTGCTGTTCGTGCGGCTCACCGCCGGTGACGACATTGAGTAACAGCCGCCCGCGCGAATGTCGCTGGTAGGTGCCGGCCATCTGCGCGGCCAGCGTCGGGCTGACCAGCCCGGGGCGCAGCGCGACCAGAAACTTCAGTGTCTCGGTCGTTTCCACGAGCATGGCCGTGGTGAGCCAGGCGTCCTCGCACCAGGCACCGGTCGGGGTGAGTACCCCCTCGAAGCCGTTCTCCTCTGCGGCGCCGGCGATTTGGTTGAGGTAGCGCAGCGAGGCCGGGCGGTCGCCTGTCATCGAGGTGCCGTGACCGCCCGCGACCAGGTTGCGGGAGTCGCCGTAGGTGGGCAGAAACCAGTGGAAAGACAGACTCATTGGGGCTGCTCCCTTCAGGAGGTCGGGGGGAAGATGTCGTTGAAGCGGGTGTCGGCGGCGTCGGCGATGCTGACCTTCTTGGGGATCAGACCGGCGGCGGCGAACGCGTCGGCCACCTGCTGCTCGGCCGCGATGGCCGCCGGGTCGAGCGGATGATTGGTGTAGGCGCCGCGTTTCACCGCGACGGTGGCCACGTCGAGGGGCAGTCCGGAGGTCTGTGCATAGGTCTGCGCCCACTGGTCCGGATGCGCGTTCGCCCAGGTGTGCGCCCGGGCAATACGGGCGATCAGATCGTGCAGCGCCGCCGTCTTCGACTTGCTGCCCAGGGCCTTGGTGCCCGCGACGTAATACGAGTCCGGACCGACATATCCGTTGCCGTCCAACAGGATTCGTGCCCCGGTCTGCTGCTGGCCCTGCGCGGTGTAGGGGTCCCAGATCGCCCAGGCATCCACCCGGCCCGTGGACAGCGCGGCGAGCGCATCGGCGGGCTGCAGGTACTGTGCCTGCACGTCACTGAATTTCAGATTGTTCTTGGTCAGCACCGCCAGCAGGTGGTAATGCGCGGAGCTTCCCTTCGCCACGGCAATCTTCTTGCCGCGCAGATCCTCCGGTGTGCGGATCGACGAATCCTTCGGTACCAGAATGGCCTGACCGCCCAGGCCGACGCCGTAGGCGCTGACGATCTTGACGGCCGAATTCGCCGCGGCGGCGAATACCGGCGGCGCGTTGCCGACGCCGCCGAAGTCGACCGCGCCGGAGTTGATCGCCTCCAGCATCGGCGGACCGGAGGTGTAACCCGACCAACTAATATGGTACGGAGCGGTTTTCAGCTCGCCGGCGGCCTCCAGCAGGGCCTGCAGGCCGGTGCCCTTCTGATCGCCGATGTTCAGCGTCACCTGGGACAGATCGACGGTGCCGTCGGCGCGGACCGCGGCATCCTTGCCGTCGTTCGAGGAGCAGGCGGTGGCCAGTACGGCGGTGAGCGCGAGCGCGGCGAACAGTCTGCGTGTGATCATGTGTTTCCTTCTTCGACGGCGACGCCGAGCTCGGTGAGCAACTCGTTGCGGAGTGCGGTAAATCGGGGATGATCGCGGCGGCGCGGGCGGGGCAGGTCGATCGGGATCTCGCGGGCGATCCGCCCCTGCCCCAGCACGAGTGCGCGATCGGCCAGCAGCAGGGCCTCGTCGACATCGTGGGTGACCAGCAGCACTCCGGGGCGGTGCCGGGACCACAGCTCGAGGACCAGGGAGTGAATCGTGATGCGGGTCAGCGCATCCAGCGCGCTGAACGGCTCGTCGAGCAGGAGCAGGTCCGGCTCTCTGACCAGGGCCCGGGCCAGGGAGGCCCGCTGCGCCTCGCCGCCGGAGAGGGTCAGCGGCCAGGCGTCGGCGCGATCGTCGAGCCCGACCTCCGTCAGGGCCGCCCGGCCCGCCGCCCGGGTATCGGAGTGGCGGAGTCCGAGGGTCACGTTGGCGTGCACGCGCTTCCACGGCACCAGGCGCGGCTCCTGGAAGGCCACTGCGATATCGCCGTCGACGGTCAGTTCGCCGTTGTGGTCCCGGTCGAGTCCTGCCAGCGCACGCAGCAGGGTGGATTTGCCGGTGCCGCTGCGGCCCAGCAGCGCGACGAATTCGCCGCGGGCGATGTCCAGATCGATGCCGTCCAGCACCGTTCGATCACCGAATGCCTTGCTCAACTTCCGAATTCGCGCCACCGGTCGGGGTGCTGGAATCTCGGTTATCTCGTCGCGGGTGGTGGGCGCCGCCGTGGACACGTCGTTCACCTCGCTCAGCTCGCCAAGAATCCGCGTCGCCATGTCAGCGCCTTCCGTTCGATAAGTCGCACAACGGCGTCGGTGAGCAGTCCCAGCAGGCTGTAGACCAGCAGGCCGACGACGATGATGTCGGTGCGCAGAAAGTCCCGTGCGTTGTCGATCAGATAACCAAGGCCCGCATCGGCGTTGACCTGTTCGGCCACGATCAGCGCGAGCCAGGCGATCCCGAGCGACTGTCGCAGGCCCACCAGCGCCTGCGGCAGTGCGCCGGGCAGCACGATGTGGCGGATCAGCCCGAGCCTCGACAGCTGCTGTACCTGCGCGAGTTCGGCGAGCTTGCCGTCCACGCTGCGGATTCCGGAAAAGGTGTTGAGATACAACGGGATCGCGACACCGAAGGCGACGAGCAGGATCTTGGGTAGCTCGCCGATGCCGAACCACAGGATCAGCAGTGGGATCAGGCCGTAGAAGGGCAGCATGCGCAGCATCTGCAGGGGCGGGTCGAGGAGTTGCTCGGCGAACAGGCTCAACCCGGCCAGCAGGGCCAGGGCGATGCCGATGACCGCCCCGATAGCGAATCCGATGACCGCGCGCTGGAGGGAGATCGCGAGCGCATGCGGCAGTGTGCCGTCGCGGGTGATGTCGATCGCGGTCGTGACGACGGTGGCGGGGGAGGCCATGAGCCGCTGCGGCAGCGCGCCGGTGCTGCTGGCGACCTGCCAGACCACCACGATCAGCACCGGGCTGACCAGCCGGACCCAGCGCGCCGAGGGCAGGTGCGGCAGGCGAATGCTCGCCGGTCGCAGGGTAGTTGACGACAACGGGTACCTCGTGCGGTGGGGGACAAAGGGGCGGCGGGGCCGAACGCGTCGGCGATCCAGCTTCCGATAGTGCCAAGACCGCCCGCATCCGTCACCGGTTGGAATCTCGATGTTTCTTAACCTGGCCTGCGCATTCGATGCTGGCTCAAGCTGTTCGCGGCCGTCCGGAACTACAGGCGGCCCTCGGCGAAGTCCGCCGAATTCTCGTCGTGCCCGCCGGGGAGGGCAGCTCCGTGACCGTGCGGGCATCGCGAGCTGGTTGATGAGGGATGACAATATGAAAATAGAAAAGGCCGCGGTGGTCGCGGTCCTGATCACGGCTGCGCTCGGCGTCGGCGCGGGCGCCGCGAATGCGAGCCCGGCCGGTGCGGACGGTGCCGTCGACTACACGGCGAAAACCACCGATAAGTCCACGATCATCAAGACCGATACCGGGTCGATGGATGTGGAGAACGGGGTATTCAAAATCAAGGCCGCCAATGGCACGCCATTGGCGGGAGCCGAATTATCCTTCCGTGTGGACGATTTCGTCTTTCCGATCGCGGCGCAGATCGCCGGCCACACCGCCACCCTGACTCCGCGATTCGACGTGGCGGATGCGGTGTACAAGCCGGTGGATCTGCCGTATCAGAACACCGCGCCGTGGAAGTCCCCGTACGACCGTGAGCAGGCGGCATGGAACCGGTTGCGCGACACCGTCTCCACCGGTGCCACCGTCGGCACTCTGGTCGGCGGCCTGGGCGGCGGCGCGGTGGGCTGCATCCTGGGCGGCATCGCGGGCGCGACGGTATCCGCGGCGGCAATTGTGGGCTTGTTCGGTGCGTTCATTCCGGCTGCGGCGATCGGCTGCCTGGGCGGCATCATTGCGGTGGGCGCGCTGGGCACCATTGCGGGGCAGTTGCTGGTTACGGCACCCGTTGCGGTCCTGGCGGCCATTCAATATTTCACCACGATCAATGCGCCGTTCACCCCGGCTAAGTAACGTCCACCGTTACCGGGCTGTCTAGAGCGCAATGACGGACTGGTCGGTGGATCGAACCTGACGTCTCAACGTCGGGGGACATCGCCCCGCCCGGGAGGTGCAGACCCGGGCGGGAGCGGGACCTGTGATGAAGGGGTTCCGCTTCTGGCGAATTTGCCGGATGATTGCGCGATGCCGCGGCGGGCTCTCGTGCCGCGGCCTGAATGATGAGGGAAAACAGAAGTGAAGATGAGAAAGTTCGCGGTGGTCGCGGCTCTTGTGACCACGGCTCTCGGCGCGAGCGCCGGTATTGTCAATGCTGCTCCGGCTGCTGCTCCCGCAGCGGTCGATTACAAGGCCACTACCACCCCGACGTCCACGATCATCAAGACCGATGCCGGGTCGATGGATGTGGAGAACGGGGTCTTCAAGATC